>Ga0315287_10003960_pt1 | contig 14364 bp, 8 predicted proteins | sample YL17G11_0_MG_FD_205037 | JGI IMG/M metagenome (GOLD analysis project Ga0315287, IMG submission 205037) | Sediment microbial communities from Yellowstone Lake, YNP, Wyoming, USA - YL17G11_0 | ecosystem: Environmental > Aquatic > Freshwater > Lake > Sediment | place: USA: Wyoming | collected... | reverse complement strand
ATGTCGTGATGGACGGTAAAGTCATCATCGTGGATGAATTCACGGGGCGACTGATGCACGGGCGACAATGGTCGGACGGGCTGCACCAGGCGGTCGAGGCAAAAGAGGGCGTTACGGTAAAGGAGGAGACGCAGACACTCGCAACTATCACATTGCAGAATTTCTTCAAGCTGTACGACCAGATCGCGGGTATGACGGGGACCGCCGCGACCGAAGCCGAAGAGTTTATGAACATATACAAGCTGGAGGTCGTGGTCATACCCACCAATGAGCCGTGCATCAGGGACGACCGCGAGGACGTGATATACAAAACAATCAGGGAGAAGTTCAACGCGATAGTGGAGGAGATAAACGAGATCAGCGAGGCGGGCAGGCCGCTGCTCATCGGCACGATCAGCATAGAAAAGAGCGAGGCGCTCTCGGCGGCCCTGACGAAGCGGTACGGCCTTGACCACGAGGTTCTCAACGCCAAGCAGCACGCCAGAGAAGCGGTGATCGTGGCAAAGGCAGGCCAGCAGCACAAGGCCCGCGACGGGAGAACCCGGGGCAACGTGACAATCGCAACGAATATGGCAGGCCGGGGTACCGACATCAAGTTAGGCCCCGGGGTAGCGGACATCGGCGGGCTGCACATCCTCGGAACCGAGCGTCACGAGGCCAGACGAATCGACAACCAGCTTCGAGGCCGAGCGGGGCGACAGGGCGACGCCGGCTCAGGCCAGTTTTTCCTCTGCTTCGATGACGACCTGATGCGAATCTTCGCTCCCGAGCGGACCGTGAAGTGGCTCTCGTGGATCGGCTGGGAAGAAGGCCAGCCCATCTACCACAGAAGGATAAGCAAGGGCATCGAAAAGGCCCAGAAGAAGGTCGAGGCGCGGAACTTCGAGGCCCGCAAGAGCCTTCTCGAATACGACGAGGTGATGGACTATCAGCGCAAGATTTTCTACTCGCGCAGGCGCAAGGTTCTCGCAGGCAAAGGATTAAAGGACGTCATCACCAGGATGATCGACGCCGCCGTTACGAAGAGCTGTAACAGCATCCTCGACGAGGCTTATCCGGTCAACTGCATCGTCGAATGGGCGCGAACGAGCTTCGGGGCCGACTTGAAGCCGGCGGATATCGCCAGGGCAGAGGCCGACGACATCGAAAGAATGGTGAAGGACAAGGCCAAGGACAACGCATCCAACAATATATCGCTTTCAATGGGGGAATACCTCGAAGACTACAGCGACCCGCAGAGCTGGGACGCCTCGGGTCTGTGCAAATGGGCGATGAGCGCCTTTAGCGTCAATCTCAGCCCGAGCAAGGTCAAACAGCAATCGCCCGAAGAGATCGAAGAGCAGCTCATTTCCGCGGCCGCCGTGCAAATCGACAAGAAGGACTGCTCGCAATTGGCGGAATTTCTTAAAGACGACTTCGGCCTTCGAATGTTCGCGAGCTGGGCGTGGTCCAAGTTCGACATAAAATTGGACATCGAGGAATTAAGGGGCCTTAAAAAGTCCGAAATCCACAAGCGGCTGCTCGATGAAACGGCGGCGAAGTACAAGCGAAAAGAGATAGAGTACCCCGTTGAATTCGCGATGAATATGGTCTATGGCCCGCAAGGCCCCAACATATACGCCTTCGAGTCTCTGGCCGAGTGGGCGAATAGGAAATACAACGCCGGCCTGTCCGCCGAGCGAATTCAGAACGCCAAACCAAAAGACCTGCACAGACAACTGCTCGAACTGAGCAACAGGTTCAACAATGGGAAGTTGGATGAGGAGATTGCCCAGAGGATTGCCGGCCTGAGCGTTGGCGAGGTTACGAAATGGGCCAACGAAAGATTCGGCGTTTCGCTGAGCGAAGAGGAGCTGGGTGAGGGGGCGGAGATAAATGAGCGGCTGTCGGCGGTGGGCAGGGAGTTTCTGCGGGCCGAGCTGAGCGACCTGGAGCGATACGTGCTGGTGCAGGTCTATGACAGCGCCTGGAAGGACCATCTCTACGCAATGGACCACCTCAAGAACAGCATCTGGACCCGCTCGTTCGCGGAAAAGGACCCGAAAATCGAGTACAAGCGCGAAGGGTTCAGGATGTTCAACGAGATGCTCGAATCCATCGAGGACCGCGTTACGGACATCATCTTCCGGGTGCGTCTGGAGGCCGGGGCGCGGGCGCGAAGCGTGTGGAACGTGAGCCAGACCAGTCATGATGAGGTGGGACAGTTTGCTATGGCCGAGCGGCAGCGAGCGGCGGCACAGGCGCCGCAGGGCGAGGTAGTAGTCAAGCAGATTAAGTTGGAACAGCCCAAGGTCGGCAGGAACGACCCGTGCCCATGCGGGAGCGGGAAAAAATACAAAAAATGCTGCGGAAAGAACGCGTAACTCGCCACAAAAACACGAAGTGTATGTCTTCAGCAAGAATGAGACAAATCTGCCTTTGAATTAAGAGACGGTTTCGGCTCCTTTTACTGTAATTCTATCGTTGTATTTCTCTCTTTCAAGAATTGTTTTTCTTTTTAATTCTGCCCGTTGCTTTAGTATCTCCTCACGACGTCCATAGTAAACATCATCTGGCGTTACATTACCGATGGTTTCATGGTATCGTTTGCTGTTATACCATCCGATAAACCGGCCGAGCAGCCGGTCAGGTAAAGTTATGTCCCTTAAAAATCCGCGGCAATGTCACTCTCCTGCTTGAACAAATTCGCTTGTTTTGGGACTAGGTTAGCGTGAAAACATCGCTTTAGATACACGAGCAAATCCATCATCTCCATAAATGAGTCCTATTTTGCCACCAAACCAACTCATAGATGTGATCCGGCCTTGTTCATCACGTTCCAGATTAAAATTAACTCTATTATATCCATATCCTGTGGGCTGTAGGGTGGGCATGAATGATTTGTTGGTTTCCTTGAACTTCGAATCAAGACTGTGAGCATCCAACATCCACAACATGTGATTAAGCGGTTGTATCTTCTCATCCCTACTTGTTGCAAGGGCGACGCACCATCTGAGCACAGCGATTGGATTTACGTGAGCCACATTCGCCACAGTCGCAACAAACTCCTGAGGATTCTTGCGAAACCACTCGTATGCAGGTATGCCTGATCCACCAAATTTTTCCAGATCGCAATCTATTGCTCTTATGTTTGACTTTTCTTTTACTCCTAGATCGATGAGCTCATTCAACCTTTTCCTAAAGTCTGGTCGTTCATGCGCGACTGTGGCATGAAGATAGTGTGTGAGCTCGTGGCTGAAGTTATTGTATAGTCCATGCGATGGGAGAACGAGTGAAGGTTCCCCGTACATGGAGGTTGTTCTGAAGCGAGCCTTGGTCATTCCAGCTTGGATATTAACCCCAGAACCAAAGGTGTTCAAATCTTCCCCATGAAGGTAACCAAGCCACTTGTATGCTCCTGCATGCATTGGATAGTACTTATTCGCAAAGTCGTCCATCTCATTTATATAGTAGCCTCCATGCACAGTAATACTGATAAATGGTTTCCCTGCAGAAACGAGATGCCGCGGATAGAGGTCGAACAGATGATCGATCTCTTTGATGTAATCGTCTATAAAATAGGTATAGCCCATGCTACCAAAAGCATGCATTCCTCCTTTAACTGATTTCCACCCCTTTTGGGGAGGAAGTCCTCTGGTGTACAACCGTTTATCAACATCCGGTTGTATACCAAATCCCACCAGCAATACTCCATGCTTATAAAACAAACTCGCGCCAGTCCTGCCATTTGGTTCATTGGGGAATAGTGAGCTAACAAGCAATTGTTTCTCGTTCTCAGGGTTCAAACCTGGCAGTGCCTTTAGTGCCAACAGCATTAGTCGCTTGCTCATGAACTGGACAAAGATATTGTTGGGAACTTTTGCAACCTCACCTTTACCAAATCTTCCGTCTCCTGAATAATAGAAGGCTTGATATTGTAAGAACGGATTGTCGTAAATAAGCTTTGTAACACCTTCGAAGATTGGTACTCTATCTTTCGGATTCGTGTTGGGATTGTCTATGATTATGTGGAGGTCGTTGATTGATCTGAGAAATGAACCGAACCCTTTTTCATTGTCGAGGGGCCACGCACCTTTAGGTATGTCAATCCTTGTAGGGTCGAGTCTTTCGTAAACTAACGGCCACGTCTGATCCTGATAGTCATAGAAACCACGAATCCTATCCTGGTGAAGGAATGTCTTCAAACAATCGTTTAATTTTGACAGATGAGCTTCTATGTCTCTCTGTATCTCTGATTTAAAGAGTGTATCTGCAATAGCTGATGGAGTGGAGAGAACCTGGGACCAAAGTGCAACCATTAGCCCTGGAGTCCTCAAACCCTTTTTAATTCGCTTCCCTATGGATAAGCCATTTTTCTTAGAAGGTTCGACTTTAGATTTTATTTCTTCAAGCAACCTAAGGGACAGCCACCTAATATAGTTCACTATCTTGACTTTTCTATCCATTTTTTTGCCGGTATTCCAACAGGGGCTGGTGGAACTCATCGGCCAAGTATGATTATGTTCACGTGTCATTTCCGCCCGCCTGCTCTCACTTTTCAGGCCCTTGCCACCGGCGTTACCACGCTTGCTTTTCAGGTTGCCGATGTCGTAGTTCACGTTATTTCCATCCCGGATGATGACCGAATCCCTGTTGCCTAAATCATCTATCGTAAAGGCCTCATTGCTGCCGCTTATAGGATACTGGGCTTAGGTGCGGGCGTCAAGGGGATGGGCACGGTTAATTGGTAAGTCCGGACGTTGGCTTGGAGCGCAAAAGAAAACATCGAGCAACTTGGTGTTACCCGATGTTTTCCGGAGGGGAGAAAAATCTTCTTTTTTGTTCGACCTTCTTATCGGCAAGCACACGATTGCCACTTTAGCGCGAAAGCTCTTAATGTTTGCTTGTTTCTATAATTGCATACGCCGCGGGATGGAAAGAAGTTCGGGATTTTAGGGCGGAGACGGCAATATTCTGCTGTTTTTGGCCAGACGCTGAGTGGCGGGCCGTTGTCGCGGGGGGCAGGGGCAAATCAAGCAAGAGTCCGAATAACGATGAAGGGGCAGATACGGTCATTCGAGGGTCATAGGCTCACGCGATCGGGAGCCTCGGCGATAGACTGTGATGCCCTTGCAGCCGAGGCGGTAGGCCGTTTTGTAGGCCTTTTCCACGGCGGCGCGGGTTGCGTTTTCGGGGAGGTTTATGGTCTTGCTGACGGCAGCGTCGCAATGGTCCTGGAAGGCGGCCTGCATTTTGATGTGCCAATCGGGCCTAATATCGTATGCGCATCTGAAAATCCTGCGGATTCCCGCGGGGATTGCAGAGATTCGCTGAATGGAGCCGGTTTTGGCGATTTGCCTTTCAAGTTTCTTGCTGTAGAAGCCGTGTTTTTCAGCGAGTTTTTTGAATATGGGATTTATTTCGAGCAGTCTTGTGCCGTCGAGGACCTGGCGTGTAAATACGAGGGAATAGGCCGGCTCAATGCCGCACGAGCAATCAGCAATGATGCTTATAGTGCCGGTGGGAGCGGCGCAGGTGATGGCGGCGTTGCGGAGCTTCTCTTTTTTGCGGCACCAGATGCTGCCATCCCAATTCGTAAAGGGCCCTCGCGCCTCGGCCAGCTCAGAGGAGGCCTTGTGGGCCTCGTTGTTGATGAATTTCATAAGGTGCGAGCCAAATTCGACGCCCCGGCGAGAATCGTAGGGTATTCCGAGCAGGAACAGGCAATCGGCAAAGCCCATTACGCCGAGGCCGATCTTGCGGTTGGCGCGGGCCAGCCGGGCGGTGTCATCGATGGGGTAATTGCATACGTCGATGATATTATCGAGGAAGCGCACGGCCAGCGCGACGGTCCCTGCTAGCTCGGGCCAGTCCAAAGCCGCCCTACCATCGGCATAAGTCACAAATTTGGCGAGGTTGATGCTGCCGAGGGTGCAGGCTTCGTATGGAAGGAGGGGCTGTTCGCCGCAGGGATTGGTGGCCTCTATGGGGCCGAGTGCCGGGGTGGGATTGTCGCGGTTTATCCGGTCGATAAAGACCAGGCCCGGCTCGCCGGTTGCGTGTGCACAGCGGATGAGGACATCCCATATATCGGCGACAGTGTAAAAGCCGGCTGCTCGCAAAGCCGGGAGTCTGGCGTCGGGCGAGAGCTCGTGCAAGTCCGCTATCGTGTAATTTGCGAAGTCCAGCCGCTTGGGCAAGAGATACCTCTGCTGTGTGCGTGGGTTTATAACGACGTGGGGCGAGCGGGCGGATTTGAGGACCTTTTTCATCCAGGCGTCGGTGACTTTGACGGAGATGTTGAAGTTGGTGAAGGCCTTTAGGTTCTGCTTGGCGTGGAGAAATTTCAGAATATCGGGGTGCTCGACGCTCATCATTCCCATATTGGCGCCGCGGCGAAAGGCCCCCTGCTGAATGGCCTCGGTGGTCTGCGAGAAGACGCGCCAGAAGCTGACCGGGCCGGACGTTGTTCCGCCGCTGGAGGCGACGCGGTCGCCGGTCGGTCTTAGTCTATCGAAGGAGAATCCTGTGCCGCCGCCGGCCTGCTGGATGAGGGCGGTCTGCTTGATCGCCTCGAAGATGCCTTCGATGCTGTCCTCGACCGGCAGGACAAAGCAGGCGCTGAGCATTCCCCTTCGGCCTGCGTTCATAAGGGCCGGGGAGTTGGGCAGGAATCGCAATGAGGCCATCAAATCGTAGTAGTCCTTGTGCCATTGGCGGACCCGGGCTTTGGCGGCTCCATATCGGGCCTCGGCCTGGGCGACGAGCGAGGCGACCCTGCTGAACATCTGCGCGGGCGTTTCGATGCACCTGCCCTTATCGTCCTTGATGAGATACCTGCTTTTCAGGACGGTCAGGGCGTTTTGGCTGAGCACGGGCGGCTCGCCGGGCGGGTCCTTGTATCTCGTATTTCGCATCTCGTATCTCGCGTAAATATGCACCGAGCCGTCAGCCCCTGTCGCCGGTTTTTGACGCCCGCCTAATCCATTTGAAGCGATAAACGTCCCGAATCTTTTCGGTGAAGCGGACGCCGAGACGCTGGGTGCTGGTTTTGAACTCGATGCGTTCATAATCGGCCGGCGTCGGCTTGCCCCTTCGTCCGCCAAACACGCAAAGCAAGCCGGCTGCGATTGAGCAGAAGAACGCACTGAGTCTGGTTCGAGCAGCCATAACGATCAATCATCTTTGGACGGCTAATTTCAAAGAGGCGAGCAATTCCTCGCCTGTCCTGCTTATAGGTTCGGATTTGCCGAACAGTTGGTGTCTTTCAAGTATCTCGGCGGCGGAATCGTAATATCTCTGCACCTCGCCGGTTCCGCCCTCGGCGGCGCCGGCGGTCCTGTAATCGCCGTCGAGAAGCCAGGTGCTTACCTCGTCGTCATACTCGGCAGGATATATCAGGGCAACGGCGAATTTGTCGTCGCTGTACTTGGCCAGGTGGACTTTGGCGCGGCAAGGCGGGGCGACTTTTACAGCCAAACCGATGAGCGTTTTGTAGTCTTTACGGGCGGTTTCAAGGTCCTGGGAATAGAAGAACATCCCGGCCTCGAGCTGGAAGGTCTGGGCGGGGACGCCTTTTAACTCGAGTTTGCCATCGGGGTAAGCGCGGTGAATCTTATAGACCTTGCCGTGCCTGTATTTCTCGCTCTCGAGAAGCTCGGCCACTTCCTGGGCGGTAAAGCCGACGCCGGCGTTGGCCCGGCCTTGGGGGCCGCCGAAGTCAAAGACGTACAGGCCGACGTATTTTTCCGCTTTCTGTAATTTTGGCATTTCCATAGCGCTATATTGTAACCACGGATTTCGCGGATTGCACGGATTTTTGGGGTCCCATAGATTATTAGTCCGGTGAGACCAGCGCAGGTGAACGAACGCCGAAAAAGAAGGGCGGGGATCAGGCGGTTTTTCCCATCAGACTGAATTTGGTTTGCTGGCCCGTGGCTTCGTTGATAACGATAAGGTCGCCCATATCCTCGCGCCGTAGCTGGTCGTTAGCGTTTAGCAGCTCGATGCCAAAGACAGTCCCATCCGGCGCGATATCCACCACGATTTCATCGCTGAGACGTATTGACTCAGCCTCAGCGCTTTTTTCGCTGAATCGGATATAGGCGATGTTATATCGTGGGTCGTACGTGAACTTCATTTGGCTTTTAACCCCGGACCACCTCAGAAAAAGCGCGTAATTACGGAAATCACGAGCCAGTCTTTGTTTTCCTTTACTGCATAAACCTCAACCTGTTTGGTTTTATAATACTGGTTTCGCCGGTGCTTTTCAAACACAAAATTCCTGCGAAAGCCGGTTCGGCCAAACTTGGCTTCGAATTGCTCCCCTTCCTGAACAGTATCAACAACCTCTTGCTGGACTGCTCCACGTTGAGCCATTCGTTCCAAAGCATGTGGATGAAATCTGACTGCCATAGGTTCAGTTTTACACGGTTATTCTTGTGAATCTCAGCTTTCCGACTCGGACTATCATGCCGGTTTTGGGGGTAATTTCAGCATTGGGGTCGGTTAGTTTCTCGCCGTCGATGGTTGCGCCGCCCTGCTTTATCATTCTTTTTGCCTCGCCGCCGGTTGAGACCAGTCCGCAGGCAAGAAGCAATTTGGCGGCCATAATCGGGGCAGAAGCAATTGCGATTTCGGGAATTTCATCGGGGAGCTGTTTTTGGGCGAAGACCTTGTCGAATTCGGCGGCGGCGGCATCGGCGGCTGCGGTGTCGTAGAATTGTGCGACGACGGTTTTGCCGAGGAGGACTTTGGCCTCTTTGGGGTGGGTTTTGTCAGGGTCGGTCAGCTCGGCGATTTTGTCGGCGGGGATGCCGGTCAGCAGGGTGAAGTAATTCTCCATCATATCGTCCGAGATGCTCATAACCTTGCCGAACATATCGTTGGGCTGGTCTGTGACGCCGATGTAGTTGCCTTTGGACTTGCTCATTTTTTCTTTGCCGTCGAGGCCGACGAGGATTGGGACGGTGATGACGACCTGGGGGGGCTGGTCATAGGCCTTCTGAATGTCGCGGCCGACGAGGTTGTTGAAGGTCTGGTCGGTGCCGCCAAGCTCTACGTCGTTTTTGACCATAACCGAGTCGTAGCCCTGCATCAGGGGGTAGAGGAATTCGTGGGTATAGACGTCGATGTCGGCGGCGAGGCGCTTCTTGAAGGTATCGCGCTGGAGCATCTGGGCGACGGTCTTTTTGGCAGCAATCTGGATAAGCTCAATAAGGGTCAATTTGGCGAGCCATTCGCTGTTGTACCTGATTTCGAGTTTTTCTTCGGAGGTGTCGAGGATTTTGCCGGCCTGCTCGAAGTAGGTTTTTGCGTTTTGCTCGATTTCCTCGGTCGAGAGGATGGGCCTTGTTGTGTTCTGGCCGGATGGGTCGCCGATTCGGGCGGTGTAGTCGCCGATGATGAGGACGGCCTTGTGGCCGAGGTCCTGGAACTGGCGCATTTTGCGCAGGACGACGGTGTGGCCGAGGTGGATATCGGGGCTGGTGGGGTCCAGACCGAGCTTAATACGCAGTTGGCGGTCTTTCTTGGCGGCATCGGTGAGCTTCTGGGCCAGCTCGGCCTCGGTGAAGACCTCTACCGTGCCGCGTTTCAATAACTGAACTTGTTGTGCGATATTGTCGGCCATAGACATCTTCTCTGCAAACCAGAATTCTTTAAGGGCTGGATTATACCGGATGCGTGGGTAATGGGCAAGGGATGGATTTCGTATCTCGTATTGCGTATCGCGTATTGCGTATTGCGTATCGCGTATTGCGCCAGGATTGGGTTTGTTTTGGCTTTGTTTTTTGGGGTAGGGTGGAGTGAAATATTGGGGTAAATCCGTGTGGCATAAGAGGTTGTGTGGGTTTTGGGGTTGAGGGAATTGGGTTTGTTTCCTTCGACTTCGCTCAAGACTCCCTTCGGTCGTTGCATAATTGACTTGTAACCACGAAGACACGAAGGCACAAATAAGACAGAAGACAGGAGACAGGAGACAGGAGACGGAAGACAGGAGACAGAATACAGAAGACAGAAGATAGAAGACAGGAGACAGAAGACAGAATGCGGTTTGGCGATGAATTCCCGCCGTGCCGGGATATGCGCTGCGTTTCGCCTGTGCTTCGACGTTGACTTTGATATTGATTACCTCCTATTTTGTTAGATGTATATTATATACGATTGGAAGTTGGGTGTCAAGTTAATTCTTCATTAACCACGGATTTCGCAGATTATACGGATTTGGGCATAAGAGTATATAAGCGTATGCGTATATGCTTATGTGGTGCAATATGAAGCGAGGGTTTGGGGGTAGGCAGTTACTTGGTTACTTGGTTACTTCGTGAAGTATTGTCCAATGTTGCAGATGAGGTCCTTTGGGGGCCCAGGAGGGCGAGCCTGCCCTGTGCCCAGTTGAAGGGTCGAAAATCTCAAAATCACCCCCCAACCAAAGCCAGAACTCGTCGTTAGTCTCCCGGACTCGTCCCGGACAATTCACCGCAACGTCACGCATGTTCTCCGAACCGACCAGTGCCCTTCATCTGTGACAGATAACGTGGCGCAAGCCATCCTGTGGGCTTCATGCGTCGCATATCACGCTTGCAATGCCTTGTTGTAAACGTGCAATACTTCATTTTTTGAGCCAAGAAGCACTTTTGACGCAAATGAACACGGTTTTTTGGCTTAATTATTTTGGGGCTTACTATGACAGGCCTACTATGAACGTATGTTTTGCCCATAACTTCAAGAGCGTTTCCTTCTGAACATCACCGCACCATTTTAACGATTGCCGACTGCAATTCAACAAGGGATGGCAACGTCTGTCCAAAGGACAGGCGATGGTATTAGACAAACGATTCTATCCCAGCCTTCGCGGGGACAAGTTTTTTCTTTACAAATCCTTTCTGTTCAGCTTAAATAGATAGCCAAAGGTATTAGGGTCAACACCTGTCCCTTTAATGTCCATTTCTTCTCGTAGCTTCAAAATAAACTTACCAACGGCAGCTGGGGAATTTATTTCGGCGATAGGTTTTTTAACCCATTGGCCGACCTCATTCTTCTCAAAACCAAAGGCATATAGGAACTCTTCAGCAACTGAACCGCTTTTGCCATACATTGCCAAAAGACTGTAGGCAACATTTAGTTCAAGCTGAGTAGGTGCTTTCTCTGGCGGGGTATAACCTTCTGGAACATTCCCTGTAATCCAAGGAGCAGAAGCAAGACTTTTTTGCAGAACGTTGATGGCTTTCTCGCAAGCTTCGTACCTTTTCTCTGTAATCGATTCTTGTGTTTTTACTCGTTTTGCTATTATCGGATTAAAAAACACCTGACCACCCAGAACGACAAGACCACCAACAGCAGCAACAAAGAAATCCCTGACCCGCTTTTGAAAGTTTGATGATTTGGTTTTGTTTTCGCCGCTTGGAGTAAAAGCAGTTTCTTCTTTCATAATATCCCTTTTTTAAAAGCTGCTACTAATATTTAGCTCACGTTTTCTTCTCAACATCACCGCATTACATATTTCATTGTTCTATGCGGGTTTCAAGTCGTTTTATTGTATTTCTCTTGTAAGATGAAACCAAATCCCTTAACCATGCATTTTGTTTCATAGGTTTGTCCAAAATCATACCGGCATCAATTCGAAATTGCAGAGGCGTTTGGATTGTAGATATAGAAGATAGGATCACACTTTCAACAACCTCGCTATACCACAAACAAGCATCGGGATAGGCTGCGATAAACCAATCCGGAATAACAGGTGAGTGTCTTAAAATTCTAATTGCCTTTGTAATTGACGGCGTTGCAAAGTGGCTATCTCCATTTTTATTAGCAATGTCCTCATTCCCAACCCTCATCTCTCTATAGTTAGCAGCAAAAGCACGAGGGTCTATTTTGTCTCGTATCAAAAATTGGGTTGCTATCTCTTTGGCAATATGCTCGGGGAATATTTGACACTCACAAAGAATATCCCGCCACAACCTATTGTAAAGTGAGTTTGGCAAACTTTGCCTTGCCTCTGCTATACGCCTTGACAGTGATGTGATAAGAGACACAATATACATTAACCCTGCTACTATAAGTCCTAACACGATCAAAACATTATGCAGGGCAGTCCGAAGAGCCATCGATATCACAACAATTGGAGCAATAGCTACTGAGATGAGAAATGAAATCCAACGTTTCACAATTTTCATAACGGGCCTTTCCGCGAATCACGAATATGCAATACTCGTCCAATCTCTTGCGTTTCAACGGATTACGTCCTTTCGTCCCTTCTGGCCATGCCGCCCATCTCCAGCGATGGGTTAGCTGATTTCCTCGCCTACGTATCGAGAAAGTCCCATTCGTCGCCCATTACCCACCTGAGCGCAGACAACTTTCCATTAATCATTCCCCAGTCAAAATCGGAGTGTGGGCCCAATTCTGACTTCGGATACTTTGCCTCTATCTTTTTTGCTGCTTCTCTCGCTTTTTTCCAAATTCCTTTATCAACTTTGTCCTTTCCTTCCGTAATTTTATATTTTAATAGTTGATGTCTATCATACCAAATCTTGTCGAAATATTCTTCTTCAGCAGAAATAATCTCTTCAATTTTCCTTATTGACACATCAAGTAAATCATGTTTTCTTAATAATGCTCTTTTATTACGGCAAAGCTTTTCAATAGATGGTTTTTCCCATAATTTAATATTGAATGGTGGCTTTCTATTTCTTTTATATTTCTCTAAATATTCTTTTGCAGGATTGGATAAATAACCTGAAATTATGAAAAGCGCTGTGTGTGGTTTTTCGGCTTCAGCCCAACTTAACAGATTTTGCAATTGTGTGGGAGGAACGGACTTTTTATGATGCTTGCACTCTACAAACCATGTTTCTATCGATTTAGAGCCATCAATATCTGTCTTGATAATTTGCCCTATAATATCCCTACCTTGATCCGCTGGACTTGATAGAAGATTCGAACCCTTCCTCCAATCAAGATTAATGAACCCCATCGAATCTAATAATTCGTAGCAGAAATTTTCAAATTCGGTTGGTTTCAATTTCTCGAGAGGTAGCTTCACCATTTAGTTTTCCCCTTGTTTTCATCGGTGTAACAATGATTATAATGCAGTCTGTATAAAACGGGAAAGCTTGTCCCCACATGCCTCTGCCGGGGAACAGACTTTTTACGCCAACCCGCCAGTCTGCCTGAGGCGGATAAAAGGCGGGTAAAAGGCGTATAAACCTGCCATTGTAAGAAGTTCCCGTTTCTTCTTCACCGCATTATGAAAATTCCAACCATTAATCATCCTTAATCGACAATCGATTGAGAAACTCGCCGCTTCAAATTATACCCATCCCCGCCGGCCCCGCAAGAGAATTGATTAAGGATTAAGGATTATTGATTATTGACTATTTGTCTGCGGCCTGTGGCCGCAGACAAATCCAAAGCACTATCCGCCAGAACGACGGCGGACAAGAATCCGAAATCCTAAACCCGCAGGATGGCTTGCGCCACAAATCCGAATCACCAAAAGTCAAAATCCAAAACAGACCATAACGTCTTATTTCAACGGTGGTTATGGCAGCCGGATTCCGATATCAAGCAGAAAAGGCAAGAAGTTGAAGGATTGTATTACGAATGACAGATTTGGCTCACCATCCGGGGTCGGGGCGGACGCGGGCCGTTAGGCCTTTTGAGCCTACGATATAGACCGGGCTGGTTCCGAGGGGGATAGGGAGACTCGTGGTGCGGACTTCGACAACGGGGACGAACCTGCGCGTGCCGTAGATATCGTATAGGTTGAGTCCCTTTTCATTGTTGACGCGGATATAGGCATAGGGCTTGGTTGTCCAGGCTACGATTATATCCTGCTCGGCGGCCGGGTCGGTGAAGACGGCGGCATAGACATCGGGACCGAAGGCATCGTTGCGAAGCCATTTCTTGCCTTCGAGCATCCGCGTCATAAAGGAGAACGCATAGTACGAATACTTGGGGGCCAGGTCGTTGCGGAGGAGGCCGACCATATCGGCCTGGTCGAACTGCATAGTTCCCGTGTCTCTGAAAGTCCACCAAAACACTTTTTCGACCTTACCCGATGCGATGGAAAGGACGTGGAACCGGACGACGAGCTCCGCCTGGCGGGTCTCCGGGACGCCGTAAGGGTGAATCTGGGTGTTCCAGCAGATTTCAGTGATCCAGACGGGTTTGGGGCTGCCGAATTCGGCCATTACCTTGATAAGCTCTTCGGTCTGCTGGAGGAAGGTCATGTGGACGAGCGGGTAGTCGGGCTTCAGGTCGTGAGGATGCCAGCTTTTGACGTATTGGTCAAGCTCCCACCAGTCGAAGGGTTCTTCGGGGGCGGAGGGGACGCGATAAGGGTGAAAGCAGGCAATGTCAAAACAATCGTAAGGGACAAGA
>Ga0315287_10003959_pt1 | contig 14367 bp, 16 predicted proteins | sample YL17G11_0_MG_FD_205037 | JGI IMG/M metagenome (GOLD analysis project Ga0315287, IMG submission 205037) | Sediment microbial communities from Yellowstone Lake, YNP, Wyoming, USA - YL17G11_0 | ecosystem: Environmental > Aquatic > Freshwater > Lake > Sediment | place: USA: Wyoming | collected... | reverse complement strand
GCGGGTCGGGCATCATCCGGAGTTGGGCGGGGAGGCCCGGGAGGGGCCGGCGGAGTCGTTCTTCGAGATTTTGGTGAACCGCGATCATGAAGCGGTATTATACAACAACCGAGACTGGGTCCGTGCCACGGCTCACGGCTGCCGAGGCCGCGCCCTGATTCGGAAGCCTCAATAAGGACGGTGAAGCGCCGAGCTTGCCCGCCCTCTTCGCTTCGCGAATGAGGACTGCAAAGCCCGGGGAAATTTCTGCAGTACTCGCCCGTGGATTCAAACCACGGGCGAGTGGCGAGCCAAAGGCTCGTCCCTTGACTTCAGGCTCTCGTTCAGCCGTTCGGCCATCTCACGTTTGACTCGAAGGAAGGTGCCTTTACCTTCGGCGACGACCTCGCCCGCGTCGTTCAGGATCCGGCCTTTGGTTTCGTACAGTCGTCCCTTCCGGGCGACGACCCAGCCTTCGGCGTTATGCGGCCGGCCGATGTCGGCCGCCCGGCGGTATCGGATTTCGAGTCCAGAGGTCACGGCCAGAACATCCTCGGCGAAGACGGCCTTGATCATGACTTCGTCGAGAATGGCCGCTTGAATCCCGCCGTGGAGGATGCCCTTGAAGCCTTCATACCCGGCCGAGGGGATGAACGTCGTCCGAGCCTTGCCGTCGGCAAAGGTAAAGACGAGCTTCAGCCCGATTTCATTTTCGTCGCCGCAGATCAGGCAGTTCTTGTAACGGGGCAATTCGCGGGCCATCGGGGCTCCTTTCGGCGGGCGGGTTCGGCCGTCGATCAGTTTAGCGCATTCTTTGCTGCGCGGGAAGAAACGAAGCGAATTCCGAAAAATCGATTCCCTGTTTGGCATGCCACAAAGCCCGAAGTCCGGCAAATTCAGGGTCCAATGCCTCGGCGCTTTGGCCGTCCCATCGTCCTCGCTCCACCCCGCAAGGCGGGGCGAGAAGCCGCTTCTTGCCCATCCCCCGGTAGATTATATCTATCTATTTGAATGGAAATAACGATCGGAAGAGGAAAACGAACCTTTTAGATTGCTTTTTCGTCTTATAATGATGAGCGGGCGGGTTTGTCCGTTCGATAAGGCCGCCGGGATCGGGTTGTCCCGGCTAACTGATACATATTACAGGAGATCATGATGTTCAACGTCAACGCTCGATTGAAACACAAACCGATTTATTTTGTCCTCGTCGGGTTCATCCTCCTTCTTTCCGGCGCCGGAACGGCCGCGGCCCAGAGCCTAGACATTCCGTCCAAATACTGGGGCATCAGTTTTGGAAATTCGTCGGAATTCACCGGCCTGCGTTTCAATTTCCGCGACAGCGGCGTCGTTCGGATCACCGGCGTCAACATCACGTTTTGGCAGCCGCGGAAGGTTGAGGAAGATGATTCGATCGTGACCGGGTTGTCCTTGGGCGTCGTTCCCATGGCCGGATACTTGAGGGGCGTTCAAATCGGCCTACTCGGAGTCGGTGGAACGAAAAGCGTCGTCGGTATTTCGGGAGGCCTCCTCGGCGCCGGATCCGGCGGAGACATGATTGGGATCAATTTTGGCGGTTTAGGCGCAGGAGCCGGCGAAAACATGACGGGGATCAATATCGGCGGTCTGGGTGTAGGTGCAGGGAATAATATTACCGGGATCAATATCGGCGGCCTCGGCGCCGGAGCGGGCGAAAATATGGCCGGCCTCAATATCGGAGGGCTCGGCGTGGGAGCCGGCGGATCGCTGACCGGGATCAATATCGGCGGCGTGGGCGTCGGCGCCGGGGAACGCTTGGTCGGAATCTCCCTGGGTGGCGTGGGCGTCGGAGCGAAGAAAATCCGCGGAGTGACGATCGCCGGCATCGGTGTCGGCGGTCAGGATGTCGGCGGCTTGACGATCGCCGGGTTCGCCGCCGGCGGAAGCCGATTGACCGGCTTGACCATCGGCGGTTTTGCCGTCGGGGGGCGGGAGTTGACCGGCGCCCACTTTGCCGGCGCCTGGATCAAGGTCGTCGAGGACGGCCGGCTGCTCGGCGTGGCGGCCAGCCCCTTCAACCAAATCCAAGGGACGGTGACCGGACTTTCGATCGGGATCGTGAATTATGCCCGCCGGATCGAAAAAGGCCTTCAGATCGGATTGATCAATATCGTCCGGGAAAACAAACGCGGATTGCGCGTGCTCCCGGTCTTCAACGCGGATTTCCGCTGACCGAAATTTTCTTTTCCAACGTTTTCATAGGGCCCCCGAGGATTTCTCGGGGGCTTCCTTTTTCCCGATTCGAAACCGATCGTTCTGTCTGTTCCCCTTCGCGTAAATCCAGGGACGGATGATCCGTGGCCGTGGCTATTGGTTTTAGATTCCCATTTTGCATAACTTTGGCCCCCTCCGCGCAAATCCAAGAGAGCTTATCCGTGAAGATCAACGAACTTCCCGCTCCGGGGACAAACGCGGATGTGACTGCCCGCGGAAGATCTCCGGTTCCGGTGGCTTTTGAAACCTGTGAAAATGTCTTAAGATAGGGCTTCGCGAGGAGGCCGAAAAGATGAAAAAAATCGCTCTGATAATCGGATCTTTGATTATGGTCGGGGTTTTCGCGTCCGCCCAAACCCCGCCTGCGGCAAAATCGCCGACAACCCGGGAGATGAATCTCCTATGTTGGCAGGAGTTCGGCGAACTCGTCCCCGCCAAGATTCGGACGGTCCTCCTGCCGACCGGATCGCTCGAACCCCACGGCGTGATCCCCAGCGGGACCGATAATATCGCCCCTGAGGCAATGGCCCGGGACATCGCCGAGCGGGTCAACGCCCTGATCGCCCCGACGCTGAATTACGGCTTGACGGCCGGTATGAAGGCCTTCCCCGGAGCCGTCTCGATTTCGGACGAGGCCTACGGCCCGTTCGTCGAGGACATCCTCCGGAATCTGGCCGATAACGGCTTCAACAACATCATCGTCCTGAACGGCCACGGCGGCAATTCATCCGTCCTCAACGCGGCCGTGACCAGGGTGGCGAACAAATCCCGCGTCCGGATCCTCGTCGTCAACTGGTGGACGCTGGCCGACGACATCACCAAATCGGTCTTCAAGCAGAACGGTGGACACGCCGGCAACAACGAAACGGCCTTTGTCCAGGCCGTCGTTCCGAATCACATCCATCCCGAACGATATGTCCCGGAAATGGCTTCGCCCAATGCTCCGGCCGGAGCCTATTTCGCCGTCCCGGTCACGTCCTCGATCGGCTTGTACGAAAAAGGCCAGGGCTATCCGACCTTCGACCCGGCTCAGGCCAAAGAGTATTTCCGCAAGGTCAACGACCGGGTGGCTGAGCTGATTCTCGACACGGTCAAGAAATGGGATTTGGCGGGGGTTTATAAATGAGGTCGAAGGGGCGGACGTCGGCGGGCGAATGGATCGACGTCTATCGCCGCTTGAAAGCCCTTCTGAAAAAATATGAAGGGCCGTTCGTTCCGAAAATCAACCGCGACTCCCGGTATGATTTGTGGTCGTTCAAAGACGTCCTGGCCCTCTACCGAAAACGCGGCTGGGTCTGAATTTCAAGGAGGACCGATGTCCATTCGAATGTTTCAGATCGACGCCTTCACCGAAGAATTGTTCCGGGGCAATCCGGCCGGCGTCTGCCCGCTCGAATCCTGGCTCCCGGACGACCTCATGCAGAAGATCGCCATGGAGAACAACCAGGCTGAAACCGCGTTTTTTGTCCGGACCGGCGACCGGTTCCGGATCCGCTGGTTCACCCCAGCGACGGAAGTGGATCTCTGTGGACACGCCACGCTGGCCGCCGCCTTCGTGATTTTCAATGTCGAGGGTTTCTCCGGGACGTCGATCGAGCTCGATTCGCGGAGCGGCGTTCTCCGCGTCCGCCATGACGGCGACATGTTGACTCTGGATTTTCCCGCCGATACGCTTCGGCCAGTCAATCCGCCGGCCGGTCTGAGTGAAGCGTTGGGGGCGCCGTCGCTCGAAGTCTTCCGCGGAAAAACGGATTATCTGGCTGTCTTTGGCGCCGAGGAAGACATCGTCGCCCTCCGTCCCGACTTCCGGAAGTTGGGCGCGATCGAAGCGCGAGGCATCATCTGCACGGCCCGGGGCCGGACGGTCGATTTCGTTTCCCGGTTTTTCGCCCCCCAAGTCGGGATCGACGAGGATCCCGTCACCGGATCCGCGCACGCTACGCTCGCGCCTTATTGGGCCGGAAAACTCGGACGGACAGAGATGAGCGCGATCCAACTTTCCGCGAGACGAGGATGGCTGAAGGTCAATCTCGTCGGCGATCGGGTCGAGATCGGCGGGAAAGCCCGGGCTTATCTCGAGGGGCGCATCGCCGTCTCCCGATCGGGACCCGCCCAACTCTGAAGCGGGATTGAGGTGAGCCGTGATCGCTCTTTTTCTTTAAGGGATTGCGCCGTCTTTTGGGTTTTCCGCTTGGGTATTGGATTCGTATCCCATAATCCCCTCGCTTAATTTCACGAGTGTAAATCCGTGGAGTTACTGATTACGATTGAACGATCCTGTCATGAGCGGTGGGCGGTTTATCAGAACAAACCGATCGTTTTCAGGAGCAGGATCGTCCCGGCGGCGAGGACCAGGCCGTAGACCCAACCGAAAAATTTTCCGGCCGGGATCCGCCGGCCGATTATTTCACCCGCCCAGACTGCGAGGACCATCAGCGGGAGGGCGAGGAGATACATCCGAAACACGGCTCCGCTCCACAATCCCGCTATGCCCTGGCCGAGCATGATGGCGATCCCCGTCGGCAGGAAGTATCCCTGCAGGTTGACCCGGAATTCCTCCGGCGTCCAGCCGCGAAGCGCCCCGTATAAGGCGATCGGCGGGCCGTTGGTGTTGTAGGCTGCCCCGAGAATCCCTCCGATCAATCCGAAGACGGGAGACGACTTGGACGTCTGGAGGCGTAGAAGGCCGGGCTTCAACAGATTGAAGAGAGAGAACAGGATGATCAGCAGGGCGAGGCCCAGACTGACGAACCGGTTGTCCATCGACTTGAGAAACAGCAAGCCGATCGGAATCCCGGCCAGCGTTCCCAGGATGAGGACAGCCGTGCGCTTCAGGTCCAGATGTTTCCACCCGCGGATGAGAAGGAGCGCGCCGAGCGTCGGTCCGACCAAGGCCAGAAGCGGCGTCGCCGTGGTCATCGGGACGAACAGGGCAAGGAGCGGCATTCCCAGCAAGGCGTCGCCGAATCCGAAGAGGGCCCGGACCAGCGAGGCCAGGAAAACAACGGCCAGAACGGGGAGCATCAGCGCGTCATCCCGCGTCCGGCTTTTCGATTTTCAGGAATTCCACCGGCGCCCCGTTATCGAGAATGAAAGCCACGATGACGCCCGGCGAGGGCGAATTGGGCGGAATCAGAATCTCCCGCCCGGCCAGTTCCGCTTCGAGATCGTCGACTTCGAAGGCGATGTGGGGTACGATTTGGACGATTTCCGGAATCGGACTCCCGGGCTCATAGCGCTTCCACTCGATTCCGTAGGGGCTCGTTTCATATCCCGAGTGGAAGAATTTATACTCCGGAAGATATTGCTCGTCCGGCCTTGGCGTTGTGGTCGGAATTCCGAGATGGTGATACCGGCGCATCAGGTCTTGGTTCGGGTGATTTTTACGACGAGGTTGGCTGTCGGATCGGGACAACGGACGTATTCCGTCGTCACCCCGTTCGGATCGATGACCTTCTCGTAGGGCGTGCCTTCATATTTCCAAGGCAGAGTGATGCCTTTGTCGAGGAGAAGGACGAAGTCGTGCAGGCATGTCTGCAGCCACGGGCAGATTTTAGTGAAATCCTGTGGGTAAGCGAACTTGTCGCCCTTTTTGTGGCACCAGGTGTCGGTCCGGGCCTCGAAGATTTCGAGCTCGATCCGGTAAGGCTTTCTCTGAGGGGCTGGCTGTGTTTGGGCTGGCGCAGGATTCGCCGTCTGTTCGGCGCCGAAAGCCGCGCCGCCCGCGAAAAGCCCGAGCATCCCGCAGCTCGATTTTTCGATGAATTCGCGTCGTTCCATGATTTTCTCCTTGTTATGCCTGGAATCCGTTTTTCATAATCCGAAGAATTCATTATCGATGATTCGCCGGAAAAATTCCAATCGCTCGAACGGCGAAAATGGACGTTCCCTCCGCCGCGTTGACAGCCCGGTTCGGCTGGGATATAAAATTCGCAGCGACCGATCTTTGAGAGGAGAAGACGATGCGTAAAAAAACGATCCTGGCTTTATCCCTGCCGTTGATTCTGCTCGGCGCCGTCCATCTCACCGCCGCGCCCGTCGACATCGTCGGAGTCTGGATCCTCACCATGCAGACGCCCCAGGGCGAAATGCCCGCCGAAACGACCTTCACGATGGAAAAAGACGTCCTGAAAGTCTCGATGCAGGGGCCCCAAGGCATGGAGATGAAGGGCGAAGGGAAAATCAAGGATGCGGACGTCGAATGGACGCTGACGGTCAGCACCCCGCAGGGGGATTTCTCCCTGTCTTTCAAAGGCAAAGTCGAAGGCGAGACGATGAAAGGCGAAGTCCAGATGGGCGATTTCGGCACTTCGGCCTTCACCGGACAAAAAAAGAAATAGCGACGAAATGATGGAATTTACGGCGGCCGAGGCCCCGGGCTTGCCCGGGGGGGAAATTCCGCCGTACTCGCCCGTGGATTCAAGCCACGGGCGAGTGGCGAGCCGAAGGCTCGTCCCTTGACCCGGGCTCTTGTCCGTGTCCCGGGCTCCGACGCCGGCGACGGATTGACGACGACCGGTTTGGGCCGGCCGGATATGTCCCGGCTCCTCGCCCAACACGCCGCTTACGTCGAGGCCCTCCATTCTCTCAGCCTCGAGGTGAATGTCCTTCCGGCTTCGCCGGGATATCCCGACGCGTATTTCGTCGAGGATGCGGCCGTGGTGACGCCCGAAGTCGCGGTGATCACCCGGCCCGGGGCGCCTTCGCGCCGCGGCGAGGTGCTCGCGATCGAGCCCGCGTTGGCCTTGCATCGGCCGATCGCCCGGATCGAACCTCCCGGGACGATGGACGGCGGAGACGTTTTATTCGCCGGGGGCCGGTTTTTCATCGGCCTGACAGACCGGACGAACGAATCCGGCGCCGGACAGCTGGGCCGGATCGTCGCGGTCCACGGCCATCCTTGGACGGCAGTCCCTGTCGGATCGGGGCTTCATCTCAAATCGAGCGTCAACACCCTGGGCGGGATGGCCCTCGCCGTCACTCCCGATTTCTCCTCTCGTGAAGAATTTCGGGGATACAAACTTATTGTCCTCGATCCCGGCGAGGAGTATGCCGCCAACGTCTTATGGATCAACGGAACCTTGCTGATTCCGGCGGGCTTCCCCCGAGCCCGAAAAAAATACGAACGGCTGGGTCTCCCGATCCTCGAAATCGATACGAGCGAAATGCGCAAAATGGACGGCGGCCTGACCTGCTTATCGCTTCGGTTTTAACCCCGCCGCGATTCCATGCGCGGACGAACGTGCGCCGTTGACTTCGATCCGAAGCCGGACGTATCCTTGGGCCGAATGGGAAACTCCGATTCCCGGCTCGCGATGAAGGATCGCTCCAAGCTCTACAAGCAAATTGCTCACCCTCAAGAGGGGAGAGATCCCGTTCCCGGAGGCTTTATGGAACCCTTTGATTACACCCTCGAAACGGCGAAGACATTCGACGGAGCCATTGAGGCCGTCGTGGCGAAATGCAAGGATCTGAATTTCAGCGTCCTTCACGTCCACGACGTCCAGGCGACACTGGCGGCTAAGGGATTCCGGCGTGAACCCCTGAAAATCATCGAGGTCTGCAACGCCAAGCACGCCTTCGATGTCCTGGCGAAGGACGTCAAGATCTCGTTGATGCTCCCCTGTCCGATCAGCGTGTATGCCGCAGGAGGGAAAACCTTCATCAGCGCCTTACGCCCCCGGATGATGAGCGCTTTCTATCCCCAAGCCGGGATCGAGGCGACGGCCGAGGCCGTGGACACGGCGATCCTGGCGATCGTGAACGCCGCGAGGTGAGGTTCAGAATCTATTTCGGGAAGAACCGGGCGACTCCCCCCCTCCATATTCATACCCCATTCGGCCTTGGCAAGCTCTTTCAGGAAATTCCATAGGCGTTTGTCCGCGGAGGAATCTCTTGATTGACTCCCTCCCGCGGGCAGCGATATAGTCCCGGCATGACAGAATGGGGACATCTCCGGAAATCCCGAGTAGCATGAATCGAGAAATCCGTCTTCCCGCGCCCCATCAGCGGTTCCGGCCCCGTCGCGAGAGCGGCGGGCGGATGTCGGGCCACCCCGGAACGGCGATCCGTATTGGGGAGGAGCTTTATGAAGTTGTGTCCTCTGTGAAGGCGGGCGGGTCATGGGTATACCGCCTGGAACCTTGGACGGGAGATCACCTTATCCGTGTTTTCGTGGAGTGGGGTGATGAAGCGGAACGCGATTTTCTCGAGGCCATAGGAGAGGACCGGATCCGGGACCGGCCGGTTTTCCCGGCTCCGATCCGACTTCAGAAAAAAGGAGAACGTGAAATGACCGGAATCGTGAAGTCTCTGATGGCGGGTCGCTCGATTGCGGCAATGCTCCTTTTTGTCGCTTCGGTTGCGCCGGGCTGGGCTGCCGACCAAAAGAGAACCTCCATCATTTTGGAGAATCTAACCTGGCCGGAGGCGGAAAAGACTCTCCGGGACTTCGATGTCGTCCTCTTTGCCGTCGGGGCAAGATCCAAGGAACACGGTCCCCATCTTCCGCTCAACACCGATTTCCTGACGGCCGAATACCTGAAAGATCGGGTTGCCCGAGAAACCCCGGTCGCCATCCTCCCGACCCTCGAATACGGATATTATCCTTCGTTCCTGGAATATCCCGGCTCGGTCAGTCTGGGCGCCGAGACATTCAAGAATACGGTCGTGGATATCTGCACCTCGATGAAAGGCCATGGAATCCGAAAATTCTACGTCTTGAATACGGGCATCTCGACGGTTCCCCCGCTTCTGAAGGCGGCAGAGGAACTCCTCAAGCAGGGGATTTTGATGCGGTACCTCGACCTTCGGGAGACGGACAAAAAACTGCCGCCCGATTTAATGAAGCAGAAAGGCGGAACGCACGCCGACGAGGGCGAGACGTCCATGATGCTTTTCATTGCTCCGGAAAAAGTCGACATGACCAAGGCGGTGAAGGATTACGACGCCCGGCCGAACCGGAAGGGCTTGACCCGCGACCCCCAAGGGGCCGGCGTTTACAGCCCGACCGGCATTTGGGGCGATCCGACTCTGGCCACGCGTGAGAAAGGCCGGATCATCGTCGAAACGACCGTCGAGGAAATCGTCAAGCAGATCGCGGAATTGCGGGCCAATAAATCCGAAAAATAGCCGTCCTCCCGATTCTGGCCGGGTGTTCCAAGAAATTTGAGCGGTTATTCATCGAAAAAAGCGGCCGATATTCCCGGATCCGAACAACCGGACAAAGTCCTTGCCGCTGTCGATGAGTTTTTGTCGACGAAGAAGTAGACGGTTCGACCTGGACGAAAGCCGTTATTCGCTTGACCGTCGCCCATTTGCGGGCCTATAGTGAGCCTCCGGGGCTTCCGCCCGGAGCAGTTCTTTCGAGGAGTATCCCCCATGCCTCATCGTTTCCTGATTCACGAGCCGGGCGATTCCGTGGGCGTCGCTGTGGCCGATATCAAGGCTGGAGAGTCCGTCACCGGCACCTTTCTCCACGATCATTCGCCCAGCGTCGCCGTGACGGCCCGCCGGGACATCCCCCTCGGCCATAAAATCGCCCTCGCGGCCGTCGCCGCCCAGGGGCCGGTCGTCAAATACGGCGTGGTGATTGGGGACGCGACGGCCGATATCGCTCCCGGAGATCATGTCCACGTCCATAACCTGAAAAGCCGGCGGTGGGCGAAATGAAAAATACATTTTTAGGGTATCGACGCCGCGACGGAAAAGTCGGTGTCCGCAATCACGTCGCCATCCTTCCCCTTGACGATTTATCCAACGCGGCCGCGACCGCGGTCGGGCATCTCATTCAGGGGACGCTTCCTCTCCCGCATCCCTACGGCCGCCTCCAATTCGGCCGGGATCTCCGTCTCTTTTTCGACACAATGATCGGGACGGGCCGGAATCCCAATATCGCCGCCGTCGTTGTGATCGGGATCGAGCCGAATTGGACCCGCAAAGTCGCCGAAGCGATTACCGAGACGGGCAAACCGGTCGCTTGGTTCGCCATCGAACGGAGCGGCGACCTGGCGACGATCGAAAAGGCCTCGCGCAAGGCCAAGGAATTCGTCCAAGCCGCCGGCGAAATCCGCCGGGAGGAAGTTCCGTTGTCCGAATTGGTCGTCAGTATCAAGTGCGGAGAATCCGATACGACTTCCGGCTTGGCCGCCAATCCGATCGTGGGCCGAGTTGTGGAGCGTTTGCTCGCGGCTGGAGGGACCGTGATTTTCGGCGAAACGACCGAATTGACCGGCGGCGAGGATATCGTCGCCGCTCGGATGAAAACACCCGAAGCCCGGGCCCGTTTCCAGAAAGTCTTCGATGATTATGCCCGGCTGATCGAAACGGAAGGCGCGGATCTCCTCGGTTCCCAGCCCACGCAGGGCAACATCATCGGCGGGTTGACGACCATCGAGGAAAAAGCCCTGGGCAATATCCAGAAAATCGGCCGGGCCCGGGTCGACGGCGTCCTGGCCAAAGCCGAAGCGGTTCCCGGCCGAGGTCTTTGGTTCATGGACAGCTCTTCGGCCGCGGCCGAGGCGGTGACGCTGTATGCCGCCGGCGGCGCGGTCATCCATCTTTTTCCGACCGGTCAGGGAAACATCATCGGCAATCCCGTCATCCCGGTGATCAAGCTGTCGGGAAATCCCTTGACGGTAAGCACGATGTCCGAACATATCGACGTCGATGTCACGGGGATCCTGGCGCTGACGAAGACCCTGGATCAGGCCGCCGACGACCTCCAAGACATGCTGATCCGGACGGCGGACGGCCGCCCTGCGTCGGCCGAAGTCCTCGGTCATAAGGAATTCGTCCTGACCCGGCTGTTCGAAAGCGCGTAAGGCGAAAACAGGCGAGCGATCTACGGATTCGCCGGCCGAGGAAAACGAGTACCTTGGCTGTCCCTTGGGCGAGTGAACGCATAAACGATCGAGCCCGAACCGGGATCGTGCTACAATGGGGCCGCCGACAGTCTGCCCGATCGGAAATCATCCGGAGGAAAACATGAACCGAAAATCCATGATCGTCCTAGCCGCCCTATGGGGGCTATTCTCAGTCGCCCTCGCCCAAACACAGCCCGTCAACATCACCGGTATCTGGGCGGTCATCTTTGAAACGCCCATGGGCGAACGGACTTATATGACGAGCTTCGTCCAGGATAGGGAAGTCCTCCAGGTCGTCATGAAGAGTCCCCAAGGCACGGAAATGAAGACCACGGGCAAGATCAAGGGAAACGAACTCGAATGGGCGGTCGTTCTCAGCGGTCCGATGGGGGAGATCACCCTGGCTTTCAAGGGCAAAGTCGAGGGGGAAATGATGACCGGCACGGTCCAGATGGGCGAAGCCGGCGAAGCGGCCTTCAAGGCCAAGAAGGAAAAATAATTTTCGCCGGCGATTTGACATCTGTCTGGGATTGGTTCTAGGATCTTATTGTCTACAGAAAGGATCCGGGGTTGACTGGATTGAGGACAAGAGGAGGGCCATGAGCCACCCGGGTTCCTTTCGGTTTTGGTTTCTTTTCCGGCCGGTTCTCGGTGCGGCCGTCCTGGCCGCATCCGTATTTGGACAAACGCCTTCGTCGGCGCGGGCCGAAAAAATCGTCCCTCTTCCGGAAATCCTCATGGTGTCTTCGGTCCGGGTCTCCGACGACCGGATCTACGTCGCCGACGGACGGAGCCGGGAGATTTATGCTTATGCCCTCGACAACTTCCGATTATTGAAAAAGATCGGCCGATCGGGCCAAGGCCCAGGGGAATTTGAAACGGCGCCCCAACCGGTCCTTCTGCCCGATGAAATGGCCGCGAAATCGTTTTCGAAGATCGTTTTTTTTTCGAAGGAGGGGGAATTCCGTCGCGAGGTCAAGATCCTTCCTTCCGACCTGATGTTTTCCGGATTCCCGGTTTTCCCGCTGGAAGGGCGGTATGTCGGATTTCCGTTTGTCCGCGACGAGCGGGGCCGGATGACCTCCTGTGTGGGCCGGATTTACGAGGAGGATTGGAAAACGGCGGCCGAGTTCACGGCGCCATTCCCGAGTCCGACGCCTTCGCCCCCGCCTCCGCCGGGGGCCAAAAGCGCCGGACCTAAAGAGGAGATGCTCCTTATCAAGGATTATTGCCAAGCAACGGTCGCCGGCGGCCGGATCTATTTCGCCGATTCCCGCAAAGGGCTTTCGGTTTCCGTGTTCGACGCTCGGGGCGCGAAAATCCGGGAAATCCGTCCGGAAACGACGGTCGTTCGCGTCGATCCGAAATTCCGCGACGAGTTGATTGCCGCCTGGCGCGAGGATATGAAAAAATATCTCGAATTCTATACTCCGTTCGTCCCCGATGTTTTCCCGGCTTTGTTTGCCTTTCGCGTTGACGGAGCGGAGATCCACGCCGTCACGCCCCGCGGGCGGGACGGACTCTACGAAATCATCACGATGAATCTCGAGGGAACGATCCTTCGACGGTCGTTCTCCTTTCCGTTGGAACCGACCTGGGATTATCTGCCGGAAGTCGATCATCGCTTCGACATCCATGGCGGAATCCTTTACACGACGTCGTACAATGAAGAGAAGGAGCGGATGGAGTTGAGGATCGCTTCGCTCAAATAGCGCCGGCCCGGGAAATCTGTTCCGCCGGGGCCATTCGGGCGGGGCCGATGGATCCTCGCGCTTTGACCTTCTTCGCCGGATGGCCCCTTCCGTTTCCCGGACGACGGATTTGCCGGACCGTTGACTTAACGAGAATCAGTAATTGAACGTGTAGTTGAATTTCACATAGAGCGCCCGGCCGCTCGAAAGCGGCGGCATGGGCATTCTCGACAGGCGATCGGTGTTCAGCCCTTCGTTGTAGACCAGATAGATGTCCGTTCCTTCCCGCGGGTTGAACCGGAACCTGAGGTTGGCCGAAACCGCGTCATCGGCGCCGTTGTATTGGACGAGAGCGCTCGCCGTGAACTTGACGCCGAGAGTGGCCTGCACCCGGAGTTGTCCGAGCGGGGCGAAGAAGGATTGGTCCCGGGCGGGAAACCGGACCAGGTTATATTGCAGCATGCCGCCGATCTCGAGATCGGGAATCCCCGACCATGTCGGCATCGCGCCCAGGGAGACGCGCCAGCCATCGTAATAACCCCCCATGTTTCCTGTCAGAGCGATGTTGAAGAGATGCCCCGGAGGGGTTTGGATTTGAAACATCAACTCGGGAAAGACATAGCGCCCCGGAGGGACGATCGCCTTGTCGGCGAGCTCATAAGGTTCGAATAAATTTTCGACATGGAGATTGGGCCAAATCAGGCCGCCGAATCCGCTCTTCGCCGCGAATTCCCAACCCGGGCCGACTTCCGCCAAGGAGACTTCCCGGGCGGCGTTATCCCAATAAACACGCGCTTCGAGGAAGGCATCATGATTGGTGAGCCGCGAGTCGGGGCCGGGAAACCAGCCGTAGAGCGACCGGGTGTAAAAGGCCGTGTAATTATCCATCATCATGAAGCCCAGGCCGGGATCGAACTCTGATCCGACCCGGGCAAAACGGATCGTGCTCCCGAATCCCCGGGTCGTCCGGCGCTCCCACATCAGGGCGAACCTCGCGGCGTCGAACGAAAAACCGCGTCCGGCGGTCGAGTCGTCGAATGTTTGGGCCCATTGGAGGGTGAAATAATCGTCGCCGCGGACACGCCAAATCCAGTCGAGGCCGTAGGCGACATTATAGCTTCCGTCCGCGCCGAGGCGGCTGGTCATGATCGCCCCAAGATAGGAATAGGGATTGATGATCTGACGCCGGAGTCGGAGGACTCCGAAATTCTCGGAGGGATTGTCGTCGAGCGCGGCGGTCTGCATATTCAGCAAGCCGATGTCCCATCCCCCGAGGCGGCCGACCAGCCGTCCGCCGCCGTAGATGCGGACGGGCCTGCCGTCGACGAGACCGATCCGGCGGCTGTAAAACAGCGTGTTCGAAGCGCCCAAGTTGAAATCGAAATTGCTCGATCGCTCCTGGAAGAACAACCGCTTCTCCGGAAAGAATAGGGAGAAACGGGTGAGGTTGACTTGAACGTCGTCCGCCTCAACCTGAGCGAAGTCCGGATTGATCGTGGCGTCGAGCGTCAAGTTGCCAGTTAATCCGTATTTGATATCCAAGCCCATCTCGAATTTTGGGGAACCGCGGCGAACATAAGCGG
>Ga0315287_10003958_pt1 | contig 14369 bp, 10 predicted proteins | sample YL17G11_0_MG_FD_205037 | JGI IMG/M metagenome (GOLD analysis project Ga0315287, IMG submission 205037) | Sediment microbial communities from Yellowstone Lake, YNP, Wyoming, USA - YL17G11_0 | ecosystem: Environmental > Aquatic > Freshwater > Lake > Sediment | place: USA: Wyoming | collected... | reverse complement strand
GGATCTATCCAGGGATCGCTTATAGGATCGATCAGGATGTTTCAGGTGCACAAAATCAATCTTTTATATTGTATATGCATTATTTTAAGTACTTTCTTTAGTTAACTATTCTTCGCCCTAACCACCCATCAATCTGCCACCTAACAACCTAAAGTTTTACCCTTTCCCCGTGTTCAAACTTATGCATCACCAGGCCGGACAGGAGCTTGGGGTAAAAATAAGTTGATTTGTGGGGCAGTTTTTCCAGTTTGCTTGAAATGGCAATGATCTCTTCGATTTTGGTCGGATTGAGCAAGAATGCCATGGTGCAGCCTTTTTCATCGACCAGTTTGATCGCTTCCTCATCGCTCTTGGTATAGATAACCTTGTCTTCGGTTTCATGGGCGATATTTAAGAGGCGGTCGATCACCACATATTGCAGGATGGTGACATCCAGCCGCTTCCAGGCTTTCGGTTTGTCTTCGATAACCAGTTCGTCCATTACGTCCTCATCGCGCAGCGTGAGCAGGAAGAAACGATTATGCCCTAGGTACAGTCCGAAAGCATGTTTATCCGTGCCTACTTTTCCGAGATCTTTGATCAGCTTCTTCCGCACTTTGGGGGCGGTTTTCTTGGTCGCTGGATAGGCTTGAACATCAAAATAATGACTGAGATCCTGTTCAAAGCGGATCGGATCATAATAAGGTAGGTCCTTTATTACGCGATGGATGGGAAGAATGATCAGTCCTTTTTCTTCCAGCGGGGTAAAATACATCATAATGTGGTTATAAGCCTCATCTTCGGTGAATTTAGTATTCTTAAGTTTTAATTCCTCTTTAAATCTGAGGGTAGCCTCATAGCGGTGATGGCCATCGGCAATAAAAACCGCCTTGTCCTTCATCTCTGATATTAACCTGGCGGCCGCCGGCCGCCGGTCTATTTTCCACAAGCGGTGAAGAACGCCGTCTTTGTCCTTGGCTTCGATCGCTGGTTTACGCTTCATAAAGGGCTTCAGGGTTTTGATGATCTTTGATTTCTCGTCCGAATAAAGCGAAAAGATCGACTCAAAAAAAGAATTGGTGGCGCGAAACAGCTGGAGACGATCGAGTTTGGCTTTGGGGTAAGTTTCTTCATGGGGAAAAACCTTTCCTTTGCCCAGATCTTCCAGCCGCAGCAGGCCGATAAATCCGAGGCGCGAGAATTTTTTCCCGTTAACCCTGAACTTTTGCTCGTAGGCATAAAAAGCCGGCTTGTCATCCCGGCCCAGGATCTTATGGCGAAGCCAGCCGTTGAGAAAGGCGGCGGCTCTGACATAACGATTGTTATATTCGCCGTCTCCGGCGAATTCTTTCCCCAGAATAAGCCGAACGACATTAAAATCATTGGCTTTATAAAGCTCTTCCTGTTCTTCGGGGCTGATCACGTCATATGGTGGCGACATCACTTTGGAAATGTTTTTTAGTTTTTTGTTATTATAAAGGATGCCGCGGAAAGGAAATACTTTAGCCATTATCTACTGTACGGCCTCCATCGCTTGATTTTCCTGGGGAGCAGCTGCGGGAGCGACTATTTCCACTGGAGTAGAAACTTTTATCTTTCCGCTGGTGATAAGTTCGAGTACCCGCTCCAGGTCTTCCTGGGAATAATATTCAATCTCGATCCGGCCGCGCTGCGGCGTGCCGAAGATCTTGACTTTGGTGGCAAGATGTTCGGTCAGCTGCTCGACCAGAGAATTGAGCTCCGTATTTTGAGTAGCCGCGCGCTTTTTTCCGCCCTTCTTAACTTTCGGTTTTTCCTCTTTGCCGGTCACCAGGATCTCGACATCCCGTACATTAAGGTTTTGTTTAACGATCTGCCGCCACAAGGAGAGCTGTTTGTCGGCGTCTTCGATGGTGAGCAGGGGGCGGGCATGGCCGACCGAGATTTCCGTTTTGCGCAGGCTGTCCTTGATCGGTTTGGGCAGGGAATTGAGCCGCAGTATATTGGCGATGGTGGAGCGGTCCTTGCCGATCTGCTTGGCAATGTTTTCCTGGGTCATCCCGAATTCGGAAGCCAGGCGGGCGTAACCTTCCGCTTCGTCCATTGGGTTGAGGTCTTCCCGCTGCAGGTTCTCGATCAGCGAAAGCTCAAGCGACTGTTCATCGGTAAATTCTTTGACAATGGCGGGAATAGCGGCGATGCCGGCCAGTTTGGCGGCGCGCAGCCGGCGTTCACCGGCTACCAGTTCGTATTTACCGTTGCGCATGCGGGTCAGGATCGGCTCGATCACTCCCTGGACTTTGATCGATTCGGCCAGATCGTGCAGCGATTCTTTGGAGAACTTGGTGCGCGGCTGGCGGGGATTGGGGACCACGGCGTTGACATCGACATTAACGATCGTTCTTCCCCCCATAAAAACCGAACCCTGCGGGATCAGCGCCCCTAAACCTTTCCCTAATCCGCGTTTATTCATCACTTAATACCTCCCGACATAGATTTTCGTAAGCTTCGGCCCCTTTGCTGCCCGGATCGTAGAACAGGATCGGCTGTCCGAAGCTGGGGGCCTCGGCCAGGCGAACGTTGCGCGGGATGACGGTCTTAAAGACCTTACTGCCAAAATATTTGCGGGCTTCTTCGGCCACCTGGCTGGAGAGCAGCGTTCTCGGATCGAACATGGTCAAGATGATGCCGCGGATCTTTAAAGCCGGATTCAGGCTTTCGCGCACCAGCTCAAGGGTATGGGTCAACTGGCTGATCCCTTCCAGGGCGTAATATTCGCATTGGATCGGGATGATCACTTCATCCGCCGCGGTTAAGGCGTTGACCGTTAGCAGAGAGAGGGACGGGGGGCAATCAATCACCACGATATCGTATTCATCTTTAACCTGCGCGAGGGCTTCTTTTAAACGGGTTTCGCGCAGTTCGATCGTGACCAATTCCACCTCGGCCCCGGCCAGTTTGGGGGTGGAAGGAAGAATATCCAGGTTTGCGATGTTGCTTTTTAGAATAACTTCGCTGACCGGCCTTCCTTCGACCATCACGTCATAAAGGCAGAGTTCAATCCGGGATTTTTCTACTCCCAATCCGACACTGGCGTTGCTCTGGGGATCGATGTCGATCAGGAGGATTTTTTTGCCGAAAGTAGCGAGGTAAGCCGCGAGGTTTACGGTGGTTGTAGTCTTGCCGACTCCGCCTTTTTGGTTTACAACAGCATAAGCTACAGCCATAACCCAGATATTATATCACAACGGGAGCTTATTGGCTATTCCGGGGACGGTGGTCTATATTATGGGGAAGGCTAGGTCTTTGCGATCAAGACTAAAGAATGGATAATTTCTGATCCCGGCAGCTGAACCTTTTTGATCTCTTTTACAATTCCTCCCTGCTTTTTGATAACCCCTTCCGCTTCTTTGACTTCTGCTTCAACCTCGTCTCCTTTATAAGCGATGAACAGGCCGCCGGGTTTTACAAAAGGAAGACACCATTTAGATAAAATATTAAGCTTGGCCACCGCCCGGGAAACCGCTATGTCATAACTTTCTCTCCGGTCTTTAACCAGCTCTTCTGCTCTGCCCCAGAGAACTTCAGTTTCTTTTAGTTCGAGAACGGAAACCAGCTGTTTGAGGAAATCGGTTTTTTTTCTGGTGGCTTCGACCAGGGTTAATTTGATCCCTGGACGGGCAAGCTTGAGCGGGATCCCAGGAAAGCCGGCTCCCGCTCCGATATCAATCACCGATTGATCGCTGAGCTCTACGGCTTGAAGCAGGGTAAGGGAATCTTCGAAGTGTTTGATCCGGATCTCCGCCGGGTCAGTAATAGAAGTTAAATTGAACTTTTTGTTCCATTCCAGCAGTTCGTGCAAATATATTTCAAATTGATGATTCAACCGCCCTCACCCCCTATCCCCCTCTCCCAGAGCCTGCCTGCCGGTAGGCAGGGGCGAGGGGAGAAAGCTTACCCTCTACCTCTGGGAGAGGGTTTCATTGAAAAATCATTGACAAAGGAAAAACTGGGTGAGGGCATATCAGAAGGCCTGCCCGATCGAGAAATGCATGATACCTTCTCCGAAGGCTTTGCCGCCGGCCACACCGTAATCCAGCCGGATCGGACCAAGCGGCGTGTTAATGCGAAGCCCCGGTCCCCAGCCGGAAATAAATTGCGCGGTATCCGGAGTCCCGATATCCCAGGCATTTCCCCAATCATAGAAGAAAACCCCCTGGAAGATATCAGAGAAATTGAGCCGGAGTTCGGCATTTAAAAGCAATTTTCGTTTTCCCGATTTGGCCTCACTGGGGTAATATCCCCGGACGGTGTTGGCCCCTCCCGCCCAGTAGACATCACCGATCGGCACATCGCCAAACCCAATTCCGGTGCCGAGATGGAAAGCTGCCACATGCCCGCCGCCCAAAACGGGATAAAAATTGTTGATATCCGAACCGATCTTGAAGAAGTTGGTGGTGGCACTGGCGGCGTATTTCCAACCGTTTTTGAGATCGAGGGTATAGAATTTACCTTCTTTTGGATTGAGCCAAAAGTCGCGCGTATCATAAGAGAAGCTGACGCCAACCGTATTAGACAGATAAGATTCGAAGGTCGAGGTGCTGTATGGGTCGACATTTTCACTTCCCAGCGTATAAGTAATATTATGATAATCGGTCAGCGGTTTGCTGAGGGCGACATCGAAGCCGTTGTATTTAGCGTTCTGGTCGGCCAGAAAGACGTCGCGCCCGATGGTCAACCATCGGCGAAAGGTCAAGCCGGCGTGGTCTCCCAGCCGCTGCGGCCAGAACCAGGGATTGAAATATTTGAACTGGTATGTCGAGAGTTCCTGCCCGGATTGACCCCGGATCAGGAGCCCCTGTCCGGTACCGGACAGGTTGTTGATCGAGAGATCGATAAAACCGAACCAGCCTTCGCGCTCACCATAGCCGCCGCCAAAGTTGATGGTGCTCGAGCGGGTCTCTTTGATCTTTAATTGCAAAACCACCTTATCCTTGGCACTGCCAGGCTCAAAATTAGGAGTAACCTCGGAAAAGAAGCCAAGGTTGAATACCCGGCGCAGATCTTTTTTGAGCCGGTCTTCATTCAAAACCGTTCCGGGCTTGGTCCTTAATTCCCGCAGGATGACATAGTCCTGGGTGTTATCATTTCCATCGAGTGAAATGGATTCAACTACTCCCTCTATGATCTTGAAAGAGAGCGACCGGGTCTCCTTGTCGGTTTCAACATCAATCACCCGGGCCAGCATATAACCATTCTTCTTATATAAGTTGTTGACCTTTTCGATATCTTCCTGCATTTTTTTAAAATTGAGAAGCTGGCCGACCTTGGTGTCGATCAAGGCGGAAAGCTCCCCGGTGGAGTAGACGGTATTACCTTCGAAATAGATATTATCGATTTTCGGGTTTTCTTCTACCTTGACGATCAATTTGGTGCCGCCCTTGTAAGCTTCAAAAGAGGAATTGACGTCCGCAAAATATCCGAGGGCGTAAACCGCTTTCAGATCAGCTTTGATTTTTTCTTCGGAGAGAGTGTCGCCGGGGCGGCTAAAGATGTTATCGGTGATTTCTTTTTCGGGCACGGTTTGGTTTCCTTTGATTTCCAGCGCGGTGATAATCGGCGAAACCTCAATCGTTTTTCCCAGTGCCGGATAGGCGGCCAGGCATAATATTAATAATATCAGTGATAACCAGACTCTTTTCATTTTAGCTCCTTTATCTTTTAACTCTTTTACCATAAGGCAAAACCGGCTTTAACGGTCACTTTCTGATAGCCGGTTGTGATATCGGTCAGACTGATTGGCTCCCGATAATATATTATAGACCAAATTGAACTCAGTTTGTAGGTCAATTGATAATTAAAACTGGTTGACGTGGCACTGGTCCCGGTCATCGGCTGCTGGGCCCCCTGGGAATAACGGACGTCGACATAGAGCCGGTCAAAGAAACCTTTGACAAAACCGACGCTCCAGGCAGGTTTTTCTTCTTCAAATCCTTTGCTATCTTTGAGGCCCATGGCTTCTCTTACCTTGGGCCCAAAATTATATTCCAGCGTCAGGCTTTCCAGCCCCAGCGACTGCTCCGCTTGCCGCTCCAGGCTGCGGAAGAGAATGGTTTGCACCCGGCTGCTGACATAATCGGCCACCACCGAGTTAGTGTCGACTTTGGACGCTTCTCCCGGCTGGCCAATTCCGGCCAGCGACTTAATGAAATCGGGCAGCAGCATGACTTTGAGATCCTGTTCGCTGTAGGAAGCGGGGACCATTTCGGAAGGTGATTTGGTTTTGTCTTCACTGAAACTGGAGAGTGAGATGTTAAGCCCGCGGTCTTTCTCGATCGCGCCCGGTATCCCTTCCAGCCGCGCCAGGATGACCACGCTTTTCTTGACGTATTGGCCGCTCGCGTCCTTTTCCTGGTTCTCGACATTGACAGAAGAAGTAATATCGATCGAGGGCAGCACCCCGGACGGGCCTTGCTCACCGGTGAAGACGGCCTGGTTTTCCCTGATCTTTTCCGTGTCATAAGGGTAGAATTTTTTTTGATTATCGGTCGAAAGCAGGGTGAATTCACGATTAAAAATGTTGACTGTTCCGCGCTTGACCGATATTTTTCCCAGCAGCTGCGCGGTCTTTAAACTGCCGCCGACTTTCAGCCCCTGTCCCGAGATCTCAAGATTCATAAAAATATTGCTGAGGTTTAAGGTCGAGACATCCCCCATAATGACATAAACATTTTTGGTCAGATCGGCAGCAAGATCAAAATTTATCGGGGCAATATTAGCCGCGGGCTGGCCCGATTGCGTTCCCTGGGGAAGAGTAATAACGGCGTTATTGACCTCGAGCCGTCCTTTGAGCAGCGGCCCCTGGCTAAAATCGAGCGCCAGCGGCCCCTTCAAAGAGAGTTCTTTAACGGTCAAGATGCCGGTATAGAGATTGGGAAAATCGATATAGAGACGGGTAGGGCTGGATGATAGATCAAAACCGACCGTTCCCTTTTTCAAGAATGCTTGGCTAAGATCAATATTCCCGGCCAGGCCGATAGAGTTAGACCAATTGCGGGTTTTACCTCCGGTCCAGATGCCGCTTAAGCCTTTAATACTGAGCAGGTTATCTTTGATCGCGGCGTCTGCCTGGAGGTTGCGGATCTCCGAATCGAGGGCCCTGACCTGGATCGTCCCGTTGTCGACGGTGATCCGGCCATTGATCTTAGGATTGTCGATGGTTCCCTGAACCTTAGCTTTTATCAGTGAGCTGCCCCGGATCCACTTAACATCATCGGTGAAGAGGTTTAGCAGCCCGATGGCATCGCCCTGCAGATTGACTTCCAGGCTGGTCTGACCGGAAGGTGAAAGATCAACTGATCCGTAGGCGCTGGATAGGGCATTGCCCTGCAGTAGTGAGAGCTCATGCAAGTAAAGCGAGTCGCCTTTCTTTGCGAAGGAAAAAGTAGCTTTGTCAAAATTTACTCCGGCAATATTGACACTGCTGCCGGCGGCTGAAACCGAAACCCGGAGATTTTGCAGCGGGCCATCGACCCCGGCGTTCATATTAAAATTGCCTTTAAACTCTTTACTGGGGAAAACGACCTTCATGATATCCAGCGGGAGGTTGTTGGCTACCAGGTTAAGAAAAAGCTGATTTTTTAAATTATAATTGCCCCGCAGACTGAGCGAACCTCGATCTTTGGTCAGAAGTGCTTGGCTGATCTTAATCTCCTGGTTCTTGAGATCGGCGGCGACTGTCAGCTGATCGAAGTCAAAAGAGCGGAAAAATCCCTTGTTCAGTTTTAGGTTGCATTTGCCGGAGAGACTGCTGACTTTTCCCTTTAGCTGCAGGCTGCCGCTAAGCTCTCCACCCAAACGTTCCTTGGCAGCGGCGGGACCTTTGTCGCTTTGCTGGGCGGCGGCAATCCAGTGTTTTAAGAAATATTTCTTGTCTCCGTTGGAGGAATAAAGCTTAATTCCGGATCGGCGCGGCGGGTGAGGCAGCCGCAAGCTGGATAAATTTATTTTTTGCGAGCCCTGACTGTCCATTGCAAAGCGGCGGGTTATTTCGCCCCGCAGATTTTCGATCAATTCATAGCTGCCGGACAGATCCGCTTGCAGGATCTTTAATTCCAGGTCAAGTGTGCTGTCAACCTGGCTTTCGGGCGATAGTACAAGGTTGCCGGAGATAGAGTAAAGATCCTTTCCGTCCTGCAGCAGGAGAGGGTCAATTAGCGTCAGGCGCTGATTGCGGAAATCAAAGCTGCCGGTGATGGAATTGAGATAGAGGCTGTTAAAGCGCAGAGGATTGAGCCAGAAAGAGGCGGTGATGACCGGGTTTGCCATATTGCCGCTGACGCTGGCATTTAATCCCAGCATACCGGTGATTTTACCGTAATTTTTGGTTAGCGATCCAAAATTCCCAAGGTCCGCGACCCCTTTCAATGAAGCGCTGACAGAACCATCTTTTTTTGATTCAAAATTTAACTCAATGGAAGAATCGGATAGGATCAGACTGCAATGCGGGAGCTTTAAAGCATGATCCTGCCAATCAAAACTTATGGCTGCTCGAGTCAGGGGGATTCTTCCCAGCGAGCCGTTGTTGATGTTAATTTTGCCCGAGGCGGAAAGGCCAAGCAATGGATCCAAAGAAGTGATCTGGGTTTCTTTGGAAAGTGTGCCGGTGATTTCCGCTTCGAAAGTGAGGGAGCCGGTTGGGTCTTGGTATTCGGCCGGCAGCAGCTGATTCAATATTTTCAGGTCCTGCAGATCGACTCCCTCGCCGCTGAGCTTGAGATTGGTGGGGACCCCGATTCCGGTCTGTCCCGCAACGCGCAGGATCGAGTTTTTTCTCTTTAAAAAAGTATCACTGACTTCGATTTTTCCAAAACCGATACGGATCTTCCCCTCTGCCTGGTCAAACAATTGTTCTCCTATCTGTCCTTCGCTCAAAACCGCTTCGCCGGAGGCGAGGATGTGTTTGAGCGGAGCGGCGAGAAAAATTTGATCCAGTTTCCAGTGCATATCTCCATTGAAGTGATTAACCGTTACCTCCATTTTTCCAAAAATACCTCTGCCGGAGAGCCGCATTCCCTTTGCTTCCGAAATCAGATCAAATGAAAGATCGCGCCCGATTTTACCGTAGGCGATGAAAGAAGCGGAGGGAGAATTGATATTCAGGTTCTCAAGAATAAAATCCCCCTCCCTGACGGTGAAGGAGGAAAATAATTTTTCAACGCCTTGGCCGAAAACTCTGGCCTGGTTGAGAGACGCCCGGACCTTTCCGGCCAGGTTATCGACTGGGCCGGAGAGCTCGATGGTCCCATCGGCCAATCCGCCTATGCCGGGAGAATTTTGCGCTAGCGTAAAAAGATTGAATTTTGAAAATTTGGTGGTGAGGTAAAGGTTAGGAGTTTTCCTGGAGAGGTCCAGCGCCAGTCTGATTTGGCTGTTTCCTCGATACAGATCGCTGGACGCAACTTCAGCGCTGAGCTGCTGATTTTTTAACAGGAAGGTTCCGTCGGAGCTGAAACTCTGGCGGAAGATCGCGCCATGGGCGATCTTGGCACTGCCGCTGATTTCGAGGTTGGAGAGAGGGCCGCTTATTTTGACGCGAGCGCTCCCGGTTCCGGACAATTCCAGCCCCCCGGTTTGCGGCAGAAGGGTCCGGGCTTCTTTTAGATTGACAGAAGGAATCGAAAGGTCGAGATCGAGCAGCTGTTGGCTGAAATCACCAAAGCGCCCATTGACCGTAAAGGCGGAATGATTTAGCTCTCCTGCGAGATCATTGAATGCAATCCCATCATCATTTATTGAGAGCGTGCCGTTGATATGATTGAGATCATAGCTTTGGAAACGGAGGGCTCCCTGTTTAATGTTTGCCTTGCCATTAATTGATACCGGCCAGCCTTTGGTTTTGGCTTGGGAGATTTTTAGCGTAAGATCAGTGTTCCCGCCGGTAGCTTTAAAGTCGGGAGCGACCAGGCCATAATTGACCCAGCGCTCAAGATCCAATTGTTCGGCGCTGATGTTTAATTCATATTTGCCGGTCTTAAAATCAAAAGCGCCGCGGACCTTGGCTGTTTCCGGCAGACGCGCGGAAAGCGAGAGCTTGAGTTTATCTTTTTTCCGCAGATCGATCTCTCCGTTGATATCGGTCACTTTGCCGCGGAACTCGGCGGGCTTTGGTCCGAAACCGATCTGATCAAGATAAGCGGCCCGGCAATTTTTCAGGATCACTCTCCCTATAAAAACCGGTCCCGGAGGCGATCCCGGTTGCGGTTGCGGAAAAAGGGAGAGGACATTCCAGCGATTGTCCTTACTGCGAACGACCGTAACATCTCCCTGGGTTACGATTATTTTAGTTAGTGAAGAAATCAAGTCCCCTCTGGTATAGGCGAACTTCATGGGGTTGAAGTCGATTGTGACTTTAGCGATCCGGCCGACTCCCGGAACAAAAACATCGTTCAGGTCAACCGTTCCCACCAGCAGCCCGCTGGAGGATCCGATCTTTACCTTGCGTTGAAAGAGGTCAGACAACCCTTTTTCCGCTTCGGTTTTGACCTGGTTAAAGATCGAGTCCTTCCATTCTTTAACCGAAAAAGCGGAAACAGCGGCGGCGGTTAACCAGATCAAGCAGACAATTATTAGCTTTTGGGTGTTGGCTGATCGCATTGGTAAAATTAACTTAATTTTACCACAGAATTTATATCATTAGCGTGATAATAATTTTCTCAGACCGAAGAAGAAGGCAGTAATGAATAAGACTCCGGTTATCCCAGCCAGCGCGGTAGAGGCGGGGCCGCTGATCCAGGGCAGAGAATAGCCGGACATGATCGAGATATGTTCCGAGGCCCGGCTCGAAAAACCGGCTATTTCGGAGAATTTATCAAGCCCGTCGGGATGGGTTGAGGCGAAGAAGGCTGCCCCTCCGGCGATCAGGCACGCGAGCAAGATCGCTTTTTTCATTCTTCTTCTCCCGCCGGCAGCATCTTTCTGAATAGATTGAGAAGCGCGACGGTGATCAGCGCTTCGGCTAGTCCGATAACCACATGGATCCTGAGCATTTGGGTAATGGCTGTACCTAAACCAACGGTGCCGGAGAAGCCGATCTCCAGCGCGCAGGCCAGCGCGGCCAGAACGACCGAAAGCCAGGCGGCAAACATAATACTGGGTGTTTCAGGAATAATTTTTTTCAATCCGGTCAAAATATAGTAACTAACAAAGGCGCCGAAGAAGGCCATATTAATAATGTTCGCACCAAGCGCGATCAAACCGCCATCCGCAAAGAATAATGATTGGACCCCCAGGACGGCGGCGATCACGAGCGATCCGGCAAAGGGACCCAAAATGGTAGCTGCCAGAACACCTCCCAGCAGGTGGCCGGAGGTCCCTCCGTCGATCGGGAAGTTGAACATCTGCGCAGCGAAAATTAACGAAGCTACGGCGCCCATCTTGAGCAGCAGGCTTTCGCCAAATTTAGTCAGTACCCTTTTACTGCCGATACTGATCGATTTTAATCCATTGCCTGCTACGGCCAGGGCCGCTTCGGGGACAACCGCGGTTATGGCCTGTTTAACTTTGGATAAACAATATCCGAGGACCCCTACTGCCGCCCCCGCCAATCCTCCCGCTATTTTTGGATCAAGAAAACCGTCCGGTATATGCATTTTTTCTCCTTTATATTAAGACTGTAAGTCCCAAGGCATAAATTTTATTTGGGCTGGCAGGTGACAGGCCAAAGATCGCTCCGCCGTCCAAAACAAACTGATCGGCCAGGTTTTTGTTAATGCCTAAAGTGAATTGCAGCGGCCCATCCGCGTTCTGAATCGCAGCTCCCGATATTTCCGATAATAGTTTTGATCCGGCCGGAAGATTATATTCCATTGCGACTCCGTAATTAAGCTGAGAAAGACGAGGGCTGTTTGACGGTTGGCCCAGCGAGGTGTAACCAAGGTTTAAATGGATCGCCCCAAAATTGGTAGCGCGCGTTATTATTGAATTAGCGAATAGATCTATTTGTCCGGTCCCCAGCCCCTGGCTGGAATCTCCATTATTAAGTTTGCTGCCAAGGACAAAAGAAACGCCGAACGGGTGGTCGTCAGCCGAAAGGAACTGGATCTTGCTTTTGATGTTTACATCTGAAAGCCCCGAGAGCTTGCCTCCGGCGCCGGTTATCTGGGTATATGGAACATCAACTGCCAATTGCGCGTTGGGGAGTAATCCGTAAGTCAGGGTGTTCAGAAAAGAGGTGTTATCCGCTGAATTATATGAGTAGGCCGACACTCCGCTTTCGATCTGGAATTTCCCTTGGTCGATCACCGGACAATCGTCGGTGGTTAGTGGGCGGCAGGCAAAGGTTGGAGTGACCAGGCATACGAAAAACAATACGTATAATATTAATGTATTCCTCATGCTAAGATATTTCCTTCCCGGTAGTGGTCATGACCAGTTTGCCGTGTTTTACTCCCTTGGTAGAGATCAACAGATCGGCAATGCCTTTTATTTTTGTAGCTTTGCCCCTGACCACCAATACCTCCAGGCAATTATGTTCGTCCAAATGAATATGCGTGGTTGAGATGATATCTTTATGATAATGATGCTGCAGGTCGGTAAGCTTATCGGCCAGCTCGTGGGATTCATGGTTATAGACCAGGGTGACGGTCCCGACCACCTCCTTATTGCCTAATTCCCATTCTTTTTCTACGAAGCGGTCACGGATCAAATCGCGGATCACTTCGGAACGGTTGGAGTAACCCTTTTTATCGGCCAGCCGGTCCAATTTATTCAACAGGTCGTCGGGGATAGATACCCCGAATCTTTTTAACATCGTAGCACCTTTACTGGAATCGTAACACGATAAGCTTTGAATTGTCAAGCCGGCTGAAAATCCGATGCAGGTTTTTAAATGATGGGGTATTATTTATAGCGCCAGATCACCATATCACTGCCATGGGGAACGGTAATGCAGCCAGTAACAACAATTCTGCCTGAAGCGTCCAAGACAATCGAATTCCCGGCGGAATCATAGCCTGGATAGCGGTTGAGAACGGAATTAACATCGCTGGTAACTATTCCGCCCTTCCCGAAACCGGAATCCAGGTTTCCACTGCTGTCATACCGCCAGATGACCATATCATGGCACGAACCCTCCCATCTTTTGCCAACGACCAATATTCTCCCTAAAGAATCGATCACGGCTGAATTGGCGCTGCCGTCCTCACTATTCTTATCGGTTACCGTCCCGTTAGCGCCAAAACCATTATCCGTTCCTCCATCCGAATTGAACCGCCAAAGGGTCATTTGTTTCACGGCCGTGCCGCCGCTGTAATCCAGGCTGTAACCGGCAACTAAAATCTTTCCAGAAGGATCGACTGCCATTGAATTGCCTGAAGTAGGAGCGGGTTCCAGGCCCTTTGGGCCCGCATAGTATCTTTGGTAATCAACTATACCGCCATTACCGAAAGCATTGTCTAGATTTTTACCATTATTGTCGTATTTGGCAATGGTGGTGGGACCTAATGCTATTATTGCGCCGCCGCTATCAACTCTAACCGCTTGACCGCCGGCGATTATTTTTCCTCCGTCGCCAAAAGTCGAATCTAAACTTTTCCCGTCCGGATTAATTCTCCAGACCATATTGCACGGGGTCGGAAGATTTTCAGCCCCGTTGGAAGTAAGAATCGAGCTAATTCCGGTTACTAATATTCTCCCTGCAGAATCGATCGTTATCGCCCGGCCTTCACTTTTACTGTTGCTGGATGTTTTTTCAAGCATGGTATCGTAGAAAAACTTGCCGCTGTCGCCAAAGCTCCCGTCCGTATTGCCATCGGTATTTAAACGAACCACCGTCATATTATCCCTTCTTTCATCGGAACTCGAATCGTGACTCCCGCCCGCGATCAATATTTTCCCGTTTTGATCGATAATTAAGGCATTCCAGAGACGAAGCCAGGGAGAAGTCAGGCCGTAACCCCAACCTAAATTTCCGGAAAAACTATTATCCGATTCTCCGTTCGCGTTATAGCGCAGAACATCGCCTTTGAAGCTCCCGGCAATCAAAATCCTTCCCGCATCATCGATCGCCGCCGCATTCCCATAATCATCCGAATCATTTTCTGTCCCGGGAATAACCGATCCGCTATCGTAGATCACGATCCCATTAGTTCCAAAGCTGGCATCCGGCGTGCCAACAGCAGAGATCAGACCGACGGTGGTAAAGTACCAGCTATAAGGGCTCGCCATTCTATTTCCCTGGAGGTCTTTAACCTGATCGGAAATAGTCGCGGTGTAAGTAGTTGCGGAAGCCAGCTTTATTAATGGTGAAAAGGCAGCGGTTTTGCTCGCAGAATCATAACTTACCACTCCCGTAGCACTCCCTTCCGCGGAACTCAAAAGAAAAGTAGAGGAAGAAAGACTGGCAGGATCCA
>Ga0315287_10003957_pt1 | contig 14371 bp, 13 predicted proteins | sample YL17G11_0_MG_FD_205037 | JGI IMG/M metagenome (GOLD analysis project Ga0315287, IMG submission 205037) | Sediment microbial communities from Yellowstone Lake, YNP, Wyoming, USA - YL17G11_0 | ecosystem: Environmental > Aquatic > Freshwater > Lake > Sediment | place: USA: Wyoming | collected... | reverse complement strand
GGACACAGTTTCGATTTCGACCGGAGCGGGTTCGGCGACCTTCGGCATCGCGACCTCGGCGGTCGCCGTCACCACGTCGACCACGCTCGCTGCGTCCCACGGCGGGGTGACGAAGACCACGACTTTCACGGTTACGGCGGCGCCACCGCCCGCGCTTGCCGCGCTGACCTTGAGCCGCACCGGCGTGGTCGGCGGCACGTCCTTCAACGCCACGGTGACGCTGTCCGGCCCCGCACCTGCCGCGGGAGTGGTGGTGACGTTGACGAGCTCGAATTCCGCGCTGGTGCAGGTGCCCCCGAGCGTCGTCGTGCCGGCCGGAGCGGCGGCGAAAACGGTGACCGTCACGACGGCGGCGACGAGGCGATATCCGACGGTGAAGCTGACCGCTGCCTACTCCGGGGTGACCCGGACGGCGATGGTCACGGTCACGCGGAAATAGCGGGAGGGACCGTCGTGCGGCAGGTGAGGCCTGGCGCTGTCGCCTGCACGTCGGGGACGGACATGGTGGCGGTGGGGATAGGCCGGGACAGAAAAAACTGCTCGACGGGGTCGAGCTGGCCGGGGGCCAGACGCAGAAGGACCTCAAGGATGCGCTCGATCTCATCGTCGATCATCCGAACGTCGGGCCGTCCCTCTCGCGCCTTCCGGGCGCAGCGCCGGCGCCGAGCCGTTTCGCGAGTTGCGGTGCGTCAGTCTTGACCCCGCGCGGTGGTCGGGGTAGCTTCGCATGCGCCCGATCCCGACGTCGGGCGGTGGAGGCACGCGAATTGAACACCCTGGTGGCACCGCAGTGCAGTCCGCGCGCGGTGATCGCTTGACCCTGTGGCGGCGCGCCAGGGGATTCGTCTTCGGCGGGGCCTGCCTGCTCGCGTTCGGGCTGCTCATCTGGGCGAGCGATCACATCACGCTGCAGGGCGAGCGCACGATCTACACGGTGCGGTGCGAGCCCGACATGTGGGATGACCAACGGTGCATCGGCAGGATGGTGCCCGGCGACCGGTATGCCTTCCGTTCCAGCGCGGCGCGCAACGAAGTCATCTACTGGATTCGCGGCTCGACGCAGCCCTCGGGCAAGTACTCCGACTGCAAGATCGTCGACCGGGACAACTGGACGTGCATCGTCCCGGTCGGCCAGCAGCCCTCGATAGTGTTCGAGATGAAAAAGGGCCGGCCGACGCGCCTCAACGACGGACGGGCCATGCCCTTTCGCAGCGTGCCGAAGTGGAAATGGTGGCTGCTGCGGCTTGGCATCGGCGGTTTCGCCGAGGCCTCCGGCTGAGGACCGCTGCACGGGCGTCCCCCGGCTCCGTGCGCGCCCTCAGCGCTTCGCGACAAACCCGATGTCCGCGAGCTCGTCCGCCGCGCGTTCGGCGAGCACGCGGTGTCCCTGGGCCGTCGGGTGCAGCGGGTCGAGCCTGAGATTCGCATCGGACGGCACGGCGGGCAGCGCTTGCTCGCGATGATCGCGCGGCAAGCCGTGCCGATGGTGTCGATCGCCCGCGTGCGCACCGCAACATGGTAGCGCGGGATCGCCGCCGCGGGTTGCCGGCGCGCTGCACTCGTCCGCCAACATCGGGTGCGCCGGCTGTGGCATCCTTGCGCAGTGAATCCCCATCGCCGCGTCTGGCATCGTGCCTGCCTGGTCGCTTTTTCCGCCTTGATCGCAGGGCCGGTCGCCGCCGCCGACGCGCCGCTGATCGCGGCCGCTTCCGATCTGCGCTTCGCGCTCGATGACGTCGCGACCCGGTTCGCGCGCGACAACCGCGGCAGCGTGCGGATCGTCTACGGCTCCTCCGGCAACTTCCGCCGGCAGATTGCCGAGGGCGCGCCGTTCGAGCTGTTCCTCGCGGCCGACGAAGCGTATGTGCTGGCGCTCGCGAAGGAGGGCCGCACCGTCGACGAAGGCGTGCTCTACGCCACCGGGCGCATCGCGCTGGTCGTGCCCGAGGGTTCCGCGCTGCGGCTCGAGCCGCGGCTCACCGACCTCGCGGCGGCGGTTGCCGACGGCCGGGTGCGCAAGTTCGCGATCGCCAATCCCGAGCATGCGCCGTATGGCCGCGCCGCGCAGGAGGCGCTGAGCGCGGCCGGAGCTTGGGATGCGATCCAACCCCGCCTCGTGCTCGGCGAAAACGTCGCGCAGGCCGCGCAGTTCGCGTTGTCGGCGTCGGCGCAGGGCGGCATCGTCGCGCTGTCGCTGGCGCTGGCGCCGGAGGTGCTCGGCAGCGCGCGCTACGTGGCGATTCCCGAGACCATGCACCGGCCGCTCAACCAGCGCATGGTGCTGACGAAGCGGGCGCAAGCCACGGCGCGGGCGTTCTACGCCTATCTGCAGCAGCCCGCCGCCCGCGCGGTGTTCAAGCGCTACGGTTTCGCGTTTCCCGGGGAGTGACGCGATGGACGGCGCCGCACTGCTGCTGTCGCTGAAGCTCGCGCTGCTCACCGTGGCGATCCTGGTCCCGGCCAGCGTCCTCGTCGCCCGGCTGCTCGCCACCCACGAGTTCGCGGCAAAGCCCTTCGTGGAGGCGCTCTTCGCGCTGCCGCTGGTGCTGCCCCCGACGGTGCTGGGCTTCTACCTGCTGGTGGCGATGGGCGGGCATTCGCCGGTAGGGCGCTGGTACGAAGCGCTGGCGGGGCATCCGCTGGTGTTCACGTTCGACGGCCTAGTCGTGGCATCGATCATCTTCAATCTGCCGTTCGCCATCCAGCCGCTGCAGCGCGCCTTCGAGGCCATCCCCGACGACCTGCGGCACGCGGCGGCGTGCTGCGGGCTCACCCGCTGGCAGAGCCTGTGGCGCATCGAATTGCCGCTGGCATGGACCGGCCTCCTGTCCGCGGTGGTGCTGACGTTCGCGCATACGCTGGGTGAGTTCGGCGTCGTGCTGATGGTCGGCGGCAGCATCCCCGGGGAGACCAAGACGGTCGCGATCGCGATCTACGACCGCGTGCAGGGCTTCGACATGGCGGGCGCCGGACTGATGTCGGCGGTGCTGCTGCTGCTGTCGGTGGCGGCGATCACGCTCACCTATTGGACGTCCTCGCGCCATCGCCGCCGGCATGAGCACGCCCGTTGACGGCCTGCACGTCGAAGTGCGCCAGGAGCGGCCGATCCCGCTCGCGGCCACGCTCGCCTGCGCTGCCGGGGAGACGCTGGCGCTGGTCGGGCCGTCGGGCAGCGGCAAGACGACGATCCTGCGCGCGATCGCCGGGATCTACACGCCGCACGGCGGGCGCATCGACGCCGGCGGCGAAACCTGGCTCGACACCGCCGCCGGCGTGCGGCGCCCGGCACGCGCGCGCTCCGTCGGCTTCGTGTTCCAGAACTACGCGCTGTTTCCGCACCTCTGCGCGCTCGACAACGTGATCCAGGCGATGGGGCACGTGCCGCCCGCGCAGCGGCGCGAGCGCGCGCTGCGCCTGCTCGAACGGACCAATCTCGGCGGGCTCGAGGACCGGCGGCCGGCGCGGCTCTCCGGCGGCCAGCAGCAGCGCGTCGCGGTGGCGCGCGCGCTTGCCCGCGATCCCAAAGTGCTGCTGCTCGACGAGCCGTTCTCGGCGGTCGATCAGGTGACTCGCGAGAAGCTCTACGAGGAGCTCGCGACGCTGCGGCGCGACCTGCGCATCCCGATCATTCTCGTCACCCATGCGCTGGACGAGGCGTCGATGCTCGCCGACCGGATGTGCATCCTGCATCGCGGATCGACGCTGCAGGCCGATACGCCGCTCGGCGTGATGACGCGGCCGGCAAGCCCGCTCGTGGCGCGGCTCGTGGGCGTCAAGAACATCTTCGCGGCGACGGTGGCCGGTCACGACGAGGAACGCCGGCTGACGCACATCCGCTGGTTCGGCACGACGCTCGAAGCCGAACACGCGCCGCAGTTCGCCATCGGCGCGCGGGTTGCCTGGAGCATTCCCGCGTCGCACATCGTGCTGCACCGGCGCGACCGGCCGTCGCGCGGCGAGCGCGAGAACCCGGTGTTCGGCCAGATCGTGCGCTGCGTCCCGATGGGCGAAATGACCGCCGTGGCGCTGCGCGTGGTCGCCGGAGAGCGGACCGACATCTTCTTTTCGGTGCCGACGCACGTGGCGCGGCGCAACGGCCTCGCGCCGGGCGAAACGGCGCGGGTGTCGTTGCTGGCGGACGGGATCCACCTGATGCCGGCGGCATCGACTCCCACGCCGCCGGAGCAAGCGTAGCCGCGGCGATCGCAGCCCGGGTTGAGCGCAACCGAAACCCGGCGTGATCGTTGCCTCCGCTACAGCGCGATCACCATGCCGTCGCTCGCGCAGCGCTCCGGGATCGACGCCACGTGCGCCAGCATGTCGTCCGCCATGTGCGTGAGCACCAGCAGCCGGGCATCGAGCTGCGACCGGTGCGCCCGGAGCGTCGCGTAGTTCATGTGCATCCGGATGGCCTTCTCGTAGTAATAGCACTCGCAGATGAGAAGGTCCGCTCCCGCGGCCGCTGGGACCAGCGCGTCGGTCCAGTCGGTATCGCCGGTGTAGGTGACGACCTTGCCGGCGGTCTCGACGCGCAGGATCGTCGGCACCGTCTCCGGCGTGTGCAGCGCCGGGTACGGTGTCACCTGCAGAGCACCGACCCGGTTGACGGCATTCAACCGGAGATCGACGAATTCGAGCGGGAACTTCGGCGTCATCCGCGCGCTTCCCGGAAACAGCACTTCACGCATCTCGCCGATGCGCTCGCGCGTGCCGGGTGGGCCGGCCACCACCAGCGGCCGCTGCCGCTTGCTGCCCAGCATCGCGTCGAGCAGAAGAAACGGCACTCCCGCGCAGTGATCGCCATGAAAATGCGTCAGGAGGATCGCGTCGATGCTGTTGGGGTCGATGCCCTGCGCCCGCATCGCGATCAGCGACGACGCGCCGCAGTCGAGCAGGAACCGCGTCGGCGGCGAACGCGCGGCGCCGGCAGCCGGGGATTCGACCAGGATGCAGGTCTGAAAACGCCCGCCGCTGCCGAACGAATCGCCGGAGCCGAGAAAGCGAACGGTGGTGGTCATGGTTTCAGGGTCGTCGGTTGCCGATGCGCGTTGCCCGCATCGAACTCCTCGCCGGCGCCGAGCGAGTTGATCGTCGCCAGGCGGCGCTCGATCTGCGCCTGCGTGAACTCGAGGCACAGCGTGGCGAAGACCCGCGCCCGCTGCGTGTTCGCGAAATGGTAGCGCCCGTCGATGCAGCCGTTGGTCCGATAGTTGTCGGCCAGCTGCGTCGCGATCTCGAGCCGGGTCTGCGCAACCGGAATCGCCGCGTTGCCATCGACCCGCGCGACGGCGACGACGAGATTGCTCTCGACGACCACGACGTGCGTCGCTGCCGGCCCGTCGTCGAGCGCTGCGCTGCCGGTCACGGCGTGTGCGCCCCGCCGCTGCGTTGCGGGCTCTTGTGGCCACGGCAGGTGCCGAAGCAGTACGGCGGATTCTCCGTGCGCTTGCACCCGCACATGAAGAAGGTGCCGCTGATCGGCGCCGTGAATTCGATCGGCCCGATGCCGGTGGCCGCATGCGAATCATCGCACCACGGCTGCGTGCGGGAGAGGCCGCAGCGGCACCAGCGGTAGGCCTTTCCCTCCTCGACGATCTCCGCATACGGCCCGTTTTGCGCGCAGACCGGGCGGCGTAACGTCCCCGCCCGACGGCTGACGTCGTCGGTCGCGCTCATCGGGCAGGCGCTGCCGGCAGCTCGACCCACCGCAGCTTCGGCGCGGTGTCGATCGCGGCGCGAGGCGCGCGTTCCTGCGGTTCGGGTGCTGCGATGCGCACCATGGAGTCGGTTCGTGTCGCCGGAAGGATGAAGGATCACGTCAACCCGCATGTTAACCGCGTCCGCCGGCCTTGCGTCATGGCAGGCATGCAAAGGACACATGCCGCCCCGGTGATCCGGAGCCGCCGCCGGGTTGCTTGAATTGGCGGTGGCGGTCGGTCAGAATGCAGCGGTCGGACGAACAGCGATCGCGCCGGCGCTGTCGGGCCGGCGGCCGCGGCCGCTGGTCAGGGATCGGCGCATCACACGGAAAGGGGACGGGGCCGATGCCTGAGAACGGGAGAGGAGCGCTCTCCGCCAGCGACCTGGAGAGCATCGGCCTCGTGCGCGATGCCCAGGGCCGCCACCGCATCCCGATTCCGGCGCACGCCAACATCGCCGCCGATACCGTGGCGAAGCACGCGGCAGGGCCACGCTCCGGCCATCCTGCGCTGATCTTCGAGGCCGACGACGGCACGCTGCGGCGCTGGACCTTCGCCGAACTCGACCGCGCGGCTGGCGCCTTCGCCCGCGGCCTCGCGCGTCTAGGGGTAGGCAAGGGCGACCCCGTTGGCGTGCACACGGGCCAGCGGCCGGAGACCGCGATCGCGCATCTCGCGATCTACAAGCTCGGCGCCATCGTTGTCACGCTGTCCCGGCTCTACGGTCCCGAGACGCTGCGGCACATCCTGGGCGATTGCGCGTTGAAGGTGATCGTGACCGAGCCCGCGGCCGTCGATGGCTGGCAGGCGCTCGGTGCGGAGCTCGGGGTCGAGGTGCGCCTTGTCACCACCGAAAAGCATCCGTGCGCCGTTGCCGATGTCGCCACGCTGCTCGACGCGGACACCGCAGATTTCGAGCCGGTCGCAACGCAGTCCGGCGATCCGGCGCTGCTGATGTACACGTCGGGGTCCACCGGCAAGCCGAAGGGCTTGCTGCACGGGCACCGCATTCTGCACGCGTACCTGCCCACGGTGAGCCTCTTCTACAACCTCGAGATGCACGACCGCGACTGCGTGTTCTGGACGCCCGCGGATTGGGCGTGGGTGGGCGGTCTTCTCGACCTCGTGCTGCCTGCATGGTTTTACGGGCACACGGTTATCGCCAGCCAGCACCGCTTCGACCAGGAGTGGGCGGTCGGCTTCATGGCGCGCCATCGCGTCACCCACGTGTTCATGACGCCGACGGGGCTGAAGCGTCTCGCCGAGACCGGCGATCCCCGCTCCCGGCACACGCTTGCGTTGCGCGTCATCTGCACCGGCGGGGAAAGCCTGCCCAGCGAAATCGTGCGCTGGTGCGAGGACAGGCTCGGCGCCGTGTGCAACGAATTCTACGGGCTCACCGAATTCAACCACCTCGTCGGCAATTGCCGGCGCCTCTATCCGATCCGGGCCGGCTCGATGGGCCGCACCTATCCGGGACATGCGACGGCGCTCGTCGATGACAGCGGCAACGCGGTGCCGACGGGCCAGGTCGGCGAGATCGTGTCGACGACGGACGACCCCACGCTGTTCCTCGGCTATTGGGGCGATCCGGGCATTCCCGAACGCCTGCGGCTGGGTGCCGACCTGCTGCGCACCGGCGATCTCGCGCGTCAGGATGCCGACGGCTATTTCTGGTATCAGGGCCGCAACGACGACCTCATCAAGAGCGCGGGCTACCGCATCGGACCCGCGGAAGTCGAGGATGCGCTGGTCACGCATCCGGCCGTCGCCGAGGCCGCCGTCATCGGCAGTCCCGACGTTGCGCGCGGCACGATCGTCAAGGCCTACGTCCGGCTGCGCCAGGGCGTGGCGCCCTCCGCCTCGCTGGTCCGCGAACTGCAGGACCACGTGAAGAAAAACCTCGCTGCCTACAAGTACCCGCGCGACATCGAATTCGTCGACGAGTTTCCGCTGACGAGTTCCGGCAAGATCCGGCGGGCGGAACTGCGCCGCCGCAACCTGGAGGCGATCGCGGCGCGGGCGGCCTCGCCGTCATCGTCGTGACCGGCCATGCCGATGGCGGATAGGCCGGAGATCGTCGTGGCGGGCTGCGGCGCGACCGCGTTCGGCGCGTTTCGCGACGGCTCGACGCCGCGTGACTGGGTGCTGCGCTGCGCGCGCGAGGCGCTCGACGACGCCGGCGTCGAAGCCGCGGACGTCGACGCCGTCGTGGTCGGTTCCGAGAGCGATTTTTTCTCGCTGCAGCTCGCCCCCGGTGCGCTGCTGGCCGACGAGATCGGGCTCGTGCCGTGCCCCGTCGTGCGCGTGGAAATGGGCGGCGGAACCGGCGGCGCCGCCATCCGCGCGGGGTTCATGCACATTCGTTCGGGCCTGCACCGGTGTGTGCTGGTGATCGGGTTCGAGCACGCCGCGAGCCACCTGTCCGGCGACGACATGCGGATGCTGTACGGACTGTCGTTCGATGCCGATGTCGACGGCATGGCCGGCGCCACCGCCGCCAATCTCTACGCGCTGTCGATCGCCGAGCACATGCGCCTCTACGGCACCACCGAGGCCCAGCTCGCCGCCGTATCCGTGAAGAACCACGGCAATGCGCAGGCGAATCCGGGCGCGCACAAGCCGATGGCGATCACAGTTGCCGATGTGCTGGCCTCGCGTCCGGTGTGCACGCCCTACAAGCTGCTCGATTGCAGCATCATCAGCGATGGCGCCGCGGCCGTGGTCCTGGCCTCCGGCGACACGGCGCGCAATCGCTCGCGGCCGCGCGTCCATGTCACCGGCAGCGGGTGCGCCTCCGATCACGTCCGTCTGGGCGATCGCGCCGAGCCGCACCGGTTTCGCAGCAAGGAGCGCTCGGGCCGGGCGGCCTGCGCGATGGCCGGGATCGAGCGGGCCGCGCGCGAGATCGACGTGGCCGAGGTCTACGATGCCTTCACCGGCGCGGAGCTGCAGGGCATCGAGGCGCTCGGCCTCGCCAACGACGGCGAGGCGGGCGCGGCCATGGCGGCGGGGGAGTTTGCCCGGGACGGGCGGCTGCCGGTGAATCTCTCGGGCGGCCTGATCGGGCAGGGCGGCGCTCCGGGTGCGACCGGAGTCATGCAGATCGTCACGCTGACGCGGCTGTTGCAGGGCCGCTACTGGCCCGCATTGCAACCGCAGCGGCGCTTGCGCACCGCACTCGCCGATGCGCACGGCGGCGTCGCGACGGTGAGCTTCACCCACATCCTGGAGGCGCGCGATGACTGAGCCCGCGCCGGGCGCGGCAGCTGCCACGGTGCCGATCGAATTGCGGCTGCGCTATGCGCACGGACTGGGCGGCCTGGCGCCGTATTTCGCGGGCCTCGAGCGCGGCGCGGCGGTGGCGACACGGTGCCGGAGCTGCAGCCGGACGTGGTTTGCGCCGCGGCTCGCGTGCCCCTGCGGCGGCAGGGAGCTGGACTGGGTCGAGCTGACCGGGCGCGGCACCATCGTAACGCTGACACGAGGCCGCGCGGTGCTCCCGGGCACGGGCAGCGCCGGCGAATTCACCTTTGCGCTGATCCGGCTCGACGGCGCCGACAACCGGTGCTTCGGCCGGCTCGGCGGCGCGTCGTCGCAACTCGGTCCCGGCAGCGCGGTGCGGCTCTCCCGCGCGGAGGGTGAGTGGGCGCATCCCGCGCAGTGCGCGGAGTACGTGCCCGATCTCGACGGAGCACCGCGCGCGTAACTGGGCCGCAGTCTGGCCGCAAGGCCCGGCGCTTGCCTTTCCCCTCGGATAGAATCCCCTGCCACACCCACGATCAGACCGCCGAAGCACTCACAGCCAAGGCGCCCCCGAGGAGAAGCAGAGCATGGCCAGCAAGATCAGGAAAGACCCCGCGAAGCTGCGCTCCCGCCAATGGTTTGCCAGTCCGGACAATCCCGACATGACGGCGCTGTATCTCGAGCGCTACATGAACTGGGGCCTCACGCGCGAGGAACTGCAAGCGGGCAAGCCGGTCATCGGCATTGCCCAATCGGGCTCGGACCTGTCGCCCTGCAACCGCCATCATCTCGAGCTCGCCCATCGCGTGCGCGAGGGAATTCGCGAAGCCGGCGGCATTGCCTTCGAGTTTCCCGTGCATCCGATCCAGGAAACCGGCAAGCGCCCGACTGCCGCGCTCGACCGCAACCTGTGCTACCTCGGGCTGGTGGAAGTCCTGTACGGCTATTTCATCGACGGCGTCGTGCTCACCACCGGCTGCGACAAGACCACCCCGGCGCAGCTGATGGCCGCGGCGACCGTCGACATCCCGGCCATCGTGCTCTCCGGCGGGCCGATGCTGAACGGCTGGTTCCGCGGCGAGCGCACCGGCTCCGGCACCATCGTCTGGAAGGCGCGCGAGCTGCTGGCTGCGGGCGAAATCGACGCCGAGGAATTCATCGAGATGGTGGCCTCGTCCGCGCCGTCGCCGGGCCATTGCAACACGATGGGCACGGCATCGACGATGAACTCGCTGGCCGAAGCGCTCGGCATGTCCCTGCCCGGGGGCGCGGCGATTCCGGCCCCGCACAAGGATCGCGCGGTGAATGCCTACGAAAGCGGCAAGCGCATCGTCGAGATGGTGTGGGAAGACCTGCGCCCGTCGAAGATCATGACCCGCGAGGCGTTCGAGAACGTCATCGTCGTCAACTCCGCGATCGGCGGCTCGACCAATGCGCCGATCCATTTCAACGCCATCGCGCGCCATATCGGCGTCAAGCTCGACAACGACGACTGGGAAAGGATCGGCTACGACGTCCCGCTGCTGGTGAACCTGCAGCCGGCCGGCGAGTACCTCGGCGAGGAATACCACCGCGCCGGCGGCGTGCCGGCAGTGGTCAATGAACTGATCAAGGCGGGCAGGATCCGCAAGAAGGCGCTGACCGTCAACGGCAGGACGCTGTACGCGAACTGCAGGAAGACCGCGGTGCAGGACGAGCGGGTGATCTGGCCTTACAGCAAGCCGATGAAGCAGCAGGCCGGTTTCCTCAACCTCAAGGGCAACCTGTTCGACAGCGCGATCATGAAGACCAGCGTGATCTCGGAGTCCTTCCGCAAGCGCTACCTCAGCGATCCGAAGGACCCGAATGCGTGGGAAGGCCGCGCCATCGTGTTCGAAGGCCCCGAGGATTACCACCATCGCATCGACGACCCGAAGCTCGCGATCGACGACGACTGCATGCTGTTCGTGCGTGGCACGGGTCCGGTAGGCTACCCGGGCGCCGCCGAAGTGGTGAACATGCAGCCACCCGGCAAGCTGATCCGGCAGGGCGTCACCGAACTGCCGTGCATCGGCGACGGCCGGCAATCCGGCACGTCGGGCTCGCCGTCGATCCTGAACGCGTCCCCCGAAGCGGCGACCGGCGGCGGGCTCGCGCTGCTCGCGACCGGCGACCGGGTGCGCATCGACCTGAACAAGCGCACGGCCGACATCCTCATCAGCAAGACCGAGTACGAACGGCGGCGCCGTGTGCTGGCGAAGCAGGGCGGCTTCAAGATACCCGGCAGCCAGACGCCGTGGCAGGAAATCCAGCGCGGCATGGTCGACGAGCTGTCGAACGGCATGGTGCTGAAGCCGGCGGTCAAGTACCAGAAGATCGCGGCGACCAAGGGCGTGCCGAGAGACAACCACTGAGCGAACGTGACGAACGTGATGGCAGGCGAATGAAGCGGAAGGTCGCCCTTTCGCGCCACGCCGCGCGAAGGCGCGTTCAGTGCCCAACCGCGCTGGCGCGCATCGCGATCCAAAACAGCATCCCGGCGGCGACGACCATTGCGGCGAGCCGAAATGGCGCGAGCTGACCGGCGTCGAACCGGCCGGCCGTTGCCGCCGCACCCCAGGTACCCCACCCCGCGACCGCCGACCAGATGAGCCCGTGCGTTGCCCACGCGCCTGCGGTCAGGGCGTTTGGCGCACTGATCGCAAGCCCAAGAAAATCGGCGACCAGCAACTCGCCTTGCAGCATTGCAATCAAGAGGGTCGTGTAACCCACTGCCGTCAATGCCGCGATTCCTGCATAGAACACCGCGGCGCCGCCCAACCACCACGACAAACCCGGATGTTCTTCCAGCCACCGGAAGAAACCCGAAGGCACTCCGATCCGGCTGATCCATCGCGGCCGGTGGGCACAGCTCTGCTTCAAGCCATCGACGGCATGGTGCAGCACCCCTGGCAGATCCGGCGCGGAGGCAGGCGCATGGCCGGCGCGGCGAAGCGAGCGCTGTCCCAGCCAGAACCCCAGGTGCCACAACAGCATGGAAACCAGCGCCCCCCCGAGCAGCGCACCCAGTCCCTCGACCGTCGTCGAAGACGGGCCAGGGTTTCGCGCGCGAAGCACGAAAAGCCAGGCAACGCCTATCGCGACACACCACACGGCAATCACGCGCCAGACTGGAGCAGGCAGCAAGCTCACCAGCGCCAGGGTCATCAGCGGAGGAATGAATATTACGAATAACCCGCTATCACCGCCGGGCCCGATCAGGCGCAGCGCAATCAACAGGCAACAAACGGCCAATCCGAGCGCGGCGCTGCCGACCCAGAGCGGTGGGCGGCGGCGCGCGCCAACCCATTCGGCGATCATGCACAACAGGGCCCCGGGCGACGACACCACGGCTGCCGCGACAAAAAGAAATCCGAATCCAAGGTCCAGGCGTCCGCCGAAACTGGCCTGCGCGGGAGCGGCTTCAAGGACAAGAGCGGCCGCGGCCAGGACCGCGGACCACGGTGGTGGAATGCGCGTTGCTCGCGGCGCTGAATCGTTTTCAGGCAATGTGGGCTCCCCTCTCGGTTTCCGGCCAGCGGCACCCGACGTCGGCGACCGCGCTCGCTCGGACAGTCTGGATTTCTACTCGTCCGGAATCGGTATCTGCAACGGAAGCAGGCGGCGCGAGCCGCAGCCGCCGGTCGCGATTTCGCGCGCCCGCTGGCGGATGGCAACGAGTTGAGGCGCGGCGCGGCGGCGGGCGAAGTCGCCGGCGCGGGCGTTTCTCGAAGGAAAGGACAGGAAATCCAACCCTACGAGGTGCCTGCTGAGGAGGGTATCACGGCTTGACGCGACCGGGCCGACAGGGAAATGGGGTGGTTGGAAGGATCGGCATTTCAATCGCGCGCACCTGCGTGCGGGGGAGCCGGTGGCACGGGTCAAGCGTGCGACGAGCCTGGGTGCACGCGGGCTCGCCGCCCTGTGTTGGCGAACGATTGAGACGCGCTGCAGGCTGAGCATGGCGTCGAGTCCTGAGGACGTGCGGGACGCATTGTTTCGGGCCAGCGCGGCGCTTGAAGGACAGCCAATGCTCGGCTGTTGGCCGCAGCCGGCTGGTCCGCGCGCGCAGCGCATGACGTCCGCGTGGATAGCAACGACCGGTTCGCCGCGAGCGGGGCCGGGCGGGCGTGAAGGCCCCGCTGGAAGGCGTAGTATCGGTGGACTTCCATTCGTCGACCAGGTGATCCAGTGATGGACCGGCGGGCATTCATGGGTACGGCAGCCGGCGGCCTGCTGATCGCGCCGCTCGCCGCACTCGCGCAGCAGACGGCGAAAGTTTCGCGCATCGGGTACCTGCGCCGCACATCGCGCGAACCGGCCGACATCGAGGCGCTGCGGCTCGGGTTGCGCGAACTCGGCTACGTCGAAGGGCAGAACCTGGTCATCGACGAGCGCTATGCGGATGGGGTGGCGGCCCGGCTTCCCGACCTCGCACGCGAGCTCATGCAACTCAAGGTGCAGGTATTCGTTGTGGACGGAGGCACGACCGTGCGCGCCGTCCGTGAGGTCATCGGGGCCACACCGCTGGTGTTCACGCTTGTAGGCGATCCCGTTGCGATGGGAGTTGTGCGCAGCCTCGACCATCCCGGCGGCACCATGACCGGGCTGACGACTTTCAATGTGGTACTCGCGGCGAAGCGGCTTCAGCTGTTGCGTGAGGCCGTGCCGGCAACGCGTGTAGGTGTCTTGAACAACCCCTCGAACCCGGCGCCGCCCGCGCAAGCGGAGTCATTGACCGGGGCCGCCCGCTCGCTCGGTATCGATTTGATGCGGGTGAACGCGCAAAGTCCCGGCGAATTGGCCGAAGCCTTCGCGAAGATGAGTCAGGCAGGCGTCACGGCCCTCCTGGTCGACAACGACGCGATGTTCTTCAGCCAGCGCGCGCGCATCGTGGACCTGGCGGCCATGCACAAGCTTCCCGCGGTTTACGGGGAGCGCGAGTTCGCCGACGGTGGGGGACTCATGGCCTATGCGGCCAACTATGCCGCGATCTTCCGCCGCGCTGCCACCTACGTGGACAAGATCCTCAAGGGCGCCAAACCGGGCGATCTGCCGATCGAGGAGCCGACCCGGATCGAGCTCGTCATCAACCTCAAGGCCGCCAGGGCGCTCGGCCTCACCATCCCGCAATCGCTTTTGCTGCGCGCGGATGAGGTGATTCAGTGACTTCGCGACGCCGCTTCATCGGATTGGCCGCGGGCCTGCTGGTGGCCACGCCGTCGGTGTCGAGAGCGCAGCAGGCCGGCAAAGTGTCGCGGATCGGCTACCTCCGACGCACATCGCTCCAGCCCGCCGACATCGCGGAGCTCCGCCTGGGATTGCGGGAACTCGGCCATGTCGAAGGCCAGAATCTGATCATCGACGAACGCTATGCGAATGGCGATGCGGGCCGCCTTCCCGCGCTC
>Ga0315287_10003956_pt1 | contig 14372 bp, 7 predicted proteins | sample YL17G11_0_MG_FD_205037 | JGI IMG/M metagenome (GOLD analysis project Ga0315287, IMG submission 205037) | Sediment microbial communities from Yellowstone Lake, YNP, Wyoming, USA - YL17G11_0 | ecosystem: Environmental > Aquatic > Freshwater > Lake > Sediment | place: USA: Wyoming | collected... | reverse complement strand
CGCGCCCGGACCCAAGGCGGGCGGCGGGGGGAGAGGGGGGTGCGCACACGGCGCGCGTTTCGTGCGGCGCGATCCACGCCTCTCTCCCTTGTCCCCCCACCCCCACCCCCACCCCACCCCGGCGCGCCCCCACGCACGTCTCCGCGCTCCACGTGTCACTCACGCCCCTCCCCCTCTCTCTTTCTCCCTTTTCCTTCCAGGTACATCAACTCAGAGCTCCCCGGCCTCCCCCTCGCCTACCAAGCCACCTCCAAACCCCTGCGCGGCTTTGTGCAGCGGCTGAAGGGCAAGCAGGGCCGGTTCCGGGGCAACCTGTCGGGCAAGCGCGTCGACTTCTCCGCCCGCACCGTCATCTCGCCCGACCCCAACCTAGGGGTCGGCGAGGTCGGCGTCCCGCGCTCCGTCGCCATGACCCTGACCTACCCGGCCCGCGTCACCCCCCACAACCTGGCCGACCTGCGCGGCCGCGTCCTGGCCGGCATGGGCCGCTGGCCGGGCGCCAACTTTGTGCGCTTCCCGGACGGCGGCCGCTGGTTCCTGAAGTACGGGGACCGCCGCCGCATCGCCGCCGAACTGCGCCCCGGCGACGTCGTGGAACGCCACCTGGACAATGGGGACACGGTCCTCTTCAATCGCCAGCCCTCCCTCCACCGCCAGTCCATCATGGCCCACACCGCCCGCATCGTGCCCGGCCGCACCTTCCGGTTCAACGAGTGCGTGTGCGCGCCCTACAATGCCGACTTTGATGGCGACGAGATGAACCTGCACGTCCCCCAGACGGAGGAGGCCCGGGCGGAGGCGGCGGGCCTGATGAGCGTGGCGTCCAACCTGGCGACCCCCAAGAATGGGGAGGTCCTCGTCGCGGCGACCCAGGACTTCCTGACCGCCGCCTTCCTGCTGACCTCCCGGGACACCTGGTTCGCCCGGGATGGCGCCGCCCAGCTGGCCTGCTACGCGGGCGACGCGGCGGAGGGCGTGGACCTGCCGATGCCCGCCATGCTCAAGCCCGTCGAGCGGTGGACGGGCAAGCAGCTGGTGGGCGTCCTGGTCCGGCCGCGTGCCAGCGACGGGCCGAGCGTCTCCCTGGAGACGGCCGAGAAGTTCGCGGTGAGGGCGGCCGGCCCCGCCTGCCCGCTGGACGGGTTCGTCCTGGTCCGCAACTCCGAGCTCCTCCTGGGCCGCCTGGGCAAGGCCACCCTGGGCGCGGGCAACAAGGCCGGCCTCTTCCACGCCCTCGCCTCCGACGCCGGCCCCGAAGCCGCCGCCGCCGCCATGGGCCGCCTGGCCAAGCTGGCCGCCCGCTGGATCGGGGAGGTCGGCCTGTCCATCGGCGTGGACGACGTCCGGCCGTCGCCGGCCCTGGAAGCGGCAAAAGCGGCCGCCATTGCCGACGCGAGCGCGGCGGCGGCCACCCTCATCGCCCGCCACGACGACGGCACCCTGCCCCGCCAGCCCGGGTGCGACGCCCGCGAATCCCTGGAGACCGCGCTCACAGGCCTGCTCAACGGGGTCCGCGAGGACGTCTCCCGCCTCTGCATTGCCGGCCTGCCCCGCGCCAACGCGCCCCTCATCATGTCCCAGTGCGGGTCAAAGGGGTCGCCCATTAACATTGCCCAGATGGTGGCGTGCGTGGGGCAGCAGTCTGTGGGCGGGCGGCGGTGCCCTGACGGGTTCCGGGGCCGGGCCCTGCCCCACTTCAGCCGGGGCGACGCCTCGCCGGCCGCCAAAGGCTTTGTCGCCTCGTCCTTTTACGCCGGCCTCGACCCGACGGAATTTTTCTTCCACGCGATGGCCGGGCGGGAGGGGCTGGTGGACACGGCCGTCAAGACGGCGGAGACCGGCTACATGTCCCGCCGCCTCATGAAGGCCCTGGAAGACCTGTACGCGCACTATGATGGCACGGTGCGCAATGCGGCGGGGGACGTGGTGCAGCTGGCGTACGGGGATGACGGGCTGGACCCGGCCTGCATGGACGGGGAGAAAGGGGCGCCGCTCGACCTGGGGCGCGTGCTGGCCTCCGTCCGCGGTGGCGGTGGTGGTGCCCCCGCCGAGCTGCCCCTGCTCCCGTCCGCCATGGAGGCCGTCGCTGCGACCGCGGTGGCGGCCTCCATGGCGGGCCCGCCGCCCGTGGCCTCCGGCCGGGGCAGCCCGGGCCTGCCCGCCCCGTCCCCAGGCTGCGCCAGGGGCGGCGCGCGCGCGGCCGGCCAGCCCGTCGCCGTCTCCCCCCGCTTCGAGGGCGACGTCCGGGCGGTCCTCACGAGCGCGGCGGCCGCCTGGCGCGACCTGCGGCTGCGCCTGGGCCTGCCCCCCGAAGAGCGGGGCGACCCGGGCGCGGAGCTGGCCGCCGCGGCGTGCGGGGTCGGCCTGACAGGCGCCGAGGTGGCCGCCTTTGCGCGCGCGGCTGCGGGCCGGTACGAGGCCAAGCGCATCCACCCGGGCGCCACGGTCGGCGCGGTCGGCGCCCAGTCCATCGGCGAGCCGGGGACGCAGATGACCCTGAAAACCTTCCACTTTGCGGGGGTGGCCTCCATGAACGTCACCCAGGGTGTGCCCCGCCTCAAGGAAATCATTAACGCCGCGCGGTCCATCTCGACGCCCATCGTTCAGGTCGCGCTGGAGGACGCGTCCGAGGCGGGCGCCCGGGCCGTCCAGGCCCGCCTCCAGCGCACCACCCTGTCTGAGGTGGCGGCCAGCATTGAGGCCGTCCTGGTCGGCCGCCAGGCGTGCGTGCGGGTCGTCCTGCGCCACCCGGACGAGCTCGGGGCCGGGCGGGATGAGGAGGAGGAGGAGGAGGAGGGCGGCGAGGAGGGGGACGCAGTCGGGCGCGGCCTGCTGACAAGGGTGCGCCGCCCGGCCGACCCGGTCGCCGCGGCGGCGGCGGCGGCGGCGGCGCCCTCCGTCCGGGCCGTCGCGGCCGCCCTCATCGCCGCCCCCAAGCTGCGGCTGAAGGAGGAGCATGTGCGCATCGTGTGTTACGGGGGTGGGGAGGGGGAGCCCGACGACACGCCTGCGACGGCGGCCGCGGGCGGCGCGCCGCCGCCCGGGCGTGGGAGGGGGAGGGGGAAAGCGGCCGTGGCCGCGGCAGCGGCGGCGGCGGCGGCGGCGGCCTCCACCCCGTCCCGCCCCGGCCGCGGCTCGCGCCGGACGCGGGCCGAGCTCCACATCTACCCGCCGGAAGACCGGGGCGCGGCGGCGGCCGCCGCCGCGGCCGCCGCGGCGGACACCGGCGGGGCACCGCCCGCCCCGCACACCCTGTTTGCCCTCCACGCCCTCCTGCGGTCCCTCCCCTCCGCCGTCGTCGCGGGCGCGCCCTCCGTCGGCCGGGCCGTCCTCTCCCGCGACCCCAACAACGCGGCCGCCTGCCTGCTGACCGCGGACGCCCGCGACTTTGCGGCCGTCCTGGCCACCCCGGGCGTGGACGGCCCGCGCACTGTCACCAACCACGTCGTCGAGGTGGAGCGCGTGCTCGGCATCGAGGCCGCCCGCCAGTCCGTCGCCCACGAGGTCCAGTACACCATGTCCGCGCACGGCATGGCCGTGGACGAGCGGCACACCACCCTGCTGGCGGACTGCATGGCGGCGAGGGGCGAGGTCCTCGGGATCACGCGCTTTGGCATTGCCAAGATGAAGGAGTCGGTCCTCATGCTGGCCTCCTTTGAGAAGACGACGGACCACCTGTTTGACGCCGCCCTGCGCGGGGCGGTGGACGAGATCACGGGCGTGTCGGAGTCGATCATCATGGGCGCGCCCATGACGCCCGGGACGGGCCTGTTCCGGCTGCGCCACGACGTGAGCGGGCGGGGTGGTGGGAGTGGGGGAGAGGCGGCTGGTGGTGGGGGTGTCCCGTCCGGCCCGCCCGCGGGCGATGCGCTCGTCCTGCCGCCACCGCCGCCACCGCCCGTGCTGGCGGGGTACAAGCCGGCGGGGCGGGTGTTAGGGGTGGTGGCGGGGTGAAAAGAGAAAGGACATTGTTTATACAAGAGCTAAAACCAGTCGCCGCCGTCGTCGCCGCCTCTGACTCTTCCTCCTCCGCCTGGTGGTTGGTGTGAAAGTGCTGGCCCGCCGTCTAGGAGGGCGTCCAGGTCGGCTTCTAGGTCGGTCGTCGCGGGCGGCTCAGTCGCGGGCGGCAGGCGGGAGGGTGGGCGTGGGCGCTGGGGCTGCTCTACGGCCGCCGCTGGCGGCGCAGGCACAGCCGCCGCCGCTGCTGCCATCGCCTCACCCTCACTGCCGGCATCGTCAGCTTCCTCGTCGGTGACCAGCCCTGAGTCCTCCACCCCCAGCACGTCCGCGAGCGGCACGCCCCTCAACGCCCTCTCCAGACTCGCTAGGTCGAGTGCCAGCGGGTTCTTGTTGGGGGCCCCGCCAGCAGCTGACGGCCCCGCGCCGCCCACCGTCGCGGCCAGCCAGGCGGCCTCCAAGTCTAGCCGGTCGCGGTGCGCACCGGCGGCGTCTAGGGGCCCCGCCCGGGCGAGGAGGTCGCGAAGGTCAGCAGAAAAGGGGAGGGCGGGTTGGGACAGACCGCTGCTGCTGTGCTGCTCTGCTTCGTCGTCGTCGGCGGCGTAGCGCCCCGTGTTCGAGGGCAGGTCTGGTGCAGGAGGAGCTCTGCTGGGTTGACCTCGCCCTCGCCCCCGAGTGGAGATGCGCGAGCTGGCCGCCCAGCGGGCGCGGGCGGCGGCCTTCTCGTCTGCCATGAATCGGCACTCTGGTGGGGGGGGAGTCCGCTTTTCTTGTTTTTTTGTTTTTTTCTTTCATCTACACATTGAACGCGTCCCCAAAGTTGCGAGCGACCACCACGCCCGTCACAAACACGCCGACCGCTTTGAGGAGGGACTGGAGTGAGGAGAGAATAAAAGAGAGTGAGCGTGAAAGATGAAAAGACGCTCACTGCCGGCCAGCGCAGCTTTCTTTCCCTTCTTACCAGGTTGGCCGCCCGCCGGGCCGGGTCCACCCACTCCAGGCGGGCCCGCCGGGAGAGGCGCTCCCAGGTGGAGCCGCCATTGGTGATGGCAGGGAACATGAAGAGAGAGAGAGAGAGAGAGAGGACGGGGCGCGGAGCGCGTTTCGATGATGGAACTTGTGAAACTTGTGAAACTGGTTGTTCTCGACCCCGCTCGTGTTAGCTCCTCTCACTTTCTCAACCGAGTTGTGTGTGGGGCCGCCCCGTGCGCGTGCCCACACCATACCCACAGACCATGTACCGCCCTGCCTTCGGACCCGCGCGACCGCAGCAGCACCAGGCGGGCCCCTCCACCACCAATTCCTCGGCCCTCCGTTTCCAGCCCGCCACATTTGCGCCCAATGCCCGCGTCGCGGCCGCTTTGCTGCCGGCCCTGGCCATGGTCGTCGGCCCGGCGGACCGGTCGGTGTTGGGGCTGGTTCTGGTGAGTGTGCATGGGTGTGTGTGATAGGTTGAGTTGTGATTCTGCTGCTACGGTGAGGCGGGTGCGGCGCGCGAAAAGGGGAGATCGCTTTTTTTTTTTTTTTCACTCCAACCTCACCATCCCCTCTCCCCTCTCACAGGTCGGCGCCCTCCTCACCTACACCCTCGACGCCGCACGCGCACGGGAGGGCGCCCTGGCGTCTGCCTGGGCCACCCTCTGCCTGACCAATGTGGCGCTGCTGCTGACCCGGTCGCCCTGTCCGCCCGGCCGCCCCCTGAGCCTGTGCCTGGGCGCGGCCGCCTTCAATGGGGCCACCCTCGGCGCGGCCGGCGTGTGGGCGACCCTCCAGTTCCGGTGGGTGCAGGCGCACTACCCGGTGGCGTGCCTGGCTCTGGAGCGGGCGCTGCTGGCCGGGGCGGGGCCGCTAGGGACGGCCGCGGCGGGGTTGGTGGCGCTGTCAGCCTTGTCCCCAGCGGCCGCGCCCTTTGGCACGCTGGCCGCGGCGGGCGGCTTTTTCCTCGCCCTGGGCCGCCCCTTGCCATCCTCCTTCCCGGCCATTGCTGGGCGTGGAGGGGCATCAGCGTCATCTTCCCGTCGCCGCGGTGCGGGCGGCCCGGGCGGCTGCGCGACGACGCCAGGCGACTCGGCACGGGCGGCGCTCCTGTTTGCGCTCCTCCCGCTCGCGCAGCACCTGTGCATGAGCCGGCGCGTCCTCTTCACCCCCGCGCCCTCCGCCTCCGGCGCAGTCGCCCGGTCGGACGCCTTCTGGGCGGCCCTGCTGCTTGCCTCCCTTCCCTGGGTCGTCCTCGCCCTGGCCCGGGACGGCCTGGCCTGGGGCGGGCGGGGCAGGAAGGCCACCCGCGCCGCGCGCCGCCTGGTGCTGCTGGTGGCCGCGCCCGCAGCGGTGGCCGGCCTGGAGGGCCGCATCCTCCGCCGGGCGGTCGGCCCGTACCTGGCCCTGCCCCCGCCCTGGTCGTACATCGCCCTCACGGCGGCCCTGGCGCCCGTCGCGGCCTTTGGGTGCGCCCAGGCGGCGGGGCTGCTGGAGGCGGACGAGGACGCAGCAGGCGGGAGCGGCCCGTCCGCCCCCGCCTCCTCCGACCCCGTCGCCCATCTCCCGCGCTCCGCCGCCGCGGCGGGGCCCGTCCTGGTCATGGCCGCCGGCGCGGCAGGCTTGGCCGCGGGCTTACCCCTGTGGGCCCTGCCCGCCCCTCTGGCCGCTGCCGCGGGCCTGGCCCTGTTCTGGGAGAGCGGGGCGGGCGCAGATTACGCGCTCTTCGCTGCAGGCGCGGCCGGCTGCGGCGCCTGGTTCGTGGGGCACCACTTTTGGTTCCTGGACGTGCCGCTCGGGGCGGGGCACACGCTGCGGTCGGCGTGTGCCATTGCCGGGTGCGCGGGCGTGGCGGCCCTGGCCGTGCCGGGCCTGTTGAACGCGGGGCGGGCGGGCTGGGTGGGGGGCGGCGGCGGGAAGGGCGCGCCCGCGCACCCGGCCCCATCCGGCCCACGCCACCTCCTTGCCGTCGCCGCCCTCCTCGCCCAGGCCGCCCTGGTGTCCCTGCTGGAGGACCACCTCTTTGCGGGGGACCACGCCGACCCGGAAGCCGCTCCCGAGCTCTACCCGGCCTACCTCGTCGTGGCCACGTCCCTGGCCGGCGTGGCCGCTGCGCGTGCGGCCGCGCGGGCCGGCCTGGTTGCGCCGGGCGGGGCGTGGCTGTTGCAGTGCGTGTGGGGCGCGAAGGCGGCGCTCCTAGCCTTGCCCGCCTCCCGCCCCGTCGGCCCTGTGCTGGGGTGTGTCCTGGCTGCCACCGCGCCGGCCGCCCTGTGGGGCCGGAGCTCGGGCGGCCAGGACGGGGATGCAAGCGCTGTGTTGCACGGCCCGCCCCCCTCACCCACCGCCCGCCTCATGCTGGCCGCCCTGGCCGTCGCCGCCGCCCTGCGCGCCCGCTTCATCGTCTTTGACGCGCTCCAGGAGTATGGCTACGGCGGGTCTCCGCCCGTGGACGGGGCGGTCGCGGGCGCACTGGCAGCGGCGGTCGCGGGCGTGGCCTTGCCAGCGCTCTGGGTGCGGGCGGGTGAGGAGGAAGAGGGAGGAGGCACCACCTCCCGCCGCCCACGCACCACGCCCGCGACCCTGGCCCTCGCCCTGGCCCGCCGGGCCACGGCCGCCCTCCTGGCTGCCGGCCTGGCGGCCCTGGCCCTGGAACCCCCGCAACCCCGCCGCCTGGTCGGCGCGGACGGCTGCCCTGCGGGCCTGCCCTCTGGCCTGTGCCCCCGGCTGTGGGACCCCGCACACGCGCCGGACCACTACAGCCCGGGCGATGTCACGTCTACTGCCTGGGGCGCGGACGGCCTAGACAGGCGGGGAGGCGGCCCGGCGGCGTGGTTATTGGTCGGGGCGGCGGGCGCGGCTGCCGCGAGCGCGGCGGTTTCCGCTGCGGCTGCAGGTGGGAGAGACGGCCCGTCAACCTCCACCACTCCTGCTCCTTCCCCCTCCATTGGCGGCCCCGGCACCGCCCTGGCTGCCCTGGCCGCCGGGTCCGCGGGCGCCTATGTGGCCGGCTCTGCCTTCTCCGGCGCCCCGCTCGCCCTGCACGCCTGCGTCTGCGGCTCGGTAGTCGCGGCCGCGGGCGCGCTGGTGGCCCTGCTGCGTGCCCGGCCCCGGCGGGGCGCGGCCTGGGCGCCCCGCTGCCTGGGCGGGTGGGCGGTCGCCCTAGGGGCGGCTGCGTGGGTGAGGAGCTCGGCGCCACCGCCCCTGCCCCCCGCTGCTGCGACCCTGTTCCCTGACGCCGGCCACGCGGCGGCGGCTGACGCGGAGGCCGCGGGGCGGGCCGCGCTGGCCGCGCTCGCGGCGGCCGAGTGCCTGCTGCTGGCGCTGGGCCTCAAACTCCGGGTCGGGCGGGCCCTGGGGTCTGGTGGCGGTGTCCTTGGAGGCGGGGATGGCGGCGGCCCCGGCCTGGGCCCCTCGTCCACCGCCCCCCTCGCCGCCGGCGCCCGGGAAGCCTGGGCGGCTGCGGGCGGGGCGGCTGCCTCCTTCCTCGGCGCCTGCCTGCCGGGCGGGGCCGCGCCCGGCGCGCACGCGGCGGCGTCCAGGCGCGGGCCCAGCGGCGGTCCGCCCTCATCCACCTCGCCTGGCGCCGCGGCCGCCTCGGCTGCCGGCTCGGCGGGCTTGCGGTGGGCGCCGACCGCTGGCAATCTGCTCGCCTTGGCCGGGACCGCCCTGGCTGCGGGCCCCGTCGCCGACCTGTGGGGCCGCGGCCCGCCGCTCGCCGCCATCCTCCTGTCCCCGGCCCTGCTCCTCCTGGGCCCGGACCCCGCCCTGTTTGCAGGCCTGTCCGACGGGCGCCGGTATGCGCCCCCCTTCCTGGGCGCGGCCGCCGCCCTGGCCGCGCGCGCGCTCGCCGACCTGGCCCAGGACCGGGCTGCCCGCACAGCGTTCACGGGGTGGGTCCACGAGGCGGCCGCGGCGGCGGCTTTGAAGCCGGCGCTGGGGCCGGGCGCAGGGGATGGCCCTGGCGCGCTGGTGCGGGAGGGGCTCGCCTTGCTGGGCGCCCTGCCGGGCGTGGTCGGCGTGACCCTGGCGGCGTGGCAGGGCGGGGGGGCGACCACCACCAGGCGCGGCAGCCCAGGCGGCCCCTCGCCCTTCGCTCTCCTCGCCCTGGCCACGCCCGCCCTGGTCAGCCTAGCGGCGGGCCAGCTGGGCGCAACCAAGTGGCTGGCGGCCTGGGTGCTGGCGGGGTGTGTGGGCGGGGTGGTGGGGCAGCGCCGGGCGGGGCGGGTGGCGAGGAGGGGCGGCCTGTGAAAGCAAGGAACAGACGCTGACTGTCCTCTCCTGTTCCTCGCCACTCTCTTTTTCGTTTCCTGATATGAAGGCCACGCCCTCCCCAGGGGCTCGGGGGGCCCGCTTCGCCGCCACCGTCACTAGTCCGCCGCGGGGCTGCACCCTTCGGGTGAGCCCGCCCGCACTCGCCGCGGCCGACACTCGAGCAGCGTCAGGTGCCCGGCGCATTGACCTCACCGAGGACGCTCGGGTCTCCTGCGCAGGCCACATGTACGCTCGCGCCCTTGAGTTGGCACGTGCCCAGGTAAAGGGAAGGGGTGGATAGGGGTCATGGTTTTGGGGGGTCGGAGGGGTGCGGAGGCGGGCGGGCGCGGCAGAACGGGGGCGGGAAAAAGCCAGGGCAAAGCGGCGCGCTCCCGACAGACGCTCTCGAGACGCGCGCCGCGCGCACGTCCTCCCGAGACGCGCTCGCTCGCACGCTCCCTGGCCTCTCACCCCGTCTCTCGTCATGACCCCCACAATCCATTCCACCAGGACTACGCCCGCGCGGTCTCCGTCTTTGAGCGGGCCGTCACCCTGGACCCGTCCTTTGCCAAAGGTGTGAATGAACGTGGAGGGAGCGACGCCGGACTCACACACAGGCACACTTCTCCCACTCCCCGTCTCTTTCTTCTCACACGCCTCCTCGTCCCTCCTTCTCTCTCGAAAGCCTGGGTCTCCTGGGCCCAGCTGGAAAAGCGGGCCTGCCCCGACTCCCGCCGCGCGGTTGCCGTATTACAGGTCGCGGCCCAACGCCTCATGCAACAGCGCGGCGGCGGCGACGACGCGGGGGCGCTGCTCCACCAGCCCGCCGCGCCGGTCTTGCAAGCCTGGGCACTGCTCGAACTCCAGCGCGGCAACTTCCTAGCCGCCACGCGCTTGTTGGCCCGAGCCGTGGACGCGGACCCTGAGCGGTGCAGTCCGGTGCTGAGATGGGCCCCCGTCCGGGCGGCGGCCGCGGCCGTGCAAGAGAGAGGGGAAAAAGGGGCTGATGGCAGGGGATGAAGAGAGCGATTTCTGATTTCATTGATCATAGGTGAGACGTGTTGAGGCAAGCCTGTGCGTGCTTGATTTCGTGCCGTGCTTGATCTCGTGTGTGTGGAAAGGGCTGGGTGGTGTTGCCAAGAGGACAAACTCTAGTTTGTCCTCTGAAGAAAGAGAGAAAAAAATACAACATCAACTGCCGCCCTCAACGCACGCCGCCCTCAGCGCCGCAAGCTGGGCCACCCCCTCCTCTAAGGTCAGCCCGCCCACCTCCGCATGCGGTGGCGCAGGCGCCGCGTCTAGCGCCCGCAGGAGCGCCGCGACGGCCGGCGAGACGGCGCCAAGCGCGCTTGTGTTCCCACCGCCCCCACCCCCACCCCCACCACCGTCACCCGCCTCCGCGTCCGCGTCCAGGGCGAAGGGCAGGCCATACTCATCGCCGTACGGGTCGAGGGCCAGGGCAGCGAACGCGGCGGCCGCGCTGGGAGGCGGGAGGGGAGGGGAAGGTTGGGGAGGAGGAGCAGGGGGGAGCGGGCGGGGGAGGCTCCCACCGCCGCCCGGCCCCAGGTAGGAGCCGCCGCCGCCGCCGCCGCCGGGTGAGGCAGGCACCCCACCCATCCGGCCAACCCAGAGAAAGGAGGGCAGGGTGAGGCGGGGCGTGGAGGAGGAGGCCAGGTGCGGGGCGGAGGAGCCGGTCTCTCCACCGCCGCCCGCTGAGGACGACGCGCCGCTGCCACCGCCGCCACCGCCGCTGCCGCCACCGCCGCGCCCGGCGGCGCCCCAGCTCCCACCACCACCACCACCACCACCACCACTGCTCCCACGCGGGCGCAAGGACGCCAGCACGCCCGGGCCGGCCAGGAGGCCCGGCAGGCCCCCCGACGGGCCGGCCGCGTCCAGGGAGGTGCCGGCGGGCGGGGACGGGCTGTGGCTGTGGCTGTAGCTTGTCGCACCACTGGACCCGCCGCCAGAGGGGGAGGAGAGCCGGGCGCTGCCGTACGGGGCGCGGGGGGGGAGGGGGCCGGGCAGGGCAAAGGGCAGGGCGGGCGAGCAGCCCGGCGGGGTGACTGCCATCACCAGGAGGGACGGCAGCGGCGGCGGGAGGACCGGGGGTGGAGGCCGGGGCGGCCCGCCCGGACCACCACTCCCTCCCCCGCCGCCCCAGCTCGCCGGCCGGGAGGGCGGCGTGCCCGTCGCGGCCTGGACCAGCCAGCCGGAGCTGTGGCTGTGCCCGCCGCCCAGCCCTCCACCCCCTGGAATGAGGACAGGCGAGGAGGCGCGGCGCGCGGCGGAGGTGATGAAGGGAATGCTCCCTCCGGTCGTGGGCAGCAGCAGGGGGGGCGAGGGCGGAGGGGGCGTGCCCGCGCTCGACCCCCCGCGCCGGGGCGTGCCGCTGCCACCGGTCGTGGTGCGCAATAAGCCAGCGGCCGCCCGGGCGGCGCCCACGCCCGCCGCGGCCGCCACCCTCGCCGCCCGGGCCGCTGCAGCCGCCAGTGGGGAGGGCGACCCCCCGGACGGCGCTGAAGACCCCGGCACCGGCGCGGGCGCCCCGCCACCGCTCGTGCCCAGGCTGGACGCGGCGGCGGCAGCCAGGGCCGACATCCGCCCACCCCAGGAGCCGGCCGCCGCCGCCGTGGTGACGGGCGGGGAGGGGTCGGCCAGGAGGGAGGGGGAGGGGGAGAGGGCGGGCGAGAGCGCGGCGTGGGCCGAGTGGCTGGCGGCGGTGCTTTCCCGCACACCCAGCGCGACCGCCAGCGCCGCCACGGCATGGCTGGGGCGGTAGGCGACGCCCATGCGCAGGGCGCCCCCGCCCGGGACAGGGACGGGGGTCAGAGCCAGCCAGGACAGGCGGGGGCCGGCGCTGGAAGCGGACGCCTCGGCAGAGGAGGTCGCGGAGGCTGCCGGGTCGCCCCGGGCCAGGCGGGCCTGGAGGCTGAATGGCGGCGGCGGCGAGGTCAGGGGCACCGCCGCTGATGCCAGCCGAGCAGCCGGCAACGCCCTGGTTGTGCAGTATAGGGAGCGCAGCGAGATGACGGCCCGCTTGTAGAGGGCGGCGACCTCCGTCTGGGACGGCGGCAGCGTTGGGAGGGGTGGTTGTTGAGGGGTGGCGGCGGCGGCGCTCTCTGCCTTGCCGCCGTCGGCCGGCCGGTCGTACTGCAGCACCCACCTCTCCAGAAGAGTCGTCCCGTTCTCACCCCCGTCCGCCTCGCCCAGCGGCGGTGGCCCGCCCGGGCTGAGCGTGACGGGCGGGAGGAGCGGGGCCTGTGCCTCGTGCAGGGCAGAGGCCGAGGTCGGGGTAGAGCCGCCTGCCGCCGAGTCCATGCCCGTGCCGTGCGGGACGAGCACGATGTCCAGGACTAGGGGAGCCGACGGGTCTATCCGCCAGGTGGCCAGGGCGGAGGCGGCGACGGGCGTGCAGGGCAGGTCGAGGTTGAACTGTGTGTGTGTGACGGCGAACGCGGCCGGGGTATGATGATGAGATGAGAGGTCGGGTCGGAACGGTCCTCGCGCGCGGCGCGCGAACGCCCTTGCTTGTTTTTTTGTTTTCGCGGCCCCTGGGGCATGGCCAGGCCCGCCACCGGGCAAGCCAAACACGCCAGCAGCAACCCAGCTTTCTCCCTATGGGGCTGGCACCAACCGCCGGCCCACTGGCGCACTCACCCATGCCCGGCCGGCGCTTGACGAGGGGGACAACGACGCCGACGCTGCTGCGTCGTCGTCAACAGCAACCCGCCCGCTCAGCACGGCCGCCGCCCCACAGGCCAGGAACTCGCCCACAATTCTGGAGCAATCAAGGCGGGTCATGGGGAGGGCATGGCGGGGTGTGGTGGGTGCCTCTCTCACAAACGCGCAGGAGCGTCTGTCGGAGAAGTGAGGGAGAGAAAAAAACGCTCTCGGCCTTCAGTCGGCTCAACCCCCCATTTGCTGGAGAGAACGGAGGGTGACGCAAACCCGCCGTTTTTTTCTCCCACACAAGCACCGCGGGCGGGATACGGACACACCACACACCACAGGAACGTGTCGACGAGTCGTGTCACCCACGGAGCCATCATGGCCCGGCCCACCTGGATCGTCGGGGCGGTCGTCAACGTGGTGCGTTTCTTTTTCTTTTCTTTTTTCTTGCTCCCCTTTGATGCGAGTGTGGCCCGGCAAGCCTGCTCCCGTGCAAGGCACGGCTCGCACCATGAATGAACACACGCGCTCTGACGCTCACACACGCCCTCTCCACATGCATACACACAGCTGGGCTCCATCCTCATCAACTTAGGCACGGTGAGTGACGCGGGAGAGAAGGGAGGGGAGGGGGGCTGCAAGAACATGTGTCGCCCCCATCAAAAACGCGCTCCGCCACGGCCGCTGCGAGCGGGTACCCTTCTCACCAGGCCGGCACGCAAAGCGTGTGGGCCTGAGAAGACTGTGGGTAGAGTGATGCAGTCAGAAAGACGGCAGGCGTGCCCTCGTTGCGGTGCCGAAAAAGAGACACACCCGCGCACCCGCGCTCTCAACCCTCCCCCTCTCTCCCCTTTTCCCATCCCTCCCCAGAACCTCATGAAGCTCGGCCACAACCGGCGGGCCGAGACCACGCCCCTGGACAAGGACCGCAAGCCCGTAAGGTAAGGAGTAATGATGATGAATCAGTGTGCAGGCGGGGCCAGCGCACGCAAAGGCACGCACCCCTCCTTCTCACATGCCCACACCCCCCTCTCCCCTTCTTCGGTCCATGCAACAGCACCTTCCGGGTGTGGCAGCTCGGCATCGCCCTGTTCGCGGGCGGCAACATCCTCAACTTTGTGTCCTTCGGCTTTGCCGCCCAGAGCCTGCTGGCGGCCCTGGGGTCCGTCCAGTTCGTCTCCAACGTGGTATTCGCGCGGTTCGTGCTCAGGGAGGTGGTCACGCGCCGCGTCCTGGGCGCGACCGCGCTCATCGTCGCCGGCTGCGTCCTGCTCGTCTCGTTTGGCAACCACGAGTCCGACCTGCTGACGGTGGCCGAACTGATGGCGAATTACCGCAAGTGAGTGAGAATGTAGAGGGGGGGAGATTTTTGGGGGGGGGGGAGAGGCGGGGGGGTCCGCAGCGCGCGGCCCGCCCCCGGCCCCGCCACTCTCACCCCAAACCCCCAAACAAAGCCCCAAACCCCCCACACCAAAGCCCCGCCCACAACCCCCACCAGGGCCCCGACGCCCGAGCCG
>Ga0315287_10003955_pt1 | contig 14374 bp, 9 predicted proteins | sample YL17G11_0_MG_FD_205037 | JGI IMG/M metagenome (GOLD analysis project Ga0315287, IMG submission 205037) | Sediment microbial communities from Yellowstone Lake, YNP, Wyoming, USA - YL17G11_0 | ecosystem: Environmental > Aquatic > Freshwater > Lake > Sediment | place: USA: Wyoming | collected... | reverse complement strand
AACAGACCTGCCGCAACCTGTCATTCCCGCGAACGCGGGAATCCACCTTCCGAAGCTGGGTTCCTGGATTCCCGGTCAAGCCGGGAATGACATGATTGGCAGCTAAGTCAATATCCAAAGATCAATAGAAACTACTGCATGATTGTCGTATCCGGCCCGGCCGCCGAGACGGACTCACCCAAGCTTTTCGCAAGCATTTCGATATCGAAGCCTTCCCGGCGCACGCGGATATCATAGTAAAGAAGCGTAAACGCCAGCACTGAAAGCGGGGCCGTCAAAGCCCCGGCGACTCCCGTCACCACCCCATACGCGGTTGCCGCGGATGACGATGCCCCCAGATATGGGTTGCCCACGCCGGGAATGGCCAGTTGGAACGGGAACAAGATAACACGCTGGACCACGCTGCCGAGAACCGCCACCAGCAGATAGACCACGAATATGCGCAGCCAGTTCCCGGCAGCAAGGGCTCTGCTTCTGGCCAGGGCATTACGCATGGACATACCCTCCAGCACATAAACCTGAACGACAAAGGCAAACCAGAACCCGAACAATACCCCGATCACCACACCGGGCAGAATGCACAGAATCAGGCCGATGTAGAAGATCAATACAGCCAACAATATCATCAGGCTCAGCATCAACGCCTTTTTCCCGACTGCTCCGAACGAACCGATAATGGTCGCGGGTTCGCCGAGATAGCGGCGCGAAATCGCCCAGGTCATCGCGGCCTGCAAGAGAGCGTACATAAGCAGGCTGAGGACGCCTATCACAGCCAGCCCAACAAAAAAACTGATAATACTCCGGATCATCACGGCGTCCGGTACCTGGTTCATCGTTCCCGGCTTCATACCGACCAGCTTCATCAGGGAACTGCCGAACATCCATCTCATCATTATGGTGTTCAATGGGATGTATGCGATTCCGGCAATCCCCACAAGCAGCGCGAAGTTGTGCTTGTAGATATCGAACAACTCGTCAAAAAGGTCCCCATACTCCAGTGGACGCAATATGCGTTGTGCCATAAACTCCTCCTCATCGAGTTCGCGCCAGCCGCTTGAAAAGCCGGCTTATGAACACTACTTCGGTGTCCGGGCCCAATACACCTTCCGGTATGTTTGTGCATATCCGATGGGCAGCCCTCGTAAACTTGACGTTGATAGTCTGGCGGGTGTACAATCATCACGACCTTACATACACGTGGAGAGCCATGAACAGCGAAAACCTTACCTGCCGCAAACTCACAGCCGGGGTGGTCTACCCGCCATATCAACTGCAGCACCCGCAGGTGAACCGCATTTACGCGGAGATCACCGAGCGTTACCCGTATCAGACTCTGCAGCACCTTCCCGACGGGGCGCGGATGGCCAATCCGAATGCCGATTTCTTCATTCAGACCACCCGGATGCAGATAAACGAAAGTGTCGACTACTTCCAGTCGTCCAAGGAAAAGGCGCTCGATCTGTTCAGAATCGCCCAGGACAAGCTGCAAGTGCCCCAGTTTGTAACGTTCGGCGTCAAGCTGACGGCATTTTTGCCCGTGGACGGCCCCAAGAACGCCGCCGAACTTATCGATAGCACGGCGCTGAGCGCGATTCGCGACAACCTCGATCTGCTCGGCCCGGGCAGGCAGGGGGTTGGACTCAGATTCGTGCTTCACCAGGACGGCATTCACGAGCTCAAGATCGAGCCGTTCTTCGGTGATCTCAGGCAGCTCTACGTGGAACTCGATGTCCAACACCCCAATCCGTTTACGGACCTCTCGATCGTGGAATCAAGAATGGATGCAGTATACGACTATCTTTTCCGCGAAGTGAGCGGTTTCCTGGAAACCCTGGGCTAGCCGTCTCGCCCACTCGCGACTTCGAGGTGGACCATGAACACACGGACTATCTTCATCATCTCCCTGCTGGCGGTTCCGGCATTGGTGGGCGTGTGCCTTGCCCAGGTCGGCCCGACAGTCGTCCCACGGACCCAGATGGACTTCCCGAGTTGGGGGTTCAGCGCGAATATCCCGACGCAGGCCGAACAGGTGTCGATTCCGCCGAGCGGGAATGTCCTGCATTGCCAAGTTTTTGTCAGCGGGCAGTACGCTTACGTCGTGAGGGTCACCAAATTGCCGACTGACACGCTGGCGTCGACTGGCATAGAGCTGGCGATCCAATCACGCATCAAATCCGCCCTCCCGGGCTCCATCGGTCGCTGGCAGTACCAATCGAGTCAGGGAGAGTTGTTCAAGGGCCTTACGGGGCCGGTCGAGGACGAGATAGCCTCGGTTCCGCTCATCAAGAAGCTCCTCAAAGACGACCTGGGCGTGCAATCCATTGCCATGATCCCGCTCAAGGACGAAAAATCCCCGGTCCTGAGCATCGGCGTGGTGGCCCTTAGCAGCCTCAGGCAGGAAGCATACAACCAGGCTGTGGGCGTCGTCGGGTTCCTCAAGTTCAACCGGAACAACAGTGTGGCCAGCGCCGCACCCGTGAAGCCGCCTGTGGCAGGTGCCCTAACACCCCAAAAACCCAAGCCACCCGTCGTCTCCGCCGCCAAACCCATCGTCCCCGGCGCAAAGCCGGCGGTCACACCCGCCAAACCCATCGTTCCGAAGCCCAAGCCGGCGCAGCCCCGCAAGCTGGAAAAAGGCGAGATCGAGTTGACCGGCGTCCTCGACAAGGTGGACAAGGCCGGCATGACCCTCGAAATGACCGTGGACCACATCAGGATGCCCGGCAAGAGTCTGGAGCCCAGGAAACCTCCCGCCCCGAAGCACGTCACGTTCAAGTCCATCCCCGCCGGCCTGAAAGCCGGCATTAGGATCGCCATCGTGGGCAAGAACCTCGGCATAGGCGCCCCGATCACTGCCGACTTTATCGGCCTGGAGTAAAACCGGGTGCATCCCACATTCAAGGTACAAGTTGGATATGCTGCGGGAACTCTTGATTGTGCGTACCTGACAGGTTAATGCCACCAGCCGTTCCCGCAGCATATCGCAAGCACAATCTAGCATCCTGAGCTCCGTCGAAGGGTGCGGCCAAGTCTCCACCCATGTCACTTCGGAGCCGCATGCTTCGACGCAGCTCAGCATGCTCACATTGTTCTCACCAAGACTGAACTCTCACCTGTATCAAAGACCGCGACCAACTGCTATAATGTTGCTGTCAAAACAACAAAGGGGGCATTGGTCGGGGTGAACGTATACATCGGCGCGACAAGACAGAATGACGGCAAGACAATTACCTGCCTCGGTCTGATATCCGCCTTCAAGAAGCGGGTAGATAGAGTCGGCTACATCAAGCCGGTGGGGCAGAGATATGTGGAGGTGGACGGGCACAAGATCGACGAGGACGCCGTGCTGGTCAAGCAGGTCTACGGGCTCGATGCGGCAATATCGGATATGTCCCCCGTCGCGATCCCGCGTCATTTCACCGAAAACTACATAGACCACCCGAACGCAGGGGAACTGGCCCGCACTATCAGGGATAGCTACGCCCGCGTGACGGCAAGCGCGGACTTCGTGGTGGTGGAGGGTACCGGTCACACGGGCGTGGGATCGGTATTCGATATGTCCAATGCCGACGTGGCTTCCATGCTCGGTTCCAAGGTCATGATCGTGTCGTCGGGCGGAATCGGGCGTCCCATAGACGAGATAATGCTCAACAAGTGCTTGTTCGATAAGGCCGGCGTGGAGATCGTTGGAGCGGTCATAAACAAGGTCGACGACGCCAATTACGACAAAGTCAGGGATTACGTCACAAGAGGGCTCGCCAGGAAGGGGCTGGACGTGTTGGGGGTGATGCCTTACAGACCGATGCTGTCCAACCCGACCGTCGAACAACTCCAGGAAGATGTCAAGGGACAGCTTCTGAGCGGCGAAGCCGGACTCAAGAACACGGTGGGCAAGATGGTGATCGGAGCGATGCCCCCTAACCAGGCGCTGGAATACCTGACCTCGGACGCCCTCTTGATCACCCCCGGGACTCGCGAGGACCTGATCCTGGCCGCGATGAGCAACTCCATCATGGGCGAAGCAGGCAGCACGTGCGTTGCCGGCATGGTTCTGACGGGCGGAACCGCGCCCCTGCAAAGCATCCGCAACCTGCTGGCGAAAACGCCGATTCCGGTGCTGCTCGTCGAAGAGGATACTTACACGGTGGCATCCAAGATCGCGAAACTCATAGTCAAGATCAGGCCGGGTGACTCCGAGAAGATCCGCGCCGCCGAAGCGCTGGTGGACGAATTCGTGGATGTCGACCGCCTGCTCGAAAAACTGAGAAACGGCTCTTAGATGAACTACGAACAGGCAACCGACTACCTGAACCGGCTCACTAAGTTCGGCATCAAACTCGGCCTCGAGCGCATCACGGCGCTGTGCGAGGCATTCGGCAATCCGCAGGAGCAGATAAGGGTCATTCACGTCGGCGGGACTAACGGCAAGGGCTCCACGTCGACTTTCATCGCATCCATCCTCAAAGAGGCCGGCTACAAGACCGGGCTGTATCTATCACCCTACGTCCACGACCTGCGTGAGCGCATACAGATCGATGGCCGGATGATCTCTCGCGATGAGTTTGCCGAGATCATTACCGAGATCGAGCCCGCCGCCGAACGAATCAGCCTGACCCAAGACGGTCCGGTGACGGAGTTCGAGGTCAAGACGATGGCCGCGCTGCTCTACTTTGCCAGCCGGCACGTGGATTTCGCCGTCCTGGAGGTCGGAATGGGCGGCCGGTTTGACGCGACAAACGTGGTCGAGCCGCTAGTCACCGTTATCACGAACGTCAGCCTGGATCATACAGAGCATCTGGGAGATACGGTCGAGAAGATCGCGTTCGAGAAGGCGGGCATCATCAAAACGGGGACAACGCTGGTCACCGCGGCCGACGATGAAGACGCGTGGCGCGTCATACTAAGCCGGGCACGGGAGGAAGGTGCCGAGGTGTGGCGGGTCATGGAATCCTCTACCAAGAAGATGACCAGCCCATCGGCGGACGTCCAGTTTCGATACACGAGCAAATGGGACCGGTTCTCGGTCCACGGCGGCGAGTTCCACATCCAGAACCTGAAGCCGGGCCTGTTGGGCAGGTTCCAGCACATCAACGGGGCCACCGCTGTCGCGGCGATAGTGGCGCTGAGAAAGTATGAGATACGAGTGCCTTCTCCCGCCATATCCGCCGGGATAGCGAACGCCTACATACCCGGCAGGCTCGAAGTGCTTTCGGACCATCCCAAGCTGATTATCGACGGCGCGCACAACGCCGACGCCGCCCTGCAGCTTGCCCGCGCGATCAGCGAGAACTTCCGTTACGACCAGATGATCCTGGTGATCGGCATGCTGGGAGCCCATCCCGCCGAAAACGTGCTGCTGCATCTCGCGCCCATGGCCTCCAGGATCATAGCGACCCAGTCTCAATGGGAGAAAGCCCTCCCTGCCGATGAAATGGCCCAGGCGGCCAGGCGCTTTGGTGATGAGGTCGAGGTGATAGAGCGCGTTCCCGATGCGGTCAACCGGGCGGTCGAACTTGCAGGCGATGATGGATTGGTCCTCGTGACAGGGTCGTTCTATACGATCGGCGAGGTTGAATAGGGCTCGGTTTGCGGAACATGTAACCGGCCCTTCGGCCTCAAGCAGCCGAAGGGCCAAATATGCCGGGTACATTTGCGGCCCGTTCCGGCAAGTCAGGGCGCCCTTTGGGAGGGGTAGTACCCGGTTTTACCGGCTCCCGAAGGAACCGGAAACATATCATCGCGGCGGACCGTTGCGGCCTGCCGTTTTGTTGAATACTGAGCCAGTATTCCCGTTTTGCAGAGATGATAAACCGAGATGGCTCATAAACTTGTGCCACGCTGCGGAAACTCCTGTTGCTTCGGATGCATGCAACCGAAGTCGAGTCCGAAGGACTCGCCACCTTCGGCGGCGGCATCGGCAGCATGCTACCGATGCAACGAAACGAAGACTGTACTCTCTCCAACAGAGGACTGCAAGCGGTCCATGTGCAATAATAAGAATGGGAAACAGCATATTGGTGGAGTTGAATGCCTGAAACTATGAATATGAGCAAGGTTTTGATAATCGGCGGCGGGCCCGTGGTCATAGGCCAGGGCGCTGAGTTCGATGCGGCCGCTGTGGAAGCGTGCGGAACGCTTCGGAGCGAAGGCATCGAGGTAATTGTGGTGGACCCCAATCCGGCCGCCATCTCGACCGACCCGTCAGTCGCCAGTCGGAGTTACATCGAGCCGCTGACCGTCGACTCGCTGCATCGCATAATCCAAGAGGAAAGCCCGGACGCCCTGATTGCTGCTTATGGCGGCCAGACAGCTCTCTATCTGGCATCGGAGATGGAGCGACAAGGGATACTCGCCGATGCTGGCGTCAAGGTGCTCGGCATCGGTGCAGGCAGCATAAGTCGGATTGGCGATCCCGGTCTGTTCGTTGAAGCCGCGCGCGCGGCGGGAATACCCGTTCCCAAAAGCGCGATCGCGACTTCCATAGAGGCCGGCGTGCGGGCGATGCGGGAAACAGGCATGCCGGTCGTGATCAGGCCGGCGTTTACTCCCGGCGGCGCGGGCAGCGGAATCTCCTACAACATCGAGGAGTTCGTCCAGATGCTCGATTTCGCGCTCAAGATGAGCCCCTCGCGGCAAGTGCTGCTTCAGGAGGCTTTGCTCGGCTGGAAGCAGGTCGAGATGATCGCGGCGCGTGATGCGGCTGACAACACATCCTTGATCGCCTGCATCGAAAGCCTCGATCCAGCGGGGACACATCCGGGAAACTCCGCCGCCGTCCTGCCCGCACAGACCCTCGACCGGCCCGTCATGAGCGATCTCGAGGGCGTGGCGAAGAAAGTGCTGCGGAGTTTCGATGTGATCGGGGTCGCGAGTGTGAAATATGCGGTCGGCCCGAACGGAGATGTGGTCGTGCTTGGCATAGAGCCATCCGTGGGGCGAGGCGCCGCATTCTGTGCCAGAGCCACGGGCGCGCGCGTGGCCGAGATTTCGGCAAAGCTGATGCTGGGCGTGAGCCTCGCCGAGATCGGCGATACTCATTCAAGCCCAAGCACGATAGCGGTGAAGATGCCGCGATTTGCCTTCGACAAGTTCCCGGACGCTGACCCGGAGTTGGGCACATCCATGAAGGCCGTCGGTGAATCAATTGCCATTGGAAGCTGCTTCGCGGAGGCCCTGCAAAAGAGCATTCGCGCGTTGGATATCGGCCGCACGGGGCTCGGCCATGATGCCGGCGACCCCTGGTTCATCGACAGCATCCGGGGCCTCATCGAGTTCGAGAGGAAGCTTGCCGGCAAGTCGTTGGTGGGCGTGCAGGCCGATGTGCTGTTGGAAGCAAAGAAGCTCGGCTACTCCGATGCGCAGCTCGCCGTGCTGCTCGAGACCAGCGAGGAACAGGTCGCAACGCGCAGAAGCGTGCTGGGGATCAAGAGCAGCGCGGGATCGGTCGATGGCGTGTGTTATCTGAGCTACGAGCCGGCGAAAGCCTGCCCCGCGCTTGAGGGCCGGAAAATCGTCGTGCTGGCCGGTGGGCCGGACCGCATCGGGCAGGGCAGCGAGTTCGATTACTGCGTCACCCAGGCCGTTGAGGCGCTGATCGGCGAGGGTTACAGCCCCATCGTGGTCAACTGCAACCCCAACGCTGTCTCCACGAGCCGCGCGAACCCCGGCGGGCTCTACATTGCTCCGCTTACCATTGAGGACATTATGGACGTAATCGAGCGAGAGAGACCCGAGGGCGTGGTGATAGGGTTTGGCGGGCAGACGGCTCTGAACCTGGGCAGGTCGCTCGGCAAGTCCGGCGTGTCGATCCTCGGCACGGCGGTCAAAAGCATCGACCGGATCATGGACCCCAGGAGCTACATCGACATTCTGAAGAAGCTTGACCTGCGCCAGATGGAAAACGAGACGGCGAGTTCAGTCGCGGAAGCCCTGGAAAGAGCGCGGAAGCTGGGCTATCCGGTGCTGGTCAGGCCGGGGAGGCTCCATTATGGCCGCGACAGGGTCATAATATACGACGCCGAGGATATGGCGGCATACGCCGAACACGCGCTCGCGTCCTCACCCGAAGGGGCTGTCGCGATCTACAAGTTCCTCGAGGATGCCACCGAAGTGACCGTGGACGCCATCGGCGATGGCGACAGCGTGATTGTGTGCGGGGTGATGGAGCACATAGAGCAGGCCGGCGTCAACGCGGGCGACAGCGCGTGTTCCCTACCCCCTCACAGCCTGTCCGGGGATGTGGTCACCGAGATCAAACGCCAGACCCGCGCATTGGCCTGTGAACTGGACATCCGCGGATTATTGAACGTCAGATTCGCGGTGAAGGGCAGCCAGGTGTTCGTGCTCGCCGTCAACCCACGGGCAGGCCGCACCATCCCGTTTGTGAGCAAGGCCACGGGCGTGCCCTGGGCCAAAGTAGCGGCAAGAGTGCTTGCCGGCAAGAGCCTCGAGGACCAGCAAATCACCGCCGACCCGGCCCCAAAGCAAGTGTCGGTAAAGGAAGCTGTCTTCCCGTTCGTGAGGTTCCCGGGCGCGGACGTGGTCCTGGGGCCGGAGATGAAATCGACGGGCCAGGTGATGGGCATGAACGCCGAGTTCGGCAGCGCCTACATCAAGGCGCAGATCGCCGCCGATCAGGACCTGCCGAAGTCCGGCACGGTGTTCCTGAGCCTGGCGGACAGGGACAAGCGCGACCTGAGCGAGATCGGCAGGCGCCTGAAGGAACTCGGGTTCAACATCGTGGCCACACGGGGCACCGCGGACGGCCTTGGGGAAGCCGGAGTCGAGGCCGGGACGATATACAAGATCGGCGACGGCAGGCCCGACGCAACCGACCTGATCAAGAACGGCGACATCGATCTGATCATCAATACCCGAAGCGGCAAACGACCGCGCGCGCATGAGATCACCATCAGAGGGGCCGTGATCGCTCGTGGAATACCCATAATCACGACGATCGCGGGCGCGAAAGCGACTCTATTCGGCATGGAAACCATGCGGACCCACGGCGGCAGCGTGCAGAGCCTGATGGTCGAGTGACGGCGTTAGAGTTCGTCCTGGTGAGCCAGGTTCTGCCGCACTTCCTGTGCCTCGGGGGTGTCGGGGGCTATCTGAAGGATTTTGCCCCACACCTCCTCGGCTTTCTCCCTTTTGTCGCTCTCGTTGTACATATAGCCCAGCGATAGCAGAGCCGTAACATCGTTCGGGTCGATCTCAAGAGCCTTGCCATACTCTTGGAATGCCAGTTCGTCCTGATCGTTCTCGTCGTAAGCGACCGCCAGATTGCAGTGGTATAACCCGTTTTTCGGATCGAGCCTCACCGCCTGCTCGAACTCACCTATCGCGCCCTCCACGTCCTCGGAGTCGAATAGCTCACGCCCCTTGTCGTTGTGCGCGGAGGCGGTATCTTGCACAGTCACCGCGGCAGCCTCCTCGACTTTCGGAGCTTCGGCGGCGGGTTGAGTCTCCTCTTTTTGGGCTTCCCTATACTCATCCAGCCTGCGCATGGCTGCCCGTGACGTGCGGGGATCCATCACACCCGTGCCCAGCTCACGCCCGCAGGCGCCACAGTAGATCCAGCCGGACTGTAGGGCGGTACCGCACGCAAGGCAGTTCTGGTGTTGGGCGGACCCGCAAGCCGTGCAGTAGCTCATCCATCTCTGCACCCTTGAGCCGCACTTCGTGCAGGCAGGAACATACTCGACCATCTCAGCCCCGCAGGCGCAACAGTGCGACGCGTCCATCCGCGAAGAGCCGCCGCATCCCGGGCACACCCTCCTGAGCTGCTCGCCACACTGGTCGCAATATGCCGCCCGGTCCTCGACCGCCGCCCGGCATTTCGGGCACAAGCTGCCGGCCTGGGCAACAGGAACGGTCGCAACAGCCTGGACAGCCGAGGCAGTCTGCTCGGCGGAAGCAGGCGATGGTTCGGACGGCGTCGGAGCCGGTTCACGAGGTGAGACAAGTTGGGTGATGCCGTCGGCGGCCTTCTGGAACATGGCCGCATCATACGATGGGTAGTACACCCTGGCCGTATCGGGCTCGGACACGGGGTCCGCCAGTTTGAATTCGATATAGCCGCCGGCGCCGGTGGTTGTCACATCCGCCCCCTTCACAAGCGCCAACGGGTAAGCATATACCGCGAAGCCGGCCGAGCCGGATCCGCTGTCCCTGATCACCAACGCTCGCCTATCGGTGACAGCCAGAGCCTCGCCGAAGCTGCCCGGCAGTGATATCAGCACATTCTCGCCGGCAACCAGCCGCCTGTGCAGCTCGTCCTGCAGGCTCAACGAAAGGTCTCTCTTCAGATTCACGTCCACGATAGATAGTCTCCTCTCAGGAAGTTACAAGCTATAAGTTGAAAGTTGCAGGTAGCTGTTAGCTGGGGGCCCGTCCCCATTTCGCGACATTCGTGCTTCTTCGCGGCATTCGCGGTTCAGGACCGCAATCACGCCCCCAAGTTCCCCCTGCCATGCCTCATCTCGCTGTCAAACTGCGGCGGGCACTTGGGCAGCTCGAATATGAACCTCGATCCCTTGCCGAGCTCGCTTTCGGCCCACACGCGGCCCCCATGCGCTTCGACGAGATGTTTGACAATATACAGCCCGATGCCGGTGCCTCCGACCTTGCGGGTGTCGCGATTGTCGATCCGGTGGAAGCGGTCGAAGATTCGAGTCAGATGGTCCTTTGGAATCCCGATCCCTTCATCCTCGACAGTGATCCTCACCACGCCGTCCACCTCACGGCCTATGACGGTGACCTTCCCACCACTGGGTGAGTACTTAACGGCGTTGTTCATGAGGTTGGTGAGTATCTGGTCTATCTTATCTTGATCGCCGACGATTTCGGGCAGGTCCGGCGCGATGTCGATCTCGAACTCGTGATTCCTCGCGTAGGATTTCTGCGCGGCGACCACTTTCTCGACCAGAGCGGACAGCTTGACAGGCCCGGGATTGAGGTCCAGCGCGCGCCCAGCTTCGATTCGTGAAACATTCAGGAGATCGTTGATAAGGCGCACCAAACGGTCGCATTCGAGATCGATGATATCATAAAAGTCGTGGACTTCATCGCGGCTGTATTGCCCTTCCGTGCTGCCCAGAAGCGTGCCGATAAAGCCCTTGATGGACGTAAGAGGCGTGCGTAGTTCGTGGCTGACGGTGGATACAAATGCCGTTTTCATCCGGTCTATGCCGCGAATTTCGGTGATGTCGTTGAAGATCGCCACTATGCCTATGCTGGACTGGTCCTCCCCTTTGACCGTGGCCGTCTGCACCTGGTAGAAACGCTCCGCCAGCTCTTCCACGTCTTTGGAATAATCGGGCAGGACGATCTCCTCCTGCAGTTCCCCACCCTCCTCGAACGCCCGCGTCAACAAATCCGTAACCTGCTCTTGCTGGATGATATCCGCGTAGTGCCCCACGGTCCTGGCGTCCTGATCGAGATTGAGCATCTCCCGCGCCGAGCGGTTCATCTGCATAATCCGGCCATTGTTATTGACCATGATTATGCCGGCATAGACGCTCTGAATAACATGCTCGAGTTCTTCTTTTTCCTTAATGACCTCGCGATACATCTGGGCGCTCGCGATGACCGAAGCAGCGTTGCGGGCGAGGCGGTCGAGCAGGGTCATGTCTTCTTCTATGAACTCGCTGCCGTAGCGCTTGTTGAACACCCACATGATGCCTATCGCGCTGCGCTCGATCACCCTGTTGGTGTCCTCGCTTCGCCGCTCGATGATCAGCGGAACGCATATTCCGTTCAGCACACCCATCAGCCCCACGTGTCCCTTGACCGTGCGCGGATCGTTAGCGGCATCCTGAACGACAATCGGCTTGTGTTCCCTGAAGACCTCCCCGGAGACACCTTCGCTTGCCGGCACTCTGAAACGCTCGACCTGATCCACGGGAATGCCGTATGCCGGCATCGCGGCCTGCAGTTCGTCATTGTCCTGATCGTGGAGCATAAAGACGCATTTCTCGGCCTGCAGAATCATGCTGATTCGCATCACCAGGCGCTTGAGCGTCTCCTCGATTTCGGTGAGGGGGGCTGGACCCGTGGAGTGGGCTTCAAGTTCATTGACGCGCGCTTCAAGGCGTTTGTTTGCCTGCTCCAACGAGCCGACCGAAAGCAGCTTCTCTTCGAGGAGCTTTTCGAGTTCTCTGATTCTCGCTTGCAGGGCTTCGGACAAAACCACACCTCGCCGGCTCATACAGCCAGTGGTCCAATAATCGGCACGGGGACAACCATCCGAATTATACCAGCCGGGAAGTCAATAGGTCAAAAACAAGAGAGTTCAGTGGCACGGGAGCGTTCCGCTAGCCCTGAGTAGGAGCGAAGCGACGTATCGAAGGGCGGTCGTCTTCGTAGCCCGTGCTTCGATACGGCCTTCGGCCTACTCAGCACTAGCGGAGGTCAATCTCCGGAAGACTGAACTCTTGCTTCAAAAAGCTGGCTTCGGCTTCGCCGCGGCGGGCAGCTTGAGGTCGTCACGGTTCATCACAAGCGGGTCCTTGTAAATGCGAATGAGGTCTTCCTTGGCCATCTTGCGAGGGCCGAAACTGCCCGGCCATGTCACAAAAAACGACCACCGCGCGCCGAACCGGTGCATCTTCCGCACATCCGGCACCCCGCCGAACTCGGTCACGGCCAGGAGCTTCTTGCCATCGAAACGTTTGATCAGATCGTCCCACGTGCCGCTGAGCGGGTCGGTGACGTCGGGAGGATAGCCGTCCACTCCGACGATATCCACATAAGCATCCCCCGGATACCATTCGGGTTTCACGCAATTGTGCACCCAGATCAGATTGTGAAGACCGTGGCGCCTAGTGAGGCGATCAAACATCACCCTCCACAGCTTGATATACGCGTCGGGACCCTTGGCGCCCCACCAGAACCAACCTCCCTCGGCCTCGTGCATCGGCCTCCAGAGGACCGGCACGCCGGCGTCCGCGAACTTCCTGAGCTGCGCCGCGATGGCGTCGATATCGCTTACGAGCAGCTTGTAGTCTTCCGAATCCGGATTGTCCATCGCTTTCTTCACATCAAACGTGGTGGCTTCGGTGTAAAAGCCCTTCCACCACGGCTCCTTTTCGGTATCCATGAGGTCCTTCGGAGCGTTCCAATGCCAGCACATCGTGATGATGAAACCCTCGCGGGCGCCCTTGATCATTTGTTCAACGTGGCCCTTGGGGTCAGCGCCGTGAGCTTTGCGGGAAGGGGAGTAGTCCATAAGGTCGCCGCCGAGAATGGCCGGGGGCTTGCCCGTGGTCTTGACGATGTAGTCGACTTCGGTTTGATCGTATTGATCGTACTGGCCGGAGAGGGTTTTCGAACCGTACTGGTCGATGAGATACCCCATAAGCGCCCTGGTCGCCGGAGTGGCCTCGGGGTCGGCCAGCTTCCTGGGGAGTTTCTTGGGCTTCGGGGAGGCTTTTGCGGGTGTGAGTTCGATGTAGTCGAGGTCATACCACCCCCACCCCTTTTCGACCGCGATCATAATGCTTCCGTCTGCGAGTTCCACCTTGCCTGCCGCTTGGGATGCAAACTTCTTGCCGATGTCGGGAAGCATTCCCGAGAACTTCGAGCTGTTGACGGCGATCTCATATCCTTTTTCGCCGTTGGGAGTGGAGTACCCGACCGAAAGCTCATAGAGACCGGATTTCGCCGAAAACGAAAAGACGGCCTTATCGCCCGCGGCATCGAACCCGGTGACGTAGCCATCTCCCGAATAGCCGGGGCGGTCCTTGACGGCCTGGAGCCCGACAAGCTGCGCCTTCTCGGCCTCCAGCCGCATGACATTCCCGGCTGGGCTGGCCCCCACGCAGCCGGACAACATCAGAGCCCAGACAAGCAAAGCGCAGGATCTCATATCGCACCTCCCGTTTTCGATAGCAGCAGTATAGAGGATTTCCGGCCAAACGTCCAGATGTAACAGCTCACGAATCGTGAGTACCACGTCACCCTGAACTTGTTTCAGGGTCCATCCCTTCGGAGGTGGATGCTGAATCAAGTTCGGCATGACGTTTGTGCTCACCAAGACTGAACTCTTACGTCCAGACGCGCCGGTTGTCACCTGCAAGCTCAGATGTTATACTGCCATGGGGACAGTCGGGACAGCATCCTTGCGGACGCCGCGAAAGGCTGTGATACCCGGCGTGAAGGAGTTATAATGATGAGAATCGCTATCGTTGCCGCCGCATACGCGGCGGCCATCGCCTTGGGGGCAGCCGTGAACGCCCAGACAACTATACTCGCAAACGACCATTTCCGCGTGGCGGTGGATAACCAATCCGGGGTCATCACTTCCATCAAACTCCCCAATGACGTTTACGACACCGATTACATCGCCGCTGGGCGCAATATCGGAGATGTCATT
>Ga0315287_10003951_pt1 | contig 14383 bp, 12 predicted proteins | sample YL17G11_0_MG_FD_205037 | JGI IMG/M metagenome (GOLD analysis project Ga0315287, IMG submission 205037) | Sediment microbial communities from Yellowstone Lake, YNP, Wyoming, USA - YL17G11_0 | ecosystem: Environmental > Aquatic > Freshwater > Lake > Sediment | place: USA: Wyoming | collected... | reverse complement strand
GCATGGGGAGCGGCTATTCCTGCGCCACTCCGTTTCGCGCGTGGAGCGCAGATCTTGCATTCGGCGAGGCCAAGAATCCACTCCCGACTTCAAATCTTCTCCAACACCGTTCCCCAAAATTAGAGAGGCTGTCGGAAAAGAAATCACTCGTGTTCCGTAATCCACGCACAGGGCCAGACCAAAACATCCGTGACTTTGCAGTCCCGTTTGCGAACAATCACCAAGGCAGACTCCACGGTCACACGGCAGGAAGAGACTCGGGATCGTGAAATCCATTTCATCTGCCAACCGAACACCACCGACCAACGGACCACTCGGGGCGGTTCCTGAGAAAACAGCGAAACCCGCTTGTTTCCTCAGTTCGGATCAACGATTTCTGTTTTCGTTTCAACATCGATAATTCCCAGAGTTTCCATTCTTCGATAAAGACGCGGTCTTGAAATACCAAGCCTCTGCGATGCTCGGGCCTTGTTGTGGCGGCATTCGGAAAGTGCCATTTCAATGTGTTCACGTTCGATTCGTTCCAGAAGCGGGTCGAGCAATTCGGGTTGCCTGCGTGCCGGAGGACCGATGGATTGCGCGTCAACACCGGTCCGAAATCGAAAGGGGAGATCGCTGTTCTTCAGCATCGAACCGCGGCATGTCGCATGCGCTTCTTCAATCACCACTCGTAATTCACGGATGTTGCCGGGCCAATGATATCGGTGAAATTGGCGCCAGACATCTGCCGCGAAACCTCCCACTTGAATCCTTGCTCCTCGGTTCCGTTCTTCGAGGAAATATTGTGCGAGTGGCTCGAGATCCTCGCGTCGGTTGCGTAGGGATTCGATTTCCACAACAACCGTTGTCAGTGCCAAATAAAGATTGCGTGAAAACACTTCGGATTCCACCAGCGGACAAAGGTTCCGCGCGGATCCGGCTAACACACGCGTGGCTTCGGGGCCGGTGTTGGTTGCCAACCATTCCGTCAACCGGAATTGAAATTCTGCCGGAGCGGCGTCGATGCGGTCAAAATATACGGCACCTGCGCGCAATGCCGCGTCTTTTTGATCATCACGCATGCGTCTGAGAATTGCCTCGAGATCTTCGGTTGCAGCACGTCGACAATCGATCGGAACGAAAGGCCTTTGACCGAGGGGGCTTCCATAGTGCATGACCCGCGCCAGATGTTGCTTGCCAACACCCGTTTCACCCACAAACAGAACGGGCGTCTTGGAGGGTTGCACCAAAGTCATCTGATTCAGCACGCGTTGCATTCCGAGACTTCGACAAACCAGCGTCCCGTCACCGAACCGATTTTGTATGGCCTGTTTTAACACAGCCAGTTCGGCATGCAATTGCTGCGCGATTGACGTTGGCGGATCTAAGTCGTCCGCAACGTACGGGACGATCACACCCAAAAAGGCCTTCACACTCCGATCCTCATTTGTCAGCGGGAAAAAATGAATCCCCCAGAGCTGAGCCGCCGCTTCTCGGTGCGGTAGCCGTGTAGGCACGAGGGTTGATTGGCCATCCAGTATTGCTGGCGGTGGAGACAAACCGGACAACAGTGCGGCCGTCGTGTGGCTGTTGGATTCGGAGAGATAGTCACAGGTTTGACCGAGAACATCCGCAGCCATCCAGCCCGTTAGTCGCTCACAACCGCGATTGAAGAAGACTAACCTTCGCTGTGCGTTGAGTACGAACAACGGCTGGCCGGTCTCCTTCAACCAAACTTCCAAACGGCGAGTCGTGCGTGTTCGTGAAGTCATAACCTGAAACACAATCGGTATTCGGACAACAAACGCGATGCCATTCCCCTCGTCCGCATCAACCAACGCGGAAGCCTCGGACAACGCATGGGCGACGATCGCCAAAGAGTGTGAACGATGTCTTCTCTGCCTGCAATCAAATTCCTTGCTCCCTTGGTTAAGTCTGTCGCTTCGGCAATGGCCTTGATCTGGGAAGATAACGACGTGGACGTGTTGATGCGTCCCCAACCGTTGATGCCTGTGCAACTAAAGTCCGGCCGTCCCGTCAACGCCAGACGTGACGCTCAACAGATTGGATTGCTCGTCAAAGGCCATCGTGGTCGGATCGCTCAGTATCGTCAGGTCCTCACGCGTGGCCAACTCCGCAAGGTAGGCTTCACTCACGAGACATTCACCGAGATGCAGTGTATCGGAGACCTGGATCACCCGCGATTGCGGAGGTTCGACGAGCCCCACTGTTTGCAATGCCGCCGTGATGACTTCACGATCTGTCTCAAACGCAATCGGAATCATGGCGGCGGCAGGATGGAGTCCCGTGATGCAATTGATCGCCGTGATCTTTCGGTCGATCGAATCAATCGTCCGCTGGTTCGTAAACTCCGCCAGACCAATCCCCGTAGCATTGCCGTGAGTTTCCTGCGTCAGCCCACGAACAAAAATGCGCCGGCAGCGGGCGACATCCCGATCGGTCGCGGCATGGTCGTTAAACTTGCGGCCGACCACATTGGTATCCATCCCCGTGCCACTCAAGTTCTTGCCAATTTGATCAATGATCAAGAGATCCGTGGAAACAAACGGAAGTCGCGGTAGCCACTGGACCGCCAGCTTGAGCAACGCCTTTTCTCGTTCGAAAAATTGTGAACGTGGCACGGCTTCGATCAAGGCCGTTTCGTCGTAGGCATTCTCCACAATCGCCAAGCCCCCGACGACTCGGCATTTCTTGATGACGGAATTCCCCACGGCGGTAATAATGTCCATGAAACTGTAATCGGCAATCGCTCTGTGATAAATTTTGGCACCCGCATGCTTGCCTAGGCCAATGAGCATCATCTTGTGCAGACCGGATTCGATTTCTCCTACAAAACCTGTATGCGGCTTGACTCGTCCGACAATCAAAACGTGATCGGCGAGCGAAGCCTGCTTGTCGAAGTGAACCGGTATTCCTTGAGGAGTTTGATCGACAACGACCGTCTCCATGGAGGATCGAATCTCACAGCCCATCGCTTCCGGAGTGATCCCATATCCCGCCAAAATTTCCGTCTGGCCCTCGGCCGTCCCCCCGCCGTGACTGCCCATCGCGGGCACAATAAAGGGGACGGCTCCCAAGCCCTGCACGTGCTCGACGGCCGCCCGAGTAATCCGCGCAATGTGGGCAATTCCACGACTGCCCGCCGAGATCGCCACGGTCTGCCCGGGCTGAATCCGCTCGCCCAGATTGAGCGACGAGAGCTGAACGCGAACTTCACGGGCAACGTCATCTACGCGACGCGCATCAAATGTTTGCCGAATACGAATCATGCGAGGAAAAGTCATTGTTTGCCGATCTCAATGGGAAACCAAAAAAACAGCAGCCGCTCTTGGCCATGGGACCAAGCCCGATACACCACACACATCGCGAGGAAGAATCTCGTCCGGCAGATGCGGGCTCAACCATCACGCCCGCCAAGACAACGAACGTCTGTCTCGTCGCGAAGCATTGTAATGTGACGAGGCCGCCTGAGCGACATGCCTGACCTCGAGAATTTTCTTGTCCCACAATCAAAAAAAGTCTTGCCGCTTGAATCGTGCTCCTCCCCCACAAACCGTGATGATCCTCGTTTGCGTTATTCTCGGCCTTGATCAAGAATGGATTAAACAGGAATGCTACGCCGTGGAAATCGCCACTTGCGGTTTTGTTTCGGATCACGGCCACCGATCGAGAACTGGGCCAGCCCGAGATCACGCCTCCGCCGGACGGTTCTGAAAAAGAAGGAACTTCTAAAAACCTCGATCGCGGTTCCTGAAAACGCAGTCGCATCCGTAACCATGATCCCCATCACGGAGGGTAATTTTCGCATGTTCCCTGCTCATTCCGAAATACTCACGATCACGGAACGGATTCGCGTGCGATGTGGCGAGTTTGCTTGGGGAGTCGCACGCAGCTCCGGACCCGGTGGACAAAACGTGAACAAAGTCAATTCCAAGGTCACCTTGCGTTGGCCTATTTTTGAGTCTGTCGGACTTCCGAACGATGTTCGCGAACGATTTGCCGTGGCCTACAGACGCCGACTCACCATCGAAGGCGACTTGTTAATCTCAAGCGAAAGATACCGAGACCAATTGAAAAATGTTTCGGATTGCCTCGACAAATTATCGGCGCTTCTCTTGTCTGTGGCGAAAGGCCCCAAGCCACGCAAGAAAAAAAATCCGACAAAAGCATCCACGCGACGGCGTCTGGCTGACAAACGATTAAACTCCGAAACAAAGCAGCGTCGACAACTTCCAAAAATCGAGGACTAGGAACAGATCGGCTGCTCGTGTTGCGCAAAACCGAGCGCCCTGCGATTGACGTTCTTCTGTCGGCAGGTCAATTGCCTTTCTTGGGCTGGGACCCTTTAGCCAGCGTGGACATCAGAATCCCTGCCGCAACAGAGACATTCAACGACTGAATTTCGCCTTGATGTTGCAGCCGGCAAAGGCGATCGCAGTTCTGTTGTGTCACGCGACGCAGGCCGTGTTCTTCATTTCCAAAAATCAGCAGACATGAGGAATCTAAGGGGACACTTTCGACGGCTTCTTCCGCATGTTCGGACGTCCCCAGAATCGAGAGTCCAGCGGACTTCGCCAGAAGGATCGTGCGACTGAGATTCGATGCGATGGCAAACGGGACGAATTCTAAACCACCTGAGGCAACATCGTAGACCGTCGCTGTCAGTGGGGCGGAATGATCCTTGGTCAGGATAATCCCCTTGACACCGAAAAATGCCGCGGTGCGGAAGATCGCTCCGACATTGTGCGGATCTTGCAATTGCTCCAACGCCAACCACAATCCCGACACCGCCGTCATCTCGGGCGTGAAAAGCTGATCGACCAGAAGTTCGTTTCGTTCACTGATGATCGCGGAGGCGGCTCCAACACGTTCACTCTTCCCGCGCGACGTCGAATGCCGCTCCGATGCGGCAAGTGACATGCGCACCGGGATTTCGTGCTGCCGCGCGAGATCCGCGATTGCGGACCATCGGGGGGAGGGTTGGTTCGGTGAGAGACGGACTTCCAACACGTCCGTGGGCCGAGTCCGGAGGACGGCGTCGACGCTGTGTGGATTTCGCAGGATTAAAGACATCACGATTTCCTTGACTGTCGTCGCTTTTGCGGCGTGACCGCAAAAGCCATCAATTGTCGTCGCTTTTGCGGCGTGACCGCAAAAGCCATCAATTCTGCCTCTGACGACGCATTTCATAAAATAAAACACTCGCCGCAACCGCCGCATTCAGTGAACCGACTTGACCACTCATCGGAATTCGAAGAGCCAGATCGCACCGTTTTAGTAACGCGGGTTGAATTCCATCGCCTTCATTGCCGATGATCGCGACTGTCGGACGCCCGAAGTCCGCCTCGCATAGTTTTGTGGAGCCTTTTTCGGAGGCGGCCACGATCTGAAAACCAAAACCTCGCAAGGAATCAATCGCTTCCCCAAGGGACTCTGTCCGTGCAATCGGAATGTGGTTAATCGCTCCCGCCGAACTTCTGGCCACGAGACTGTTGACAGCCACCTGACCCTTGGCCCCCATCACAATTCCGTCCAAACCCAATGCCGAGGCCGACCGGACAATCGCTCCAAAATTGTACGGGTCTTGAAGCCGATCCAAGACTACCAGCAGAGGATTGGCAGGCCAGTTGGCCTGGAGTTCTTCGAGAGAGAAACAGGGGAACGGGGACATACGGGCGGCAAAACCCTGATGCTCGCCCGAATGACACGACTTCGCGATTGCCTGATCGTTGACAACCGTCGTCTCAACACCGTGAAGCCCCGCAAGTCGCCAAACCTCTGCCTTAAGTTCGTGGCCTAGCTGATCACTCACACAGAGTTCAAGGATCGGCCAACGCCCTGCGCGAAGCGTTTCGAGCACAACGTGACGGCCCCAAATCCAGCAACGATTGTGGTTGGTGAGGATTTCGCGTTGCGAGCCGCGTCTTCGGGAAGAATTGACCATCAATGAAAACTTGACGCGGTGAAGAATGAAAGAAATGCCGAAAACGCCGTAACGCAATGATCACGATCCGTGTTTCAAAAACTCGAACTCGAAACCCAGTGGATCCGTCGAAGGACTGTAGGATGTCGTTTTTTGACGTGGGTTACAAGTTTCCCAACCCGCGGTTCGATCTGTTTGCGAGGGAAAGTGGGCCAGTGCCGCCATCCTGTGCATTCCCGTTGCTCGTGGCGCACGTCACCGTCATCCGAGAAATCGTTTCCATCGCACTCCTCTGGAATCCGCGGTTGCGTCCTTGAGTCCGCACGATCGTAAAAAGACAGGGTTGGCCCTCGAACGTGATCCCGAGGAACCACGGAGTTGGCGGCAACGAGACAACGTCTCTCTGGCAAAGGAACAACACGAATTGGCCGAACAGGATTTCACGAAAGCGATCCGAGTCGATCCTCAATTGGCCCGTGCCTGGGCGAATCGAGGTGTAACGCGTCATCGGCGGGGGACCGAGACATTGGCCGCTGAAGATCTGCAACCGGCGCAGACGTTGGACGACGGAATCGTGGTACCGGATCTCGTTTTTTTGAAGACTCGGAGACCCCGCAGCCAACCGCCGCTTCGATGTTTCAAGGCCCTCATCGACGCTGCCAAGCAAGAACGGGAATGATGGGGGTTCCGCGAATTGCGCGTCGCCAAACGGATTCCTGAATTTTTCTGCGTTGTGCTCTTTGGTCCGCTTCGAAATACGCCACGAATCGTTTTCGGCGGATGCCTGCGGCCTCACGACCCAATCGCGCACGAGACGACGACAGACCATCCCCTGTTTTTGCCGGGTGATCTGGCGAACTTTCTCGACTCGACGCCCAACGACCATTCTTTCTGGCCGTCGCTGATGGTCATGCGGCCGCCAACCTCAGAGGCTGCAGAACCACTTCTGCCGGCGTTTTACGAGGGACTGGCAGCCGACTGCAGATCGAGTAAAAGCCCTCTTGTATGAGGTCCACCTCGGGCCATCACAGGGGCGGGTGAAGATCCTCGCCGGCGTCTCCCGGCAGGCACAAAATACCGAGACGCGACGCCTTGGACGTGGATCATACACGCGGCCAGAGTCTGCCTCACGCCCCGCACGTCTGAGGCCGGCATCGAATCTCTTCCGCGGGTGCGGGTGGCGGGCCTCACGGTTGATGCGACCGAGCGGGCGAACCGTACTTGAGAGCCAGATCCGGTGTCGAAATAAACTGTCGAATCACCGTATTGACCGCCTCCGGTTGTTCCATCGGTGCCATATGCCCGGCATCCTTGATCAGACGGAATGTGGCATTGGGTAAGGCGTCGGCGAGCGATTTCATTTCAACGGGTGTCGAAATTTGGTCGTACTCACCCACGAGGATGAGTGTCGGACAGTGGATTCGCGGCAAAAGTGCCGTCGCATCCGGTCGGATGGCCATGCCACGGTGCGCGGCCGCAATCGATCGAGGATCGGTGTTCAACACCATCGCGCGGACGGAGGCGATCACGTGAGGACAGTGGGCAGAGGAACAGCGTGCAAAAAGTTTCGGCATCATGGCCCAGGCAATCGCCTCCGATCCCTCGCGCAGAACGATGTCGGCCATCCTCAAGCGATTGGCCGCCGCCTCGGCGGTATCCGCTCCCGCTCGAGAGTCGCAGACAATCAGTTTTGAGAGTCGATCGGGATGACGCTGGACGAATTGCCAGCCAATGTAGCCTCCCATGGAAAGGCCACAAAAAATGATTGGTCCGACGACCTGCAGGGTCTCCAGAATCGCCGCAAGATCGTCGGCAAATTGCTCCATGGAAATCGAGTAAAGCCCTCCGTCCGTCCCGCCAAATCCCCGCAAGTCGGGTGCGATGACACGATGCGTCTTAGAAAACTCTTCCAACTGAGCGTGCCACATCGTGTGATCCAAGGGAAATCCATGGACAAACAGAATTGTCGGACCAGAACCGGCATCAAAAACTTGAAAATGAACCCCATTCACATCAATTGCGAGTAACATGACCCGATTTCCTCAACAACACTTTGGACACGCTGAATCCCAACGGAAAGTCCGTGACGATGACTCATTCTATCCCGTTTCCACGGACTTTCACCCGAGATCAACTGCAAGAGGTTGATCGGCGCGCACTTCTTGACTACGGACTCTTGGGATTGGTGTTGATGGAGAATGCCGGCCGAAATGCGGCACGACTCCTTCAAGAACTTGGAATCCACGGGCGTCTCGTTGTCTGTTGCGGTAAGGGAAACAATGCGGGAGACGGTTTCGTCATCGCCAGACACCTCGAAAACAGCGGCTTCGATGTGCGCGTGCTGACCACGCAACTGGCGGAGTCGATGACACACGATGCGGCGACAAACTTCCATGTTTTGCGCCGAGCGGGAACCGCCGTGATTTCACCTCCTGGCGATCCCGCGAACGCGTGGAAACAGGAACTCGACCAGGCCGACTGGATTATCGATGCCCTTCTGGGGACCGGAACACGGGGGCCCGCTCGGGAGCCGTTCGCCAGTGCCATCGCCGCCGTCAATCGCGCACAGAAAAAAGTGTTTTCCATCGACGTGCCGTCGGGTTTCGACTGCGACTTAGGAGGCCTCGAAGGACCGTGTGTGCGTGCCAGTCACACGGCAACATTCGTGGCCAGAAAACCGGGATTTGATCAACTCAACGCCTCGATGTGGACCGGCCAGATTCACGTGCTCGACATCGGTGTGCCGCATTCCTTGTTGCAAGAAGTGGCCTTGGACGCAATGAACAAGCCCCGCCTGAAAACGTGAAGAGGCCCCTATCGATCGTGTCTGTGATTGCCTCGCCAAATCCCCTCGGCGCAGTATTCCGCCTGAGGTTGACCACCAGATCCTGTCAGGACGGACCAACCAGCGGCAATCGTCGCCACCGCGGGAACCTGTCTCCGCAAACCTCCACAATGCCTCGAATGCCTCACCACGAATGCGGGTTGATTGTGGATCAGAAGGTGCGTTCCCAGACTCACAACCTGTTGCGACGGGAGGAGGGGGGAGGGCGCCGGAGCAAATCGCAAGTTCTGCTGGAAAAACAGACCCTTTCCGATTCCAAACGATGGGGGAGGCTCGCTCCCGAGAGCCTCTGGGCTGGCACTCAGGCTTGCCGAACATTGAGACAGCGGGTAATTTTCGCGACCCAAAGACAACGCTGCGACGTTTTTTTCCTCGTGCAACGTCGAAACTTTGGTTTTCGCAGCCAGAGCCGCTCAGCGCGAGCGGATCCTATGCAAGAAACACTTTCGTACGGCAAAGGAGCTCATGGATGAGCCGATTCAGTGTGTACTGGCCCGAGGAGTGCGGCACGGCGCAGGGACGTTCCGCCCAACAATCGAGCACTATTCCATTTCCTCGATCAGGTCGCCGGCTATCCGTTGACCAGGACTATTCGGGGACCACCGCCACGAAATTGGACGTCATTTCGCGTGCGCGACTCCTCTTCTCGAACCGCCGATGCCGTCATTGTCTCTTTCCGGTGGTGTCGCCCCTGCAACTTGACGACGCACAACTCAATCGTCAGGGATTGGAAATTCCGGGGACGGCGACTATTGTGGCCTTCCGGTGTGATTCGTGCGACGCAGAATGGGAGGCGTGAGCAACATCGATTTCGCCACAGCCGTCCGCAGGAGTCCCTCATGTCGTGTTCTCGACCAAAACGTGCCGGAGTTTTCCTGTCTGCCGTTTTTTGGGGACAGGTTGTCACGTGGCTCACCATCGGGTTCGTTGATCACAAGGCCGAGGCCGGCGACTGGCCACAGATTCTAGGTCCCCATCGAAATGGCATTGCCAGCGAGGAAACGTTAGCCGACGCATGGCCGAAACCCGGCCCGCGAACCGTGTGGGACGTCCCGGTCGGTAAAGGCTTCGCCGGAGTGGTGGTTTCTGGCAAGAGAGTCATTCTTTTTCATCGAATGGGTGATGAAGACACGTTTTCCTCTTTCGACGCGGACACGGGTGAGGCCCTGTGGTCGACAGGTTTTGCCACAGATTTTGAACCCGCGATTGTCGACGACGATGGGCCGCGGGCTGTCCCGACGATCGATCAGGATCGAATCTACGGCCTCGCTGCGGCCGGGGGTCTGTTTTGCGTGGATCTCCAGCGGGGGAACCTGCGATGGCAGAGGCAGATCCAAAAAGAATTTCGGGCTCCTGCGGGGTACTTTGGATCAGGCACCTCACCACTGGTGGAGGGGAATCTGGTGATCGTCAACGTGGGCGGCGACAAAGACCGCGCGGGAATTGTCGCATTCCATCGGGATACGGGGGAGACGGTCTGGAAGGCAACCAATGAATTGGCAAGTTACTCGTCTCCCGTCGCGGCCACGCTCGACGGAAAACGAATCCTGTTGTGCCTCACACGCTTTCATCTGGTCTCGATCGATCCCGCAACCGGGAAGGAACTGGCGCGGCTCCCGTTCGGACAACGCGGACCGACGGTGAATGCGGCGATCCCTGTCATTGTCGACCATCGAGTCTTATTGACTGCGAGCTACGGGATTGGATCGGAATTACACCAAATCTCACCGGCTGAATTTAAACCGATCTGGAAGGATGAGTTGTTATCGAGCCAATACACAACGCCCATTGTTTACGGCGGGAAAATATTTGGCATCGATGGCCGCCAAGATGGAGGGCCAATTGCCCTGAAGTGCTTCGATACCGAATCGCGGCAGATCCATTGGACAAAATCCGGACTGGCCTATGCGACATTGATCGCAGCCGACGAAAAGTTAATCGTCGTGCAGACTGACGGAGTCGTTCGACTGGTGAAAATGATCGAATCCGGTTATCACGAGTTGGCCATGGCCAAGGTGATGTCGGGAACAACGCGAGCACTGCCAGCCCTCGCCCATGGTCGGCTTTACATCCGCAATGAACGGCAGTTGAAATGCCTCGCTCTGACCGAGTAGATCCGCGACCCCATCGATCGGTGGTCTGGCGATTCTGCGACGGCGTGGATTTCTGCCACCTCCCCTCGGCGGTTCACGAAACCCCACCGCATGGGGCTCAGACAACCTGTCTGGAGGTTGGCATATCTGCCACAAGGGGGTGTATACTAGGCACGCTGAGCAATTTCTGCCAGCTTTTTCCCCTGATCACATCATTGCCTCTCTCTTGAAGGCTGTATGAATCCATCTGCACCCGAAAAGTCTTATGTTGTCCGTTACGGAACAACACGAATTCTAGGCGAATTTTCCGCACGGGGACTCGGTCCGTTGCCACGCGGTGCTGCGGTGATCGTTCGTGGTAGCCGAGGACATGAGTGGGGCACCGTTCTCAGCGCGGCAACTGAACAAACACGGAAATACCTCGGTGTTGCGGAGGAGCATGGGCGCATTGTCCGACTGGCCTCAACGGATGACGAAGCCAACCGAGCGCAAGCCATCGTGTTTGAAAAAGAGGCGTTTACGCGGACGCTCGATCAAATTCGCGAACGCAATATTCAAATGCAGTTGATTGATGTCGAGCAGGTCATTGGTGGTGAACGACTCGTATTTTATTACGTCGCCGAACAGCGAATCGATTTCCGCGATCTTGTCAAATCGCTGGCAAAACAGTTTAGCTCGCGCATTGAAATGCGACAGATCGGGATTCGAGATGAAGCCAAGCTCTTGGCCGACTACGGAGATTGCGGCCAACCGGTCTGCTGCAACACATTTTTGAACGAGATGCCGCCCGTGTCGATGAAGATGGCCAAACTTCAAAAAGCAACTCTGGATCCCTCCAAGATTTCAGGCCGGTGCGGACGTCTCAAGTGCTGTCTGCGGTATGAGTACGATACCTATGAGCAAAGCCGCAAAGAGCTGCCGCCTCTGGGAGCGACCGTCGTCACCAAACAGGGGACCGGCAAGATTATTGGCCAAGAACTTCTGGCCCGTAAGTTGATGGTGGCCTATGAGGGGCAGCGAAATATCATGACCGATGAGGCGGATATCCTGACGGTCGTGAGTACACATTCCGGCAGACAAAGTCCTTTGTCCACTCCTGAACAGGTGATTGCACGAGACTCTCCGAACGTTGACGGCGGCGATGATTTCCATACTGAAAGCAACACCGATGGTGTGAAGCCGCAGCACAGTCCACCCCGCAGCGAACGCCCTCGAGACGAAAGCGGATCGGAAAGTCGGCCTGCGCGTGAACGCAGCGAGCAAAATCCGCGATCGGGTAGTCCACGACGGAACAGCTCGCGTGAGGGTCGAGATCCGCGCCCCCCTCAGACGCCTCGTCATTCCGGCTCGAAGTAAATTTTTGACCGGGGGATGCGTTCTGCCCCTGATCACCGAGGTTTGCGAAGACTGTTGCCACGACGTTCGTCTTGATGGTCCACGCTTGAAAAGGTCGCCTGATGCGTGCTCATTTTATTCTCTGGCCGCTCCCCCTGTTGATCGGAAGCCTCGTGGGCCTCGGGCTGCACCACACGAGGACGTCTGCCGACGACTCTCCACTGGCCCCGTATTACGGATTCCGGCCGTTGGAGTCCTTCAAACTTTCACAGAGATCCGCCAATTTACTGACGGCAGACTTGAACCATGACGGGCTCAATGACCTGCTGCTGGTGGATAACGGCCACAGTCGGCTTGATCTCTTGATCCAGCGGGCCTCGGCGACGGAGACCGACGCGAAGAAAGTGGGCGCGACAGATGTCAACGTGGTGAGCAATCATTGGCGATTTGAACACCGGAAATTGCCCATTGATCAAGAAGTCTCGGCTGTTGCACTGGGCGATTTTAACGGCGATGGACGCACGGACATCGTCTATTTCGGCAGCCCAGATCAACTGGTCATTCGCTTTCAGCCGGCGAAAGGCGAGTGGACTGAAAAGAAACACAAACGGATCCCCGATGCCGCTCCATCCCCGTGGTTTCTCGCGGCCGGAGATCTCGACGGCAACAGTCTCGACGATGTCGTGATCCTCGGAAAATTTGAGACGATCATTCTGTATCAGACAACAAAAGGAGTACTCGACGAACCGAGAAAATTGATGAACACGTCCGACAAACTCAGCCTAGCACAGATTGCGGATCTTGATGGCGACGGCCGAAACGACTTGTGTTATCTGGCGGGCGAAGGCTTGACCCGCACACTGGGTGCCAGACTGCAATCGAATGACGGCCAACTGGGCCCCGAGTATATGTTTGACCTCGAACGTTCACGAGCGGTTGCAGTGCGTGATGTCGACGGCAAACCTGGCCAGGAAATCGTCACGATCGACTCACGAACGGGACGTCTGAAATTGCTCCATATCGAGCGACGAACACCGGGCGAGAACGCGTTACCAGAGCGTCTGATCCAGTTCGGTTTTGGCAAGCAGGGGACAGGGCGTGACCGTGATCTGACGACGGCCGACTTCGACGGAGATGGATTGATTGACTTGGCCGTGACCGATCCGGATGCCTCTCGAATTCTCCTGTTTCGGCAACGCCTGAGAAGTGGCCTCGATCTGGGAACACCGTTTCCCGGACTGAGTGGATCCGATCAAATTCGAGCGGCGGATTTTGCGGGGCACGGCACCGCAGAAATCGTTGTCCGCAGTGGTCCGGAAAAAACGCTCGGAATCAGCCGGTACATCGATGGACGCCTGACGTTTCCGGAATCGATTCCTCTCGAATCCGAGGCCAGCTGCATTGCCTTAGCGGACTTGGACGATGACCTGCGGCCGGAAATCGTGGTCCTCGCGAAAACCAAGAAGGATCGCTCCTCGGAATATTCCCTGCAAGCCTTGAAACGGACGGACACGCACGACTTTTCACCGGTCTCGTTCGGAGGCCAGCCCGCCATCTCGCTGGACCTCAAGGGAACGCCCGAACGTCTCCTGCAAGGGGACATCACGGGGGATCGGCGCGATGAATTGTTTGTTTTCCAAGGAACTTCAAAAGCCACACAAATTTATGGGATTGACGAACGTGGAATCCCCGCAGAAATCGGCGTGATCGGAAACATGGGCCTAGGCTCAGCACCGCCAGGTGCGATTTCCTTTGCGACGTTGCGAGGCAAAAAGGGAGTTCTCGTGGCCCAAGACAACGTCGCTCGGTTCATGGTTCTCGGCGACACTAAACGCTGGCAAGTCGTCGAACAATTTCATACCGGTGAATCGAATTCAAAAATCGTGGGCGTCACAGCCATCGATCTCGACGGCCTGCCCAATCTCGAAATTGCCTTGGTGGATACCGGTGTCAAAAAACTCAGAATCCTGCGACAAAACGGCGAGAATTACTCTCAGTGGAAGGAAATCGACATCGGCGACTTTCCGTACAAGTCCTTGAAGGTTGGCGATTTCAACGGCGACAAACACGATGATCTGTTGCTCTTCGGAGCGGATAAGTTTGCCGTGCTGTATGCCGGAGCAGCATCACCCACTCTCCACGAATTGGCATCCTTCGAGAGCCAACTCGAAAAGACATATCCGACGG
>Ga0315287_10003950_pt1 | contig 14388 bp, 10 predicted proteins | sample YL17G11_0_MG_FD_205037 | JGI IMG/M metagenome (GOLD analysis project Ga0315287, IMG submission 205037) | Sediment microbial communities from Yellowstone Lake, YNP, Wyoming, USA - YL17G11_0 | ecosystem: Environmental > Aquatic > Freshwater > Lake > Sediment | place: USA: Wyoming | collected... | reverse complement strand
GGGGGCGCCCCCCCCCCCCCCCCCCCGCCCCCGCGCCCCCGCCCCCGCCCCCCCCCCCCCCCCCCCCCCCCCCCCCCCCCCCCCCCCCCCCCAGCACTTCAGACAACAATACAAAAACATTTTTTTTTTTTTTTTTTTTTTTCACCGCGCCTGGGGGGGTGCGGCCGCCGGCGCGGCCGCGCCCACCACCACCCCACCACCTGGTGCCCTCGCCCTCAACCCGCACCGGGCGGCACACCCTTCATCCACGAACTGCCCCCCCCGCGCCCCACCGCCCACCGCCCCCGCCGCCGGCGCGGCCGCGGGCGGCGGCGCGCCCAGCCAGGCCGCCTCGGGGAAGGACAGGCCGCCGTCGTCGCCGCCAAAGACGGCCAGCAGCTCCGCCGGGCCGCACCCGGAGTTAAGGACGTAGCCGGTCACGCCCGGCCACAGGGCGGCCGCGTCGCCGGGGGCCAGGGGGCGGGCGACGTGCGTGCCGTTGGCGGCGGACGGCGAGGCGGCGGGCGGCGCTCCTTCTTGAAGGGCGAGGCCAAACTCGACCCTCGGCGCGTCGCGCGCGCCGTCGCCGCCGCCGCCGCCGTCCGTGTGGAAGAGCAGGCCGGGCGCCGTCGCCACAAAGGGGCCCAGGCCCGTGCAGGCGCCCAGGCGGGTCAGGCGGGCGGCAAGGCCCAGGGAGCGACGGGCAGTGTTGTCCAGGCGGAGGCCGGGCGTGGCGAGGGCCGAGAGGTCGACCGCCCGGGAGGAGGGCGGTAGGGGCGGCGGCCCGCCGCCGCCGCCTGCCAGGGGGCCCAGGCCGGAGCGCAGGGGAAAAACAAAGTCGGAGCCGGCGGCCAGGGCGGCGGCCGTGGAGCGGAGGGTCTTCTTTTCTGTGGCGGGAGAGAGGGGGAAAGAAGAGGGCGCGGGGAAGGGATGGGTGGGGAGGTGGAGGGGGCGGCAACGCGCCTCGAGAGAGAGATGCGTCGCAGAGAGGGGGGGGGGGGGGGTCGGCGCGCGCGCGGTTCGCTCACCCTCTGCCCCCACAGTCAGGCCGACCAGCACCGCCAGGCACAACAGAGTGACTGACTTGGTCATCTGTGTGCACGGGCACGGGGCGGGGAAGAGAGAGAAAGGAGTCTGTGTTTTGATGACGGCTGCCGCCGCTTTCTCTCGCTCATAATTTTTAATTTCCCCCTCACACACACTCTCTATCGCCCCCCCCCCCTCACACAATGCCTCCCTACCCTCCCTCCCCCTTTCCCGGCGCCCACGTCCTCATCACCGGCGCCGGCTCCGGCATCGGAGCCGCCCTGGCGGCCGGCGCGGCCGGCGCGGGCGCGGCGGCCGTGTCTGTCCTCGACTGCGACCCCGCGGCCGCCGCCCGCACGGTGGCGGCCCTGATGGCGGGGGCTGCCCCGCCGCCGCCGCCGCCGGGGCGGCCGTTCAGGGCGGCCGCCTTTACAGCGGACGTGACGGATGAGGGGCAGGTAGAGGATGGAGGAGGAGGGAGGGGGGGGGGGGCACAGAGAGGGCGCGGGGAGAGGGGGGAGGAGAGGGGGGGGGGTGCCGTGTGTGTCCCTTCGCCGCGCGCGCGCCTGGAGAGCACCACCACCCGCCCTCTCTTGCACCTTTTTTTTTTTTTTTAAACTCGTCCACACACACACACACACAGGTCAAGGCCGCCGTCGCCGCCGCCGTCGCCGCCCACGGCCCCGTCGGCGTCCTGGTCGCCAATGCCGGTATCGGGCCCGCAAGTGCGTGAGAGAGGAGGAGAGAGGGGGGGGGAGAGGCAAAAGGGGGCACAAGCACACCACCCCCCTCCCATCCATCCTTTTACCGTTCACTTTTTTTTTTTTTTTTTTTTTTTTTGTTCACAGGCCTCTTCCTGGACGCCTCGCCGGCCCACTTTGCCCGCGTCTTCTCCGTCAACTTCCAGGGCGTAGTGCACACCCTGGCTGCCGCCCTGCCCTCCATGGCGGGCGACGCGTCGGCGGCCGGCGGACGGCACCGCCGGGCGGTGGTGGTGATGGGCAGCACGGCCGGCTTTGCGGGCGCGGCCGGCCTGTCCGCGTACTGCGCCTCCAAGGCCGCCCTCCGGTCTCTGGCCGCCTGCCTGCGCCTGGAGGTGCTGGGCCTGGCGCCTCACCTGTCCATCCACCTGGCGGCGCCGGGCTTCGCGGACACGCCCCTGGTGAGCGGCGGGGCGGCGGCCTCCAGCCCGGCCGGCCGCGCGCTGCACGCCGCCCTGGTCCCGCTGGCCCTGCCCTCGCCGGCCCGCATTGCGGCGCAGGTGGTGGCGGGCGTGGAGGCGGGCACGTTCCTGATCCCGGCGGGCGGCCCGGGCGCCACCGCCCTGGCCGCCCTCGCCCGGGATCCCGGCGGGCCGGGGGTGGCATGGTTTGGGGGGGGCGGCGGCAGCGCGTGCGCCCGCGCGGCCGCGTTCCTGGTCGACGCCGCCGCCGCCCTGCCCCTGGTCGCCGCGGCCGCCTGTTTCCGGGGCATGCTGGAACGCAAGACGGGGGCGGCCCTAGGCTCGGTGGGGCTGGGGCGGGGCGTGGCGCCGGTGACGGCGGCCGGCGGCGGCGGCGTGAAAGCTCCAAGCGCTGGTGGTGGAGGTTTCAACGCTGCCTCCGTCGTCGCCAGCACGGTGGCGGGGGCGTGAACAGAAAGGGAGGGAAGGAGAGGAGGCGCGTGTGGAATGAGGAAATATTAATCAAGAATGAGGGAGGGAGGAGAGGAGAGGAGAAAAAAAGAAACCCACAAATCATGCATGTCATGCACAGCTCACGAGACTGACTGCCCGTCCAGCCACCCCCAGTTCGCCCACGCCTCCAGCCCCGCGTGCGCCACGAGCCAGCCCCACTCCAGCCAGCGCGTGGCGAGGAGGGTGAGGCGCGCCTGCAGGCCCACCGCATGCCAGGTCGCCCAGGCGGCCGCGGTGGCCGGCCGGCCGCGGCAGGCGACGGCCGAGGCGGCCGCGGCGGCCACGGCCGCGCGCGCGGCCGCCCGGGACGCGAACCCGGACGTTGACCCACGCGCCAGGGACTCGCCCTTGCACCCGGCAAAGGGGGTGGGGGCGAGCGCGCTGGTGAAGGCGGCCTCCGCTTTGGGCCCTGCCCGCCGGGCGGCCAGGGCGGCCCGGAAGCACGCGAGCTGCCTTTTGGAGAGAGAGAGAGAAGAGAGAAGAGAGGGACGAGGGACAGAAGGCAGGCGGAAAAAAATGAGAGCGTGTATGCGGGTTTTGCGAGCCTTTCCCTTTTGTTTCCTCTCTCTCTCTCTCTCACTCAACTGTTTAGGCCCGTGCGGCACATTGAACCAGACCCAGTCGCACATCAGGCCCAGGCGCGGCCGGCGGCCGAAGAAGGAGTAGGCGTGGAGGTGGTCGAGGCCGAGGCCCTCCTGCCCGGGGGGCGCGCCGCCTGCCACCTCCTTGTTGATGGCCTCGCCGCCCTCCCCCACGCCGAGCCCCGCCAGGAAGGTCGGGCGGGCGTTGAGGGCACACCCCAGGGCAAGGACGACCACATCGGCGGGCAGGACCAGGGAGGTGGGGGCGGGGGCGGCGGGGGCGGGGCCGTGTCGGGGAGGGGCGGCCGCCGCGGCCGTGTCGGCGTCCACGCCCACCACCACCACCCCGCCCGCCGTCACGGCCCCGACCTCGCCCGCCACCACCCGCACCTTGCCGGCCCTGGCCAGGCGGAACCAGCCGTCATGGCACTGGCCCGTGAAGAGCAGGGGCCCCGCCGGGTCGGGCGCGACGCACGCCAGCCCGCACGACGCGTACAGGGCGCGCAGCCAAGCGTTGAGGGCGGCCGCGACGGGGCGGCGCAGGCAGGGCGCGGACGCCAGCAGCGGGCAGGAGGCCGCAGCGGCCAGGGCGAGCTGGCGCGAGAAGGGCGCCACCCACCTGTCCCGCCCGGGGCGGCACAGGATGGTGACGGAGGCCGCGCCCGCGGCGACGGCCGCTTCGGCGGCCTCCAGCCCAAAGGCGCCGGAGCCTAGGACGACGACGCGCTGGGGCGACCACACAAAATTAAAATATGGGGAGAGAGGGGGGCAGAGGGCAGAAATGGGAGGAAGGAGAGAGAGACCATTTGGTGAGGTTTGAGAGACAGGGGACAGAGCCCGCGCGCGCGCACGGCCGGTGGCCGTAGGCCTGGGGGGGGGTCGCGCGTCTCTGTTTGTCTTTCCATCCCCGTCCCCTTTTTTTTTGTTTTCCTTTCCCCCCCCCCTTTTTTTCACCTTGCCGCCGACCGCCGCCGGGTCGCCCGCCGCGCAGTCCACCCCGCCCACACGCCCACCATAGGTGACGCGGCCCCGGAAGGTGCCACCAGCTTCAAGCCCGGGCGGCAGGCCGCGGTCGGCCGGGGAGAGCTGGCGGCCCAGGAGGCCGGAGGCGACCAGCACGGAGTCGGCCGCCAGGCGGTGGGTTGAGGTGGCTGCCGCCCCCCCCCTTTTTTGTGTGGCCCCGCCGCCGCCTGCACCCTCCGCCTCCGCCGCCGCCGCCTCCTCCCACTCCACCCAGAAGCCGCCGCCCGGGCCACCCTCCGTGACGGCCGTCACCGTGGCGCCGTACCGGGTGAGGGCGGGGACGCCGGCCCCGGCGGAGAAGGTGGCGATGGCGGCCGCCACGGCGGGCGCGTCCACCCGGGCGAGCGCGCGGCGCGCGGCGCGCCGCCCCCACCCCCCACCCCGCCCGCCCTCCCGTTTCGCCAGCCGGGGCTGGCCCGGCGGCGCGTCCCACTCGTACAGGCAGGCCGCGGCTTGCAGGTGGGAGTGCCCGTTGGCGGCTGTCGCCCACACGCCGCCCAGGGGGGTGGCCCGAGGGGAGGCTTCCAGCACGACCACGCGCGCGCCGTCGCGCCCTGTCAGCTCTGCCGCCGCCAGGGTCCCGCACAGGCCCCCGCCGATGATGGCGACCTCGACGGGTGGGTGCGTGGTGACCGAGGAGGCGGTGCGGGCGCTTTCAGGGGGCGCGTCAGCCGGGCGGGCGGCGCGGGAGGCGGTCGCCATTTTTCTTTGTTTTTAAAATACGCGGGGGTGGGTTGACAGAGAAAGGGGGAAGTGGAACAGACCCCTCCAACCTCTCCATTTTTCCGGGCATGACACACAAAAGGGCACGCCCCCCCCTGCCACCCTCTCCCCCCGGGGGGGGCGTGCGTTTCAAATCCGGACCGCGTAGTCCCCGCCCACGCACAGCTTGCGCACCCACTTGTCGACGCCATACCCGGCCTTCTCCCACACCTTGAGGTACTGGACGCGCAGCCCCGACGCCGCAAAGGCGGGCAGGGTGAAGGAGAGGGCGGCGGGGGGGCGGGCCCAGGGGCGGGGCGCCCGGGTGGTGGCCACCAGGTCGACCGTCGCGAGGAGCGTCGCCTCGGCCTGGCCGGCCAGGCGGGCGAGCTTCCAGATCACGCACCCCTTTTTGGGGTCGTACCGGGCTTTGCCCGCGCTGACGTGGCAGACGGCCGAGGCGGTGGTGGGGGGGACGGGCACGGCCAGGGTGACATTGGAGGCGGAGAGGCGGCCGTCAAAGGTGGCCTTCACGCGGACCGACACCTCGACCCGCGTGCGCCCGATCTCGGTGACTGTCGGCAGCACCCGGAACGGGAGGCTGACCCCGTCCCCGCACCGGTAGCGCATGAGCTCAAACTCGCCGTCGGGGGGGACGAAGGCGGCGACGCGCTCCGCATTGAAGCGGCCCAGGTTGACGCAGGGGTGGAAGGTGACGTCCTGGATGTGGGGTGGGGTGGGGGGTGGTGGGGAGGGGAGCGTGGACACAACATGGATGGGGGAGGTTGATGAGGAAGCGGGCCGGGGGGAAAAAAGTTGAGGGGCAATTTTTGTGTTGAGAGCGCAGAACGCGCCGCGCGCGGCGTGCTCTCTCTCCCGTCTCCACCCTCCCCTCCCTCCTCTCGCGCACACACGCGCACGCACGCACCTCCACCCGGTCGTTCAGCCCCAGCTTGACGTCCGGCATGCCGGACAGGAATGCCTTCATCATGACCCGGCCGACCACCTCAGCGCGCAGGGTCGCGCCGCGCGCGCTCACCAGGGCGTCGACCGTCTCGACGACGTCCAGGAAGACCTCGTTCCGCTTGTACTTGATGCCCGGCGCCCGCCACCCGACCGCGCCCGTGACTTGGAGCGTGGCCGCCGCCGCCTGGGCGGCCCGCTTGGCCGCGGACCCGCCGCCTCCCAGGAAGCCCCCGAGGCCGCCGCCGCCGCTCCCCCCGCCCAGCCCGCCCGCCAGGAGGCCGCGCTGGAAGATGTAAGCCTTGAGCGTGGCCGGGTCCGTCACCTGGGGCACGCCATAGTCGGCCACCTCGTCCAGGAGCTCCAGGACGAGCACAAAGTTGGCGCGCAGGGCGGCCTCCGTGCACTCCCCCCCGCAGTAGGACCGCACCGCGCCGACCGTCCTCGTCAGCAGGGAGAAGCCGAGCATGGCGTTCGCGTTGGAAGACCGGGGCAGGAGGGCGATGGCGTGGATGTCGTCCACCCGCAGATGGAGGACGGAGACGGAGCCGAGCTGGGGCGAGGGGGGGAGGGGAGGGGAGAGATCAGCGCGGGAATGGAGAGGCACGGGGGGAGCGAAAATGTGAAAAGGGGGTGGCCGGGTTGACGAAGAAAGAGGCCAGCCATCCCCCTCTCTCTCTCTCTCCTTTTCTCCATACCTGCCGCACGGGTGGGGGCGCCCCGCCGCCGCGCACGGCGGACGGCCCCGCGCCCAGGATGTGGGTGCGGAAGGCCGCGACGAGGGAGGGGCTGGTGTTGTGATGGATGGAATGGTGAGAGGAAGGGAAGGGAAGGGAAGGGAGGAGAGAGGTTGAGAGGACCCGCGCGCCGCTTGGGTGCCGCTGCCAGCGCGCCCCTCTCTTTTTTGATTCTCTCCTCCCCTTTTTCTCACTCACTCTGGCTCATCCCGGTAGTGGCGGGCCAGCAGGACGTCTCCCTTCAGGTTCAGGAAGTAGAGCGAGGAGACGGCAGACATTGAGAGCGGAGAGAAAAGAAAGAGGGGGCGTCTCAATGGGGGCGCTCTGGGCAGAGAAAGTGCGCTCGGATGATAAGAGCGCGGGCCCCTGTGTGCGGGGACGCGCAGTGGTGCGTGCGTGTGTTCCTGCGCTCGCCGCGGCGAGGGGTGGCGGGGCGGCGCGCGTGCGCACGGAGGGAGGCGCGCGCGAAAAAAGTCAATGAGAAGCCGGGCGAGTAGAAAGCTCTCCCCCCCGCCCGCGGCCGCCGTTGGGCATTATATTATCATTTTGTTCGACCCAAAATATGACCGCCCCGCCCGCCCCACTCCGCCTGATCGGCGGTCTGTTCAGGGGCCTGGGTAAGGCCATAGACTCCGTGGGTGCGGGCTTGCAAGGGCGGCTGGCGTCGCCAGAGACTGGTAAGGTTGAGGAGAGGGAGGGGGCGGCCAAGGGCGGCGTTGTTTTGTTCGCTCCACGCAGCCCTTTTCGCTCGGGGGGGGGGGGGGGGACATGCACCGCGGCATGCACTCAGCCGGCGTGGCGGGGCGGAGTCTGAGCTAGCAGCTCGCCCCTCGCTGGGACCGCGAGTGTGCAGGCTTGCCGGAAGAGAGGGGAGCGCCCGCGTCTCGCCTTCGATCGGGTTGCCCTGCGCTCTGTTTCTCTTTTTTCAACCTCCCCCTCATCCCCGTGTCCTCTCCCTCTCCTCTCCCCCACCACACGCACACACACACAGTCTCCGCCCACCGCGCCCTCCTCCCCTACGCCGGCGCCACCCCGTCCCTGGCCCCCACCTCCTTCGTCGCGCCCACGGCCAGCGTCATAGGGAACGTGACGCTGGGGGACCGGGCGTCGGTGTGGTATGGCGCGGTCCTGCGCGGCGATGTCGGGCCGATCACCATCGGCGAGGCCGCCAACGTCCAGGACAACGCCGTCATCCACGTCGCCCGCCACAACCCGGCGGGGACGGTGAGCGGGGCCAGCGTGGGCGCGCGGGCGACGGTGGGGCACGGGGCCGTCGTCCACGCGGCGGCCGTGGGGGAGGGCGCGTTTGTGGGGATGGGGGCCGTCCTGTTGGACGGCGTGACCGTCAGCCCGGGCGCGATCGTGGCGGCGGGGTCGCTGGTGGTGGCGGGGACGACCATCCCGTCCGGCGAGGTGTGGGGCGGGCGGCCCGCGCGCAAGCTGCGGGCCGCCGCGCCGGGGGAGGCCGCCTTTGTCGCGGACGCTGCGGCCCGCTACGCCGGCCTGGCGGCCGTCCACGCGGCCGCCTGCGGGGCCAGCCCCGCGTCCCGGGCGGAGGCGGACGCCCGCCGGGCGGACGCGCGGGAGCGGGGCGAGGACTATGATTCCCACATGGGCGTGGCCCGCGACCCGCTGACGCGCGAGGTGCTGCCCGTGCCGGGCGCGGAAATGCCAGCGTGAGACGGAAAAAAAAAGGGGGGGTGGGGGGTGAGGGGGGGGGGGGTTGTAAAAACACGCGGGCGTTTCCTCCCACCCTCGCGCCCCAGCCTCTCCTCGCAAGTCACACCCATGCACGCGCCAGGCCTCTCCTGTGCGTGCGTGCGTGCGTGCGTGCGTGCGTGTGCGGGCGCGATGAGAGAAAAATAAATCACACGAAACTAAAAAACACACACCGAAAAAAAAAGTACTGTCGCCTCAAACTTCCCCGGCCCCCAGCGCCGCCTCCACGATTCCGAGCGCCCCTACCTTCTCCGCCTCCACCGCCGCGTCCGCCGCCGCCACCGCCCTCGCAGCCGCCCCCCGCCCCGGCTCGACCGGCAGGCCCCCCACCACCAGCTCGTCCAGGGCGTGGTGGGCGACGTGGAAGTTGAACACCAGGTCCAGCTCGCACACGTTGCCAAAGAGGGCGTCCAAGACTTCCACGTACAGGTGGGCCGTCGCCAGGGCGGCCAGCTCGTTGTCGCCCGGGGTGGTGGTGGTGGTGGTGGTGGTGCCGCCGGCCGCGGCGTGCGCGGCGTGCGTGGTGTGGGGCCCGTCGATGCCGACGACGAAGAACAGGCTGGCGTACCGGCGGTACACGCACCGGAAGTCTGCGACCTCCAGGATGTTGCAGGCCTTGGGGGACCGGGCGAGGACAGTGGTGGTCAGCTCGCGGACGAGCTGTTTTTTTGGGGGGGGGAGGGGAGAGAGGGAGAGAAGGAGAGACGGAGGCGGGTGAAGAGAGATGGAAAGGGGGGGGGGGGGGGGGTGAGAGCGCACCCAGGCGTGCGCATTCGCACGCCTGGGAGAGAGGAGAGGCAGGCAAACTCCCTTCTCTCTTCCTCCATTTCTCTCATACCTTGGCCTTCTCCTTCATAGGCAGGGGCAGGTACCACTTGGCCAGGCGGACCTTGCCCTGGCGGGAGATGAGGAGGACGAAGCGGATCTGGTGGGGGGAAAAGGAGAGGACGAGGTTGGAGGAGGACGGGAGGTTGCAAGGGAGAGCGGGGCGGTGAGGAGAGAGGGAGTGTGTGCCCGCGCGTGCAAGAGGCTTTTTGCCGCTCTCCTCGCCCATCCCACGCACCGCGTCCAGCGGTTGGGGCGGGTGTTGGCCTGGCTTGTACTCACCCCGCGTGGCGCGGGCAGGACCCCGCGTCCCCCCCCTTCGCGCCCCCCAAACCCAAAACACGCGCCGCACCATCGAGGATGAAAAAAGAAAAAAAAGAAAGAAAAGAGAGTCTGTCTCTCTCTGACGTCGTCTCTTCCCTTTGCACGGCGCGTGGCACACAAGCACACCCTGTTGGGAGGCAGAGGGAGCACGCGTGGCGCGCTGAGGGACGGGCCGTCCGTGTGCGTGTGCGTGTGCGTGTGCGTGTGCGCGTGTGCACACCCCCTCTTTTATAACACACAGAGTGACGGGGGGGGCCTGTCTCCCATTTTTCTCTCTCGCTCTCGCCCTCGCCCGTGCTGTGTCACCCTAGCTGCGATGCCCCGCCCCGCCCCCGCTCCCCCCCCGCCCGACCCGCACCCGCCCCCGCTACTGACTGACGACCAAAAGGCAGCCCTGGATGCGGCCCTGGCGACCAAGCGGAAGGAAAAACCAGGTGTGAGAGGAGGGGGAGAGGGGCGCGCCCCTTTCCCTCTCCCCTCGTGGCTCGCGCCGCTCCCTCCCCACCCTCCCTCTCAACCCTCCCCTCTCGCACTTTCCTCTCCCCCCCTCCAGGCACCCGCGGCGACGCGGGCGGCCTCTTTGCCCCCCGCCCCCGCCCCATCCCCGGCCGCGGTTCCGCCTCCGCCTCCGTCTCCTTCGCTCCCGCCGCCCCCTCTTCAACAGCCCCCGCCTCCGCCTCCGCCGCCCGCTCCTTCGACCGCCACACCCCGCGCTCGTCAGGGTGGGGCGGGCGGGGCGGCCCCAAAAAGGGGGGCGCAGGCGGGCGCTTCACCTGGGGCGCCGCGGGCGACGAGCTCGCGGACGAGGCGGCCTGGGCGGGCCTGAAGGTGGGGTCCGCCCCGCGGTCGGGGTGGCACCCCAACACGCAGGCGCCCAGCGGGCCGCTGGCGGCGGCGGCGGTGGGCGGCGGGGAGGGCGGCGGCGGCGGCGGCGGCGCGGCCGGCGCCGGGCTCCTCCTCGGCCGGCGCCGCTCGCTCGACCGGGGCGGCGGCGGCGGCCCAGCGCCGCTCTCCCCCCAGCTCTCCTGGGGCCGGCCCGCCGCCACGCCCGACCCGGCCATCGCCCTGGACCGGGGCGACCCGAACTGGGACTCCGACGCCGACGCCGAGGCGTGCGGCCGGGTCGCGCTCTCGCCCGACCTGGAGGGCCGGATCGCGCAGTACAAGCGGGCCGTGGCGTCCCTGCTGGCCGAGTTCTTCGACGCGGGCGACGTCGGGGCGGCGTCCGAGGGCCTGGCCGCCCTGGGCGCCCCCGGCTTTGACGCCTTCTTCGTCAAGCGGGCGGTGACGGCGGCCCTGGACCGGGGGGCGCGCGAGCGGGAGGGCGTGTCCCGCCTGCTGGCCGCGCTCTCCTTTTGCGGCGGGCGCCTGGGCACCGCCGGGCCGCCCCCGCCCCGCCGCCCCCTCCTCCGCCCGGCCGCTCTGGCCGCCGGCTTCCGCGACCTGGCCGCCTGCACGGACGACCTGGCCCTGGACGTCCCGGGCGCGCACGCCCTGGTCGCCACCTTCACGGCCCGGGCGGTCGCGGACGACGCGCTCGCCCCGGCCTTCCTGGACACGCTGCCGCCGTCGGGCGGCGGCGGCGCGGGCGCCGTCCGGGCCGCCGCGTCCGACGCTCTGGCCGCCCCGCACGCGGCTGAACGGCTGGCCCGGTGCTGGGGGGCGGCCGTCGCGGCGGACGCGACGGAGGCGGGGATCGGCGGCGGTGGCGGCAGCGAGGGCGAGGAGGCGGGGGCCGCGCCCGCCTCCCCGCCCTCTCCCTCGCCCTCCTCTCCCTCCCCGCCCACGCTCGTCGTCGGCCGGTGGGCCGCCACCCACACCGCCGTGGCCGCCCTGGTGGCTGAATACCTGGCGTCCGGCGATGTGGCCGAGGCGGGCGCCTGCCTGCGCGCCCTTGCCATCCCGTTTGCCCACCACGAGGCGGTGCGGGCGGCGGTGGTGTCGGCCTTGGAGGCGGGCCCGCCGCCGCCGCCGCCGCCGCCGCCGCCGTCGCCGCCTCAGCAGCACGACACGCCCGCTGCGCCGCCGCCGCCGCCGCCGCCACCGCTGGCGACCACCACCCCGACCGCGGCCGCCGTCGCCCGCCTGCTGTCCTCCTGGGCTGGCACCCGCCTCGTCTCGGCCTCCCAGATGGCGGCCGGCTTTGAGCGGGTGGGGGCGGGCCTGGACGACACCGCCCTGGACGCGCCGGGGGCGGTGCCGTCCTTTGGGGCGCTCGTCGCCGCCGGCGTGGCGGGCGGGTGGCTCGACCCGGAGGCCGGCTCGCCGGCCGGGCGGGCGGCGGGGCTGATCCCAAACACGAGCCCGGCGACGGGCGCGGCCGCCGCCGCTGGGGGGGGGGCGCCGCCGCCGCCGCCGCCCGTGACGCCGGCTGCTGCGCCACCCTTCGGCGGCGGCGCCGGTGCCGACGCGGACGTGGCCGCCCTGACAGCGGCGGCGGTCGCGGGCCTGGAAGCCGAGGCAGCCGCGGCCGGCCACGCCTCCCCCTCTCCCCGCCACCACCCCTCGTCCTCCTCTATCCTCGCCTCCTCCCTCGCCGCCGCCTACAAAGCATCCGCCGTCGCCGCCATCTCCGAGTTTTTCGAGTCGGGCGACGTGGACGCGGCGGACGCGGCGCTGCGGGCGGCGGCCGCGGCCGCGGGCGGGGGCGGGGGCGGGGGCGGGGGCGGGGGCGGGGGCGGGGGCGGGGGCGGGGGCGGGCCCCCCCCCCCCCACCCCCACCCCCACCACCCCCACCCGGCGCCCGCGCTCCTGGGCGCGCTCGCTGTCAAGGCGTCCGTCCGCCTGTCCCTCGACCGGCGGGCGCGGGAGCGGGAGGCCACGGCCCGCCTGCTGGCGTCCCTCGTCGCCCGGGGCTGCCTGCCCCGGGCGGCCATCGCGGCGGGGTTCGCCCGCCTGCTGGGCGGGGCGGCCGACCTGGCGCTCGACGCGCCGGGCGCGCCCGCGGCGCTCGCCCTCTTCCTCGCGCGCGCGGTCGCCGACGGCCTGCTGCCCCCCGCCTTCCTGGCGTCCATCGTCCCCGCCCTGCCGCCCGGGTCCCTGGGCGTGGCCGTGGTGGAGGCTGCGGGCGCCCACCTGGCGGCCCGGGGCGGGGTGGCGCGGGTGCGGGGCGCGTGGACCGCGGGCGGGGGCGGGGCTGGGCGTGGCGCCGGCGGCGGCACCGGCGGCGGCGACGCGGCGGTCGTCGCGGCGGCCGCACCCACCGCGTCCGGCCTCCGGTCTGCCCTCCGATCCCTCCTCGACGCCTTCTACGCGCCAGGCGGCGGCGACTGCGCCCGCGCGCGCGCCTGCCTGCGCGACCTGGCCGCCCCCTTTTACCACCACGAGCTGGTGCGGGCGGCGCTAAGCGACGCGGTCGTGGAGGACGGGGACAGCGCGTGGGCCGGGGCGGCCGCGGCGGCGGCGGGCTCGCCGCCCCCTCCTTTCTCTTCCCTCCCGCCGACCGCGGCGGCTGCCTTGGCCTTGCTGGCCTCCCTGACGGCCTCCGGCGACGTGTCCTCCACCCAGGCGGCGGCAGGCGTGTCCCGCTTCGAGGGCGGCCTCGAAGCGCTGAGCGTGGAGTGTGGCCCTGCCGTCCGGGCGCGGGCGGGGGCGGTCCTGGCGGCGGGGCGGGCGGGGGGGGCGCTGCCGGTGGATGAGGAGGAGTGAGTGAGTGAGTGAGTGAGTGAGTGCTTTTGTGTGCGCGCAGGGGCGGGGCCGGGGTTTTCTTTCAGGTGTTGTTCAGTAAAATGTCAAGTTTTTCTCACGCCCCATCCCCACCCCCGACGACGATCGGCACCCCCGTGTCCGGCGCGATGCGGGGCAGGACCAGCCCGTACGCCACCGCGCCCACGCCCCCAATACCCGCCAGGGCGGCGGCGGCGGGGCGGTAGGAGCCCGTCGCCGCGCGCGCGGCCCCAAACAGGGCGGGGCCTACCAGGCCGCCGGCATTGCCCAGACCGTTGGTCACCGCGTACCCGACCGCCGCCGCCGGCCCGCTCAGGAAGGAGGCCGGGTAGGAGGAGACCACGCCCCCGCAGGCAAAGACCTGGGCGGCCAGGAGCAGGGCCACGAACGCGGCGGCGGCGCGGGCGGGGGTGAGGGGGTCGCCAGCCGAGGCGGGGAGGGTCAGCGCGAGGCCGGCCAGGCCGGCCACCGACACGGCAATCGGCCAGACGACGTGCCACCGCCGCTCCCCCGTCAGCTTGGAGTGGCGGCCGTTGAGCAGGGTGGAGGCCGCGACCGCGCCAAAGGGGATGGCGGAGAGGGCGGCGGCGGCGGCGGCCCGGCGGGGGGTGGGCGGGGCGGCGGCGGCGGCGGCCGGGGAAGCGCCGGCCCCTCCGCCGCCCCCGCCCCCCAGAATGGCGTCCACCAGCAGGGGCGTCCAGTACAGGGTCGCGTACTTGCAGGCCGACACGGCCGTCTCCATGGCGCCCAAGGCCCACGTGCGCCAGGTGGCCGCGCCGGCCGCGTCGGCGCGGGCGAGGGCGGCCCAGCGCGCCCAGCGTGAGGCGTGGTGGGGTCGGGCGAGCGCGCCGGCGGCCGCCCCTCCCCTTCCTCCCCCTGCTTTGGCGGCGGCGGCGGCGGCGGCGGCCTGGCGGGCGATCAGCCAGGCCCGCTCGTCGGGGTCCAGGCAGGCCGCGGCCGGCGGGGTGGGCGGCAGGCGGGCGACCCAGAGGGCGAGGAGCTGTTTTTTTTTTGAAGGTGATGTGAAGAGAAAAGAGGGGTGGGAAGCGCGCGCGCGCGACAGTGGCGGGCAACGCCGGCCACTCCACTCCACCCACCGGCGCGGGGGGGGGGGGGGGGGGGGGGGGGGGGGGGGGGCGGGGGGGGGGGGGGGGGGGGGGGCGGGCGG
>Ga0315287_10003949_pt1 | contig 14388 bp, 19 predicted proteins | sample YL17G11_0_MG_FD_205037 | JGI IMG/M metagenome (GOLD analysis project Ga0315287, IMG submission 205037) | Sediment microbial communities from Yellowstone Lake, YNP, Wyoming, USA - YL17G11_0 | ecosystem: Environmental > Aquatic > Freshwater > Lake > Sediment | place: USA: Wyoming | collected... | reverse complement strand
CCTGAGTATGGCGAAGGCTTGCTTACGTGGTACTACAGCAACAGCGGCGACTGCAATCAGGATGGAATCGTGCTGATGGGTGATCTAACAACTTTGCTCACCCATTGGAATGAGAGCATCTTCGACTCATTCGATCCCTACCCGATCGTCGCAGTAGCAGATTTCGACCGCAACTCGGAAGTCAATATCTCTGACCTGACGCCATTCGGCTGGAACCTCTATAGAGAGGTGGCTGGCTACCATATCTACGTTAGCGATTCCGCTGCGGATTACCCGCCGCAATCGGACTCGCCTTCAGTCATCGCACCCTACGCTGACGTGCCATTCGCCCTAGCTATCGGCGATCCCGCGCAGGAAATGCTGCACTTTAGTTACGACTTTGGCTTCGCGCCGACGTGGGAGTACGTCTGGGTGCGGGCGTACAACAGCAAAGCTGAAGAAGGCGCACCGCTGACCATCGGCACGCCCTGGTGGAACGATTTCTAAACCTGAGCAGACGCGGCACTTCGGCCAGCCAGCCAACCAGGCGGCCGGCGCTGGTATACTTCGCGCATGGCCGATTCGCCCGATGCGCCGCTCGTCAGCCAGCTCGCGGACTACCCGCTGTTCGTGCTCAAGCTGTTCACCTTCCCGCGCCAGCTCGTGCGCAGCTTCGACTGGGACGACGCCGCGGCGCTTAGGCGGCTGGCGCTGTACACGCTGATCAGCCTGGCGATTCTCATCGCGGCGTTCTCCGACAACCGGGTGCTGGCGGAGGCGGCGCGCCCGCTGCTCTCCACATTCAAAGGCATCATGATGCGCGCCCACGACCGCAGCTGGGACTGGCTGGGGCCGTTCTACGCGCCGTTCAACATCGACCACGGCGAGGCCAAGCGGCTGTGGGACACGCTGCTCACCACCGGCTTCCTGTGCTACACCTTCTGCGCCAGCCTGCTCGCGCTGGCCGTCGTGGTGCGCCTGCGCATGGCCTGGCGCGGCCTCTCCTGGAGCTACGCCATGGGCAGCGGCCTGCTCGGCTACATCGCGCTGGCGAGCTGCACGGCGCTGTCGCTGGTGCCGCTGACCGAGCTGCTCATCTGCCGGCAGTGCGCCGTGCGGCTGACGCTGTACGTGCTGCTCAACCTGGCGGGCTGGACGTACATGGGCTACTACACGCTGGGCGACTTCGGCGAGCGCCCGCGCGGCGTGCTGGCGCACCTCACGCAGAGCCTGGGCTACGGCACGCTGCAGTTCATCGCGGCCTACATCGTGTTCTTTGTGCTAATCGTCTGCATTATTCCGATGTAATATCGGTGAAGCGGTACACGCCGGACAGATTCAGTGTTAAGCTATAGAGCAGCAAATCACTAAAGCAGGCTAAGCGGGCTGTATGCCGCGATGCCCTGGAGGACAGCATGAACGCCACGCCGAACTGGAACAACCACGCCGCAGAGTACCACTTCAAGCTCTGCACCACGCTGACGGAAAACCTGTCTTTCGGCGAAGCCTATATGGGTACCACTTTCCAGACAGATTTCGATTCGATCCTTGCGGTACTTGCAGGTGAGTTGCAGACAAAGACTCCGCGTTACAAGTTGGACGACATCCTCGGAATTTCTCTCACCAATTGGCCTGATCGATGAAGAGTGACCTAATCGGATTCGCGGATAGAGGCCAGCATCAAGTTATACTGACGCTCCCACGCGCCGTATAGGCCAGTAAGGTGTCGCGGCTGGCTTAAGATACTGAGAGCTGAACCAAGCCTCTTCGAGTGGCAGTAATCCAGCGCATCCTTTGTCAAGCTGCGAGTAAAGTGCATCTTCACTAGTTCATAGGTCCAATACCCGGCGCTCTCAACCTGCTGCGTGTCGGTCAAACATTGGCCTGGCTCACCGGCGAGACACATCTCTAGTCTGTCATTACACCAGCCCACAAATGAACCAACCAGTGAGGGGTTGGTCTTGTGCAACCAGCGGAAGAGCATGGCAGCTACGTCGACTCCCATAATCGAGAGCGCTTCCGTGATTCTTCCGTCGTCATAGTCTGGATTCTTGCGGATGTGGGAAAGCACCTTGTCGGCGATCTGGCGAAAGGTAGCAGCGACGTCTTCGACAGACATCACGCGGTTTCGATCCTGCTCCGCGCCTTGCCACTTCGCCTCCGCCAAGATGCCGCAGACGTGATAGCGGATTTCGCTGTTGCCACGCGACTTCAGCCCCAGCTTGGCCCGCCGTTCGTCGCCAGCGCTGAGCAGCTGCAGAATCTGTTCCGCCAGCAAGTACATCGTGTCAAAGCTGCCCATCGCCGCATGAGTGCTGGCGATGCTGAGCGTGATCAGCAGCAAGCTATGTTCGTACGCCGTGGCGAGCGGCTCCTCGCGGCAGCGCGGCTCGGCGCAGCGGTAGACAGCCAGCCAGCCTTCGACGCCGTCGATGTCCCAGTCTTGGCACAGCTTTTGCACTTCATCAACGATGACTCCAGCGTAGCTGCGCAGAGCATCCTCATCGGCGAATGCCTCCTCCACCCAGAACTTCTCCGCTGGTTGCTGGATTTCCTCCGGCGTCCTCATGTGCGGGGTATCTTACACTTTGTCTATTTCAGATATCGCCGCCAGCATCATCGCCTTGTCGCGCTCCCAGGCACCATGCATGCCGCCTACGGGGCGTGGCGCGTTGAGTGTATCCAGCACCGTCGCCAGGCGCTGCGCGTGGCAATACTCAAGGATCTCCTTGGTCAGGCGGCCTGTGAGGTGCAGCTTCGCCAACTCGTACGTCCAGTAGTTGGAGTTCACCACCAGCGGCTCATGCGCCAGGCAATGGCCGACTTCCAATGCCAGTTGAGCGCTGGACCGGCTATTGTGCCATTCGATGAACTCCGCCACCTTCTCGGGCTCGGTCTCCTGGAACCAGCGAAACAGCATGGCCGCCACGTCGACGCCGTCCAGCGCCAGCGCCTCTAGCACTCTGCTGGGATCTTCATCAGGGCGCCCAGCCAGGTAATTCAGCGCGCGATCGGCGGCGCGGCGGTAGGCGGCCGCAGTGTCCTCGACGGACATCAGGCGGTCGCGCTCGCTTGCCGGGCCTTGCCACTTGGCCTGGGCGAGCGTGGAGTAGACGTGGTACTTGATCTCGCTGTTACCGAGCTCCATCAGCCCAAGCTTAGCTCGCCGCTCTTCCTGCACGCGCAACAGCTCGAGGATCTGCTCGGCGAGCACGTACATCGTGTCGAAGCTGCCCATCGCCGCGTGGCTGCTGGCGATGCTGAACGTGATGAGCATCAGGCCATGCTCGTACACCGTGGCGAGCGGCTCCTCGCGGCAACGTGGCTCGGCGCAGCGGTAGACCGCCAGCCAATCCTCCATGCCCTCGAAATCCCAGGCCTGGCAGAGGTGATGGATCTCCTTCACCATCGCGTGCCGATAGGGCTGCATCGCGTCTCTGTCGGTAAAGGCTTCGTCGACCCAGAACTGCTCAGCCAGGCGCTGGACTTCCGCGGCTGTCCTCATTCACCGGACACCTTCCTGCGCGGCAGCTGGACAGGCTGCTGCAAAGCTGACACATCCTGCTGCGCCGGCTCACGCTGCCTGTTCTTCAGCTGCTGGATGGCTTCCATCGCGCTGTCGGCGATGCGCTGGCGGGAGTCGACATTCGGCGGTGAGGCCCGCGCCGCCAGCGTATTATCTGCACTGTCCTGAACCTTGGGAGGGATGCTACTAGCCGCAAGTAGGCTGGAGATGAAGCTCTGCAACGGGGCCAGGAGTAGCGCCTGGCTGTGCTTCAGCTGCTCGACATCCGCGAGCAGCGGCGCAAGGTCGGAGACAGTTACAGTCTGGGTAGCAGCCGCCGATGGCAGGCCAAACGTGGCGTCCATACTCAGGTCGGCCAGTTCGAAGATGCGCACGAGTACCTTGGTGCCCGGATCGCGGCTGCCGGATTTCCAGCCGCTGATCGTATTGGAGTTCACGCCAAGCACTTCGGCAAGCCTTGCCTGCGATCCCAGCTTTCGGGACGCTGCCTCAATCGCTTCGCGGATTCCCCGCACCATGCGCTCCTGGTCCATTCCTCAGACTATAACAGCATTCACGAAACAGCGTGCACGCTAAACGTCTAATTAAGTAGCGTGCACGCCCTACCGTAAGCTCATTTATACATCGCGGAACGCGAATCTGCAACACATTCTAAGTGAAATAGCTAAACAATCGTCTCGCTTTGCGAGCATAATTCGCATATTGCGAATTATGTACTGGCGTTTTGCATGTCGCAGTGTCAGTTACTGGCCCTGCTGCGCTGCGTACAGCGGCTGGGCCAGCGTGATGCCCAGCTCATGCAGACGCGCCAGGATCGCCAGGATCAGCTCTTCCTGGACCTGCAAGTAGTCGCGCCAGTCCAGCTCGCCCGTAAAGCAGTACACCAGCACGTCGAGGCTGAAGGGGCTCAGGCTTTCCAGGTTGACTACCCAGTAGTCCTGCTGGATGCCGGCGTGGCTGCCGATCAGCTCGCGGATCGCGGCGAGCGCCTGCTGGATGCGCTCGGGAGGCGTGCCGGGATCCAGCCGCACGTGGAAACGGATGCGCCGCTTGTGCATTGCCGAGTAGTTGTGGATGTTCTCGCTGGTCACGCTCTTGTTGGGCACGCTGACCATGCTGCGGTCGAACTTGCGGATGCGCGTCGAGCGGATGCCGATTTCCTCCACCACGCCCTCGACGTCGCCGATGAGCACCCAGTCGCCCGTCCTGAACGGCCGGTCGGTATAGATCATCAGGCTGCCGAAGACGTTGGCCACCGTGTCCTGCGCGGCGAAGGCCACGGCCAGCCCGCCCAGGCCAACGCCGGCCAGCAGCGCCGTGGCGCTGTAGCCCCAGCTCTGCACGATGAGGATCATGGCGACGATCACCAGCAGCACCTTGAGCAGGTCGCGGGCCAGCGGCAGCAGCTCCTTGCGCATTAGCCCGGTGTCGCGCTCGGCTGCGCCGGCGGGGAGCGGGCGGCCGCTGTGGCGCAGCATCGCGTCCAGCACGCGGTAGGTCAGCATCGCGGCGAACACGATAAGCAGCGAGTTGTAGAAGCGCCAGATGCCGTCCTCCCAGTTGACCGGTTTGGACGGCAGGTCGAGCATCGAGAAGGCGAAGAACAGCCCCGCCAGGACCACGGCGAAACCCAGCAGCCGCAGCACGCTGTCGGCGATGCGCTGGGCATAGTCGCTGCCACGGGCGCGGATCAGCCGGCCCAGCGTGCCGTCCAGCAGCCACTGCAGCAGCCAGCGCACGAGCAGCGTGCCGACGATCACTGCCAGCGCCAAGCCGATGTCCAGCAACCTCACGCCGGCGACTTCCGGCTTGCGCAACTGCGGGGAGATGACGCCGTGCGCCGTCTCCTGGATCGACTGCGCCGCCTCGCCCAGCCTCTCGGAGGCGCCCTCCATCACGTTGGGCTCAGCAGCACCGTCTTTTGCCAGCAGATACATAGCGCGATTATATTGTGTGGCTCTGCTATAATCGCGACCGATCTCATTTATGCCGCGGGGCAGCGGCGCCGAGGCGGAGCATGGACGGGGCGCAACTGGCGAAGAAGCTGGACTACGCTTTTCTCAAGGCCGATTCGCGCGCATCCATCGACGAATTCAAGCGCGCCGTGCGTGAGACCCAGGAGCACGGCCTGCGCGCGCTGTGCGTCCCCCCGGTGCTGGCCGGCACGGTGAAGAAGAACTACCCCACGCTGCGCGTCTGCGCCGTGGTCAGCTATCCGCTGGGGCTGGACTCGCTGGCTGCCAAGGTGTTCAGTGCGCAGGAGCTGATCGAGCAGGGCGTCGACGAGCTGGACGTCGTGCTGGACCTGTTCGCGCTGAGCAACAACAACCGCCGCAAGATCGAGCAGGAGGCGCTGCAGCTGGGCGAGCTGTGCGAGGACGCCAGCGTGATCTGCAAGGCGATCATCGAGACGCCGATCCTCAGCGAGGAGCAGATCCGCTGGGCGGTCGAAGTGCTGCGCACCAGCCCGGTGCACTGCGTGAAGACCTCCACCGGCTACAGCCGCGAGCCCACCAGCATGGATCACGTCAAGCTGATCCGCAGCGTGCTGGGCCACGATAAGCAGATCAAGGCGGCCGGCGGCATCCGCACGCTGTACCAGGCGCTGGCGATGCTCGAGGCGGGCGCGGACATCATCGGCACCAGCCACGCCGTGGCGATTGTGCAGGAAGCCCTGGCGGAAAAGACTCCCTAGAACCTCGCCGGCGTGGCTGGCGCCGCTGCAGTTAATCGAATGCTAGGCGCGCTGACCGGCCTGCCGCGGTTTGGTGGCGCCTTCATTGAGGACCGTGACCACCGCCTCGCCGACCACGCCGGCCTGGCGCGGCAGATCCTTCATCTTCGGATCGCTCCACATCTCGTGCGCCTTCTTGACATCGCGGCATTCCATCAGCACGTAGAGGTGGTTGGGATCCTCCGCCGCCGTCCAGATGCTGGTCTTGGTGATGCCGGCCTCGCGGCGCATCGGCTCGTATTCCTGATACAGCTCGAGCCACTTGTTGTAGTCCTTCACGTGGTAGTCAGTCAGAATCGCTGGCATTTCTTTCCTCCAAACTAGCATGTATGTAAGGTCATTTACCCTGCATGTCGACTCAGGATCGTACCGGCCTTAAGGCGCTCTGCGCCCCGCCGCCGGGTTCGCATCACGGCGCTAGGCGCGCTGGCCGGCCTGGAGCGGGTACTTCAGGCCGCCCGTCAGCACCTGCATGGTCGGCTTGCCGATGACGCCGGCTTTGGCCATCGTCTGCTTGAGGTCCTCGCTCTCAGCGAAGGCCTTGATCTTCGCCAGATCGGTGCATTCGATAACGATGAACACGTTGTTCGGGTCGTCCTGGGCCTGCCACACGGTGGAATTGGTGGCCGTGGCGGCGCGGCGCACGGGCTCGTGCTCCTCGTACACCTTCAACCAGGTCTTGAAGTCGGCAACGCGATGGTTAACAAGGATCGCTGGCATTTCTTCCTCCAACAATAAGTATGTGTACTACAGTGACCCGTGGGATTATTTGCGCCCGGCGGGTTACTTGAGAACTGTGTCAGGCACTGCCTGGCTGCTGGCCTTCAGGCGCCAGCCAGGGTGCTATTCGCGGTACGTGGCCTGGCGCGGGTACTTCCAGCACTCGCCCAGGATGTTCATCGTCGGCTGGCCCAGCACGCCGCTGCGCGCCATCGCCATCTTCAGCTCCTCACTTTCGCCGAACAGCTTGATCTTGCCGAGGTCAGTGCATTCGAGCAGGACAAAAATGTTGTTCGGATCATCTTGGGCCTGCCAGACGGTAGCGCTGGTAACACTCGCCGCTTTGCGCACCGGCTCATGCTCCTCAAATACCCTCTGCCAAACCTTGAAGTCGGCAACCCGGCTGTTAATCAGTATCGCTGGCATGCTTTCCTCCAAGCGAAAAAGTACGTGGTTGCTGTGACCAACTCCGCGCGGTTAATGTTCAACCGGCGAGGCCTGCCCTGCGCGGCTGGGCCGCCCGGGCACGGGAAGCCACGGCGCTGATCAGCTGCTGCCTAAGCGCGCTGGCCGGCCTGCCGCGGGGATCTCAGGCCTGCGGCCAGCATGGTGCGGGTTGGCTGGCCGATGATCCCGGCCCGCCCCAGGGCCCGTTTCAGCTCCGCGCTCTCACTGTACTTTTCGAACTTCGCCGGATTGCTGTATTCAATGATCGCGAAGACGTTGTTCGGATCGCCCTCGGCCTGCCAGACGGTGGAGTTGGTGACACTGACTTCCTTGCGCAGTGGTTCATGCTCCGCGTATACCTTGAGGAAGGTCTTGAAGTCCGCGACGCGGTGGTTAACAAGTAGCGCTGGCATATCTTTCCTCCAAGCGAAATGATGTGAGCACTTAGACCCTGGCGCCGCCGCTGTTCACGGCAAGTTCCGCCTTGCGGAATCTCGACCTGCACGCCGCATGCTGTGCAGCCCCTGGGCCCTCAGGCTACCGCTGCAACACGCTTGTTTTGCGAATGAGTCTCAGTCTACATATCTCCTGTAGCCCGCGCAGCAGCGCGGCGCAGCACGCTCCAACTGGCGCGGGCGTTTGGCACGAGCTGCTGTAAAGTTAGCATGTCATTTCTCTATATCTCTTGACTTTCAGTCTCATATCACATATACTTCGCCTAGCTGGCCTAGCAATAGGTATAGCTGACTTTACGAGGGCAGGCGGAAAGCGACGGGATGGGGTGAAGCTTAAGAACTACGTCAGGATGCACCGGGCGCGGCTGGACCTCAGCCAGGAGGAGCTGGCGCAGGCGGTGGGCGTGAGCCGGCAGACGATCCACGCCATCGAGCGTGGCAAGGCCGAGCCGTCCGTCGCTCTGGCCCTCAGGCTGGCGAAGCTGTTTCAGCTGCGCGTGGACGAGCTGTTCTGGTTGGAGCAGGGATAGGACGCGGGGCGCCAAGAACCGAACCAGGGGGTTTGTGGATGGGACGCAGCGTGTCCGTAATGGTTACTTTCGTCGTACTGGCAGCCGCTGCCTACCTGCTGCTGCGACTGGGAGAACTGGCGGCCACGGGCAGTGCACCGAATTCGCTTACCATCAATGCCTTCCTCTTCCTTGTGGGGCTGAGTGGCCTGCTGAGGGTGCTCAGCCCCGCACCTCTTCGAACCCATCGCATGAGATTTCACTTGTAAGCTTGGCTGGCGGGTGGCGGCAGGGGAGCCGCCCGCCAGTCCCAGGCTACAGGACCACCGCGCTGGGCCAGTTACGGCAACGCCCTTGCGGCTGGCGGCAGCCAATCGCGACTACATTCACGATTTTGAGACAGCTATTTGTTGCGATTGCGCGTTATAACCTATAATATCCGCGGCCCGTGCGAGCAGCCATTTCCAATTGAGACATAATCTCTATCACTGATCCGGCAGCGCGGTAGCTCCGCTGGGCAGAATAAGGCTCCTGATGGTAACGCAGAAACATAAAGTCTCGGTTGCTCTGCTGTCGGTGGCATCCAACACCACGCTCGTGCTGTTCAAGCTGATCGTTGGCATCATGATCGGCTCGGTCTCGGTGATCTCCGAGGCGCTGCACTCGGGCGTGGACCTGCTGGCGGCGATCATCGCCTACTTTGCCGTACGCGTCTCCGGCCAGCCGGCCGACGAGCGCCACCCCTTCGGTCACGAGAAGGTGGAGAACTTCAGCGGCACCATTGAGGCGCTGCTGATCTTCGTCGCCGCGGGCTGGATCATCTACGAGGCGATCCGCCGCCTGCTCCATCCGCACCCGCTGGAGTCGCTGTTCTGGGGCGTCGCCGTGATGCTGGCCTCTGCGGTGGCCAACATCATCGTCTCGCACATGCTGTTCAAGATCGGCAAGGCGACGGATTCCGTCGCGTTGCTGGCCGACGCCTGGCATCTGCGCACCGACGTCTGGACCTCGTTTGGCGTCTTCGCCGGACTGGGGCTGCTGTGGGCAGGCCAGACACTGCTGCCCAACGCCAACCTGCACTGGATCGACCCCGTGGCGGCGCTGCTGGTGGCGCTGCTGATCATCAAGGCGGCCTGGGAGCTGACCATCCATTCCGTTGTCGACCTGCTCGACGTCAGCCTGCCCGCTGCCGAACGCGAGTGGATCACGCAGTACGTTGAAGCACTGGGCAGGCCGGTGCGCGGGATGCACGACCTGCGGACGCGCAAGGCCGGCCACCGGCGTTTCATCGAGTTCCACCTCGAGGTGGACCCGCACCTGTCTGTCGAGGAATCGCACGGGATCACCGAGCGCATCGACAGCGAGATCACGACGCACTTCCCCCATTCGATGGTCACCGTGCACGTCGAGCCCTGCGGCGAGGACTGCGAATGCCGCGACAAGCCGGATGCTGTAACCTAGCGGCGCTGCTCCTCGGGCAGTCCCAGGTCTCGCGCCACGTCATCCAGCGTGGCCGCCACGGTGGCATCAGTGTAGTTCGGTGGCACGGCCTCAGCCGCCGTCACGCCGGTGAGCACCAGGTACGCCTCCACGCCTGCGCGCTGCGCAAAGACGATGTCGGTGGCGATGCGGTCGCCGACCATCACCATCTCGCGCCGGCGGCAGCCCGTCTCCAGCTCGATCTGGTTGATCAGGGGCGACTCGGGCTTGCCAATGAAGCGCGCCTGCGCGCCGGTGACGCACTCGATCAGCCGCACGGAAGCGCCGTTGCCGGGCAACAGCAGCCCTTCCTCCACCGGAAACGTGAGATCCTGGTTGGCGCCGATCAGCCCCGCCCCGTGCTGCACGGCGACGCAGGCCAGCGCCAGCTTGAGGTAGTTCACGTTGTGGTCGATGCCGACAAACACCAGGTCGCTGCGCACGTGCCGGATCAGCGCCATGTCGGCGGGCGTCACCGCGCGGCCGTGGCCCGTGCTCAGCGCCGGCACGCCACGCGCCGCCAGCCACTCCTCGGCGCTGGTCACGTTGCAGTGCTCGCGCATCGAGCGCGTCAGCTCCTCGCTGCCGACGACCAGCACGTTGGCATCGGGGTAGCGCTGCGCGATGAACGGGCCAGCCAGGTAGTTGACGCTGAAGATGTCGTGTTCGGCGAACGCCAGCCCGAGCTTTAAGCACTTGGCCAGGTACGCCGCGCGGTCGGGGCCGGCGTTGTTGGAGACCAGCACGCAGCGGATGCCCGCCGCCTGGGCGCGGCGGATGAACGCGGGGGCCTGGGGGATCACTTCTGCCCCGCGCCACAGTACGCCGTCGGCGTCGAGCAGAATCAGCCTGGGTTGCATCGCGGGGATGATAGCAGAGGGACGCGGCCCGCCGCCCGGCTATTTAAGAGCGCCTTGCTGCAGCCGGTAGTGCAGCTCCCACAGCGCGCTCCTGTTGCTGTCCCATTTCAGCTTCTTCAGCGCCGTGTCGTAGTCTAACCAGGCGTACTCAGTATGTTCACGCGAGAGAGTCAGCTCGGGCTGAGGCAGCTCGACGGCGAACGTGTGCTCGGGGATCACCAGCGTCTCCTCGCCCCATGCGAAATGGCCTACGACCTGAATCACGGGAATCGTCGTCGTAGATTCGAGCCTGGTGAAACGCTGCTCGCTGCCGATTCCGGCTTCCTCGTGCGCCTCACGCTGCGCTGCCGCCAGCGGCGTTTCGCCCTGCTCCCCGCCGCCCGCGATCCACTGCCACCAACCCGCGTCGCGGCGCCTGAACGCGGCATAGCGCGCGCCGCCGCGGTACATAAGGTACGGGATGACGAGCACTTGGAACGGCGCACGGGCCATGGCGATAGCTTAGCGCACCGGCGCCTGCGCCGTCTCCGTCTCCACGCTCACCGTGGCGTGCACGATGTAGATCAGCGGCACGCTGACCACGGTGACCAGCATCTTGATGATGTACTGGCCGAGCATCAGCAGCAGCAGCATCTTCAGCGGGAAGCCCGCCACGCCGGCAAAGGCCAGCAAAATGAACAGGATGCTGTCGACCAGCGCGCCCAGCGCGTTGCTGGCCACCACGCGCCAGCCGGCATTGAAGCGGGCGCGCAGCCTGGCGAACAGCTCGACGTCGGCCAGGCCGCTGATCAGCGAGGCCAGCAGGCTGGCCGCGACGATACGCGGCGTCAGCGCCAGCACGGTGTGGTACTCGTCGGTGTACTTGAACCACGCCGGCGCGGGCAGCGCCAGCACGAGCAGCGAGTACACGGCGAGCAGGCAGTTGGCCAGCACGCCGGCGAGCACCACGCGCCGCGCGCCCTGCTTGCCCAGCACCTCGTTGATCAGGTCGATGATCGTGAACGTCAGGGCGAAGATGTAGATCGCCGCGGGCACGCTGAACGGGCCGAACTGCGTGATGCGCCCCGCCGTGATGTTGGCGATCACCTCGCAGGCGACGAACAGGCCGATGATGTACGTGACGTGGACTTTGAACATCGCGAGTCCGCGGCCGGGCGCTATCATGTGCCATGGCCGCAGCCAAGGACTATAGCAGAGGACTCAAGGCGCTGGGAGCGAAGGCGAAAACGCCGCTGCGACCGAGTCGCAAAACGCTGGAAGCGTTCCCCAACCCCAGCCCGCGCGCCATGTACGCCGTGACGTTCGACTGCCCGGAGTTCACCACGCTGTGCCCGGTGACCGGCCAGCCGGACTTCGGGCGCCTGAGCATCGAGTACGCGCCGGCCGCGCTGTGCCTGGAAAGCAAGTCGCTCAAGCTCTACCTGGGCTCATACCGCAACGAGGGCGCGTTCTGGGAGGAGACGATCAACCGCATCGCCGACGACGCTTACGCCGTGCTCAAGCCTAAGTGGCTGCGCGTCAGCGGCGTGATGAACCCCCGCGGCGGCATCGGCATCACCGTCGTCGCCGAGCGTGGCAGGGATCCTCAGTAGCGCAAGCCCCCGCGCTTGCGGTGGCGCGGGCATCTTGCCGGTGGGGTGGGCATCCTGCCGGTGGGGTGGGCATCCTGCCGGTGGGGTGGGCATCCTGCCCGCCAGCCTTTAATCCCCGCACGAGCAGGGGTGCTTGTGCTACAGGCAAATTGGTCGCTAGCCGATGCCCGGGCCGATGGCGTAGAGGTAGCCGTCTACGCTGCCCACGTAGACCGTCCCGTCGGCGCCGATGGCGGGCGACGACAGCACCATGCCGCCCGTGTCGAAGGCCCACTGCACGCTGCCCTGCGAGGTGATGGCATACATGGTGCCGTTGACACCGCCCACGTACAGCGTTCCCCGCCCATCAAGCGCCGGCGACGAGTGCATTAAGTCCCATTCATCGCCGGGACTGCTAATGCTGCAGCTCCATTTCAAACTGCTATCCGGATTGATCGCGAGGAGCTGGCAGTCAAGAATTGTCTCGCCTACCGCATAGATCGTCCCGTCCGCAGCGAGTGCTACGGAGTTGTACGCGCCGCCATACCACGTGTACCACCACTTCAGGTTACCGTCCGGATGCAAGGCGTAGAGCTTGTCGCAATTCACATACACCGTACCGTCACTACCAATCGACGGTGCGCCATTCACTACACCCGTTGAGGTCATGTACTTCCAGTCCGGGCTACCGTCGGCATGAATGGCATGGAGCTTATAGTCAAAGCTGCCACCGATATAGACTGCTCCATCCAGTCCCAGCGCGGGGGGTGAGTAGATGAAGGCGTCCATCTGGTAGACCCATTTCAGGCTGCCGTTCGGGTAGATGGCGTAAGCTTTCGATCCGCCCAGCCCGCCGCCGATATAAATCGATCCGTCTTTCTCAATCGCCGGCGACGAGTTGACGAATCCGCCCGTGGCAAATGTCCACTTCAGGCTGCCGTCCGGGTTGATGGCATAAAGGTTGTGGTCGCAGCTTCCCACATACACCGTGCCGTCAGCGCCGACTGCCGGCGATGAGAACCGACAGTCATCAGGTGTGGCGTCGCCATGCCCAATATCGTACTTCCACTTCATACTGCCGTCAGGACTGATGGCGTGGAGCACGGTGTTGTTATCCGTAAGGTGATCCGTGCCTGTGACGTACACCGTTCCGTCAACGTCGATGGCAGGCGATGAGAAGACGGCGCCTTCAGCGTCGTACGCCCACTTGAGGGCGTTCGTTACCGGGCCGATAAACGACGAGCGGCCCGTGTGCTGTGCATCGTGGCCGAACATCGCCCAGTCGTCGCCCATCACCAGCCGCTCGAGCCGCCAGGGGGCCAGGCCGGTCTGCAGGATGACAACGTACATCTCGCCCGCGGCGTTGATGTTGACGGCCGGGTCGTACGGCACCTGCCGGTAATCCCAGAGCTGGCGCAGCTCCCAGCGGTCGGCCGGGAAGTTGGCCAGCGCCACCCAGTAGTCGCTCAGCCCTCCCCTTTCCGTCCAGAACAGCCGCAGCGGCGGGCGGATGCTGAGATCGCCGAAGCAGAAGCGGTACGTGGCGTAGGCTAGCCCGCCGAAGCCGTCGGACGGCTGCGTCCAGGCCGGCGCGAACGCCGCCTCGTAGCCCTCGCGCGCCACGTTGCCGCTCGGCAGCTGGTCGCCGAAATCGCTGCCCCAGTGCCTGAGCACCCGCTGCACTGAGGACACGCTGCGCAGCGTCGAGGGCGGCGGCAGGAGCCCGGGCACGGGGCCAGCGCTCTCAGATGCAGGCTGGACAGTGCTTCGACCGCCCCAGCCGCAGCCCAGGATGCAGAGCATCAACGCCAGGAGCGCAACGCTATTGAGAACCCGGCCCTTGCCCATAAAGCTACCCCCATGATCCAGTCGCACAGCGGCTAGTCTGACATGCCCGACCTGCACCCTAAATTGTACCTGCGAAATGGCGGCGCTGCTGCGCCGGAGCGCGGGTTTGCAGCCCGCAGCTTCAGGGAGCGCGGGTTTGTAACCCGCATCTTAAGAGCGGCTTGAAAAGCCGCGCTCCGGCGTAGGGCGGGATGTGAATCCCGCCGTCTTCGAGCGGAAGACGGCACGCTTCACAGCGTGCCCTACCTGAGCTATCGCAC
>Ga0315287_10003948_pt1 | contig 14392 bp, 16 predicted proteins | sample YL17G11_0_MG_FD_205037 | JGI IMG/M metagenome (GOLD analysis project Ga0315287, IMG submission 205037) | Sediment microbial communities from Yellowstone Lake, YNP, Wyoming, USA - YL17G11_0 | ecosystem: Environmental > Aquatic > Freshwater > Lake > Sediment | place: USA: Wyoming | collected... | reverse complement strand
TTGCCAGCTTGGGGCCAACTCCTTTGACATACTGGACGGGGGTTTGCAATTTATCGTTTGACATTCGGTAGATTTTATTTTATCATATTAAAGTTATGAGTCGTAGATGTTTTGTTTGTGATAAGAAGCCAATGATCGGAATGAGCGTTTCCCATTCCAACCGGCATACCAAGCGCAGCTGGCTGCCTAACCTGCAAAAAGTCTTTATTTTGGTTGAGGGAAAGAAGCGCAAAGAATACGTCTGCACCAAATGCCTCAAGGCCGGAAAAATAGTTAAAGCCGTCTGATCTTCCGCCATACAACACACTCAACCGCGTAGCATCGCCTCTTAGGCGATGCATCTATAAATTATACACCCCTAAAGGGGTGACTACGCGGGGTGTTAATAATGTTCCCCATTTTACCCTTTAGGGGTTTTTGGATCTTAGCTCCAGGGTTTGAGAGTTTATAACCTCGCCGCTAGCGTCACAATTCATCTTTATCTGCTTCACTATTCCAACATTTTTCGCGTACCATCTGGAATCAATATTGCTGGATCCAAAGCTTGCAGGTTGGATAAATGTGACCTTGAAGCAATCATAAGTTCCCGCCGGCACGGTGACACTTTCCTGGCTAAGCGCTTCGGAAGTTATTCCGCTGGAGGGCGAGAATATCCATTTATCGCCCGCCACTGAAGGGAAAACCAGGTCAACTTGTGAAGCTTCTGAGGTTGGGCTGAATGCCGAATCCCCATACTCTTTTACTTCTGAATTAGTTGCGATCAGATAGGTTTCCATTGTACTAAGCATTGGAGGAATATTGGAAGTGTTTATCAGCACTTGAGCTATTTTTATTCCATCAGGCAACACCCTGGTTCCATTAAAAACAACTTCCGCCGTTCCTTCGAGCGTGGGCGTAGTCCAGGCGCTGTCATAAAGCGTTGCCTTGTAAGTCCAGTTGTTCCCGTTAGTGTTTGGAAAGTATTCTGCGGTGAGGGTTAATAAAGTAGTAGTGGTCGCCGTTGTCGTGGTAGTTGCGGCGGAGGTGGAGGTGGTCGTTTCCGAAGAGCTGACGGCGCCACAGCCGCTCATGATACCGATAAAACTAACTGTAACTATTAACGCTAAACCCCAAAATAACTTTTTCATCTTTTTTCCTCCTTCACTATTCCTGATGTTTGAACCGCTGGGTCGCGATCTCGTCCATAAATTTTAGTTCCAGTCCTTGCATCAGTTTCTTATATTCATCCAATTTCTTTTCCTTGTGTTTTTCCATGATCTTTTTCTCTTTGACCGCTTCTACCAGTTTGGCCCGCTGCTCTTCCAGCAGCTGGCTGGCCTCGATCACTTTTTCCACCTGCTCGTCCAGATTATCTTTTAACACATCAAGGTGGGCGCGGCGCCGCAGCACTTTCTCAAAATTAGAGATCGGCCCTCGTTTAAAAACCCCGCGCAGCTCTTCTTCTTTCCCCTTCTTCTCCCGCTCGATCGCCTCTTCTCTTTCCTTTTCCTTCAGGTATTCGCGTCTTTTCTCGGCGAATATTTCCTGTTCTTTTTTTTCCCGGATGCCCCGCACCTTGAGGACCGTATCCAGATCATATTTAAATTTTTTCCCGGGCTTGGGTGCCGCCATAATTCATCCTCCAACTCCCCCCTTCTTCTCCCCCTCTCTTATTAAGAGAGGGGGATGGGGGGTGAGTTCATTCAAAAATCGCCAGCAGTTTTTCTACCGTCTCTTCATAATCGATCTGTTCAAAAGTCCCCTGCTTCAGGAACTCGTTGACCTGGTCGATCTTGGACAAGGCGTAATCGATCTTGGGATTGCTCCCCTTTACATAAGCGCCGATATTGATCAGGTCTTCCGCTTCGGCGTAGCGGGCCAGAACCTCGCGCAGCTTACCGGCCGCCTGTTTGTGCTCATCCGAAACCAGATTGGTCATCAAGCGGGAAACGCTGCTCGGCACATCAACCGCGGGATAATGGTTGCGCGCCGCCAGCGCGCGGGAAAGGATGATATGGCCGTCCAGAATGGAGCGGGCGTGATCGGCGATCGGCTCGTTAAAATCATCCCCTTCCACCAGAATGGTATAAAAAGCGGTGATGCTGGCCAGCTCCGATGTCCCGGATCTTTCCATCAGGCGCGGCAGCAGTGCAAAAACAGAGGGAGTGTAGCCTTTGGTGGTGGGAGGCTCGCCCGCCGCTAAACCGATCTCCCGCTGAGCCATGGCAAAGCGGGTGGTCGAATCCATCATCAAGATCACATTCTTGCTCTGATCACGGAAGTATTCGGCGATGGCAGTGGCAACGAAAGCCGCCTTGAGGCGGATCAGCGGCGGTTGATCAGAAGTAGCTACCACCACGACTGATTTTTTTAATCCTTCTTCGCCCAAAGATTCTTCAATAAAATCCCTGACCTCGCGGCCGCGCTCTCCTACCAGCGAAATAACGTTAACCTGCGCTTCAGCGTTGCGCGCGATCATACCCATGACCGTCGATTTTCCTACTCCCGAGCCGGCAAAGATACCAATGCGCTGGCCTTTCCCCACCGTCAACATGCCGTCAATCGCCTTTATGCCCACCCGCATCACTTCGGTCACCCGCGGTCGTTTGACCGGATCGGGAGGATCGGCGTCGAGCGGCCTTTCCGCTTCCGCCATGATCGGACCTTTTCCGTCAATTGGTTCTCCCAATCCGCTCAGCACCCGGCCTAATAAAGCCGGGCCAACCTTTACCATTAATGGTTTACCGGCCGCGGTCACCTGCGAACCGGGAGAAATGCCGGCGGTTGAGCCGAGCGGCATCAGCAGCACCCGGCCTTCGCGGAAACCGACCACTTCGGCATGGGATTCGCGGTTATCTTTATCGATGCGAATCGAACAGAGATCTCCGACCGAAACGCCGCCTACCTGAGCTTCGATGATCAGTCCCACCACCTGGACCACTTTCCCGATCACTTTGACCAGGTCGGTCCGGTCGATGGCTTTATGGTATTTTTCAAAATCGATGGCAAGGGCCATTATTCGGTCTCTTCTGTCTTGACTTTGTTGAGTGCTTCTTCGATCGCTTTCAGTTTGGTAGCGATGCGCGCGTCAATAAATCCCAGGTTGGTCTCGATCACACAGCCGCCGGGTTCAATATTGGAATCTTCAATGATGGAAAAGCTCTTCACTCCATCGAGCATTCCCGCCAGGCGCTCCTTGTAGCGCTTCAGATATTCCGCGTCCTCGCGGTTAACTCGCACGATGATTTGCTCGCGGTCAGAGACCCGGCCGATCGCTTCGGAAACAATATTGAGACAGACATCCCGGTGCAGAGAAACCTCGGAACGAATGATCTGCTCCGCCACTTTTAAAGAAAGGCGCAGGATCTCGCTTTCAGAATCCTTGATGATCTTTTTTCTCTCTTTTACCGCCTGGTTCAGAGTGGCCATCGCTTCTTCGATCCTGGAGGCAGATTCTTCCCTTCCCTCCTGCCGGCCTTCTTCCCGTGCCTCTTCCCGGATGCGCTCCGCCTCGCTGTGCGCCCGTTCGATCATGCGCTGGGCCTCACTCTTTACTTTCGAAACTTCCTGCAGCGGGACTTGCAGCGTGATCTGGGAGGGAGGAGGAACTTCTTCTCTTCGGCGGATAATGACCGGTCTCTTTTCGATCATTACCATCCCCTTTTCTTCCAGTTGATTTCTTTTAATTAATCCCATTTTTAAAATAACTTTCCGGTAAAAGCCTTTTTAAGGTTTTCTTCTATTTTGGCACGCAGCGGATTGGGTTTGAGGCTGTGCAGCAGTTCTTCGATCAGTAATTTTTCCCGCGGCACCGAGTGCAGGGCGGCATCTTTTTCCTCCTGCGGCAGGATCGAGATTAAAAAAGCGGTGGTTTGCGGCCGCTCGTACATTAAAAAGGTATATGACTTCTTGGGCGACGGCGGCAGCGGCGCCGGTTCCGGTTCCGGTGCTGGAAAAGCCAAGAAGCTGTTGTAATCACCCAATACTTCTGACAGCGCCTCCGGTGAAGGGGTGGGAAGATGGTTGATCCCGGCGGCGATCAGATCCGCCAGCTCATTTGGCAGGTAACGCAGCACCCGGGAAGCCGTTTCCGCCCCCAGGATCGAAAGCAAGATAGTCGCTTTTTCTCTTCCAGTTAATACCATTTTTTATTCGCTTAACCAGTTTTTCAACAGCTCGGCGATGCGTTCCGGATTATTTTCAGCCTGCGACTTTATCCGCTCTAGAACGGGGACCTTTTCTCCCGCCGGCGGTTGCGACATCGTCCGGACCGGTACTTCTGTAGGGTAATTTTCCTTTTCGCCTCCCCTGCCAGCCAGCCTGATCACCAACCAGACAACGATCAAAATTAAGACGATTATCATTATCCAGGAGAAGATCGAAAGCAGTGAAATTACCGGTGAAACTTTTTTCAACTCCCCTTTCGCTGCCTGAACCGGCGGCAGGACCAATGGAGGAGTCGCCAGATGAAAGGGAACAGCCTGCAAAATAATGCGATCGCCGCGTTTCTTATCATACCCGGTGGCGGCCGCCACGGTGGTAAAAGTCGCCTGTTTAAGTTTGGGGTTTAAATCGATGCGGTTATCCACCAGAATGATGCCTTCCAGCCTTTTGATCTTAAGATCCTTGGCTCTGATCTCTGTTTCTTTGGCCGGCAGGATCTCGACTCCGACTTTGATAATAACGCTATTGGGCGGATAAAAACGGTTTAAAAGCTCCTGCGCTTTGCCGGAGAGCTCTTTTTCTATATCCCGTTTGGCTTGAGCTTTAAGCATGATCCGCTCTTCAGCCGTAAGGCTCGCAACTTTGGTAATGGCTTCGGAGGTTAAAAGTGTTTTCGCCGCCGTCATTTCTGAAGTTGAAACAAGCTTGGTAACGATCACTTCTTTGCTAATCGCCGCTTCCCGCGACGGGGCCGCGACTTCGGGCAAAACCAGCATTACCGCTTTTTCCGCCGGGGGAGGAACCGGTGCTAAAGCCGTGACTTCGGTGGTGGGTGTGATATTGGCGGAAAGGATCCGGCCGGTATCGTCAACCACGGTTACGTTTTCCGGCTGTAGATTTTCTACGCTGCTCGCCACCAGGTGGACGATCCCGTTTATCTTTCCCCGTGAGAGTTCAACTCCCGGCTGCAGTCGCAGCAATACCGATGCCGTTACCGGTGAGACAGTAGCGGCAAAAAGCTTGGTTTCCGGGATAACGATCTGCACTCTGACATCCTCCACCCCCTCGATCCTCCGAATAGTTCTGGAAAGCTCTCCCGAGATAGCACGAATCAATTGGATACGGCGGTCAAAATCAGTCGCACCCATTCTGGTCTGATCAAATATCTCCCAGCCGACCGCTCCACCCAACGGCAAATTTTTTTCCGCCAATCCCAGCCGGGCCTGATCCGATTTTTCTTTAGGGACCGCGATGGCTCTCCCGTCTTCTCTGATTTCATAGGGAATAGCCAGTTCTTTGAGGCGCGCGATAACATTGGCCGCGTCTTTAAGCTCAAGATTGGAATAAATAACGGTAAAACCGGAGGTCCGGGGAATGGAAGCGCAGCCCCGGAAAAGGAAGAAAAGGATGGCGGCAAGCATGACCAGCACCACCCCGCCGATCAGCAATATCCTTCTTATATCAAAACCCGCTGCTTCTGCCATCTATTTACCTTTCATTAAATTTGCATCTGGGTAAGTTCTTTAAAGGTATTAACCGCCGCGTTAATGGTTGTTACTGCCATGGTGACGGCGACACTCATTTTGGCTTGGGCGACCATCACATCCTGCATTTCCACCTGGCCCTTGGCGAATTTTTCGGCCATCTGGTTGGCATAAATTTCGGTCTGGCTTATACCGTTCATCGATTCGATCGCCTTGGAGAGAATATCTTCGAAAGCATTGCCGCTAAAACCAACCGCTCCGCTGGCGGCGGGAGCAACCGAGGGAGTCACGGCCGCAGCTGCCGCCGGAGCGACCTGCGCCGATTGATACGGAGCCTGGGCAAACAGATCGTTATCCCCCAGCAGTTGTGCCAGCCGCATATCCGCTCTGACCGAATCAATTGGACCAACCATGAATTACCCCTCCTATTGGATCTGCAGAGTATCCTGCATCATTTTTTTAGTGGCGTTAAACGCCGTAATATTAGCTTCGTACAATCTCGAAACATAGACCATATCCACCATCTCGTCAGAGAGATTAACATTGGGCATAGAAACATAGCCCTGCACATCGGCATCGGGATGCGAAGGATTATAAACTTTAGTAAATGGGGCTTGATCTTCGGCCACCTCCGCCACTTCTACCCCACCGCTCATCTTCTCCTCCGCTTTAGATAGTACCTCGGAAAAAACTATCGGTTTCTCTCCTAAAACCGCGATCCTTCGCCGGTATGGTCCGCCATAAATGGTGCGGGTGGTATTGATGTTGGCAATATTAGATGAGATCAATTCCATAGTTCTTCGCTGTGCCTCAACCGCCGACACGCTAATTTCCAAAGCTTGATCAAAACCCATGTACTATTACCTCCTTCCCTGTGTCACGATCGAACGCAGTACACCGATCTTTGAAGTCATCAACTTAACATAGGTAGAATACTTGACCGAATTTTCGGTCAGCGACGACAGCTCTTGTTCCAGCACGACCTGGGGATTATCCAGGCGCTTAACCGCCGTCATAAGCTGTTCATCAAAGGTCATCGCCTCATAACCGGGCGTCTTGGCATTGGCGATATTGTGCGCGATCACCGCCTGCCGCTTGGATGAGATCTCCATGGCACGCTGGAGCGCGTCAAATGTTCCGTCGAATAAAACCGGTTCCGACATTATTTCACCTTACTTTTCATGCTTTTGATCGCTTTGCTGATCAATCGGCAAACCTTGGGCCGCGAAAGTTTCAACTTTTCGGCGATCGTCTTCTGGTTTATTCCCTTATGGAAGAAAAGCTCCACCACTTCCCGCTGCTGCTCCGGCAGACTTTCTACCGCTGACCGGATCCGGCCTTTTAACTCCGCAAACTCTATTTCGGAAGAAGGCGTAACCTCGGTCGAAACCTGGGCTTCTACGCCGGCGTCCGACATCTCTTCCACCGACAACAGATACATGAGCGCTGAGGCGGAAACAATTTTCTTAATTCTTTTCAGCGCCTGTTTGAATTCGTCTTCGGTCAGTTCTTTTTTTTCGAGAACTTTATCTTCTTTGGTTTCTTTACGGCTTACCACCGACTGGACCCCTTTTTTGGCCAGGTCACGCACCATCACCTGGACCCGATACGGGACCGGATTGTAATTTTTCAACCCGTCCAGGATCTCTCCGCGGATGCGATACGAGGCATAAGTCTCAAATTTAACTCCCCGTTTGGGATCAAAATTATCCCAGGCTTTCATCAACCCGACCGTGCCATCCGAAACCAGGTCATCATATTCGATATTGGGCGGCAAGCCTTTGCCCGAAACCATCGAGGCAATGGAATGAACCAGAGGCATATAGGCCTCGACCGATCCCGGCATTTTTTTCTTGGTCTTCAATAGAGTTTTTTTCGCTTTGATCATTTATTTACCTCTGGGCTGGGCACCCAATTCATCTGATAAGTTGCTTTCTGCGCCAGCTCGCCAGCCAGTTTCTCGACCAAAATATCCGAATTGATGGACGAGAAATAACTGTTCGGATTGTTTTCCTCTTCTTCGCCCACACTCAGATTGGGCGCGGCAAAAACCTGCTTTAACAGCTCTTTATAAAAAATGGTCATGAATTCTTTCCTGGCTAGCATGGCTCTGGTCGGCACCAGAGCCGAAACCGCTTGGCCGGAAAACGATCTTGTTTCGTTCAGTGAATTAATCGGATCGATCATATTACCTCTAACTCCGCTTTTATCGCCCCTGATTTTTTAATCGCCTGCAGAATGGAGATCAAATCTTTGGGCGAAGCACCGATAGCGTTAAGCGCTCGCACCAGGCTGCTAAGGGTCGGCGCGACCGGCAACTCAACCAATTTACCCTGTTTTTTTACCAGTTTCGCCTGGCTGCGGGCGCGGTAGAGCGACTGGTTTAGCGAACTATTGTCCGCCTGGCCTTCAGAATAAAGCGCAATGTTTCCGATCACCACTTCAATCCCGGCATAAGAAACCGCCACCGGAGCGATCCTGACATTTTCACCGATCACGATGGTTCCGGTCCTCTCATTGATGATAATTTTAGCGATCGTATCCGGGGTCACGGTTAAGTTCTCAACTTTAGCAATCAAAGCCACGATATCTTCCGCCCCGCCCAGCGGCACCGATATCGTTCCGGCATCTTTGGCGGTGGCATCGAAGCCGGCGCGGCGGATCGAGCCCACTACCCGATTGGCGGTAGTAAAATCGGGATCGTCCAGCACGATACTCAGCGCGGCTTTACCATCCAGCGAAACCGCAACCTCTTTTTCAACCAGGGCGCCGTTCGGGATCCGCCCCACAGTGACCTGCTGCTGTCTCACGTAGGGAACATTGGGAGAGTCAGGTTCTACCCCGACGCTTAAATTCCCCTGCGCCACCGCGTAGACCTGATCATCCACTCCCTGCAGAGGAGTGATCAGCAGGGTTCCTCCCTGCAGCGAAGTGGCATCGCCGACCGAAGAAACGGTTACATCCAGCTTCTGCCCCGATTTGATGAACGGCGGCAGGGTAGCGGTAACCATAACCGCCGCCACGTTCCTGGAGCGAAAATCAACCGATTGAGGGACCACTCCCATGCGGGATAAAAGATTAGTTAAGGCCTGCTGGGTAAAACCAGTCTGGCTTTTATCTCCGGTGTTGCGCAGGCCGACCACTAACCCGAATCCCATCAGCTGATTTTCACGCGCTTCGAGGATATGAGAAATATCTTTGATCCGGACCGGCGGAGAAGCCGCATAAGCAAGATTAAAGCTTAAAGCTAAAAGCGTAAAGCTAATTGATATATTTCTGATAAATTTAAATCTATAAATCGATTTTTCCATTTCTAATTTTTGAACTTTTCAAAACAGCCAATTAAATATCCGGGTTAATAACCCGGGGGCTTCAGTGTCCGCCACCACCCCGCTCCCCTTGACCGACAGGTTGGCATTCGCGACCTGATAGGAAAAAATATTATTGGCCCCGCTGATATCTTTGGGACGGACAATTCCGGTCAGCGTTATTTCCTGCATTTCGTTGTTAACTTCCACTTTGTGGGCGCCTTTGACCGCCAGGTTACCGTTCGGCAGCACATCGGTTACCCAAGCCGCGATCCGGGCCTGGACGTTGCTGTTGCGGCTGGTTTGACCGGTTCCGGCGAATTTATTGGAAGCCTGGCCAGTCGCCTGATTACTGGTTCCGATGATGGGCGCCAGCCGCTGGATGGTATGTGAAAATTTAAGGCTCAAATCATCCTGGACATTGGTATTGGTCCCGGCTAAATTCTTGGCGGTAGTATTTTCTAATATGACCACATTGATTATGTCCCCTATTTTATAAGCCTTCTGAGTGGAATATGGCGAAGAGCTGTTATCATTCCAGACGGCATCGGCCCATGCGACATTGGCAGACATCGTTGCAAAAATAAATAGTAATGCGTAATGCGTAATACGTAATGCGTAATATGTAACTCGTAATGCGATTACTCCTTTCTTCGCGTTACGCGCCGTGCCTGCCGGCAGGCAGGTTACTCTATTCGCATTACTTGTTTTATTGCTCACTCCACCTTCACCTCCACTTGAGAGGGAGATATAACCGTGGCAAAAATTATTTTCTTAGAATCTTTTCTCCGCACCTTAATAACTCCTTTTTCGTATCCATCTTCCATCGCTTCGGCGTTTGCCTTGAGCGTCATTCCCGGCGCCGATACCAGTATAGTAACTTCACTTCCCCTACGAATCAAGGGGAGATCACCAACCATCCATTCAAAAACCGAGCTGTTGGCCGGGATCCTGATCCGGGCTTCTTTCCCGATCAGAGTAGAATATTCTACATAATATTTTTGCGGCAGCATGGCGATATCGCGGCTCTCCAATTTAAAATCCGCCGCTTCCAGCAATTTGCCTTTTTTAATCAGCCGGGCCGCAGCCAATATTTTTCTAATTATTTCTACCTTGGCCTGCAGCCATAATTTTTGTTTGGTGTCTCCGTCCTTAACCTCGATCGGAAAAACCGCGCTTCCGACCGGTTTAAATTCGGGATAGACTTCCAGCACGCGGAAGCTTGTCTTGTCCGAGCAGTTGCGCAGTTTATCAAAGGTGTTTTCGGCAAATTTGAAAGTGATCAGGATATCCTCTTTTGCTAGCGCCGGATAAATATTTTTTTTGACGATGTAATTCTTTATGACGCTGGCCATTTTTTGCTCCGGATTATCCAGAGCCAAAGCGGAAGCCGGGACCATTAAGACCCCAGCTATAATTAAAAAATATTTAATCCCACCTATCCACCTAATCACCTATCTAACCAACCACCTTTCTTATTGTTTCATCTTATCCAAGGAAGTCAGCATCCCTTCGTACGAAGCGACCGCTTTGGTAACGGTATCAAACACTCGCTGCACCATGGTCATTCTCACCATCTCGGAGATCACGTCCACATTGCTCTGTTCCAGCGAATACTGACTGATCGCACCTAATCCGTCCTGGTTGGCTATTCCAATAACCGGCTGGCCGGAGGATTCCGTCGCCTGGTAAAGATTTTGTCCCAGCGATTTTAAACCGGCGGGATTGGTAAAGCGCGACAAAGCAATCTGGCCGATCTCGGTCATACTGTTCTCATTGTTAACTACTACCAGAACGGTTCCATCGGCCTGGATGGTAATCAAAGTGGTGCCAGTCGGAATTACGATCGGCGGCTCCAGCAGCTTGCCGTTGGGATCAACTAAGTTGCCGTCATTATCTATATGAAAACTGCCGGCGCGGCTGTAGGCCAGCGAACCATCGGGCATCTTTAACTGGAAAAAACCCTCTCCTTGAATGGCCAGATCAAGCTGATTGCTGGTAGTTTGTATCGTTCCCTGGGAAAAATCTTTGGGGGTCGAAGCCACCCGCACGCCCGTCCCGTATTCCACGTTTACCGGCGGTGTTTCCATCCCGGACATGGTTTGATAAAGGACATCTTTAAAACTCTTCTCAACATAAGGAAGGCTCTCCATCTCCGCTCTGCCTTTTTTAAAGGCGGTGGTCTGAGCGTTCGCAATATTGTTGGTGATATCAAGGATCTCATCCTGCAAAGCTGAGAGGCCGGTCGCCGCAACATATAAAGGTTGAAACATTAGAATCCCTCCTTATTTACTGGGTAGGCTTACCCAAATCCATTGCCCGGGCTAAATTAGCGTCGCGCGTAGAAATGATTTTGGTATTGAGGCCATAGATCCTTTCGGTTAAAATCATCTCGGTCATCTGATCAACAATATTAACATTGGAAGCTTCCACAAATCCCTGGATCAGCCGCGGACTATCTATTTCGGTTAAAACGGTATAGCTGTCCTTTTTCTTAAAAATACTGCCGTTGAATATCTCCAGCGAATCTTTCTGTTCCGGCTGAACCACGCGGATATTGTCAACCTCTACCCCGTCCACTTTGATCTGGCCCTCCTGACCGAATTGCACTTCCGCCCCAGGAGTAATGACAATTGGGCCGTTGCGCCCCAGCACCGGATAATTGCCCGCCACGGTCAACAGCCGGCCGTCTTTATCGAGGCGGAAACGGCCGTCGCGGGTATAGCCTTCTCCCCAGGGCCCGGACAAAACGAAATAACCGTCGGAGCTGAGCGCCACGTCCAGCTTGCCATCGGTCTTGATCAGCGCGCCGGGAGTGTCACTATAAAAAGAACCGTCCGCTTGGGGTTTGATGGCAGAGAGTTTGCTGTTTGCGGCATCAAGTTCGACGGGAAAACCTCTGACCACCGCTTCGGACTTGCGATAGCCCGGAACTTCGGAGCCGACCATGTTATCCATCAGCTTTTTAACGCGCTGATCGGTGCTCTCCAGCCCGGCCTGTCCGATCTCAAAAATGCGGTCGGTCATGTTGAAGAAATTATAAGATGGGAAAGGTAAAATGTCAAACGACAAATCTGCCTGTAAGCACCGGACATTTTCACTTTGCCCTGACACGATAGGGAAAATATTTTATGATTTTTGAAACTATTATTTCAGGATAAAATCTCCGGCGGATAGCTGGCGGAAGCCGTTGTCCTTGCCGCGCGCATCATCATAGCCTTCCTGCACCAGGTCTTTAAGCGTGACCAGCTTGCCCTGGTAAAGGGACCCGTCAAAATCGGCCTTCAAGATCCTCCTCACCTTGGGAGCGATCAAAAAAGACATCCTTTTTTCCCTTCCCAGATAATCAAGCGTCTGGCTGCCATAAGTTGCAAAATCAGACGCCTCATTATAATACTGGAAGAAATTCCAGCGCTCGGGATGGGTATCGTATTTGGTGTCTTCAGTGCATAGGATAATGATCAGGTGGGTCGCGCCCAGCGAGGTCGCCGCATCAACCGGCACAAAATGCAAATAGCCTCCATCGATCAGGGCCAGGCGAGTATCGTTTACCTCTATTTTCTTCAGGGGGAAAAAGGTCAGGACCGTTCCCGAAGCGACTGATACATCAATCAGTTTTTCAGGATATTTATTTAATGAGATCCAGAACTGGTCAACCGGGAATTCCGGCTCCTGGTTTAAATGAGGGATAAAATAGAAGTATACTTCCCGCCGATGGGTAATGTCGGAAGCGGTGATCACGATCTGTTTTGAGACCTTATTGGATAATAGCTCTCTTGATATCTCATATTTTCCTATCTTAACCGGTTTATCGATCGCGCCTGCCAAAACGCGAGCGCAGAGGTTCTCATATCCTTCACTCGTAAAAACCGCCGTCCCGGTCTTGAAGAAATTGAGCGATTGAGAGACCGCCAGGAATGCTATCGCCAGGATGACCAAACGGTTGAATGATTCAATAGCCCTGAAATAATCATTACGGATCACATTAAGATTTATTTTACAGCTTACCGCCCATACGAGCAGGTAAGAGAACAGGACCACCGCGTTGATAGAGACCACCATTGCGCCCATTTTATTATCGGCCACGAAAAGATAAGTCAGCAAAGCGGGGATAAGAAGGGTGAAAAGCAGCCCTGTCACCGAACCAGCCATCTCAGCCAGTTTATTTAAATAGGTGGACCGACTAAGCCATGCATTTAATTTTATCTGGATCATGCTTTCCAAGCGACATAAATAACTGATCAACGCGGGACCCAGGCCCATAAGGATCATCATAAAAACAATCGGAGGAGCAATATCTTTGAAAATAAATATGAGGGTCACAGCAGGAATTCCGATAACTAGAAGGGGTAAGATATCTTTTTTAAGGCCTATTTTCCTGGGATCAGATTTAAAAATGGATCGGATGGTGGAAAAAACAATAAAGACCGTGAATAGATCGAGCAGGAGCATGATCAGCGGATGGTGGGCATGTTTTATAATTATTTGATAGCGCCAGTTAGGGGTAAATATATCTTCTGATCGGACATTGGACCAGAAATATTCCAGCCAGTTAAGATTACCAAGGGAATAAAGTATTCCGTTGAGCGCTCCGATCGAGGTCCCGACCACCAGATCGATCGTGAGTGGTTTTTTCCCTTTTCGTTCGCTTTGGTTTAAATCAATTAGCCGTTCATTTAGTGCTTTAAGCACCCCAGCCTGGTAGGCGCCCGAAGCGCCGCCTCCCGAAAGGACCACAGCGATCTTCGGCTGATAATTTGGTTCAAGCAGGTTCCTTCTCTCAATATCCTCACTGATCTTGCTCAACACGCGATCGACCGGGAATCTTTCGGTAAAATTGAAGTTATATCTACTGAGATAATCATTGAGGCGATTGAACACGCTCCGATCGACGCTGGTGTTGATGTTGTTAAAGTGATACGCACGGCGCATCTGATCCGCTAAAGACCGCAGCTTATTCCGGGCCCGGGGATCCTCGATCTTGCTGATATTTCCCATATCGACCGCTTCCTTAAAATATTGGACGGTCTTGGGGTCAAGGTTTGCGCCGGCGAAGATGCAGTTCTTAAAGATATTGGGATTGCTCAGGGTGTAAATATTTTTGAGCAGAGAAGCCGATTGGGGATCGGCCCGCATAAAGTCTTCCGCCGTGTTCTGATCGATAGCAATGACTATCTTGTCTTTACAGGAAGATGACAGGAGCTCTCCGATAGAATTCAGATGGCCTTCGCTGAAACGTTCTTTTTTAAACGAAATATGCTGGTCCGTGAAATAGATCTTTGGAATAAGATAACCGGTTGCCGATAATTCATTCACATAAACCATCGTGCAGTTGCCCGCGTCCCGGAGCAATTCCCCATAATCGGAAATGGGGGAATCTTTGCGGACCAGCAGGGCGGTCCTCCAGGGATTAGGATAATCAAGTATTCCCACCAGCTTGAATTCGATCCCTTTTTC
>Ga0315287_10003946_pt1 | contig 14395 bp, 14 predicted proteins | sample YL17G11_0_MG_FD_205037 | JGI IMG/M metagenome (GOLD analysis project Ga0315287, IMG submission 205037) | Sediment microbial communities from Yellowstone Lake, YNP, Wyoming, USA - YL17G11_0 | ecosystem: Environmental > Aquatic > Freshwater > Lake > Sediment | place: USA: Wyoming | collected... | reverse complement strand
CCCATGTCCATTTCTAGAAGCCCGTCTAATAGCATAGTTATCACCTGCGGAAGGATCAACGCGCTTATCTTGCAACAAAATGCGCACAACTTCCAAGTGTCCATTTTCAGAAGCCCATTTAATGGCCTGATTATTCCATGCGGAAGGATCAACGCGTTTATCTTGCAATAATAGGCTCACAATTTCCACATGTCCATTTTCAGAAGCCAATCTAATGGCCTGATTATCCCGTGCGGACGGATTAACGCGTTTATCTTGCAATAATAGGCTCACAATTTCCACATGTCCATTTTCAGAAGCCAATCTAATGGCCTTATTATCCCGTGCGGACGGATCAACGTCCGGATGTTCCAATAATAATAGGTTTACAATATTTACTCTACCCCATCTACTTGCCGTACGTATAAGAGAATTATCGTTCATAGCAGGATTAATAATGAATACTTTGATCAACCATTTCATAGCTTCAATTGAATCAATTCTAATAACAAACACAACAACTTTTTCGATAAAGTCGGAGAAAGAAATTTTCCAATTTGTTTCAAGAAACTTTTGATTATTATATAACCATTTCAACATTATTTTAATTTGCTCATTATGTTGTTCAATTTCTTCATTTGGAACATTATTGTAATTAAAAAAATCCATCACAATTTCTGCTGGAGTTAGATTATTCTTTACAATCATATTCCATAATATTAATGGTGGTGTATTAGGCTGTGTATATCTTTTCAAATCAAGCCAAATACTTCGTCCAATTCCTTTAAATAATTGTTGACATGGCACACCACAAAAGATATTTGCCTTGTTATTTTCCTCACAAAATAATTGTCCATCACTTTTCAAACAATTTAAACAAGTATGTTCCATTTTTTTATATATATATATATATATATATATATATATATAAAAATAAATAAATACAAATTTTTTTTTAAAAACTACTTTTTAATATTTCGCTATAATCGCGCAATTGGTCGCAGGCTTCTTTGCGGAATTCTTCTTTATTTTCTTCTTGAAATAGCGCAAACATACGCGCTTGTCTTTTTTCAATTCTGTCAATGACTGGATGAATGGTGCACAATTCTGCTTCCATAAAAGATAACAATTGCGATTTATATTCACGTATTTGTTGCAAAATGTCCTCCTGTATTGGAACGTCTTTGGCGTCTTGGTTTGCATTTTCCGCAAGATTGTCCAAATATGCGCGAAAATCGTTATATGGTTTGGTGTTTAGAATGTCTTTGGAAGATTTTTTGCACAATTGCAACAGTTCTGCTTCTTTTTCTGGATTGCGCATGATACGTATTTCTTTACATTCAGGAATGGTGGTCCAGAGTTCGCCCATTTTTACTTGCTTTTCGCAAAAACGGACTAAATCAATGTAAGGATAATCCCCTACGTACATTTCCCACATGCATTGTACAATAAAACTTCCTTCAAATCGGCAATTAAATTTGGAGGATTTCATTTCCAAACCAAACGTAATTTTTGTGGAAGTATCAAAAATGACTCCGTCGGGTTGTGCGCCATCTTGCTGTTTAGTTATCCAACCAATTTCCTTAAATTTGTAATCAGGGTGCGCGGAAAGATATAACGCGATAATAAGAGGTTCGCATAATTTTCCAAATCGCATGGAAACCGATTTCCATCCGTTGGTTGATTTTTCTTCTTTTTGATAATATCCAATCAATTTTGCGCACGCAGAGCTGGAAATTCCGCCCGTATATGGCTTGGGTATGCCGGAATTTTGAGGAATTTGTGAAAAATTGATGGGACCAATGTCCACATTTGGCGGATAAAAGGAAAGAGCTTCGTAGCGATCTTTGAACAAATCCTGAAAAAGGCTTATTCCATAATTTATGTCTGGATTATAAATGGGTACATTAATATCTCCGCGCATTTGGGTATCAACCAGTTGAAAAAACATTTGATCAATTTTTCCATCTGCTGTTATTTTGACGGTGTGTGTAGGAAATTGCAAATAATCCAAGTTAAATCCATAGGTAATTGATTTTTTATGATCCATTTTTGGTAAAACAATTAAAACGGTATCTTTTCGTTTACTTTCAAGATGTATAACAGAAATGGTTGAATGACTGGCGTATATTTTGTCTAAATGTGGTTCAAATCTTATTTCAAATCCTTTTACAATGCTAAAATGACAGTCTGGAGAAGGTGTAGTAAAATTAAAGCTTACTTCGCCCAATATGATAGTTTCGCGCCTCAAATATTCAGATGATTTATTTTTTCTCTTCATTTTTTATTTAAAATATAAATTTTTTCAACCATTTTGCGACAAATCGGACACGTTTTGCTCCATTTTTTTGAGCATCCTTCGCAAAATGAGGCATGACCGCAGTCATACATGACGCAAGATTTATTTTCAACGCATGAAATACAATTTTTGGAACTCTTTTGTTTTATTTTAACAACTTTACCACCATTTTCTTCTTCTTTTTTAATTTGTGGTTGTTGTTTTGTTGTAACAAAAATTTGGTTCAGCTTGTTTTTACTGCTATTTTCAAGACGTTTTTGAAGGCAACTCAAAAAATCGGACACATTATTTACAAGAAACCAGTTGTCTTCTATCGGAAATTGTAAAGGTAATTTGTGTATAAAAATACACATGTCAAAACTTTCATTCGCAATAAAATTCAATGATAAAACATATTCGGATGTTTCCAAAATATTCTTTTCCCGTACGTGGCATATTTCCAATTGAAAACATTTTAAAAAAATTGTAATTTGTTCAAAAGATGTAAAAACAATTAATCTTTTTTCTTCTTGCATTTTTATTTTTATTTATTCACTTAAATCCATTTCTTGGTTAAATGTATTTAAAATTTTAATTGCCAAACTTGAAATTTCTTGGTCGGAATGCGTTAAACTAATTTTCTCAATTTGCGTAATACCGTCAAACTCTTCCAACGCATTTTGCATAAGTTTCTCGTCATTGTGTTTGCAAAAATTCAAAATTCCCTTTAAACATACCAATAATAAGTCATTATCGTATTTTTCGTATAGAATGGTGTCCAAATATTTGAGCATATGCGTCATTTTTGGTAACGCTTCTTTGTAAATGAGTAAGTTGCAAAAAAGAAATTTGATGGGAATTACAACTTTACGGATATCGTTTCTAATTAAAATCTTTTCAATTACATTTAAAAACGATTCCTCCGTTAAAAAAGGAATTGCCGCAAAACATGTGGAAATTATTAATAATCCGCCCGCACCTTCCTCTCGAATGGTTGGTTGTTTGTCGAAAAGAAATGATTTAAATAATTTTAAAATACCCATTTGAATTAACGGTAAATGTGTTTCTTGCGTTAATAATAAAGATGTTAAAATATCCGCATGCGTTAGGTAAAGATTGGATGCATGTTTTTTAGGATTAATAATACGATCCATCAATGTTGCATTTTTACAAATATGTATGCGGAATTCGTCCGAAACTTTGGCTGCGTTTGCAATGGTACACATGGTCATTTCATACGTTTTGTCAATATCTTCTTCTGTAAAGTATTCATTTAGAAAGAGTTTGTTTATCAAAATATTCCAGAGAGACATGATTTCGGAAACATTTGGAGATTCTTGTTTGTGATGTAGCATCGATTTTATAAAAAATACGCAAATGCTGATAACATTCCATTGCTGTTTTTCCAAAGCATACACCAAATTTTTTTCAATTGCCGCAATAACTTTTGGATAAATGTGTCTATTCATTTGACTATTATCTATGCACATGTGCGCCAAAGTCCATATAATATTTTCGCGAATAGTTGTGTCTTCGTGATTGGTTATTATTGTAAGCATGAGAGGTAATCCTTTCATTAGCGGAGTCGTCCATGTAAGTGTTTCTGGATGCGCGGAAATAATGATTAAAATGTGCGAAACGGTTTGTAACAAAAATTTATGTTGAGACGCCAATAAGCTTAACAATTTGTTGATAACGTGTTTGTTTGCAAATAAAAATGGTTGTCCTGCTACTTGATCAAACATATCTGACGGACCAAAAAAAGGTTCAATGTCTCTTGTTTTTAAAACTTCCAATAATGTTTCGCAAATTGCAATTGGTTCTTTTTCATGTAAAAACTGATCAATTGGAAATGTTTGTATAAGTTTTACAATATTTGTGCACTCTACTGACGGATCTTTTCGCCGTTTTTCCAAACGTTGTTCGCGTTTGTTTTTGGTGTGTTCCATCTTTTCCTTGACATGTTTCGACGTGACTTCCGCAGATGAGCCAGTATTTGGCTTGAAAATTCTTTCTTGTTGTTGCATAATTTTTTTTTAGGAAAACAAAAAAAAAATGGCAAAAAGGGGTGAAATTAATTTAATAACTGGCCCTATGTTTTCCAACAAAACTACGGAATTAATGCTAACGTTGAAGCGATATTTAATCAGTGGGAAAAATGTGTTGATGATAAAACATTCAAATGACACTCGCTATTCCAAAAATCTTGCGTCAAGTCATGACGGAATGTGTATGATTGCTGTAGCAGTTAATTCATTACAAAACGTCGTTGTAAAAGAAGATGTAGACATTATTGGAATAGATGAAGGACAATTTTTTGAAGATTTGCTCAAATTTTGCTTAAAATGGATAGCAATGGGTAAAACAATTTACATTGCAGCTTTGTGTAGTAAAGCCAAAAGATTTTCAGATGATTTAGATATAGAATGGCCAGAAATACAGAAAATTATTCCGTTTGTTTCTGACATTTCTTTTCAAAAATCTGTGTGTATTATTTGCGGATCATCCAGCGCAACTCGCAACAAATGCTTGGTAAGTTTACCAAAAGATGGTGTTTTAATTGGCGGAGGTTCCAAATTTGTTTCTGTATGTGTTTCCTGCGAAGATGTCGAAGTTTTGCCGCAACATTTGGAAAATCGCGGAAAATGCGTTGAAAAAATTAAAGAATTATTTATTTAAATATCTTCCAATTATCTTTCTTTTCTACTTTTGCCAAAAAATACCCTTCAATATCTGTTTTGTCTTGTTTTTCATGTTTTTCATAACTATAAAGAATTTCAATGTCATATTTGGGACGTTTCCCTTTTGAACGTTTTATAACTTTTCCAACATAATCACAACAAAACAAGGCAGAAACATTGGTGACATAATCGCCAACTTCTGGATAAAATCGGTGAGGATTCCAACCAACTTTTGTGGAAATGGTGCCATTTCTTTTGCGAGTTTCTTGAATTATAGTGTCCAATGATTCAATTTCATAATTTTCCTTAACCCACTTTTTAAATTCGGAACTCATTTTTTATATTTTAATTTTCAATTTTTTATTTTTACTTTCAAATACATTATGAGCCAACACTATATTTTGGAAATATGCAAGACCAGCTGGATAAGACCTGTGCAAAATCTGTAACAAGTATTCATAACACTTTTTGGATAAATCAAATTCTTCATGTAAAATTTTGAACCAGTTTGGTTTAGGTTTATATCGCTCCACAACATCCAACAAACAGAGTATATCTTCTTCAATTATATTATGTAAAAGTGTTTTTTTCATCCATTGCAAATCATAACATCGACCATAAGTTGGAGAATAAGGTTGGATATATTCTAATAGTATGGCAGGTTCTAATCTCTTTTTCTGCATTGATGATTGAAATAACAAATTATTTGTATTTTGGACATTTAAACTTTGCATAAAGAGACCACGTCTAAATCCCTTCTTTTCTTCTGCATCCATTAACACCAAATCATACAAAAATTGTGTCAATTCTTTGCTCTCACTTTGATTAAAATCTTTCCAAGTTAATCTTTTGTTCTCTTTTAACAATTCATACCATCTTTTACAAACATATTTACAAACAATCAAATGACGATTTTCCAAATGTTTGAAAATTGAAATTAATTCATTTTTGTCAAAACTCCTTTGAGTCATTTTTATATTTAAAGAATTTTTTTTTAAATATGAAGGGTATTTCATTTTGTTTTGGAAATCGAGAAAATTTTATCAAAAATTATAAAGAGGTTTTATCCTATGGTAAACCAAGCTATCGGTATTTGGGAGCGAAAACATCTTACTTTTTAGCAGATCGATTGGCTGATACATGCGGAAAAGAACCTGTCAGTTATTCGGCTTATTTAGCCATGGAAGATTTTAAAGATAAAGTTCTTTCGAACGCACCAGTTTCAACGCGAACACTATATTCAATGACAGAGCTTGATTGTATTGACGATATAAGCGATGCACTGGAAAAAATAGGAATTCCTTGTGCGAAAAAAAATTAATAAAAATTTGGTTTATTTATTTTTCATTATTTCGACCAATTTCTTTATTGGGACATCATTAATTGGACATTCCACAATATGAAAATTTGTGCGACCACTTTTTACGTATTCAAGCATTCGTTTCCCAGCATCAAGTCTGGACGAACAATAATTTTCAGGAACATACTCAAAAAGCCCATACTCATTTTCCCCATAAACAACAATGTATATTAAATGTTTCTTATTTGATTCTGCCATATTTTGTTTAAACACACCCTCCACTCACTTTTTTTTGCGCCAAAATTATGCGCACAAATATTGTAATTTGCAAAGAATTGTGCGCAAAATTTTTGGCACAAAAAGGGGTTAGTGATGTTTAATGAAGTGTCTAAATATTGGGAAACGTGTTTCCCGTTTTCTGCCATTTTGTCGCGATATTTTACAAACAGAGACAAATACAAATTGGAAGATAAGGAATTTGCATTTGGAGAATATTATCAACGTTACGCGAAAAATAACAAAAACAAGGCATGGCGTTTCGCAACTACCGAGGAACTTTCGCAACATCTTTGCAAACATAATTTCAGTACGTTTTACATGGGTCCAATCTATTTGCCGGACAATCGCCGAAATGATCCGCATGTAACGCATCCAAGACCGCTGTGTTTTGATGTAGATTTGGATGATTATCATGCAGAATTTTCGGCAAATCGTCCGAAAAGTGTGGAAAGAGTGATTAGAAAATGTGAGTGTGAGGCGAAACAATGTTGCGATATATGTTGGAAACAAATTGCAGTAAATCCAATAAAAGAATGTTTCTCTTTTTTCAAGGATATTATGCAATTTGAGGAGGTATTGTGCATATATTCTGGAAATAGAGGATTTTGGTTTATTATAACGGATCCGGAAGTATGGGAATGGGATCAAATATCGCGGGAAAGTATTGTAAAACGTGTGCCAGCAATTGTGGATGCCCAAGTAACAACGCAAGGAAATCATTTGATGAAAATTCCGCTAACGTTGCACAAATCGTCGGGATATGTGTGTCAACCGATTGATGAAAATTTTTTGCCGAGTCATGCGGTTCATTATTCGGTAATGACGATGAAAATTATGCAAACGTTTATTAATAAAATTTAAAACAAATGATAGAAGAAAATAATAATAATTATACGGAAATTGTTAATAAAACGTTTCAAAAAGCTAAATATTATTCTGAAAAAACTAAATTTGATTTAATAATCGACGGAGAACAAACAAATGTGCAATTATTTTGCAACAATAAAAATGTATATAAAACGGAAGCAATTTTAAACGTATCTGTAAGCCTATTTTACAAATTTCAATCAGATGTTTACGAAAATAGAATATATTTGTGGGATACGTATGCGCGATTTGGCTTGGGAAAATTAATATATATGAAAGTATTGGAAACGTTTGAAGTAAATGATGGTCAAATGTTTTACATTGAATTTATTATAAAACCTGATTCATTTCTGTATGAACCTAGATATTTTCAAGGAATTCATTGGTCTAGAAAAAACAAGGTTTCTTTATTTAAAACGTGTAAACACCTCAAATATGAACCAAAAGAGAACAATTGTCAATTGTTTTATGTGTCTTGGTTTAACGAGATAGAACAATCTCAAACGTTTGTTACAGAATTAATAAAATTTAACTTTGGTGGAAAATTAAAGAAAATTGACGTTGACACATTACGCAATCGTTTAAATTTTTTAGAATCGGCTTGTAAAAATTTTGAAAAAGTTTATGATCCATTTAAATGTTCTGGATGCCACAAAAACGTGCAATCTCACCTTTTAAAATGTTTGTCTTGTCATGTAGAAAGATATGGAAAATGTAACGATTTAAGTTGTAACGAACCGTGTCATTTTGATGATGAAACATGTAAAAAATGTGGTCAACCAATAACTAAAATTAATTTTTAATGTTTATATTTTTAAACCAAAAACAAAAAAAAATAAAAAAAATGAAACGACAAAAATTTGTACAAAAAAAAGAGGAAAAAAAAGAACAAGAAGAACCTAGAAATATTCTTTGTCATGTAGTTGTTGGATGTATTTTTTTATTAAGTTTTGTTGCAATCATTGTCGCCATTACTTATCCTTATCCGCATACCGATTACTATAGAGATGCAAAATTATTAAAAGGAGATACATTGGGGCGCATTAATTGCACCATTGGCGAACGTTACGACTCTTATTTGGACATTTGCGCGCCACTTCCGCAATCTTTTTTACCAGAATTAGTGGATGATACGGTAGGTGCGTGTGAATCATTTTTTAAACACATGTCGGGGAATTGGATAAAATCTCACAAAAATGAAAATCGAGCATTTACATATGTTTACAGAAAAAATCAAAAATACATACACGATATTATTAGAGATCCGACGTCTGGATACGTATATACATTTTATAGATCGTGCTTAGATACAATTGTACACCATCAACACGTAATGATTGATAATTCACAAGTAAGACATGTAAAAGAACATATTCTGGGTGCTTTAAAAACACATGGCGATTTACCAATAATTTTCGCAAGATTGGCTGCGTATGGGTTTACGTCTCCTTTTTTATTTACAATTGAACCGCACCCAACAGAACTGAAAATGATTCCATTAATACGGAGAGATTACATGTTTAACATTACAGCGGAAAACAGTTACGAATTGAATGAATGTTTGAAAAAACTTTCCAATTGGATTGTTGAAGATGAAAATTTTGAAGGAACATATATAGAATATTTACAAACAAGATTTAAACGAGATTTATTAAACATGGGAACACTTTTAGACGGATCTCCGCCCAATTTTTGGAAAATGTATTTACGAGAATTAAATGGATACAATATGGAGGAAGACATTGACATCTCAACACAACCCGTGTGGATCACCGATAAACAATATTTGCAACTTTTGTTACACCGTTTGAGCGAAATTTCCGTCAAAGAGTGGAAAGCTTACGTCGAACATTCGATTGATTTTCATACACAGCAGCACATTCCGGATTTACCAGAGGATTCTTATTTTAGAATTCACAACCCAGTCAATGGACGATTTCGCCATCGTTCGTATGCATTTCAAGGAGATAAAAATGATCATGCGTGTATGGATTTGACACAAAAATTGTTACCCGGAACAATTGGAAATATTTTTTTAAACAAACATATGAAAAATTACGAAATTATCAAAAAACAAGTCAAAGAAGTGGTGGAAAACGTTAGAGATGCATTTGCCGACATGATTCACAACACTTCGTGGCTTTCTGCTAATACAAAAGAAAAAGTTGCGGATAAATTACAAAATATAATTGTGCGGGTAGTGCACCCAAACTTTTATGAAGAAGAAGCAATTGTGACCAGAATTACGATTGATTCTTATTTAAGAAATATCAATATTATCAGAAGATATTTAGCTACTCGTAATTTTGAATTGTGGACAAAAGGAGAACCAAACAGAGACTTGATACAACGTTTTGGTAGTCCCATAACCACTGTGAATGCATTTTACTCACCAGTTACAAATACCATTACTATTTTTGCAGGCATTTTGACAGAACCATTTTATTCTTCTACGTTTAAAGATGTAGAACTATACGCGACAATTGGTATGATTTCTGCGCACGAAATTGGGCATGCGTTGGACAATGTGGGCAGATTGTTTGATAAAGATGGGTCTTTTATGATAAAAGATTCTTGGACAATGAGAGAAATTGAAGAGTTTGAAAAGCGCAAAAAGAGTTTAATGGAGGAATATGAGGCTCCCTTTGGTTGTATAAATGCAAAATATGGTGAACAAACCATTGGCGAAGATTTGAGTGATTTGAACGGATTAACCGCAGCATTATGGGCATACAAAAAAAGAGGTGGAAAAGATTTTGCGTCATTTTTTAAAATTTTTACGCAACTTTGGAGCGAAACATATGATTTAGATATTTATTGTGACCGCGTTAGTAACGACGAACATGCCATAAGTATGTTTAGAGTAGATAAAACATTGCGACAAATGAAAGAATTTAAAGACACATTCCATTGCTCCAAAAAAGATTTAATGGTAAATCCAAACCGAATCGTCATGTACGGCGAATAAATTAAAAAAAAGACCGCGGTCCTTTTTTTCAAAAAAAAAAAATATTTATATCACCATGGTGAAAAAGTAAATTTTTTTGTCAACAGTTTGTCAACAAAATTTTTCAATTTTTTCAACTTTTTTCTTACCTTTGCAAAAATTCCCCGCATTTCCCGCACCAATCACCTCGCAACGCGTTACTCTACAACGCAAATTTATGCGCCATCTCCAAGTGGGTTCCGAACGATTTGTTCAAAAAAGTTGGAAATTCCTCGTGCATTTTTTTTTCTACGCGCAAAAAATTTAAGTTTTACCAACTTTTTATTACGTGTCAGTTAGGGTAGTCGAAAAAGTTGTAAAATTTTTCAAAAAAGGGTAAATTTTTATCCGTTTCCTCAAATTTTTTCCAACTTTTCGACCACCCTAACTGACACGTAATAAAAAGTTGGTAAAAATGGTTTTTTTTGCGCGTAAAAAAAAATTTACACGAGGAATTTCCAACTTTTTTGAACAAATCGTTCGGAACCCATTTGGAGCCGGCGCATACTTCTGCGGTAATTACTTTTGCTATTGGAGCTAATTACCGCGGGATATTCGGGGAATTTTTGCAGAGGCGTGCGGAAAAGTGGCACCAAATTTCCCTAAACCACCCATGGTTCAAAATTATTTCGTCACGAATTTTTTATATAACAAATTTAAAATTTCCCGCACGAATCCGCGGCGATCACCTCGCAACGCTTTACTCTACAACACACAATCGCGCGCCTTCTCCAAGTGGGTTCCGAACGATTTGTTCAAAAAAGTTGGAAATTCCTCGTGTAAATTTTTTTTTACGCGCAAAAAAAATCATTTTTACCAACTTTTTATTACGTGTCAGTTAGGGTAGTCGAAAAAGTTGTAAAAAAGTTGGGAAACGGGTAAAATTTTATCCGTTTTTGGAAAATTTTTGCAACTTTTCGACCACCCTAACTGACACGTAATAAAAAGTTGGTAAAAATAGAAAATTTTGCGCGTAAAAAAAAAAATGCGCGAGGAATTTCCAACTTTTTTGACAAAATCGTTCGGAACCCATTTGGAGTCGGCGCATGATTCCGCGCTGATTACTTTTGACGGAGGAGGTGATTGCCGCGGAGTTGTGCGTAGTGTTTTTACATGAGGCGTGAAGAAACACCAAATATTTCTGCTATACAACCAGTGGTGAAAAGGTGATTTTTGGAAATTTATATAAACCGCCAGTGGTGAAAAGGTGATTTTAATATTTTTTTTAAAAAAAAAATAAAATCTTGTTGACAAGTTGTTAACAAAACAACTTTTTTACCATGGTGTATTAGCAAAATGTTCCCGCCAATTTTTTGTTTACAAAAAAAATGGTAAAATTTACCCAAACTACATCACCATGGCGGTTACAGCTAAAATACCGGTTTACTGACTACGTAACGGCGATTTGGCACCATGGTTAAAAAAGTGAAAAAAAAGTCCGGAAACAAGAAAAAAAAATAATGAGGGTTTCAAGTTTTTTAAAAAATGTAAAAGATACAGAACAAAACAAATTACTGGCCAATTTGTGTTATTTGCACATGTTAGATTGTATTAAAACAAATTCTACAGCAGAATTGTTACAAAAATTTTTGGACATTTTTCACCCTAAAAAATTTATAATGCATTTAGAAATGAATCTTTTAAATAATTACATTGTAATACAAAACGAGACGACAATTTATTTTGCTTATCATCCACGTATGGAGGAATATGCGATGGTTTATTTAGCAGATTCCAGAAGATCGCGCAATAAACAGTGGAAATTTTGGAAACATTTTGAAATACCTCAAACAAAAAATGAATACGATTTTCCAAAAGATGTATTAATATATTTGCTATTTTTTTGCAGAACAGAGGATATAATTAATTGGCGTTCAGTAAACAAGAAATGGCATAGCGCATGTCACAGCAAACAAATATGGCTATTTCGTTCCATAATTGTTGGAAAACAGTGCGAAACTATGCGACAATTTTTAATGGCTAATTTATGCATTGAAAAAAATAATTACGCTCAATTGGTATACATTGCAAAAGTTTATTTAAACGTCTTTTTTTGCGTCAAAAAAGATTTTGTTCCTCGATTAAGACTTGTGGAAGATCATACAATATATCCAACAAATGCTGAACGTATAAGAATGTGTGTTGGTGTAATGGACGAAACATATGGACCAATTGTTTGGTTTACAAATACAAAGTTTCGAATCAGATCATTTAATAACACAAAAGGATATCACGATTCGGATATGGGTAATTGGTTAAAAACGTACTGTTTAAGATATGTTGATTTTTGTTTATTTCATTGCTAAATAAAGATTTGGATTTAAAAATTGTGTGTTGTAAATCATAAATCCTAATCCGCCCAACGTAATCAATTGAAAAATAATTATTCCAATTACTGGCCCTGCTCCATTGACAACGCAATCCCAAATACTAAACAAAAACGACAAAAGAACCGCTCCACAAACAATTCCTAAAACGATCCTATTAACTGATAAGCAAGTTTTTTGTTTTTGTTCTGGTAAAGATTCTTCTTCTATGACACCTTCTTCTTGCATTTTTTTCTTATTTAAAAAAAAATTTTTTATTTTCTTAAACAAATTTCCTGATGATTTTCCCAATCTTCTGCCTGACATTCGCCACCACAATACACCACTCCTTGGCAACATTGGTAAAGTTGTTGTGGAATTTTGGCGCAGATTCGGCATTCAACCGCGGTAGAGCCTGTTTTGGTTACATAAAGATTGTGGTCAATTTGCTCTGATGTTGCATGTATTTTGGTGGATGTATACCATAAACGCCATTCTCCAAGATTTACATCAAATGTCTTAAAATAATCTGATATCGTTTTTTGGATATTGTTATCGGTAAGAACAAAAATGTTGATAAATTTAGCACCACCAAGCGCCACATATTTTTTAATTGTGTCCACGTTATCTTTTTCAATTAAAATTTTAACAAACGGATATTCTTTTTCTGTTGATTCAATCTTTGCAAGTGGTCTATTTTTTGCGGAAATCAAATAATATTTTATAAGACCACCTTCGTTCCTGTATTGTTGAAGTTTTTGGAACGTTGTTGACATAATATTTGTATCCATATGAACAATATTAACCTGTAAGCTTTTGTTCATGCAATCATCCAAAACTCTTTCAATGATCCATCCACGAGGTTTTTGAAATTGTAACAATTTTGTTTGAAATTCTTGTATTCTTTCGCGATCTTTGGTTGATGCTTGTATCATATTTGCGCAATATTGTTTTCGACGTTCCAGCTCTTTCATACAATCTTCTAGAGACATTTCAGTCGCATTTGATGGTAAAGTTGTAAACAACTTCTGTTTAGTAGTATATTCACGTTGGTTAATTGTTTCTGTTAAATCTGCAATCTCATTTTTTAACGTTTCTTCGGATGTTTCCGTCAAATCAAGTATAACGCGTTGGGGAGGGGGAGGAGGAGGGGTCTTTTCTTTTTGTTTTTCAGCACGTGGAGGTGTTTTTTCTTTTTGTTTTAAAATTTTTTCAGGAACACGCACAATTTCTCCAGGCATTTGTTGGTATTGTTCCAATTTTTGTTGTAATAATTCTTTTATCTTATCCACATCAAGAATAGCTATTTCATTACCTCGTTTATCACCAAATACTTCTTTAAACGATTTTTTTACCACTCTTGTTGCATTAAACAATTTTGTTAATGCTTCGATCATTTTTGTTTTAAAAGCATTATTAAATGCTTGTAAATTTTCTGACCACAATTTTTTTTCATTTTCTAAATTGTCAATAAAACTAATATAATCGTTACCAGAATTGGTTTCTCTCAATATTGATGAGGTAATTTTAAATGGATAAAATTCTTCCAATTGTAATCTAAAAGAAGATTTGGTGACAGTTTGTTTTTTTGGAAAAGAAACAGTTTGTTTTTTTGGTGATACTTCTATTGGTAATTCCTCTTCTTCTTTCCCCTTGTCCACATCCATTGGAATTGTTTCTCTATTCCAGTTTAAAAAATCAAGTAATGGTCTAATAGCT
>Ga0315287_10003945_pt1 | contig 14397 bp, 9 predicted proteins | sample YL17G11_0_MG_FD_205037 | JGI IMG/M metagenome (GOLD analysis project Ga0315287, IMG submission 205037) | Sediment microbial communities from Yellowstone Lake, YNP, Wyoming, USA - YL17G11_0 | ecosystem: Environmental > Aquatic > Freshwater > Lake > Sediment | place: USA: Wyoming | collected... | reverse complement strand
ATGTCGAAGTCGAAGAAGAACGTCGTCGACCCGTCCGAGATCATCGACCGCGTCGGCGCCGACACCGAGCGGCTGTACACGCTGTTCATGGGCCCGCCCGATCGCGACATCGAGTGGTCGGAGGAAGGCATCCGCGGCTCGTTCCGCTTCCTGAACCGCGTCTGGGCGCTTGTCGTCGAGGCAACTCCGCGCCTTGCCCCACGAACAGCGGCCGCCGACCCGGCGACCCTCGACGCCGACGGTTCCGCTCTCTGGCGCCGCGTGCACCGCACGGTGCGCAAGGTGAGCGAGGACATCCAGGATCGCTTCAGTTTCAACACCGCCGTGTCGGCGATCATGGAGCTGACGAACGACCTCGGCCGCTACCTCGAACGCGACGACGCCGATCCGGCGCTCCTGCGCGAGGCCGTCGACACGCTGATCCTCATCCTGTCGCCCATCTGCCCATTCCTCGGCGAAGAGCTGTGGCGCCGCGTCGGGCACGAAGGTTCGCCGCTCGAAGTCGGCTGGCCGCGCTACCGCGTCGACGCGCTCGCGGCTGACACGATCGAGATCCCGGTGCAGATCAATGGCAAGCTGCGTGCCAAGGTGGCGGTGCCCGCTGAAGTGGCCGCCGACGCCGAGGCGCTCAAGGCCGCCGCGCTCGCCGACCCCGAGGTCAAGGCAAAGCTCGAAGGCGTCCAGCTCCTCAAGGCCATCGCCGTGCCCAACAAGATGGTCAGCCTCGTCGTGAAGTAGAGATCGTGACCAAAGAATCGACTGAAGAGTCTCGCTTCGTCTCCGAGTCCCATCCTGCCGAAGGTGGCTGCGCAGATCGAGCCCCCCCCTCGGCCCCTCGGCGCGGCGCCTGCGGTCCGCGCCCAGCTGCATGCCCTGAAAGGTCAGCAGCCCTGGATTCGAGGAACTGCTCCCCGCCATCCCGGGACACCAGGCCAGGCGAAGGCAACGATCCGCGCGCCTTCGCCCCTAGCCGTTCGCAACCCGCCGGGCGAACGGCCGTATTCCTCGATAGGGATGGAGTGCTGAATGACCAAACGGCCTTCGTCAACAAGCCTGACGACTTCCGCCTGCTTCCAGGCACAGCCGCAGCCATTCGACGACTCAACGAAGCGGGAATCCCCGTCGTCGTCGTCACCAACCAAGGCGGCATCGCCCTCGGCTACCTGACCGAAGACGACCTCGCCGCCATCCACCGACACATGGCCGAACTGCTCGCGGCGGAGGGTGCGCGCGTGGATGCAGTCTACTATTCCCCGTACTTTCCCAACGGGACAATCCCCAGATACTCGAAAGACTCTCCGGATAGGAAACCGGGCACCGGCATGCTCGAACGCGCCCGCGACGAGTTGGGAATCGATCTCGCGAAGTCATACCTCGTTGGCGACGCGACCACCGACATCCTCGCCGGCCTCCGCGCCGGCTGCACCACCATCCTCGTCCAGACCGGCTTCGCCGGTAGCGATGCGAAGGTGGTTGCAGAACCCGACTTCACCGTCAAGGATCTGCCAGCAGCGGTCGATCTCATTCTCAACCGCCTGGCCGACGCTGCCACCCGACACAGCCAGGCGAAGGCGTTCCGGTCGGACAGCCTTCGCCCCTAGCTGCTGCCCATCGGGCAGCAGCCATCGTCCTAGGTCGGACTGTCGCTGGGACTACAGCCCTCGCCTAGTCGAAGCCAGCAAAGACACGCGACAAGCGAACGCAAGTTCGCTCCTAGCTGTTCCCTTCCTAAGGGAACAGCCATCGACCCCTAGGCGCTGCCCGCTCAAGCAGCGCCCAGCTGCCGTCGATCTGATACTCGATCGCCTCGCGCCTGTGGCCACGTGACGCCGCCAGGCGAAGGCAGCCCGCCCTTAGCGGCCTTCGCCCCTAGCTGCTGCCCATCGGTCAGCAGCCATCTCCTTGGGTGGGTTTTCGCTGGGACTACATCTCCCGCCCAGTCGAAGCCGATTCCTCCGCGGACGAAGAATCGGGTTCGACCCTAGCCACCGCTCGCGTGAGCGGTGGCCTGCGGCACACCTTGTTCTGCCCCGGCAGGGCGCAGCACGCGTACAACCGTTGCGTCGCTGCGTCACTGCCGGGTAAGATCCAGCAGACACTGGGGCCTTAGCTCAGCTGGGAGAGCGCTTGCATGGCATGCAAGAGGCCAGGGGTTCGAGTCCCCTAGGCTCCACAGCACCCGCTACACCGCAGATCCCGTACGGGCTACCATCATGGTTCCCGTTCCCTTGGCCGGTGTTGTTGACCGCGGGGTTGCCCTCGGCGTATCGTCCATCCAAGGTAAGCCTTGGGGGTGGTCGCTGTGCGGCGAGATGTGTTAGCGGGTTCGCTGCTTCTGGTCCTGTGCGTCGTGATCCTTGGCTTCGCGGGCTGCGGCTGGTTCCAGCCGCAACCGGCTGTTGACTTCAGCCTAAGCCCTGTCGAGGGGAACAAGCCGCTTCTTGTCGACTTCGTTCCTTCTGCCGAAGGAGAACCGACGGCGTACGTCTGGGACTTCGGCGATGGAGCGCGTTCATCTGAGCAGGCGCCATCTCACGTCTACTACGCGGCCGGCGTGTATTCCGTGACCCTCGCGGTGAGCTACGACACGGGTGCAACCGTCTCCGTGACGAAGACAGACTGCGTTGAAGTTCGCAAGGGTCTAGCCGACGAGGCCGAACTGAATCTCTATTGGCTGGATCGCGGCAGTGGGGCGATCCGCCGAGGGGCGCTCGGCGGCGGCGAGATCACGACGGTCGTCACGAGCATCGACGACGGCGTCTTCCTCACGGTGGGGCTCGACTGCCTCTACTGGATTGACGGAAGCGATGTCTGCAGGGCGCAACTCGACGGAACCCACCACGCCATGCTCTTCTCCTACTACGGAACTCCTCTGAGCCTGTGCATCGATGCGTCCAACTGGACGATGTACTGGACCGCTCCTCCCGAGGGTTATGGGTACGGTGGAATCATGCGTTCCGACCCGCTGGGCCAGAACAGGAAAGTATGGGCACAACAGTGGGGCGGCGGGAGCGGCGACGCAGTGCCGTGGTTCCTCGCGATCGACTCTGCCTCCGGCCGCTTGTACTACGTGCGGATGTTCCATAGGTCCGTTAAGCCGCAATCCGGCGGGACGGACGGAGTGAAGGCAGACCCCGTCATGGTCTCGATCGAGTGGACCTACACCGGGACGTTCGCCGGCCGTCCAGTGATCGGAGGTCTCGGGCGCAGCGGCGGCATGGTCGTGGATGCCGGGCTCTCAGCCGGCGCGCGATACATCTATTGGACGGATGTAGAGACTGGGCGAATCGGTCGCTGCAAGATCGACGGCACAGGCCTCACGTGGCTGATCACCGGCCTCGCATCGCCGACAGGCATCGCCGTGGACATCCGGGGCGGCAAGCTCTATTGGTCAGACGGAGCCGGCATCCATCGGACCAATCTTGACGGAAGCGGGCAGGAGCTGATCTACCCGAACGCCGAAGCAGTCGCGCTTGCTCTCGGCTAGGCACCCTGGCCCATCCGGCCGTGCCTCCGGCGTTCAGGAGGCACGGCTCCGTCCTGCGATCTCGGATCCTGGAGCGCATCGCCGGAGTGAATCAGTACACGTCACCACTCCGCGACGGTCACACGCGTTCTCTGATCGGTCCCCAGGCTCCACAGCCCGTGTATTCTCGTTCCCTTCTGCCTTTCCCGCCTTCGCACTGAGGCTGTCAGCCCGTTGTTCGTGCGAACGCTGTGCGGCTGCCGAGGAGATCCGAGCAGCTGCGCTGCCCAGGATTCAGGGATTCACCACGATGCTCGCAGACAAGCGAATCCCGCGGCCCCTCCGCCAACTGGTGATACAACTCTCGGCCCAACGACTGGCGCCCGTGCAGATTGCTAGCCTAGTCTGAGAGGCCAAGTCGCTCGAGAAGGTTGGCGTATCGAGGATCCGAGCGGACGGAGGCAAGATGAGAGTCGATCTTTATCGACAGGATCTCGCGATCGCGTTCAGCGTATGCGCGCTCGAGCAATTCGAATCCCTCGTCATTCCGACCCAGGGCGAAGTGAAACAGAGCCACCAAGTAGGGCGAGACCGGTTCCCTCTTCGCATGTTCAAGAACTATGTTCAGCGACGCCTCGATGGCTCTTCCATCCCCCTTGACTTCCCGGACGAGGGCGAGGGAGAGCTCGACTTCTGGATCGAAGGAGCCTGCGAGCTCCCGCGCTTTCTCGAAGTCGGCCTGAGCCAGATCCAGCCGCCCTTGCTGTAGGTAGATGTCTCCGCGACACGCGCGCAGGACACGATTGTCCTCTCCGAGCGCAAACTCCATGTTGTACTCAGCAAGCGCGAGATCTGCTTGCCCTGCAGCCTGGTAGGCGTTCCCGAGGGCCCCGTGCTGCACGGCGGACAGAGGGTCGAGTGCCTGGGCCGTCATGAGCGCGGCGATCGCCTCATCCGATCGTCCGCACGTGGAGAGATACAGGCCAAGCCAGTGATGGGCTAGGGCATAGCTAGGCGAGAGCTCAATCGCCCTGCGCAACTCCTTCTCCACTCCCTTTAGGTCCAACTCCCAGGACAAGACTGCCCCCAGCGCGACGTGGGCCTCTGGCAGATTGGGGTCTAGGGTCAGCGCCTCCAGTGCGCTCGCCTTGGCCTTGGGAACCGCGTCGGCGGGCGCCACGGACGCGTAGTTGGGCAGGACCTCGTATGCGATGGATAGTGCGGCGTGGACCGCAGCGTGTCCGGGGACGAGCGCGATCGCCCGCTCAAAGCACTCGATGGCGTTGCGGATATTGCCGGCAGACCTGCGACTCATGAAGCCGCGGCCGTTCAAGTAGGACGCGTAGGCTTCCGGGTTCGCTTTCCCCGGCTCGCCGGCCGGCCGCGCGGCCCTTGGCACGAGCTGGACTTCTAGAGCTCTGGCAACGCTGTGCGCGACCTCGCTCTGAACCACGAACACGTCATCCAAGGTGCGATCGTACGTCTCTGCCCACAGATGGGCCTCGGTCGTAACATCGATCAACTGAAGCGTGATACGGAGACGATTTCCCGCCTTTCGGACACTTCCCTCGAGGACCACACCGACGCCCAGCTCGCTGCCGACCTCCGACACGGCCTTCTTCGCGCCGCGGTACTTCATCACCGACGTGAGCGCGATCACCTGCAACCCGCGCACCTTCGACAGCGTGAAGATCAACTCCTCGGTCAGCCCGTCGGCGAAGTACTCATCGCCGGGTTCTGGGCTCATGCTCATCAGTGGCAGGACGGCGATGCGGGACGACTCCCCTGCTGGATGCGCCGGGGCCTCGTTCCGCATCCAGGGGAGGAGCATCTTGTAGACCTCAATCGAGACCTTCACATTCTTGAGATCCTTCTTGCCGAGACTCGTCATGGGGAGGTCCGTCTTGTTCCAGACTTGGTCGTAGACCTGACGGGAGAGACAGATCCCTCCGGGTTCAGCCAGCGGCTCGATGCGCGAAGTGATGTTCACCCCGTCACCGAAGATGTCGCCGTCCCGGTGAACGACGTCTCCAAGGTGAATGCCGATACGCAGATGGATGGTGCGGTCGAGGGGGACCGCGCCGTTGCGCTCGTGGAGGGCTCGCTGGATCTCAACAGCGCAGCGGACAGCCTGAAGGGCGCTGGGGAATTCGACGAGGAATCCGTCTCCTGTGCCCTTCACCTCGCGGCCCTCGTGCTCGGCGAACAAGGGGCGAAGGAGTCGCGCGTGCTCTTCGAGGAGTGCCAGAGTCAGGGCTTCGTCGGTCTGGGTGAGCGCCGTGTACCCGACAAGGTCCGTCAGCATGATGGCTGCAAGCTGTCGAGTGTCCTTGTCCATGATCTCGCTCTCTCCTCCTTCTCCGGCAGTATGGAATCTCGGGCGCGCTGCGGCAAGTAGAGACCAGCTCCCGCTCCTACAAAGGGGTTGTCGGGGTTGGCAGAAACGAGGTGGGCGCGGACAGCCTATAGTCCCTCAATGGGGAGACATAGCCTGGCCAGCACTACCACCTTGCGATCAGAACGAAGGTTCTTGTTACAGTCCCGCCGGCTCCACAGAGATTGCTCGTCCTGGTCCGGTTTCGTCGCAGTCACCCACGCGTTGAGTCTGCCCTGTACGTTAGCGACCGGCTCGGTCACGGGCAGAGGGCGAAGAGCACGTCTCGCGCGAGCACCATCTGGAAGAGACGCCTTGGCTCATCGCCGATGGGTCGGACGGTGAAGGTCAGGTCCGACCCCTCGACGTCCGCTGTGGTCATCGTGAAGGCGACCTGCGAGTAGGGCTGCCCTCCCTGCGTGCTCGCGCCGAACTCGGCCAGACCTCGTCGGAGAGGAAGGTCGGAGTTCGCGGAGGCCGGATCGAGAAAGCGCAAGACGAAGGTCCCGACGGGCACATCACCGTCGTAGCGGTACGCCACTCCAAACGCGGTGAAGACGTGAAGGCCGGCCCGCTCGGCCAGGAGCGTGTTCAATGCAGCGTACAAGCCCTGTGGGTCGCTCGCATGGATGAATGACTCGAGTACAGAGTCGGGGGACAGGATCGAGCAGGCTCCCGGGCCGATCACCAGGATCGCCGACGCCACGCCCCGCAGCCGGCCGGCCAGCCCCTGAGCCGCTGCATCCTCGCTCAGAGTCGGGATCTCTCCTCGATAGGCGCTCAACGCCTCGTCCAGAGCCGCCGACGACGATGACAGGATGAGCAGCCCGTCCTCGGCCGCAACGGCCGTGTTGAGGATGGCCAGCTCACTCTTGGCCAGCCACGCTACCCCGAAGTCAAGCGGGTGCGAGTAGACGGTCACAGCGTGCGACTCCGTCTGCGTGAAGCCGCGTTGCTCGAATAGGGACACGAGTGGGCCAAACTGGAACCCAGGAGCGAACTTCAGCACGTAGACAGGCATCGCCGTGCCATTTGTGAAGTTGGCCTCCCACTGGAGGTCGCTGCTCCGCCATCCCCAAAGCGCGGCTTGGTCCGGGTGGTTCGCTCCGAAGGCAGAGGCGGCGGCCTGGCCTCGACCGAGACTCGTGGTGAGTGCGTTCTCCGCGTCCTCAGGACTCTGCTGGAAGGCCGCATCGAACCCAACGTAGCCCTTGAGCACAGTCCAGTCCGTGAAGTAGACGGTCACTGAGACCGACGATGCTGGGACGAACGACAGCACGTCGAGGAGCGGTGAGGAGTTGGCCACGTCCTCGCCCAGGACGCCGACCGCGCCCGCCGCCACAACGAGGAGCAGGAAGAAGATTGACGCCTTCATCACACCTCCGTACCACTGGCCGATGGCGCGCACCCTAGGCATCCTCCCCACGAGGCTGCGAACGCTCTCGCATGCACGCTCTCTCATCAGGTGCCGCTCTTGTGCAGGACGGATGCAATCTCCGTTCCGCTGACCCGCCCACCAGACAGCGCCGACTCTCTCGATCCGAATTGCCCCACCATAGGCACTGCTGGCCGGTCAGTGCAAGTTCTGCGTGTATCCCGCGTCTGGGCCAGCCGCGGCCCCTCCCCGGACTTGACCTCCGCTGTCCAGGGCAGTGCTATGGGATGGCGCTAGGCCAGTCACGCTGTGCCTGACAGGTGCCTACACGGACTCCCGCTGTCGTCAGGACGAAACCCTTCTGCAGTCATGCAGGCTCCACACGACCGTTGAATCGTTTCGGGACTGGACTCGGCGGTTCCAGAACCGGCCCCCTAGGCTCTCCGCATCAGACAGCTGGCCCGAGTGTCAGGATGAACTCCTCGCCTTGCTCGCCATCTGCATCTGAGAACCCGGCCTCCCCGGACACCGTGAACCCACACTTCTGGAGAACACGAATCGAGGCCAAGTTGTGCTTCGCGACGTGGGCGTGCAGGGGGCGTGTCTTCACGTGCTGCAGAAACTGCAGCAATGCCGCGCTGGCAATGCCTTGTCCCCAGTACTCCTTCCCGAGCCAGTAGCCGACGTTCCGCTCGCCGGACTGTTCCCAACTGACAATGTTCCCGGCGACCCCGCCGTGGAAGACGACGGTCCGGAGGGCGGTCGTCTCGTCGGCCATGATCTTCGCCCAGTGGGCCATGAAGGCGTCCCGGCCGCGGGATGGGAAGGCCCCGATACGGGAGGCCTCCGGGTCGAGTTGCTGCTCAAAGAAGACGGTGAGGTCGCTCTCTTGGACGTCGCGCAGCACGACCTCTGCTCCCATAGGTTCAGTATAGCTGACGTGCCTCCCGTCCCGACCTCATCGCCGCATGCCGGTTCATCGATGGGGTGAATCTCCGCTTTCGCTCGCACTCCGGAGGGATGAGGCACATCGGACGGCCGAAGTCCACGGGACTCAAGGTCATCTGAGCCGTCAAGCAGGTCGCGCCGGGCACTTCAGCGGGAGTTCGCCTGCTAGCAGAGGGCAAGCGGCAATCCCCCGCCGAGACGAGGTCGGGCATTGGGTAGCCGGTCGCTGCCCTGCGACGGTCACGCGCGTTCCATGGTCGGTCCCCTAGGTTCCACAACTGCAGCAACGGAGGTCTGGACAAACTCCCTCGTCCTGCCGAATGCAGGGCGACTGCTCTTGGCAAAAGCCGCGGTCCAATCCGCGCTACCGTGAGCCTCTCGCACGACGGAAGCTGGATCCTCGAGTGGTACCCCCAGTCCTGCGGCGTCACCTTCCTGCGCATCCGCCTCGAGCTGGGAGAGACTCAGACGTTCGAGCTGACGATCCTCGTGCTTCCGCAGGCTGCTCGGCGCCCTCCGACAGCAAGCCACCCTCTACGGCTACTGCGACCAAGCCCTACCCGCGGCGACCTCCGTCTCTGCATCACAGCGGGGACACAGCACCACTGCACGTTCGTGCCGTTCGACGAGTGGCCGCGGGCACACCGGGGGCAAGCGCCCCCGCAGCACACAAGAGGCCAGGGGCTCGAATCCCCAGACTCCACGAGCCCTCTGAACAACAGCTGGCCTCTCACGCTGTATGGCCGACTCCCCGCGCGGAGGAGCGCACTGGCACTGGATGCGACTCTGCGGCCACGCCTCGATAGCCCTGACCGTCTGGGCTCGGTCTTGACGCTCGGTCTCGACGCAAGTCGCGGAGTTGAGGCTACTTGCCCTTGCGGCCCGGCGTCCGACGCCGCAGTCCAACGGGCCGGGGCGAAGGTGTGAACCTCGGCTCTGCTGCGACGCTCGGCAAGAGCTGCGTTGTGCCGCCTACAGGAGACGTCGCTCCCGCTTGCGGGCGCGCATGCTCCTCCATGACGAGGAGCCTACTCGGTCCTGCCATCCTCGTCTTCGGAGATGTGAAGCTTCCGCACCAGTCGAGAACGGAACCACTTGCAGAGGCACGACTCCCACTTCCTCCGCAGCTCGCGTACGTGTCGGAACACCCCAAACAACTCCAGGGCCACAAACAGCCCAAGCAGAGTGCCGGCGATAACGCCGAGCACTCCACCGCTGTACTCGTGTCCTGCAATCAGAACAGCCGCACCGCCGACACCGAGTAGCGCAAGTAACGTCTGTCCAAGGCGCGCCACAGCCCTCGCCCGGGAGGCCGCTTGCCCGTCCACCCAGATTCCTGTCTTCCTTTGCTCCTCTGCAACTGTCTTCTCGAGCACTTCTGCACGGCTCTCAGCCTTGCGCAGCCGAGCGTCGAACTCGGATAGTCTCTGTTCATATTGCCGCTCCAGTCCTCGCGCCTTCTCGTCCGCCGCCTCTGCATAGGCTGCCTTGACGCGCTCCACCACCTCGTCTAGCGTCGCGGCGTCGATGTCAGCTGGGTCCTCCTCTTCCATCTCAGCTTCGCGTAGCAGGCGATCCGACATGGCTGATACGACCACGGCTGTCACCTCGTCGGACGTAAGCCTGTTCGATGTCCGCAACTCCTCGAGGTGACGTAGGAACCGTTTCCACGTCTCCGGGGATGGACGCATGGCAGCTCCGCAGAGCGCAATCAGCTCCCGAAGCTTATAGTCAGCACAAAGTGCTGGCTTCTTAAGCCACGCCAGGTTCGACAGAGCACGAATGTGCACGATTGGGGCCATGCCCGTTTCGTGCTCGTCCTCCTCCCACCAAGCGCGCGTGTTTCGGATCACAAGCGGGGCGGAAGTCGCGAACACTGCTCCGCTCTCCTCGATCGTGGCCGAGCGATGCCCCTTCCGCATCGTCAAGACAGCTGCCACACAATCCACGTCGTGTAGGACCCGAGGCTCCACCTCGTTGCGAGTAGCTGGATCGGCGAGCCTCGCTGCAAGAGCCTTCTCACCAGCCGTGTACTCCCTCACGTGTGCCGGTGCTGACCGTTTCTCGAAGCCGACTGCCGCGATCTCCGTCTCAAGCAAGGCAGACATCTCCCGCACATCGCTTGTGGAGTAACGCTGAGTGAGGAAGTGCCTTGCCATCGGCACAGTACGCAGGGAATTGCGCCCCTCTGCAGTGGCCAGCCTGTCCTCGTACATCGACAGGATCCTCTTGATCTCCAGAATCGTCTTGTCCAGGACTATGCAGTCCGCTCCGCTCTCCTTGAGAAGCTGTAGAGTCTCCCGGACCAGTGCCTGCATTCCAGAGCCCTCGTACCCTAGCGCCTGGCGCACCAGCACGCTGTCGAAGATCACCTGCAGGTCCCGGAAATCCCGCCGCGCAACTTGGAGTTCCGGCAGAAACGCGGCTTGATACAAGACCAGACCTTCAACCACTCCACGTAGCACACCCAGGAGCGCTTCATCGTCCCGCAGGGCGTCGTAGATGAACTCGGCGGTGATCGCTTTCTCGCGTCCCGTTGCTCCCGGGCCACTTCCGTTACGCCAGCCGCCCCCCAAGAGCAACGCAACGTGCTCGTCCCTGACGAACCTTAGTAGCATGTCCAGGGCTGCCTCAGTCGAGGTGAGGGCAAGTCCGCGCCGAGCCGCGTGCGCCCTCAGCGCTTCTCCGAGCCGCTCTTGTCCGGCTTCGAGCAGCTTCTTCTCCGCCTTTACGCTGGAGGCAGGGGAGATGGGTTTCTCGCTCCGTCGATAGCGGCCCGCTTCTCGCTCGACTATGCCCTTTCTTGCGAGCCGCTTCAGGATCGTCACGACGGCATCCTGCGGCATTGCCACGCCGTGGACGGCCGCCACCGTCCCCTGCACGTCCGCTGTTGTGAACGACAGCATCTTGAATTCGCCGAGGACATCAGTGACAAGCGTCTGGAATATCCCTAGATGATCGCGGCCCTCGTCAAGGCTCGCCTTCAGGAAGGCCACCGTCACTAGCCCGCCTATGCCAACACTGGGGCCTTCGACCGTCTTCGGCATTCTCTTCCTCCCGCCAGAGCACAATGCATACACGCGCGATTGACGCCAGCCGGGCCCCCTGTCCACCTGGACAGCCGGCATCCTCCAATACGGCACGCTCTCTCAGAGCGCGCCGAGACTCCCGCCTCCTGTATGAGAACCCCGCTGGCCCGTACGCCAGTGTGCATCCTTATCTTCCACAGACTAGCACTCCCTACTTGCTGCGACAAGCTGGGCGTCGAGGCAGGTCGTGCGATCGCTTATCCCGAGACCGCCTCCGTGCCCGTCGGAAGCCGAGTGCCAGGCGCCCGACGGCCGATCTGCACTGCGGGGCCGCTGCCGAACGGACTGGGACTCCCGGAGTCGTCCGCCGCTTGACGGTGCAGCCGGGTTCTGCAAGGATTGCACAGCGGTGTGGATGGAGGCCCAAGATGCACGTGCTCTTGATCGCGGACAACGATGCGGGTGGCGCTCTCGCAGGACCTCCAAGGCGAGGCCGTGGTCTGCTCGTCTCGCGGACACCCGTATCCATCGTGTACAGTCGGTCCCATGCACCTGAATCGCACGATTCTTCCTGCCTATGCGGAGCTTGTCGCATCACTGCAAAACGAAGAGCCTTCGGCCGTGATCGAACGTCTGGAGGGCCAGATTCGCGACGGCGAGCTCGACCTCGCGGATGTGTTCGTCACGCTGGACCCGACGGGAGACCTCGTCACGGGCATCCTTCGAATCGTTCGGATCGGGAAGGACGCGGCGTTCCTCACGCAATGGAGGGGACGAGACGGCGGCGGGACACGCGCCGCCATCGCCGATCTCGTCCTGGAAGCGCGCGCCAGGTCCGACGAACTTGCCATCCGCGAATTGAGCACGCGCGTCTATGACTCACGCATGACGGACGACTACCGCGCCGCTCTCCACGACGCGGGGTTCACACCCACCAACCGCCGCATTGAGTACAAGACCCCGCTCGCCCAGATGGCGCGCGCGGGCGCGTCGGACATCACGTGGAAGACGATGGCAGAGGTCGGCGAGGGCGCCGTGCTCGACGTGCTCCGCGAGGCGAGCATCGGAACGCCCGACGGAGTCGACACGAGCGTAGGCTCCACAGCCATCGAGAACCTCCTCGACGATCCCTATGCCAGCCTGGATCCACGCGCCGTCCAAATCGGGTACTCGGGCGAGCGGCCCATGGCGATCCTGTTCTGTCTTGTCGACACGAAGACCGGCTGGTCGACGATCGCGTTCATGGGCCTCGTTCCGTCGCATCGCGGACGAGGGCTTGGCGCGCGGGTCCACCTGCATGGCATCGAGACGCTCCGCGCCCTTGGCGGCGTCATCTACCACGACGGGACCAGCGAGTCGAACGGCACCATGCGGCATCTGTTCGACAAGCAAGGATGCATCGAGAGCGATCGGATGGAGGAGTGGCACGCCGCTCCGCGCCAGCCGTGAGGACCGCCTCGCGCTCGGCAATGCACGAAGCCTACGGTCGTGCTTGGAGATCGAATGCAGGGCCATGCGCAGGGAAGGCTCTTCGAACCCCTGCCGCCCGAATCTTCTCCCAGCTCTTCTCGGCCAGGGCGGCCGCCTGCCCTGTGTACGCCTCCGGCGGTCGGAGGTCGCCGACGAAGGCGCCGACTCCGTCGATCACGACGCTGACCGAGTCATCGGAGTGACCTGGAGTGTGGAGCAAGACGCCGTCGATCCCTGTCGCCACCTTCCAGGCTGTGCGGCTATCGGTCGCGACGACCGCATTACCGATATCCGAGATCGGGAGGTAGCCGGGGAACTTGGCCAAGGCGCGATTCGCTTCGGCGAGACACCGTTCCTGGACGTCGCCCAAGAGCAGGACCACGCCGGCACTCTTCAGTTCCTGCGCGATTCCGCAATGGTCGGGATGAAAGTGGGTCACTACGAGGAAGCGGATCTTCTCCAGCGGGACTGACTTGCGCTTGAGAACCGCGACGAACTTCCCGAACGTTGCGGGCATCCCAACGTCGATGAGCAGGTAGCCTCCGCCGGCCTCGAGGGCATAGCAGTTCACGGACTTGTAGCCGACGTTGACGAGATTCATCTCCCACTCCCGCAGCAATCCCGTGGAGCCTACCACCCCCGCCCACGGCCGACAGCGACGCGAGCCGCCGAAAGCGCACGGCGTTGGTGCCAACGCTGATGGTCGCGCACCAAGATCATTCCTGGACACGGCTCGCGTCCCGATGTCGCGTGGATCGACGGTGTAGGGTATTAGCCTACACGTGTAGGCTTGGTGCCTACACTGCATCGGCTTGACATCGTAGGCTCTTCGCCTACACTTGTAGGCGCTATGCCTACGACGAGTCTCACTGAGGCACTGTTCCCGATGAGCCGGACGGCCATTCTCGCAGCGCTGACGGCCTGTGGTGATGAGGGACTCCATCTGCGAGAAGTTGCGCGGCGGACGGAGCTCAACTCGAAGACCGTCATGCGCGAACTCCATGCGCTCCGAGGTGCGGGCATCCTCGTGTCGCGTGATGTCGGTCGCCAGGTCGTCTACCGGCTGAATCCGAACTGTCCGATCGTCGACGAACTCCGGTCGATCATCCGAAAGACGGTGGGTTTGGCCGGCGTCCTTCAAGCGGCTCTCGAGCCGTTCGCCGAGCGCATCGTCCAGGCGTACGTGTACGGCAGCCACGCCCGCGGCGAGGGGCGCGTGGACAGCGACGTCGATCTGATGATGGTCGGCTCGGTCTCGTTGCGCGAACTCAGCTCCGCTCTGCGCGAGGCCGGCCGCTCGTTGCGACGCACGATCAACCCCACGCTGTACACGGCGGAGGCCTACAAGAAGGAACTCAAAGCGCGAGACTCGTTCGTCTCGCGCGTCCATCACGGGCCGCGTCTCGATCTTGTCGGAGGCGCGTGATGAGTCTCGAGGAATTGCTCTTCCGCAACGAGATCGTTCGGGAGGCGCTCGGTGCGGGCGAGATCGGCCGGCTCCTCGCGACGGTGGATCGACGCCTCGAAGACGCATCCCTCGGCATTGCTCCATCCGGAAACGAGGCTAGAGCAGGCGTACTACGCGATCCTCGGCTGCGCCGTGATCGTCCTTCGAGCCCACGGACTGCGAGCCGTCGACCGCCCCCGGTCATCACGTCGTGGCCCTCGAATCGCTCGCCGACACCCTCGGTGTCACGCTCGATCGCATTGACTACTTCCAGACCCTGCGCGATCT
>Ga0315287_10003943_pt1 | contig 14398 bp, 12 predicted proteins | sample YL17G11_0_MG_FD_205037 | JGI IMG/M metagenome (GOLD analysis project Ga0315287, IMG submission 205037) | Sediment microbial communities from Yellowstone Lake, YNP, Wyoming, USA - YL17G11_0 | ecosystem: Environmental > Aquatic > Freshwater > Lake > Sediment | place: USA: Wyoming | collected... | reverse complement strand
ACATCTGGCAGCGCTCGGGCTCGACGCCGACGCTCCTCAGCAGCCGCTGCACGAACGCGACGCGGTCGACGGCGTTGAAGTTGCCCTCGCGGTAGTGGCACTGGCCGAGCAGGCAGCCGGCGACCATGACGCCGTCGGCGCCTCCGGCCAGGGCGCTCAGCAGGTGCAGCGGGCTGACGCGCCCGGTGCAGGGCATGAGCACGAGGCGCACGGTCGGCGGCAGCGGAGTGCGCGCGTTGGCGCTCGCGTCGGCCGCCGCGTAGGCGCACTCGCGGCAGCAGAAGGCGACGATCTTGCGGTCGGCCGCCATCAGACAGTCGCCTCCGCCAGTACCTCGTCGTCGCTGAAGCCGCCGAGCTGGATCGCCCCCGTGGGGCACTCGGCGGCGCAGATGCCGCAGCCGCGGCAGATGTTGGGGTCGACCACGGAGTGGGCGTCGGCGCCCAGCGTGAGGGCGATCGCCGTCTGCGGGCAGGACGTCTCGCAGACGCCGCAGCCGATGCACACCTCGATGTCGCTGGCCGCCACCTGGGCGGGCGTCATCGCGAAGCCGGTGCTGAGCATGCTGATCGCGCGCGCCGCGGCGGCCTTGGCCTGGGCGATCGAGTCGGGGATGTTCTTGGGGCCCTGGGCCGTGCCGCACAGAAACATGCCGGTGCGCTGCGTGTCGACCGGGTGCAGCTTGGGGTGGAGCTCGCGGATGAAGCCGGCGGCGGCCGTCTGCACGCCGGCCACACGGGCGATGTCCTGGGTGCCCTTGGAGCCCTCGAGCCCGGCGGAGAGCACGACGAGGTCGTAGAGCTCCTCGCTCTTCCTGCCGGTCATGGTGTTCTCCATGCGCACCGTGAGGCTGCCGTCCTTCTCCTCGAGGATCTCGCCGACGCGGCCGCGCACGAAGTGCACGCCGCGCTCTTGGACGAGGCGATAGTACTCCTCGTGCGCCTTGCCGGGGGCGCGCAGGTCGGTGTAGCCGATGGTGATCTCGGCGTCGGGGTAGTGCTGCTTGATCAGCGAGCTGTGCAGAGTGGCGAAGAGGCAGCAGATCGCCGAGCAGTGCTCGTTGCCGCTGCTGGTGCAGTCGCGCGAGCCCACGCACTGGAGCATGAAGATGCGCTTCGGCACCTCGCCGTCGGAAGGTCGTTTGAGCTCGCCCGCGGTCGGCCCCGAGGCCGACAGCAGCCGGGCGAGCTGGCTCTGCGTGAGCACGTTCTGGAAGCGTCCGTAGCCGAGCGGCAGCTTGCGCGTCGCGTCGAACTCCTGGTGGCCGGTGGCGAGGATCACGGCGCCGACAGTGATCTCCTCGTCCCGGGCCTTCTGGTCGAAGTCGATGGCGTCGGCCGGGCACGCCGTGACGCACGACTTGCAGTCGGAGCACACGGCGCAGTCGAGGCAGCGCTCGGCCTCCTCGCGCGCGTCCTCCTCGCTGAAGCCGAGGCGGACCTCCTCCCAGGTGGTGCGGCGGGCGACGCCGTCGAGCGTCTTCATGATGCGCCTGGCCTGCGGCTCGAAGGGCTCGAGCTCTGTACGCTGGATCTTGACCTTGTCGGACTCGGCATCCCACACCGGCACGAGCTGCTCGCCGCGCAGGAAGTTGTGGATGGCGCGGGCGCCGCGACGGCCGGCGGCGATGGCTTCGATCGCCGTCCAGGGGCCCATCGCGGCGGCGTCGCCGCCGGCGAAGACGCCGCTGCGGCCGGTCATCATCGTGTCGGGGTCGACGGCGATCTGGCCGCGCTCCACGGCGACGCCGTCGGCGCCGGCCGTGAAGTCGTCGACGATCGCCTGACCCACGGCGAAGATGACGGTGTCGCCGCTGAGCTCCACGTACTCGCCCTCGACCGGCACCGGCGGGCGCCAGCCGCGCTCGTTGGGCTCGCCCAGAGTGCAGCGCTGGAACCTGACGCCGCTGGCGAGGCCGCCGCTGCCGAGGATCTCGACGGGGACCAGCGAGTATTCGACCGCGACTTGTTCTTCCTTGCCTTCTTCGATCTCCTCGGACGAGGCCGGCGCCGTGCGCTCGTCCTCGATGCAGGCGAGGGTGACCTCGTCGGCGCCGCAACGGAAGGCGGTGCGGCCGGCGTCGTAGGCCACGTCGCCGCCGCCGACGATCACCACGCGCTTGCCGGTAGTAGGGCTGTCGCCCAGCGCCTGTGCGCGCAGGAACTCGACGGCGCGCAGGACGCCCTCCTGGTCAAGACCCGGGATCGGCAGGTCCTTGCTCTGGTGCAGACCGGTGGCAAGGAAGACGGCCTTGTAGCCGTCGGCGAACAGCGACTCGACGGTGAAGTCGCTGCCGCAGCGCATGCCGGTCTCGAGCTCGACGCCGAGGGCGGTGATGCGGTCGACCTCGCTCTGCAGGACCTCGCGCGGCAGGCGGTACTCGGGGATGCCGACGCGCAGCATGCCGCCGGCCACCGGCAGGGCTTCGAACACGGTGGCCTTGTAGCCGAACTGCGCGAGCTCGCGGGCGGCGGTGAGGCCTGCGGGGCCGCCGCCGACGATGGCGATGGGCTCGTCGTAGAAGACGGGCAGCGGCGCGGGCCGCTCCGCCGGCGCGCCGTGGTCGGCGACGAAACGCTTGATGCCGGCGATCGAGATGGGGTCGTCGACGTTGCCGCGCGTGCACTCGGTCTCGCAGACGTGGGTGCAGATACGCCCGCAGACGCTGGGGAACGGGTTCGGCGCGCTCGCCACCCGCCAGGCCTCCTCGTAGCGGCCCTTGGCGACGAGCGCCACGTAGCCGTGCGCCGAGGTGTGCACCGGGCAGGCCGTCTTGCAGGGACTCCAGCCCTTGCGGTCGATGGCGAAGGTCGCCGGCACGGCGTTGGCGAACGGCCGGTAGACGGCGGTCCGTTCGCTGACCCCGAAGTCGAAGTCGTTCGGGTACGTCACGGGGCACACCGCGGCGCACTCGCCGCAGCCGACGCACTTCTCGTTCACGTAGCGCGGCCGGTGCCGCACGGTCACGTTGAACTCGCCGGGCGGACCCGTGATCGCGGTCACGTCCGAGAGCGCGTGCAGGTGGATGCGGCTGTTGATGGCAGTGCCTGTGAGACGCGGCGCCAGCGAGCACATGGCGCAGTCTTCGGTGGGGAAGGTCTTGCTGAGCCGGGCCATGTAGCCGCCGATGCTCTGCTGACGCTCCACGAGGTGGACCTCGATGCCGGCGGCGGCGAGCTCTTCGGCGGCGGAGATGCCCGCGATGCCGCCGCCGACCACGAGCACGGAGCGGTTGAGGAAGGTGCGCCGGCGCGGGAGGTCGCTCATGTGGTGCAGGCGGGCGACGGCGCCCTCGACGATCTTCTTGGCCTTCTCCTGGGCGCGTTCGGGCTCGTGCCCGTGCACATAGGAGCAGCCCTCGCGGATGTTGCCGAAGGCGACGGCGTTCTCGCCGAGGCGCAGCTCGCGGGCGATGCGCTCGAAGGTGGGGCCCTGGAAGCGCGGCGAGCACGAGGCGATCACGAAGTGGTCGAGGCCGCGCTCTTCGACGGCCTTCTCGATCAGCGCGCGGCCCTCGGTGCCGCACATGAACTGGTTGATCTCCACCTCGACGACGCCGTCGAGAGAGCGCACGTGCTCGGCCAGCGGCTCGAGGTCGACGACCCCGCTGATGTTGCCGCCGCATTCGCAGAGAAAGACCCCGGCCCTCATCGCGCACCCCCCGCGGTCGCGGCGGCCGTGCGCCGTGCGCCGATTCGCTCGAGGAACGGCTCGACATCCTGGGAGTGCGACTGGATGCCGACCACTTTCTCGGGGTCGGCGCCCAGCGCCAGCGCCAGGAGCTGCTGCACGTGCAGGTGCACGAACGGGTACTCTTCGCCGGCGCTCACTGAGATGATGTCGCTGTAGCGGTCGAACTGGATGTGGCAGTTGGGGCACATGTGCACGAGGACGTCGATCCTCTCCTCGGCCAGCCGGTGCAGCTTCTTGTGCGTCACCGCCATCGAGATCGACGGGTTGACGAAGCGGTTGCGAAAGCCGGCCCCGCAGTGCGTCTGCTTCTCGTTGTAAGCGCCGGTGCAGACCACCCCGGCGGGGATCAGCAGCTCCTCCGGGACCATGAAGTTCTCGTTGTTGCCGAGCGTCTCGTCGGGAAAGACCTTGCAATAGTGGCAGGCCGGGTGCGTCGCGACCTTGATGCCGTCGAGGCGGCGGCGGATGAGCCCGGGGACGCTGTCGTGGACGCCCCAGAGGATCTCGAGGGTGTGCTTGTGCTGCACGGTGCCGGCGATGCGGTCGTCGTACTCGCGGCCGATCTTGCCGAGCACCTCGTTCGTTCCGTCGCGGTACTTGGGCACGTCGAGGATGTTGCGGGCCTTCTTGTTGATGGCGTAGCAGGTGGAGCACAGATAGCTCATCACCGGATGCTCGTCGTCGACCACCACGCAGGCGTTGCGCGCCGCGATGCCGACGGTAGTCTGGATCGGCATGAGGTCGGAGTAATAGCCGAGGCCGGTGCAGCAGGTCTGGTCGGGGTTGACCGTGTACTCGATGCCGAAGCGTTCGAAGAGCCACTTGGTGGACGATTCGACGCCCGGGTACTCGGCCGAGACCAGGCAGCTGCGGAACAGCGTGACGCCCTTCTCGGTGCGCGGCACGTCGGGGGTCTTTGTGAAGTTCTTGGCCATGGACACCCTCGCGTTAGCTGACGACCTCGGTATTATCTATAAGAAAAGCTGTTCCTGCAAATTAGCAATACTTATAGATAACAGGCCGGGGATAAGAGGACGCGGAGATGGAGCCTGAACGGCCCCGACTCGGCCGCGGGGCGGAGAAGCTCGAGTGTGGTGCGGAGGTTACGAACCGCCCTCCGAGGGGCAGTACATGAATAGAACCTCACGGCCCCGCGACCCCCGCCCCGGGAGCCGCAGCCGCCTCGTCACCGGGAGGACCGATGGGCCAAGTCCACCCACTGCCGCAGACACCGTCCACCGACGTGCCGCCGGCCCAGCAGGCCGGTACCGTCCGATCCATCGACAGCGCCCAGTGCGGTTTGTGCGGAGCGAAGTTGAGCGCGCGCGCGTTGCGGCACCACGTCGTCTCTCCGCAGTCGTGCGACGCCACGCTCACCGTCTGCCACACCTGCCACAAGGCGGCGCTCGGCGAGGGGTACAGGCCGGCGCAGTGAAACGTCACCAGCCCAGCTTCTCGCCGCCGACGGGAGCCCATGGGCTCCCGTTTGCTACAATGACACGCTCGACGACGCGGCCCGCCCGCACGACCGAGGGATGACCATGCGCCTTCTCGATGCCTGTTCACGCGTTCCCGTCGACGCGACGCCCGTGTGGCTCATGCGTCAGGCGGGCCGCTACCTGCCCGAGTACCGCGCCATCCGCGAGAAGCTCTCGTTCGTGGAGATGTGCATGCGCCCCGACATCGCCGCCGAGGTCACGCTGCAGCCCCTGCGCCGCTTCGAACTGGACGCCGCCATCATCTTCGCCGATATCCTGCTGCCTCTCGAGCCCATGGGCATAGGCTTTCACTTCACGCCCGAGGACGGGCCCGTGATCGAGAAGCCCATCCGCGGCGCCAAAGACCTCGCGGGCGTCCACGGCATCGACGCGGCCGCCGATCTGCAGTACGTGATGGACGCCATCCGCCTGGTGCGCCACGAGCTCGACGGCCGCGTTCCGCTCATCGGCTTCTCCGGGGCGCCCTTCACCCTGGCCAGCTACATCGTCGAGGGCGGCCACTCGCGCAACTACACGCACGTGAAGAAGTTCATGTACGAAGACCCGGTAGGGTTCGCCCGCCTCATGAGCCTCATCTCGGAGGTCGTCGTGGACTACCTCCTCGCGCAGATCGCCGCCGGCGCCCAGGTGGTACAGCTGTTCGACTCATGGGCTGGCTGGCTCGGCCCCTACGACTACGAACTGCTGGTGCTGCCGCACGTGCGCCACGTGATCGACAAGGTCAAGGGGCACGGGGCGCCGGTGATCTACTTCGGCAACGGCGCCTCCGCCATGCTCCACCACGTGGCCAAGGCCGGCAGCGAGGTCATCGGTGTGGATTGGCGCATCGAGCTCGACCGCGCCTGGGAACAGCTGGACGGGGTGGCCATCCAGGGCAACCTTGACCCGCTCACGCTGCTCGGCCCGCCCCAGGCCATCGAAGAGCGCGTCGCCGACATCATCGGCCGCGCCGGCGGTCGCCCCGGCCACATCTTCAACCTGGGTCACGGCCTCATCCCGCAGACGCCGCCCGACAACGTCAAGTACCTGGTCGACGCGGTGCATCGCCTGTCTGCCGCGCCCATCTGAAAGGTCGGCCGCCGCCATGACCGAGAGCTCCGTCGACGTCGCCCTGCTCGCCTTTGGCGGGCCGGGCAGCGCGCAGCAGATCCCCGACTTCCTGCAGCGCATGACCGGTCGCCCCGCGGACCCGGACACCTTGAAGGTCGTGGAGGCGCGCTACGAGCTCATCGGGGGCGCTTCGCCACTGCCCGACATGACTGCCCGCCAGGCGCTCGCCCTGCAGGCGCGGCTCACCCAGGAGCTCGCCTTGCCGATCCGCGTGCGCCACGGCTTTCTGTACACCGAGCCCACCGTGGCCGAGTGCCTTGCGGAGCTGCGCGGCCACGAGGTGGTCGCCCTGCCGCTGAGCCCCTTCTCGTCGCGCCTGACAAGCGGCAAGTACCGCGCGGCGCTCGACGCCGCCGGCGCCGAGAAGGCCCCGTTGCTCGAGGGATGGTATGCGAGTCGCGGTTTCGTGAAGGCCATCAGCAGGCGCGCCGCGGCGGCGCTCGACGGCTGCGACGTCAACGAGTGGGCGGTGCTCTTCACGGCCCACAACGTGCCGCTCGAGACCATCATGGAGGGCGACCCCTACGTCGACCAGTTGCAGCAGACCATCGCGCAGCTCGTACCCGCGCTGGTGCCCGGCGACTGGCGCTTCGCCTTCCAGAGCAAGGGCCGCGGCGGCGGTGTGTGGCTCGAGCCCGAGGTCGACGACGCGGTGCGCGCTCTGGCCGAGGACGGCTGGAAGAAGGTGCTCGTCGTGCCGGTAGGCTTCGTCAGCGACAACGTCGAGACGCTCTACGACCTCGACATCGTGCTGCGGCAGCAGATCGAGGGGCTGGGCATGGAGTATCGCCGCTCGTCCGCGCCCAACGACTCGCCGGCGTTCATCGAGGCTCTCGCCGACGTGGTGATCGACCACCTTGCGCGCCGGCCGGTGGAGCACCAGCCCCACCATCCCGACGGCCCACACTCGCACGGGTGACGGGCGTGCGCGAGGCTTCCCCCTCGGCCGAGGGCCGGGCCCGGCCGCAGCGCGGCCCCGCCCGGCCGCTCCGCATCGCCATCGTCGGCGGCGGCATGGCCGGGCTGGGAGCGGCGCGCGTCCTCGAAGACGCGCGCGCCGCCGACCCGGCCGTGGACTGGCGCCTCTACGAGGACGAGTCGCGGTTTGGCGGCAAGGTCCACACCGTGCGCCGCGACGGCTTCGTCGTCGAGGGCGGCCCCGACTCGGCCATCATCGAGAAGCACTGGCCGATCACGATGGCCCGCCGTCTCGGCATCGGCGACCGCTTCGAAGATTCCAACGAGGGCATCCGCAAGAGCTTCGTCTTCACGCGCGGGCGCCTGCACGAGCTGCCCGAGGGCATCATCCTCATGGTGCCCACACGCATGGTGCCGTTCGCCCTCAGCAGCCTGATGAGCTGGCCGGGCAAGGTGCGCATGGGCATGGACCTCGTGCTGCCGCGCGGCGGCGCGGCGCGCGGCGGCGGCGGGGCCGGTGACGAGAGCCTCGGCGACTTCGTGCGGCGGCGCCTGGGGCGCGAGGCGCTGGCGCGCATCGCTGAGCCCATCGTCGCCGGCATCCACGCCGGCGATCCCGAGCAGATGAGCGTGCGCGCCACCTTCCCGATGTTCCTCGAGATGGAGCAGAAGCACCGCAGCCTCATCCTCGCGATGCTCAAGCGGCGCAAAGCGCGGCAGAAGGCGGCGGCCGCCGCCGCCGCCCGGCCGCGCCCCGAGGGCGGCCCGCGCTCCTACTTCTATTCGTTCAAGGGAGGCCTGCAGGAACTGAGCGACGCCATCGTCGCCTCGCTGCCGGCGGAGCGCCTGCACGGCGGCTCGGCCGTGCGGACGATGGCGCCGTGCGGCGCCGGCTGCGGCACCTACGCGCTTCAGCTTGCCGACGGGAGCCGCGTGGTCGCCGACGCGGTCGTGCTGGCCACGCCGGCCTGGGCGAGCGGCGACCTGCTGCGCACGGTCGCGCCGCTCCCGGCGACCGACCTCTCGTCCATCGAGTACGTCAGCACGGCCACTGCCTCGCTGGCCTTCCGCCGCGACCAGGTGGCGCACGACCTCACCGGCTTCGGCTTCGTCGTGCCGCGCGCCGAGAACCGCCCGGTGATGGCCACCACGTGGAGCTCCAGTAAGTTCCCCGGCCGCGCCCCCGAGGGCCACGTGCTGCTGCGCAGCTTCCTGGGCCGCGCCGGCATAGAGGCCGCCGCGCAGCTCGACGACGCCGAGATGACCAAGGTCGTGCGCGCCGAGCTCCGCGAGGTGATGGGCATCGCCGCCGAGCCCGAGTTCGCGCAGATCTTCCGCTGGCCGCGCGGTATGCCTCAATACCGCGTCGGGCACGTCGACCTGGTCGACAGGATCGAGGCCGGCGTGGCCAGGGTGCCGGGCGTCGAGCTCGCCGGCGGCGCCTACCACGGCATCGGCATCGGCGACTGCCTGCGCGAGGGAGCGGCCGCGGCCGAACGCGCCCTCGAGCACGTCCGTGGCCTGCCCGAGGACGCCGTGCCGCCGCAGCCTTCAGACGTGCCGGCCGCCGACGGCGTGGCTGACTAGAAAGGGCGGGTGGCGCACTTGCGCCACCCGCCCTTTCGCTCGTTCGGCGTTTCAGCGACGCCTCAGCCTCGCGTCAGCGGAACGGAGTGTCGTCGTAACTGCCCGTGTAGATCGCGTTCGTGAGGAGCCTGAAGGTGCCCTCGGTGCCCGACCTGAAGGCCGTGACGGGTCCGAGGTAGGTCACCCGGCCATCGCCGTAGAAGCCGTGCACCACGATGGGCTTGCCGATCGCCTCGGCCATCGGAGGCTCGCCCACCCAGAACCCGGCCAGCATGAACGGGTCCTCGTAGGCGGCGTCGACCGAGACGCCGGCGCCGAGGTCGGTGAACCACGTGATGGGGAAGGCGAAGGTGTAGCCGGATGCGCCGAGCCCCGCGGTGTTGAGGTTGTTGGCGGCGTAGCGCGTCGCACCCAAGGCGTTGTTGGCCCAGTAGAAGTCGGGGCTTACGCCACCCTGGCCGGTGACCGGGAGCAGGCCGTCGATGACGCCGTACGGGCCGTTGGCGATGTAGGTACCTCCGTCGCTGACCCACTCCATCACGGCCTGGATGTCGAGCCCGCTGGTGTCGTCGCAGACGAGCACGTCGTACTCGGTGAGATCCGTGTTCTCGTCGATGCGGTCGGCGAGGAAGAAGAGGTTCTCGAGGGTGTACCACGTGGGTCCGTCGTAGTAGACGGCCACCTTGGGCAGCCCGGTGATCGCCCCACGCCGGTCCTTGAAGTACAGCGGCTGCGTCTCCACGGAACCCGCGTCGACGGTCTTCGCGTCGACGCTGAAGAACTCGGCCGCGGCAAGGAGCGTGGCGCGGACCCGCGGCTGTGACGAGGTGATGAGAAATGCGCCGAGTGGCACGCTCGCGCTCGGCGAAGCGACCACGCGGTCGACCTTGACGGCGTCGGATAGCAGCGCGTTGACGGCCGCCACGGCGTTGTTGCTGCTGTTGGTGATCATGTAGGTCGGACCGTTGCCGCTCACGGTGCCGTCAGGATTCTGCGCCGAAGTCACCGGCGCTTGGGGCACGGAGAACGCGTCGTCGATCTGGTAGCGCGTGAAGCCCCAACTCTCGGGGAGCTGCCAGGCGCAAGCGTCGTACATCTCGGTGGCTCGCCCCGAGACGTCCTCGCCGTACCAGAGCATCGAGTTGGCGATGCCGCGCAGGGGCTGGCGAAGCGGCACGATGTACGAGCCGGCCGGGAACTGCCGGCCGCCGGGCACCGAGAAGGACGCCGTGGCCTTGAAGACGCGGATGCCGTTCTGCAGCAGATGGCGCACGGCATAGCGTGCCTGGAGGTCGTCTGTCTGAAGGCTCGGGTCGACGGGGATGACGTAGGCGAACGGGTAGGCGATCGGCTCGGGCACGTCGGCGGTCACCGGCTGCGAGGCGCCCGACTCGGCGCGCAGGAAGCGGTTGAGCTGGTCGGTGAGCATGCCCACGCGGTTGTCCGCGGCGTACTCGGCGCCCTCAAGGATGCCGTAGTAGTGCGCGTCCACGCCGTCTTCGGTCTTGTAGGAGGTCTCCATCGTGGAGCCGACGAGGCCGTAGAACATGGCGAACTGCGGCGTGTAGTACGGGCTGTAGTCCTCAAAGCCCTCGCTCTTGCCGGTGCTCGGGTTGATCCAGTCGCGGTACGGGATGTCGACCTCGACGATGGTGTTGTCCTCGATGGCCGCCTCGATCGACTCGGCCGCGGGCAGCGCCCACTTGACCGAGAGGTCCCATTCGTAGTTGGGGTTGTGCGGGTTGGTGGTGGGATCGATGATCATCGGGTTGTAGTACCCGTGCAGGTCGAGGAACATCGCCGGGTGCCACCTCACGATCTGCTTCACCATGGCCTCGACCTCGGGCTGTGACTGCGTGACCCAGTCGCGGTTGAGGTCGAAGCCGTTGTCGTTCTGGCGCACGTCGAGCACGCGGCCGTCCGGGTTCTGGCAGGCGTTGATGAGCACGACGTCGTTCTTGAGGATCTTCTTGGTCACGGCGTCGTTGGAGAACGCCAGCTTACGGATGAGCATGAGGCCGGCGTCGACGCCGGTGGTCTCGCCGCCGTGGATGCTCGCGTTGATGAAGACGGGCATGCGCAGGTCGCCGCCCTTGGCCAGCATGGTCGCCGCCGCGGCAGGGTCTTTGAGCTGCAGCTCGACGAACTTGAGCCAGCGCTGCCTGGCCGCCTTGGACGCCCACTTGTTCTGGATGGTGACCAGGTACAGGGGGCGGCCGCCGGCCGACTCGCCGAAGACCCTGACGCTGACGCGCTTACTGCGCGCGTCGATGTCCTCGAGGATGTCGCCGAGCTCCGAGTAGTACGTATAGCTCGGGTACGGCTTGATGGGGCGCTCGCCGGGCATGGCCTGGCGCGGCGCGTACTTCACGGCGCTCGCCAGGGGGCGGTCGACGCTCATCGCCTTGCTCAGCGGCGAAGCGAGCGCCGGCGCGGCGAAGGCGAGGAGGATCCCCAGGGCGAGCAGGATGACGGCGAGCTTCTTCATAGACTACCCCTTGTCAGAATGGCAGGCCTTTCACGGCACTGAGTCTGTCACGAGGGGCCGCACCCGTCCATACGCGGGGGTGTATCGATCGCATGCGAGTGGGCGGCGCGGCGGGACCGGAGGGAGCGCCGCCGCGCCGTCTGTTCGCGGTCAGTACTTGCCGACCAGCTTCCAGATCCAGCGATGCGGGGCGTGCATGCTGAAGCCGGGCTTGTTGTACATCACGGCGCAGTGCCCGGTGATCACGTGGAGGCCGCGCTTCTCGGCCTCGGCCAGCGCCTCCGGCGTGTCGGTCATCTGGTGGATCCAGATCTCCTTGACGCCGGCGTCGGCGGCCTTGGCCACCCACGCGGCCGTCTCTTCCTTGGGCAGCTCCAGGATGGCGGCCTGCACCGGCGCCGGCAGGGTGGCGAAGTCCGGGTAGGCCTTGTCGCCCTCGATCTCGCCGCTGCCGGGGTCGACGGCGTACACCGTCTTGCCCTGTTCCTTCAGCGCGCCGTAGGCGATCTTGGGGAAGGGCTTCTTGCTCCCCTGATGACCGACGACCGCATACGCGTCGCGCTCCCAGAACCGTTCGCACTCCGAGGCCATGGTCTCTCCTCCTACGCTGGTTGGTCTTCGGGCGCGCCGGCCGCCTGCGCGGCCGTGAGGCCGTAGCACTGCGCCGGCGCGAGCACGTCGGGAAAGCGCTCGCGCAGGGCGGAGCGCACTTCGTAGCACAGGTGGCACTCGTCGGCGTAGAGCGCGCACTGCGGCGTGTGCCCGTAGGCCTGGGCCAGGGCCCAAGGGCCGCCGGCCAGGATCTCGGCGACCGCGGGCCGCCGCGCCGGGTCGTAGCCCTCGAGTACGGCGGCCAGGCCGTCGGCGAACACGTTGCCGGCGCTGATGCCCTGGCAGATCTGCAACTCGCCGTCGCAGCCGAGGTGGGCGCGGCCGGGCTCGGCGAAGTCCTCGAAGGGGCAGGTGACCAGCGTCTCGGGCGGCCGGGCCGCTCGCCCGGGGGCGAGCTCCACGGCCGCCCTGCCCTTGCACATGATCTCACCGACGTCCTCGCCGAGGCACAACCCCGGGATGTCCAGACACGCGGCGGCGCCGACCTCGAGCACCGCCATGGGCAGGCCGAGCTCCTGCGCCGCCAGCGCCGCGTTGCGCAGGCAGTCCTCGTCGGCGTCCTCGACGAAGTAGGCGTAGGACGACAACGAGAGGTCGCTGATGCCGAGGTCGACGAAGGGCGCGAGCCACACCCTGGCGTCCTCGACCGAGGTCGCCCAGAAGCAGTTGCTCACCATGCCCCAGTCGAGGCCGCGGCGCCGGGCATGCGCGGCCGCGGCCAACACGATGGGGTACGCCAGCGTGGGCTCGCCGCCCTCGAAGTAGACCGACTCGACGCCGCACGCCGCCGCCTGGTCGATCGCGCTCGTGAGCTGCGCCAGCGTCATCGTGCCCTCGGCCTCGGGCGAGCCCCAGACGAAGCAGTGCTCGCAGGCGTAGGTGCAGCGGTAGGTGACGAGAAAGTGGATGCCGTCGAGGCGGATAGACATGGGGTCAGTGTACGCCCGACGCGGCCCGCTGCGAAGCCTCGCGGTTCAGCGGACTGCGCTATTCGGCCGCACCGGCTCACGCGCAGGGGGGGCGGTCTCTGGACCGTATGCGATACACCCTGATGCATGACAGCCTCAGACGTCCTTGCCCGCATCACTCACGACCCCGCAGTGATGGGGGGCGACCCTGCCTGCGCGGCATGCGCCTCACGGTCGGCACCATCGTGGGCCTGGTGGGCGCCGGCCACAGCGTGGATGACGTCCTTCGCGCGTACCCCTATCTTGAGAAGGACGACATCCAGGCCGCCTTGGCCTACGCCGCCTGGCGCTCCGAGGAGATCGAGCTCCCGCTCAAAGCATCATGAAGATCGTCGTGGACGTGAGCCTTCCACCGAGGTGGGTGGAGTTCTTGGCTGCGCGATGGGGGCTGCGTCGTGCTCACCAGCGACCCTGACTTCTCCGCTCTTCTGGCGCCGCGCCGCGCCTGCTCTCCACCCACGAGCCCGACTCGCTGGTGGTGGGCCTTTTGGAGCGTCCCGGCGCCGTGGTCCACTTCGATGAGGTCGACCGGGTGCTGTACGAGCTCCTCAAGGGCAGGATCACGACGCGCAAGGGCGGGCTCGTGTCCAGCGCAAACGCGACCGTGATCATGACCACCAACGCCGGCGACGGGGCCTGGACGCTGCCCGGGATGACCGGTGCGCAGAAGGAAGAGGCACGGGCGGCTACGCTGCGCGCCTGCGCCGAGGTGTTCGGCGACGCCATCACCTCGCGGGTGACGCGACTCCTCGCTTTCCCACCGCTCGCCGCCGCGGCCGGCCGCTCCATCGTCGAGCTCGAGGGGTGCGCATCGAGATCGAGCGGTGGAACTGAGGCGGTGACCTGCCGGAGCCCGGGAGCCGCCCCTGCGGAGCAGTGCAAAGCGGTCAGATAGGAAGACGGCAATTCGTTATCTGACCGATGTGCGACATGCCGCCCGGCCGCGCCGCCGCTCAGGGCATCCCGGTCCAACGTCCACCTGTCAACCGGCGAACGTCACCCAAAGGCGAGCCCTGACAGGCCGTCTTGCGGTCTCGAAGCCCTATCCTAACTACGTGGATACAGACCCCTCTTCGCTGGCCCCGGGTACACTCCGAACGTCGATATCGGGGGCTCACATGACCAGCATCAAGATCATCGTCGAGAAGCATCAGGATGGCTATGTCGCCTACCCTCTCGGCCTCAGCGGTGCGGTCGTCGGGCAGGGAGACAGCTACGAGGCGGCCCTTGCCGATGTGCGCTCGGCGATCGAGTTCCACATCGAGACGTTCGGCGCCGACGCGACCATCGCTGGATGACCGCCGAGCTCCCTGTGACCCGTCAGTAGTGGTAGCTCAGCTGGGCGATCAGGTTGGCATCGCCCTCGACCTTGTAGACGATGCGGTGCTCGTCGGTGATGCGACGTGACCAGTAGCCGGACAGCGCGTGCTTCAGCGGTTCTGGCTTGCCGATCCCCTCGAACGGCGCACGCTGGATGTCCCGGATGAGGGCGTTGATGCGCAGGACCACCTTGCGGTCGGTCT
>Ga0315287_10003942_pt1 | contig 14400 bp, 7 predicted proteins | sample YL17G11_0_MG_FD_205037 | JGI IMG/M metagenome (GOLD analysis project Ga0315287, IMG submission 205037) | Sediment microbial communities from Yellowstone Lake, YNP, Wyoming, USA - YL17G11_0 | ecosystem: Environmental > Aquatic > Freshwater > Lake > Sediment | place: USA: Wyoming | collected... | reverse complement strand
GCCCCCCCCCCCCCCCCCCCCCCCCCCCCCCCCCCCCCCCCCCCCCCCCCCCCCCCCCCCCCCCCCCCCCCCCCCCCCCCCCCCCCCCCCCCCCCCCCCCCCCCCCCGCGCGGGGGACCCGAGCGCTCGCGAGGTTGAGGGGGTGTCCCTGCCCCCGCCCCCCCGCCCCCGCCCCTCCCCCACCCCCGCCTTTTTGGGGGCTCCCCTGTCCTTTTTTTGTGGGAGGGCAGGACGGAGGCCCGGTGTGTGTGGTGTTGGCCCAGCCTATTGTCCGGACGCGGAGATTTCGTGTTGTGCCCCTCGCCACCGCGGCCGCCGGTCGTGTTGAAAGAGACGAGCGGGGAGTGCTGGTGGCAGGAGGGGGGGGGGTTGCTAGCCCGGGCGGCGGCTTTTTCTTTGCCTTCTCTCCCCTCTCTCCATTGTGTCTCACCCCAAATCGTCTAGCAGGTCTACTAGGTCCGAGGCGGCGTCTTCCGCACCCATTGTGTGTGCGTGGGGTGTGAGGCGCGGTGTGCCAAGGGGCGCACGCACGCGTTGAACGTGACAGTGAAAGGACTCAACTCTTCTGTCGACCCTGCTACCTCTTGCTTTCATTTTTTTCTTCTCTCCCCAGCAGAGTGAAGAGAGAAGAGAGGCGCGCCCTCACCGACACACCAAACCATGGCTCCCGCCTCGTCCGCCCACATCCCTGGCTCTGCCGTCTGGGTCGCCGACGGCGGTGACCACGGCGCGGCGGGCGCCGCCATCTCGGCGGCCCGCCCGCTCAAGGCCGCGCGCTGGACGGCCGGCGTCGTCCTGAGCGTCAGCCCGGGCGGTGTGCTGACCGTGGAGGTGGAGGACGGGCGCACCCTGACCGCGCCCGCGGACGCCTGCCCGCTTCAGAACACGCGGGATGACGCCCTGGATGACCTGGTCCGGGCGGACTTCCTGCACGAACCGGGGTAAGGAAGAGAGGGAGAGCGGTCGTTTTTTTTTTGTTCGTCGCCCCGTTCATATCTGGGGCAGCGGGCGCAGAGACGCGATGCCTGCCCCGCACGTTCGTGCTTCACCCTCAGGTGGGCGTTCAGGCGGGCCACACATCCCCGGGATTGGTTGGCAGGGCGAGAAAAGGGCGCGGAGCCTGTCCAGTCCGGGCGCGCGCGCCTCCCCTCCCCTCCCCCCACGCCTGCGTCGCGCGCATTGGGAACTCGGAGCAAGTCGCTCACGCCTTCTTTCTCCTCTCCCTCTCCCCCGCAGCATCCTCCACACGCTGCGCGTCCGGTACCAGCTGGACATGATTTATACGTATTCGGGCAACATCCTGATTGCGGTAAGGAAATGGAAGGGGCGACAGGAGAAAGGAGGGCGCCGGCACGCTCGCGCTCTCCTATCTGCCCTCAGGCCCCGCCCCGCCACTCCTTTCTTTAAAGGGCCCGCGGGGCTGCGACGCCCGGCCGCCAGCCTGACCCCGCGCGCCCAGCTCGCATGCGCCCCGTTGGAGGGAGGAGCTGGTGGCCCATTCCCTTGGCGCTCCCCCTCACCGCAGCCACGCGGCCCTCTCACACTCCTCTCTTCTCACCCCCAGGCCAACCCCCACAAGCGCGTCCGCCACCTGTACGGCCCCCGCATGATGGCCTCCTACCGGGGCGTGCCCCTGGGCGAGCTCTCCCCGCACCCGTACGCCATCGCCGAACAGGCGTACGGCGCGATGGCCGTCGACGACGCCCGCCAGGCCATCCTGATCTCGGGCGAGAGCGGCGCTGGGAAGACAGAGACCGCCAAGCTGGTCATGCAATACCTGGCCGCCCGGGCGGGGGGGGGCGGGGGCGGGGGCGGGGGCGGGGCGGGCGGCGACGGCGAGGACGGCGCCCTCGTCCCCGGCGCGCCGGGCGCCCGCGGCGGGCAGCGGCGTCCGGGCGCGGGCGGCGCGGCCCCCATTGAAGAACAGGTCCTGGAGTCCAACCCCCTGCTGGAGGCCTTTGGCAACGCCAAGACCGTCCGCAACGACAACTCCTCCCGCTTCGGCAAGTTCGTGGAGATCGCCTTCGACGGCGGGGGCCGGGTGGCAGGCGCCACCATCGCCACCTACCTGCTGGAGCGGTCGCGCGTGGTGGGCGCGGCCCCCGGCGAGCGCTCCTACCACATCTTTTACCAGCTGGTCGCGGGCGCCTCCCCCGCCCAGCGCAAGGCCTGGCACCTGCCGAGCATCAAGGAAGGGCCCAAAGCCTTCCGGTACCTGGCCGGGACGGGGACCTACACGCTGGCGGACGTGGACGACGGCGAGGGCTTGGCGGCCACGCTGGGCGCTATGGGCGTCATCGGCCTGGGCGAGGAGGCCGCCGAGTCCGTCCTGCGCGGCGTGGCGGCCGTCCTCCACCTGGGCAACATCGAGTGGTCTGCGGACGGGGAGGGCGCCAAGCCCAAGGACAAGGGCAGCAAGGCCGCGCTGGCCTCGGCGGCCGATCTGCTGGGCACGACGCCTGCCCTCCTCCAAACCGCGCTGAGCACGCGCGCGATCGAGACGGCGGGTGAACGCATCGTCAAGCCCCTCGACCCGGTCGCCACGACGGAGAGCCGGGACGCGCTGGCCAAGACCCTGTACGCCCGCCTCTTTGACTGGCTGGTCGCGGCCATCAACCGCCGCATCTCGGCGTTGGGGGGTGGCGGCGGAACCGGCGGCGGGGGCGCGCCCCACCAGGCCACGCCCTCCCACCAAACCCGGCGCTCCATCGGCATTCTGGACATCTACGGCTTTGAATGCTTCGAGACCAACTCCTTCGAACAGCTGTGCATCAACTTGGCCAACGAGCGCCTGCAACAGCAGTTCAACGCCCAGGTCCTGGCGGGCGAGCAGGCCGAGTACGCGGCGGAGGGCGTCGACTGGTCGTACGTTGAATTCGTCGACAACCAGGACTGCCTGGACCTGCTGGAAGGCACGGCCGGCGTCGAGGGCGTCTTCCCGCTCATCGATGAGGCCTGCCGCCTGCCCCGCGCCACGTTTGCGGACCTGGCCCACACCCTGCGCACCCGGCTGGCGGCCCACCCCCGGTTTGCCGCGCCCAAACGCCCGCCCCACGCGTTTGCGGTGGACCACTATGCGGGGTCCGTCGTTTATGACCCCACCTCCCTGCTGGACAAGAACCGGGACTTCACTGTCGCTGAGCACGCCAGCCTGATGGCTGGCAGCAGCGTGCCTTTCCTGGCGGACCTGTTCGCGCCCGACCCGGAGGCGGAGGGCGCCGCGGCCGCCGCTACCGCCGGCCGGGGCGGGCGGTCGGCCTTCAAGCTCAACTCGGTCGGCGCCCAGTTCCGGCGCCAGCTGGGCGGGCTGATGGGCACGCTGGGTGCCTGCCAGCCGCACTACATCCGGTGCATCAAGCCCAACCCGGAGAGCCAGCCGGGCGCGCTGGCGCCCGAGCACGTCCTGGAACAACTGCGTGCGGGCGGCGTGCTGGAAGCTGTCCGGATCGCGTGCGCAGGCTTCCCGACCCGCAAGCCCTTCCGCCCCTTTGTCCAGCGGTACGCGATTTTGGTGGCCGACGGGCGGGGCAGGTACGAGCCCCTGGACGTGGAGGCCCTGGACGACGCGGCCGCCGCGGACGCGGCCCGGGCGGTGCTGACCTGCCCGGCCGCTAATGCGGGGGGCGTCCTCGACGGGTGGCAGCTCGGCCGGACGCGCGTGTTTCTGCGCGCGGGCCAGCTGGCGGCCCTGGAGGGCGCCAGAGGTCGGGCCCTGACCCGGTCCGCCATCGTAATCCAGTCGGCCTGGCGGGGCCGGAAAGCCCGGGCCGCCCTGCGGGAGGCCCGGGCGGCGGCCACCCTCATACAGGCGCGCTGGCGGGGCGTGCTGGGCCGGCGCGCCGCACGCGACGCGGCGGGCGTTGGCGCCGCCCTCAAAATCCAGGCCGCCTGGCGGGCGCACAAGGACCGCAAGGCTTTCTTGGACCACGTCGCCACCCGGCGGGCGGTCACCGTCCAGCGGTACACCCGGGGCTGGCTGGCCCGGTCCCGCTTTCGGCGGGCGACCGATCTGGGCAAGCGCCAGGCCGCGCGCGCGGCGGAGGCGTCGCGCCGGGACGCGGCGGCGGTGAAAATCCAGGCCCTCGTCCGGGGTCGGGCCGTGCGGGCCAGGGTAGCGGTCGCCCGCGCCGAGGCGGCCCGGGTGGCGGAACTGGAGGAGGGGAAGGCGTTCTTGGAGGCCCAGGTCGCCCAGTTGCGGGCCAGGCTGGCCGACGCGGAGGGGCGGGCGGGCGTTGCCGAGGCGGCCGCCGCCCGGGCGGCGTCCGAGGCGGCGGCCGCCCGCCTGGAGGCGTCCTCCTCCCGGGAAGCCGCCGCGGCTGCCGCGGATTCGGGCCCCGGCGCCCTGCCAGCGGCCGCGCTGGCCGAGTTGGAGGCCGCCCAGGCCGCCGCGACGGGCGCTCTGCGTGACGAGATCGAGCTCCTGCGCTCTCAAAAGGAGGGGGCCGAGGAGGGTGCCCGCCGGGCCGAGGCCGTCGCCGCAGAGGCCCGGGCGGGCGAGGCGGCCGCCCGGGCGGCCGCAGAGGGCGCGGCCGCGGCGGGCGCGGCCGCGGACGCTGAGAATGCGCGGCTGTGGGACCAGGTCCGGTCGGCCGCGGAGGAGTACGCGGCCGAGTTTGAGGCCAAGGAGGCGACCATCGCGGCGTTGGGGGCTGAGGGCGAGGCCTCCCGCTCGGTCGCCCAGGCCGAGATTGACGCCCTGCGCACGGCGATGGAGGCCGAGGTCGCGGCCTCCCGGGCGGCCATGCACCGGCGGGTGGACGAGGCGGTCGCGGAGGCGGAGGCCAAGGCCGCCGGCTTGCGGGACGCCCGGGAGAAGAACGTCCACTTTTCCGCCCGGGTCGTCGCCCTCAACTCCCGGGTGGCCTCCCTGCAGAAGGCGGCCCGGGAGGCGGCGGGCCGGGAGCGGGAGCTGGGCGCGGAACTGGAGGCGCTGCGGGCGGCCGTCGCGGCGGGCGCGCACCAGCACGGCGGTGGCGGCCCGGGCTCGCCCCGGGGCTACGCCAACGGCGGTGCCAGCGCCCCCGCCTCCCCCCGCTCCCTGGCCCTCACCCCCGGCGGCGGCGGCCCCTGGGGCTCCCTCACGCCCGACCAGGACGGCGCGCTGGCCGCGCTGGTGGCGTCCGCCGTCCCCCGCCGCCTGCCCATCGTCAACATCCAGCACGGCGCCTCGCCCGCGGACGCGGTGGGCCTGCCCTTCGCGGCCTGGCTCCTGGGCGAGTGCCTGCTGACCTGGGCGGGCGCGTGGCGGCCGGCGGAGGTGGACGCGGCGGCGACCGCGCTGCGGGACGCGGTCCTCGCGGCCGCCGACGCGGAGGGCCTCGGCTGCCAGGCGTACTGGCTGTCCTCCACCCTGGCCCTGGGCGCCCTGCTGAAGGTCCGGTCCATCGGGCGGCGGGACTGTGGCGGCCTGTTCAAGCTGGGCGACGACATGATCCAGTTTGGCGGGCTCCACGCCCTGCTGGCACGGAGCGTGGCGGAGCAGCTGCCGGTGAGCGCGGCCGTCCTCCTGGGCGAGGACGCAAAGCGCGCGGCGCGCGCCGCCGCGGCGGCCGCCCGGGGCGGGGACCGCGGGCGCGGTGGGGGTGGCGGCGGGCACGCCGACGCCCCGGCCGCCTCCGCCCGGTCCTACGAGGACCTCATGGCCTCCCCCTGGAAGGGCCTGCTGGGCGGGCTGAGCAACGTGCTGGAGGCGCTGCGGGGCGAGGGCGCGCCGCCGCCCGCCTGCCGGGCGGTCGTCCACGCCGCCCTGCGCTCGGTGGACGCCGAACTGCTCAACGCGCTCATGCTGCGCCGGGATTGCTGCTCCATCAGCGCGGCCAAAGCCCTCCAGGCCGGCCTGGCGGACGTGGGGGCGTGGGTGGGGTACGTGGGGCCGGAGTGGGCGGGCGACCCGGCTGACGCGGCGGCCGCGCTCGCCCGGTCGGGCCAGGCGGCGGCCTACCTGCTGCACGGCAAGGCCGACTGCGTCCGCCGGGCGGCCAAGGGCTTTGACGTCTCCTCCGACCTGCGCCGGGCCTGCCCCGCCCTGACCCTGGCACAGGTGTACCGGCTGACGGAGCACCACCACGACGACTGGATCGCCGGGGCGGGCGGCGGGGCGGACACGCTGGCCCTGCTGCGGGAGCTCAAGGCGGCGGTCGACACGGCGGCGGCCGCGGGGGATGGCGGCGGTGGCGGGGCCACCACCCCGCGCGGTGGCCGCCTCCGCTCCGGCGGGTCCACCCCCTTCACCTCGCCCGGCTCCGAGGCGGCGCCCGACGGTGCGTCCGTCTACAGTGACGCGGATGAAGGGGTCGGCACGCTCGGCAGTAGTGGCGGTGGCGGGCACGCGGATGAGGAGGCCCTGCTCCTCGACCCGCACGCCGCCTTTGTCCTGCCCCGCCGCCTGCTGACGGACGCGGCCCGCCATTACGTGCAAGCCCCCCGCCCCTACCACTCCGCCGCGCCCGGCGTCTCCCTGCTGGACCGGATTGAGGCGTGCTGCCGCGGGTCGGTCGCCCTGCCGCCAGCGCTGCGCTCCCGGGCGGACTTTGCGTTCCTGTTGGGGACGCTCCAGGCGGGGCGGCGGTGATGGATGTGTGTCAAGGGAAGAAAAGAGGGGTGGGTGTGTGGAGAGAGAGGTGGTGTGCGTGCGTGAGGGGCGCGGGTGGAGAGAAAGAGACAAAAGTTGGAAAAATCGAAATCGACACCCTTTCTTTCAGCCCGCCGCAAACACGACCACCCCCTTATCATCCGACACGGCCGCCAGCCGCCGCCCCTCAGCATCCCAGGCCACGCCCCACACCTGGTCGCTTGCTTCCCGGGCCACCTGCAGGGCGGCCCCCCGGGACCGCAAGTCCCACAGCCGGACGGTCGCGTCGGCCGAGCCGGTCGCGAGGATGGCCCCGCCCGGGTGGGGCGCCAGCGACAGGACCCACGACTCGTGGCCCGAGAGCGCGTCCACGAGCGCGCCCGTGCCCACGTCGTACAGGTGGACCAGCATGTCATCGCAGCCCGTGACCAGGGTGCGGCTGTCGGGGGCGAAGGCCAGGGCGCGGACCGGCTTGAAGTGGCCGGCCAGGGAGTGGACAAGAGCGCCCGTGGCAGTGTCAAAGACGTGCACCCCGCCATCCATCGACCCGCACGCCAGGCGGGCCCCGTCGGGCGAGTAGGCGACGGACAGCACAAACCGGTCGGACCGGCGTGGGGCGGCGGCCGAGGCGGCCGGGTCGGCGGACGCGGCAGCGCCAGCGCTGGCGCCACCACCACCATCCGCCATGGGTTCAGGCAAGCAAAACTCGGCGACCTTTTCGGCGTCGTTAGTCGACCAGATGACGACCCGGTTGGACGCGCCGCCCGCGGCGGCGAGAATGACGTCTCCTTCCCGTGTCTGGGCTGGCAGCGGGGCGAACGCGATCTGCCACGTCTCGCCAGGCGGGGTCTCGATGACGGCTTTTGTGCTATAGGAAAATTGGTGAGGGAGGGCGTCGGGCAGGGGGGGGGTGGGGGTCAGCAGGGGAGCGTTTCCCAGGGGGGGTTGGGGCGCTCCATTTCGCATGCTCCTCACACTATAGGCTGGAACAAGCCGGCTAACTAGCCCGCACAGTGCGCGAATTGGCTGGGCGGCCAGCGCCACCGGGTCGCCGTCGCCCTCCCGACTTTTTTTTGCGAGGAAAACAAAACTGTGCGTCCTCTCCTCTTTTCCCTCACCTCGCGTCCGCCAGGCTCCACACCCGCACGAACGAGTCCAGGGACGCGGACGCGCCATACGTGCCCGTCGCGTCCGCCGCCACGGAGACGGCGCCCAGGGTGTGGCCCACGTACGTGTGGAGCGGCTCGAGCGGGATGGCATCGGCCGCGCCCGCACCGCCGCTCTCGCCCGCCGGCGGGGGCCGCCACACCTTCACGGCCTCGTCCACGCTGCCCGTGATGAGGTCGCCGCCGTGAGGGCCGTCGCCGGGCACCCAGGCACAGCACCAGACAGCGTCATCGTGGGCGTCCTCGACTTTAAGCTGGCGGGTCAGACGCATCGTGTGGGGAGCACAGAGGATCGACGAGAACGTCTGAGTGGGCATGAGTGAGGAAGAGTGCTTCACTCTTTTTAACAAACGTGCGCGGCACACCTCCAGCCATGGCCACCGCCGCAGCTGCCACCCCGGCCGGCCCGTTCACCACCTCCAGCGAGGCCGTGTATGGTGCGCGTGGTGTGGGGGAGGAGTGAGAGAGGCGCCAGGCACAGTGGCTCACAAAGAAAAAAAGGAAACAAAATGGGGGGGCGACGCACGCAACGCGCCCCAGGCGCCTGAGCTCGCGCACGCTCGTACGCATTCTAAGTGGACAGTATGCGCCCATGCGTACGGCGCCTGCTGAGTGGGTATCCAAACGCTCAGCGAGAGAGAGAGGCAGAGAGAGGGAGCATAAACACGCTCTCGCACCAACCTCGCGCGCCGACCAGGCGCGGACCGCTCCTCTCACAAACGCCCTCTCCTCCTCCCTTTCCAGCCGCCGACCCCGACTTCAAAGTCGAGATCCTACACTGGCATGGCGTCGCCTCCTGGACGTGGGGCGCGGGTGACGACGTGTGCGGCATTTGCCGCGCCCCGTACGACGGCGCCCCGCCCGAGGCGAAAGGCCCCGGCGACGACGCGCCCGTCGTGTGGGGCGCGTGCGGCCACGCCTTCCACATCCAGTGCATCCAGAGGTGGCTAGTCGCCCAGGCCGAACCCCGGTGCCCGTACTGCCGCCGGGTGTGGGAGTTCAAAGCGGCGGAGGAAGTGGATGGTGGAGGGGGTGGAGGGGGGGAGCAGGAAGGAGAGGGACGGAGCCCGCCGCCGGGGGGGCCACCCGCCCGGCGAGCCCGGGCGGAGGCAGTTACCGTGCTGGTGGAGGAGGAGGAGGGGGTGGAGGAGGAGGAGGTAGAGGAGGAGGGCATGGACGCGGAGTGGTGAATGCATATCAGAGAGATAGAAGGGTCCAAGGTCGAGAAAAATGAACACACCTCTTTCGAATGCGGAGCTCTGCGGCCGCTCCGCGGCTCGCGGTCGCCCTACTGGTGGTGACGGCAGTGGTGGCAGTGACGGTTGAAGCGCCCCACCCCCTCGCCGCCGCTTCCGCCCGCCTGGATGCGGCCACGCGCCGGGCGGTCCTGCTGGAGGAGCCGATGGCCCGGCTCGACCTCCTCGCCCGCACCTGCTCTGACGACCCACACGCACTGACGCGCCCTTACCTGGGCCCGGCCCACGCACGGGCCGCCGCCTTGCTGGCCGCCTGGTTCACCGATGCCGGCCTGACGGACGTCTGGATCGACGCGGTCGGCAACGTGCGCGGGCGGGCGGGCGGTGGGAGCAGTGGGTCGCCCGCCACCCTCCTCCTGGGCTCCCACTTCGACACTGTTCCCGGCGCGGGCCGATTCGACGGCGCGCTCGGTCTTGTGGCTGCCGTGGCGGCCGTGAAGGCGGCCAGGGCGGCGAGCAGCGCCTCCGCTGCCGGCCAGTGGCCGTCACAGGGGAGGGCGCTGGAGGTAATTGCCTTTGCGGACGAGGAGGGCGCCCGCTTTGGGACGACCCTCCTCGGCTCGTCCGCCCTGGCGGGCAGCCTGGTAGGTTCGGGCGCGCTGGAGGGCGCTGTGGATGGGGACGGCATCACCCTGGGGCGGGCCATCGCGGTGGCCGCGGAGGAACGCGCGCGGGCGGCCGGCCACCCCCTGGCGGGCGTGCGCGCGCCCGCCTGGGATGCCATCGCGGCCGCCCGGCCGCCCGCCCGCCCCGCCGCCGTGGCAGCCGCCGTGGCGGACGCGGCCCTGCCCCGCACGGCCTCGGTGGCCTACGTGGAGGCCCACTCGGAGCAGGGGTCAGTACTGGAGGGCGCGCGCGCGCGCGTGGCCGCCGTGGCCGGCATCGCCTCCCAGGCCCGCTGGCGCGTGGCAGTGGTGGGGGCGGCGGGGCATGCGGGGGCGGTGCCGATGGCGGGGCGGGCGGACGCGGGCGCGGCGGCGGCGGCGGCGGTCGGCCTGATCGAGGAGGCGTGTGGCGGTGGCGGCGGCGGCGGCGGAGGGCGAGCTCGCGCCTGGACGGCCGCCCGGCCGCATGGAGGGTCGCCCAGCGCGCTCGCCCTCGCCCTCTTCTCCACCCGCGCGGGCGCCGCCCTGGCCGCCCGGTGGCCGGCCGCGGCCGCTCGCCTGGCGGGCCTGCTGGATCCTCTGCCTCCCCCTCCCTCCCCAACCTCCCCAACCCTGGTCTGCACCGTCGGGGCCATGGCATTCCACCCGGGCGCGCCAAATGTGATTCCGGGCGGGGCGACCTTCACCGTGGACGTGCGGGATGCAAGCGCGGCTGGGCGGGACGCCGCCACCGCCCGCGCCCGGGCGGCCGTGGCGTCCGCCTGCGCCCACCGGGGCGTTACCTGCACCTGGACCCGCACGCACGCCGCCCCCGAAGCGGTGGCGGATGAGGCGTGGACGGCGCGGGTCGAGGCCTCGGCCGTCGCGGCGCGCGCACTGATGGAGGAGCTTGACGACAGCGGCGTTGGCGGAGAGGCCCTGCTGCCCCGCCGCCTGACCTCGGGTGCCGGCCATGACGCGTCCGCCCTCGCGCCTCGCCCACTCCCCTGGGCCATGGTTTTCTTGCGCGACAAGGGCGGGGTCAGCCATACGCCTGCCGAGGATGTGCGGCCGGGGGATGTGGCGGCGGCGGGGGCGGTATTGTGGGGGGTGGTTGAAGGATTTTTGTGTGGAGGGCGCGGTGTAGTTACGTAGGAGAGAGATGCAGCGAATGTGATGACATGCATGCACGAGCGCTGCCCACGGGCGGGACGGGAGGCAGACGCGAACAGACTGGTTCAGGTCGGACTTTCACTTCCGTCTCTCTCTCCGCACGCACACTCCCCGCATTCGCGTCCCATCCATTTTGCACACCATGCATAGCCTCCTGATGCATGCGTGAGAGCGCGTGCCCATTGCTGGCCGCCTCTCTCTCACACACACGCGCGCGCATTTTTTCTTTGCCCCCCCCCCCCCCCCCCCCGCTGACCGAGCACGAACTTGCACACGCCCTCGCCTCACACGCAATGCCCGACCGCCGCGACCGGGGCGGGGCCGCCCTGCCCACGGTGACCACGACGACGCCCCAGGTGGACGATCAGCAGCAGGCACCGGCGGCGGCACAGCCCTCGCCCTCCTCCTCCTCTCCCCCTCTGTCAATTGTCGACAACTGCGGCGCCTACACCGCGCACTGCGGCTACTGCTCTGCGCCTGGGGACACGGCCGCGTCCGTGGGCATGTGGGCGCACGCCTTAGCCCCGGCCACGTACAATGCCCTAGTGGATGCCGGGTGGCGGCGCAGCGGGCGGTGGGTGTACCGGCCACTGCCGACGGCGGCGGTGGTAGGCGGGAGTGGTCGGGATGATGAGGACGGGGCTGGTGAGGAGGACGACGAGCCCTCCCACCCGCCCTGCTGTGTTGCCCACACCATCCGCCTGGACGTTGGGCAGGTCAAGCTGACCAAAGCCCAGCGGCGGTGCCGGAACCGGATGGCGGCTTTCCTGGCGGGCGGGCCCCTGCCGCCTCCACCAGGTGGGGTGGTCGGCGGCGAGGCCGCGGCCGCTGCGGCCGTGGCCGCCGCCGCCTGGAGCGCGGCTGCTAGCGGTGGGGCGCCCGGGCTGGTGTTGCCACTACCTCGGGTAGCAGGTGCAGGGGGTGGGCGTGGCGGGCGTGGCGGCGCGGGCGGCGCCGGCGGCCGTGGCGGGCGCGGCGGCCTGGTGGCCGCCAGCAGCCCGCGCTGCCCTTCGCCCCGCGGCGTCTCGCCCGTTGTGGCGGCGGGGCGGGCCGCCGCCGCTTCTGGTGACTTTGCATGGCCGCCGACATCGTCTCGGCTAGACGCTTGGGATGCCGAGGAAGGTGAGCCGCCAGCGGCGCGGGTGGTCGCCGGCTGGGCCGGCGACCAACCCAAGACTGCAGCCGAGGAGGCAGAGGAGGAGGAAGGGCGGCCCGTCGACGCGGCGGCCCTAGCGGCCCGCCTCCTGCGCGAGGCCCTGCCTGCGAGCGCGATGGCTGGCGGCCAGGCTATGGGGTCCGACCGCAAGCGCAAAGCCGGTGGGCCGGCGGGCGGGCGCCCCGCGCCGCCTGGCGCGCGGGTGGGCGCCCGGGAGGCACTGGAGGCGGCCCTCGAGGCCGCGGTGGCGGCGGCGGCGGCGGGGTCTCCCCCCCGCCGCCCCCTCCCGCTGGCCCCGCCCCGCCCGGCCGCCGCCCGCAAGCTACCGCCCACGGTCGCCCTGACCTGCCCGGCGGGCTTTGTGCTGGCGGCGGCGGCGGCGGCCGCGGCGCGGACAAAGCAGGAGGACCCTGCCACCGCCACCGCCACCACGTCCACCCCCGCCGCTCTGGCCACCGCCGTCGCGGACGCGCTCAACGCGGGCGGCGCCCTGCCGCCCGGCTGGTCCGCCATGGCGGACGCGGGCCACGTCAACCTGCACGCCCCGGACGCGGCGACCGCGGCGGCGGAGCGGGCGGGTGAGGCGGCAGCAGGGGCGAGCGCGGGGGCAAAAAGCCCGCCACCTCCACCGCCCGCTGCCTCCCAACCCCCGCGCGCCGTCCGGTCCCGCCGGTCCTGGCCTTCGCTGGCGGACGCGGTGGCGACCTCTCCGCAGCGCGGGCGCCAGGCGGCAGCAGCGTCGGCCCCACCCCCACCGCCTGAAGAAGGCCCCCTTGCAGCACAGCCCACGCCCGGGCACCCCCACACCCTGGACGTGCGCACCCTCCCGCTGCCCCGCCCGTCCCCGGCCGACACGGAGGCCCTGGTCGCCGCCGAATTCCCGCTCTTCGCCCGGTACCAGGCTTCTCAGCACGGGGACGACCCGGCCAGCTTAAGCCACGCCGCCTTCAAGCGCTTCCTCGTCGACACGCCGCTGGTGAGAGAGGAGGAGGGGATGGGTGGCGGCCGGCCAGCAACCGCGCCTTCCCCTGCCTCCCTGCCGCCCGCGTCCCCGTACCTGGGCTCCGCCCACCAACAGTACTGGCTGGACGGGGTGCTGGTGGCGGTTGGTGTGGTCGACATCCTGCCCCGCGGCCTCTCCTCGGTCTACTTTTTCTGGGAGCCCGGGCTGGGCGGGCTGGGGCTGGGGCGGTGGAGCGCGCTGCAGGAGGTCGCGTGGGCCCAAGCCCGCCGCCGCGCCGGGCCGCCGTCCACCCCCTTCCGGTTCTATTACATGGGCTTCTATATTCACACCTGCCCCAAGATGCGGTACAAGGCCGAGTTCGCGCCGTCCGAGCTATTGGCGGTGGGCGACGGCGAGGCGACGCGGGAGGGGGCGGGGGCTGGGAGCGCGTCATGCACGACGTGGCCGCCCCCGCCGCCCGTTTGGGTGCCCGCGGCCGACGGCGTGCCCCTGCTGGACGCGCACCCCCGGTCCGACCTGCGGGTGCTGGGCGGGCGGGACGTGGCGCCGGTCCTGCCGGCGGCCGGCCCGCCCCTAGCCCCTCTGCCGGCCGTCCTGCGGACGCTCGTGTTCAACAGTGCACAACAGGGTGGTGGGGATGGAGAGGGCCCCCCTCCGCGTGCGCTCCGCCCGCCTGCCGGGCGTGTCTCACGCCTGGGCGCCCTGGCGGGTTCGGGCGCCATCGCCCGCCCGGCGTTGGCGGCTCTGGTGGACCGCCTGCGGCCGTGGGTGGCGGCGATCGTGGCGGCGGGCGTAGAGGGCGAGGTCGTGGTGCTGGTGTGAGAGATGAGACGAGAGAGTTTTTTTGTAGGCGGCGTGTTGTTGTTTTGTTGGCGTTCGTTCGTCTCGTCGGTTACAGGTTTGCGGGCAGGGGAGGGAGGAAAAAACGGGCGTTTAGCTGGCAAGTGTGTTACAAGGAGGGAGCGCGCGGGAAATCGAGAGAGGGGGGTTGGGTGTGGAGAGAGAGAAAACGGGCACAGGCGAGCGAGCAGGGCAGTGCCCGCCGCGCCACACCCTCCCTCGCATCCACCCACACACCCCTCGCCTCGCCCGGCACAAAAAAAAACAGCGTAACGCGTTAAGGAGATGGGCCGCTCCGCGCGCTGGTGCCCCACAATGGAGAGGGAAAAAAAACGTGGGGGGGGGGCAGAGGCGCCAATGAAGGGAGGGTCGGCCCATCACATGAAAAAACGACAGCAAAATGAAAGCTGGCGTCTCGCGTGCGGCACAGCGTGCGACACCACGCCCGGATTGGAAAAAAGGGCGGAGCATCGTGTCTCACAGTGCGCGCGAGGCTGTCGTTGTGAGGAGGAGGGAGGCTATCGAAAAGAGGGGGGTAGCGCTCGAACATTGTTTGTTGTTCGCGCGGTGGGTGGGTGGGTGGGAGGGGGGGGGGGGGGGGGGGGGGGGTACGGGGGGGGGGGTTTATGATTAAAAAAAACCCCCACCCGTGTTGAAACCATAAAAATGCGAAATGCTTTGAGTTACGGA
>Ga0315287_10003941_pt1 | contig 14400 bp, 12 predicted proteins | sample YL17G11_0_MG_FD_205037 | JGI IMG/M metagenome (GOLD analysis project Ga0315287, IMG submission 205037) | Sediment microbial communities from Yellowstone Lake, YNP, Wyoming, USA - YL17G11_0 | ecosystem: Environmental > Aquatic > Freshwater > Lake > Sediment | place: USA: Wyoming | collected... | reverse complement strand
GACGATGGGTACCACCGGGGTAGCGTCCGCCGCCTGCAGATCGTTCGCCGCCGAGCTGCTCGAGAAGAACGCCGCCGTTCGCGCCTTCTGGAGTGCGACGTCGATCCCGAACGGCGGCGCATCGGGAGAGCGAGCCGCGCCCAGTATTTTGCCCGCTGTATCCACGACGAAGACGCTGACACGCGCGGCGGATCCTGCCGGTCGGCGGATCTGGGCACGCGAGCGCGCTGCCACGCGGAGAGCCTCGCGGAGAATCACGCGGGCTTCCTCCGCGCTGGGACCGTTCGGCAGCGCGGACGAAGCGGGTGGGTAGCGAGGATCGCCTCCGCTGTTCACGAGGATCTCGGCCTCGAGGCCATCGAGCAGGCTGGTCGTTCGCACGATGCCAGAGCTCGGCGTGAGGAATGGCGTACCCGCAAGGACGCCACGTGACGCATTAAAAAACCGCGGCGGAGCGAGGTCTGGGACCAGGCTCTCCGCGAGAGCCGAGAATGCAGGGATGCTGGTCGAGACGACTTTCTCGTCATCCGCGAATCGCAAGAGCCGGCCGGCGACTGCGATCCGGTCGGCCCGCCGGTCTTCCGGTGCATCGAATCCTCGAGAAGCGGCTACGGCGACCCGCTCTTCCGGGTTCGTGTCAACGTCGCTGATGTCCGGATCTGCGGTGTAGAGGCCGTTGAACTCGACACCGACGCCCCCCACCGGAACGCCATTGATATAAAGCGGGATCCCGCCGGGATCGGCCGAGAAGCCGAGCGGCATCCGCTGCGGCCCGGTCGGACCCCGGTCGAGGCGACCCACGAGATCGCCGCAGGGCAGTTGGGAGAACTGGACGCCGAAGAGCGGTCCGCCTGGCTGGTCGGTCTCGTTCGGGTTGAAGTTCTGCTGGACGATCTGCGACGCGGTCCGCGTCGTGAATGCATTGCCCTGCGTCGAGAGATAGGCAGCCGTGCCTGCCTTGGAGATCGCGGCGAGAGTACTCGGCACCTCGAATCCTTCGAGCCCCGTCGTGACACCGCGCAGGGTCGTAATGGTCGTTCGAGGCGCGGCGCCGCTCATCTGGTAGAGAGCCAGTACATTGCCCACGTGGTCGACGACGGCGATCGTCGCGGGCGGCGCTCCGATCGCAACCACCTGTGCGACTGCCTGCGAGATGACGACCTTGACCTGATCCGCACTGAGGTTCTCCTGACTGCACCCTCCATCACAGACCTGTGTGGTCTGAACGTTCGGCACCCCGCTGCCTCCCTTCGAGCCCCCTCCCGATCCGCCTTGGCAGCTTCCGCCGAGCAGGCACCAGAGCATGAAGCCCATGGCAGCCCTGCGCATCGCCGTCTTCGCCGTCACTGCACGCCTCCGAGCGAGGAACCGTTGCTGCGGGGCTCAGTGATCGCGAGTCCTGCGTGCGAGCTGATCTCCGGTCGCATCGGGCCGTTCTCCTGTCGATGGAAGACATGGCAGAGCACGCAGTCGGATGCCACTCGCGAAGCGCGGGCCGTCGCGCCGCCGTGACAGTTCCGGCATTCAGCGATCTCTGGGATCAAGATGTCGCTCGACGCTTTGCTCGGCGATTTGCCCGATGCGCCAAGCAGCTCGGCCGGGAGCGCGAGCTCGTAAGGTCCTGCATGCGGCACGGACCACGCGGGTCGAACGTGATCGGGCACGAAGCCAGCATCGTAGACCGCGGCCGCGGCGTGGCAGTCCTTGCACGGAGAGGGTGCATGGGCGCGATGGGAGAACTCGGCCTTCGGAAGCCAGTGGTCGGCGAGCTCGACGGAAGCAATGCCGTCGCCGCCGTCCGCCGAGGCAGCGCGAACCACTTGATGGCACTCTGCACACGCGCCCTCGCTCGCGGGAGCTGCCCGAGAGTCGCGGGCTGTGTTCTTATTCATCAGGAAGTCGCTCGTGCTCTGCACCCGCTGCTCGACCCACTGGAGCACCGCGCGACGCTGGTCTTCCGTGAGTTCGCGACCCGGAGCTGCGCGGCGGATGATTGCGGGCGCGGCAGGATCTTGCACCTGACCTGAAAGCGCGAGGACCGCGTAGAAGCCCCGCAGATCCTCTCGCATGGCCTTGGGATCCCCGTGCAGAGCCTGACGCTTGGGGAACCGCTCGTCGAAGTTGAGCACGTGGCAGCTCGCACAGTGCTTGTCGAAGGAGATGCGCGTGAATCTCTTCCCCGTCGCATCGAGCTCGTGACATTCGCCGCATCGCATGTTGCGCGCTTCTTCTTTGTTGTTCGAGCTTCCGGCAACCACCTGGCCGACATGGCGCAAGTGGCTGAACTCGATCCCGGATTTCTCCCTCGATTGGGAGCTCCACTTCACGCGTTCCCGATGTCCGGTGCCGGGCTCGCTCACCAGGCTCAACCGAAACTGGGGGTGGTCACGGTCAAAGTCCGAGGCGCTTCCAGTCTGCGTCTCGACGCCCCGCGCCTCGAGGTCGCCGTGACACTCGGCACACGCCTTCTGCTCGATCGCCGCCAGCCCCTGGAATCCCCGGTGTTCCATGTGACAGGAAGCGCAGCGGCGGTTTGTGAACTCATCGAAGTGTACAGTCGAAGACACGTGTGCGCCGATACTGGCGTGGCAGGTCACACAATCGACGTCCCGAACGAGCTGGAAGGCCAGTGCGTGACACTTTTTACAGTCGCTAGCGAAGAAGGAGTGAACCTGCGAGATCTTGCCGACGCTCCGGCTCTGGCGGCCGGCGTCGGCAATCAGCGAGAACCAGAGCAAGAGCGCCAGCCCGAGAATCGTCAACGAAATGAGCGCTGTCGCGAAGAGTCCGCTGCGAACTCCGATCCTCGTTCGCGCCGAGAGTTCTTCGCGCTCGGAGCCGCGCCGATCTACCTGCTCGACCTCGAGTGCGAGATCATCGCCGGCTTCCAGCGGATTCACGCGAAGCGCGAACTCCCCGAATCGAAGGACGTCGCCCGGCTCGAGGCGGTGGACGTTGGCCAAGCGCCCGTTCACGCGAATGGCGCGCGCATCGACCGCCGCGGCGAAGATCCCCTCGCGGCGTTGCCGGATCACGGCGTGGTGGAGGCTGACCGCGATGTCGTTCAGCGAGAGCGTGTTGTCGGTGTCGCGGCCGATGCGGAGCTCGTCCAGCTCGAGACGCTCCTCACGGCGCGCTTGCTGACCCGAGCTTCGAGTGGTGATGTGGGTGAGTCGGATCCGCACATTCTCACCGGTAGTAGAAGACGACCAACACGTGGGCGGCCACTGCGGCTAGCGTCGCAAGGGAAGATGGAATGTGGACGAGTAGCCAAAGCTCGAGCAGGGCCCGATAGCGCACATCTCGCCGTACGCGTGCCAGAAGCGTTTTCTTGAGCGCAAGGATCGCGATCAATCGCTGCTCGGCTTCCTTCTCCGCCCCTTCCAGCTGATGGGCTTCCTTCACGAGTTCGAGCGCCCTGCTGGTACCGCAATGGCGGTCGCGTCCCGAGAGCTGCCGGAGGACGGATCCACCGATGCGGGTCTTCTCGATCGACTCCGTGACAGCTTGTACGTGTAGATCCGGCAACTCCCTCGCCAGCTTCCGGAACTCCGCGTCGATGTCGGCGATCTGCTGCAACAGTCCTTCGAGAGTCTGACCGGGATGGTTCGAGGTCATGGGCAGTGGGATCAGTGAGTAGAGGAGTACGCCCGCCATTCCGGAGACGACCGCGACTGACATCAGCACGTAGGCGGCGGTGTGCAGGTTCCAGCCGAATCGAAATGCGCAGTGCAAGGGCACGAGAAGAAGGAGCGTGGCGCCCAGGTACACATGGCTGGATAGCCAGCCGAGCAGCGGTGCGCCGGTGTATCGGTAGCTTCGCTTGCGCACGCCGAACCAGAGCAGCCATAAGATCAACGTGGCCGAGCCGACGCCGAGTGCGTAGCCCACTGCGGTACTGCCGCTCCGCCCTCCGATCGGCTCATCGAGCGCATAGAGGGCCGTCGCCGCTGCCACGCCCAATCCGCTGAGCTTGAGATAGCGGAAGCGTTTGTAGGCGAGGAAGGAATGGGGTCCCCAGACCTCACTCATTCGCGAGTCTCTAGGATCTGGTTCACGTACTTGCGCGGCTCGACCCGGAAGATTGCGCCCGTCGGGCACGACTCTTCACACGCGGCGCGCTTATCCGGCCGATTGGTGCAGAGATCGCACTTCACGGCGATGTGTAGTGTCTCTTTCGACCGGTTGAGGCCGCCTAGCAACCACCCGAGGACGCCGGTCGGGCGTTCGTCGACGACCTTCTCCGTCCTGCCATCGACGACGACGGTTCGCGCCGGCAAGTCGGCCATCTGGATGACGCCGAAGGGACAGTTCGTGGCGCAGTTGCCACACCCGATGCAGTTGTCCCTGATGTAGACCTCGCCATCGGGCTTGCGGCGGATCGCGTCGGGCGGGCAATCCGTCATGCACTTTGGGTTCTCGCAATGCCGGCAGGCGATCGGCACGTGGATCGATCCAAAGCTGGGCCCGGACTCGCGATCGAGCCGCGAGATCCCAGCGTGAGTTCCGGCGCACGCCTTCTCGCAGTTGTCGCAGCGGATGCAAAGCGACTCGTCTACCAGCAAAAGCTCGGTGGTCTCTGCACCGCCGACTGTCATCAGAAATTCGACGAGATCTGTCGCCGGCCTGTCGAGCAGCACCATCGCGTCAGTAGTCTGCAGCTCCACGTCGACTCGCGCGAGCTGTTTCAGCAGTTCGGAATGGCTGTCGAACAGTGGACGAAACGGTTCGACGGGAAGTCGGATGGCCTCGGTGAGCACCGCGGCGCGGAGCGTCGCGCTGCGTGGCTCGGGTTCGCGCATGAGCGCCCGTTCGCCAACATAGTTGCCTGCCTGCACATAGTTGATCACGACCTCGCGCCCCCCGGTACTTCGCGAGACCGTCACTGCCCCTCGGCGGAGGTAGTACACGCTGTCCGCAGGGTCTCCTTCGAGCCATAGGACCTCCCCCTGCTGACACGTACGAAGCTCGGCGGCTTCGGCGAGTCGGTGAATCTCGGCGGCGTGATCTTCGCCGAGCAGATTCAGCAGCTTCCGTATCACGAATTCCAAGTCGATGACGCGCTTCACACCAGGAGCTGATTTGATCAGCTTGCTCGTGGCGAGCCGCGACGTCTCGATCAGAACACAGGGCGTCAAGGACCTGATGGTCGCGGAGCGGCGCCGCCCAGAGAGCAGACTCCCTTCGCCGAAGAACTGCCCCGCACGCAGCTCGAAGCGACGCTGCTTGGGCCCACTGAGCCCGCGATCGATATCGGAGTCGGCGTCCGCCTCGGGGACCAACACTTCGACGCTCCCCGAGAGAATCGTGAAGAAGCTGTCGGTGAAGTCGTTGCGCTCGAAGATGGTCGCGCCCGCCTGCACCGCCTGGACAGCAGAGTCGAGGAGCAACTCGCGGAGCTGGATCGTCGTGAGGCCGCTGAGGAGTGGGATCGCCGCCCGGATCCGCCGGAGATTCTCGTCCACCGTGCCCGCGAGGCCGGCAAACTTGCTGCTGAGAATGGGCTCGTCGGCTGGGATCACGGGCCGTCCCAAGATGTGTGCGACCACCTCGAAGCCCTGATTCATGCAGTTCTTGATCAGCGGGGATCCGGTCAGGGCGCCGATCAGATGGATACCGGGCACATTGGATTCGAACGCGGCGGAAACCTCAGGGATTGCGCTCGGATCTTCCGACGGGAATCGGATGCCGACCTGCTCGAGAAACGCTCGCGGTGGCGTAGCCCCCAGGCGTCCGATCACGAGGTCCGTCTCGATGCGGACTTCCCCGTTCGGGGTTCGCAGCACGATGGCGCCGCTTTCGAAGCGGTCGGGTTGGGAGTTGGCGTAAGAGGTGATCTTTCCGGCCCGGATTGCCGCCTCGATGCGCGTGCGGTTGAGTTCCCTCGCGCGATCGAAGCCTTCGGACCGGTTGACGATGGCCACTTGATTGCCTTGCTCCATCAGGGCAAGTGCGTTCTCGATCCCCGCATCGCCGGCTCCAATCACGACAATGCGCTCGTCCGCGTGCTGTGTAGGGTCGTCGAGCTGATAGGTGACGTGAGGCAGCCCTGCGCCGGCGACAGCGAACTTCCGTATGTTGCCCTGTAGACCGATGGCCACGATCAGCGCGCCGCACGAGACGTGGGTGCCGTCGCGAAGAGCGATCGTGAAATTGCCCTTCTCGCCAGTGATGCTCAGTACTTCGAACGCGGGACCAAGGCGAAGATTGACCCGCGCTGCGCGTACATCCGCGAGCCAGGCGGCGAGTACTTCTTCCCTGGATCCCATCCCAAACCGAAGAGGCAGCTCTGGGTGCAGTGGAAGCCTCGCCGGCTCGTCCATGACCAGCTTGCCCTTCTGGTAGCGCTGAACCGTGTTAGCGAGTTCCCCGCGCTCGAGCACGACATGGCTGACGCCTTCTCGTGCGGCCTGCACACCGGCCGCGAGACCCGCCGGGCCGGCTCCCAGGATTGCGATCTCGAAGCGCTCGCCTACGGACACTCTTGGACCATGAGGCCGTAGACGTGCGGGATCGAGCCGTCTCGAAGGAAGGATGGGAAGGCTTCCGGCGTCGGCGATCCGCGCGCGCAGTAGAGGCTGTTCCCCCCGAGATGGAGTTCTTGGAGCCGTGAGAGTTGAGCGAGTGCGGTGGGAAGGCTGGTGAAGCGCATGCCGAGCCCAGGAGTGGACGCGGTCTCGCGGTCGGGCATGAGAGCGAACGGTAGTGAGGGCGTGCTGGCGCTTTCAGCGACGATCGAAGCTGCGCGGAAGTCTGAGCCTGCGGACTCGAGTGCTTGCGGCGTGTAGGGACGTGTGAGATCGAGAATCTGGAGTTGATCGAGCTTGGCGAGATTGGCGGGGAGCATGGTCAAGGGATTGTTTCGCAAATAGAGCTCTTCGAGTTGGCCGAGATCGGCGAATGACTCTGGAAGCTCAGTCAGGTCGTTGCTGCTCAGTACTAGAACGCGAAGACGGAGAAGCCCTCCAACATCCTCCGGAAGTCGGATCAATCCGTTTCGGAACAGCCGCAGCTCGCGGAGGTTGCGCAACGAGCCGAGCGCCTCTGGGAGCGCGGTCAGCGAGTTGGAGTTGAGATCGAGAACCTCGAGCATGTCGAGGTTCCCGACACTCTCTGGCAGGGTGTGGATCGCGTAGCCGAAAGCCCCGTAGGGATCGGGACCGGTCCGGAACTCCACGAGGCGGGCCCTTCGCCAGACCTGACGCCCAAGCTCGAGCGGCTCGAGTATCCCATTCCCGTTATCGGAGTCGAAGCTCGAGGATGCTTCCGTCAGCCGGTTGCGATCGATGACGTCTTGCAAGAACAGCAGGTCGCGAGGGTCGAACTCCAGAGCGGACCCGCCGCGCGTCTCGGCTTCCGAGTTGACCTCGTTCTGCGAGGACGTGGCGACGGGTCCGCCGCGCGCGGCGAGGTCGCGCCGTCCTGGCACTTGCTCGGATTCCCTCGAGAGCCCTCGTTCGGCAAAGTCGTGGTTGGCCGACGAATCCCTCGTCGAAAGACGCGAGTCGTATACGCGAATAACGGCATCGTGCGCCGCTGCCAGTGCGATCAACGCTGCATCTCGGGCGAAGTCGAGCGACGACACGCCAGTCGCCCAAACCAGGCAGGCCCCGAGAACGATGAGCAGGAGTCTCCGGATCGGCAAATCGAGGCCCTCGTTCCCGCTCGCGTTTCCGGGCGGCACTTCATCGCGATCTTAGTGACGCCTGGCCTCGATTGAAAAGGGAATCGACGAAGAACGGCACCCAGCCGCGGATCAAGCAACTATTCTTCTGTGAGAGCGGTTGAGCTGGCGTCCTCACGCGCTCTCCGGGTTCAAGGAGATGCGTCCGGTTCCTCACTCCTCGCTGATCTCGGCGGCCCGCGCCTACACACAGCAACGACTCGCGCAGGTACCGCGGATGAATCAGTGGCAAGTACGCGAAAACGCTTCTTCTTCAGTGGCGCCCCGGGAGGGACTCGAACCCCCGACCGGCGGATTAGAAATCCGATTTGGGCCTCTACGCCACACCCCGCTAGAACTACCCGTAACCTACGGTTTCCCTTACCGAATAGTCCCTGTTTAGCTACGCTAGTTCACGCCCCAAATACGCCCCGATTTGCTTCCGCGTGCTTCCGCCATGCTTCCGTGGGCGACCTGCGGACTTTCTAGAGGGAGTGACCGTGCGACTCACCAAACGCCAAGTTGAAGCAGCCGAACGGGGTGCCCGCGACGTGTTCCTCTGGGATTCGGCGGTGCCCGGCTTCGGGCTTCGCGTGCTGCCATCCGGCAAGCGTTCGTATCTGGTGCAGTACCGCGTGGGCCGTCGCACTCGACGCCTCGCGCTTGGACTCCACGGCACATTGACAGCCGAGCAGGCGCGCGGACTCGCGCGCGAGGCGCTCGCATCCGTGCGACATGGCGGCGACCCGTCTGCGACGCGTCACGCCGCGCGTGTCGCACCTACCGTTGCCGACTTCGCCGAACGCTACACCGAGCAGCACGCGAAGCTGAAGAAGCGGCCGTCGAGCGTCCGATCCGACCTGACGCTACTGCGCGTTCACATTCTTCCGCGCCTCGGAAAGCATCCGCTCGACGACGTGACCCGCGCGGACGTGACGGCGCTCGCGCATTCGCTCCGCGCGCATCCGGCTGTCGCGAACCGCGTGCTCGCGTTGCTCTCGAAGATGATGAACCTGGCCGAGCGTTGGGGCCTGCGACCCGATGGCAGCAACCCGGTACGCCACGTCGAGCGGAACCGCGAACGCGCAAGAGAGCGATTCTTGAGCGAGGCCGAGCTGGGCCGACTCGGCGACGCGCTTGCCGAAGCGGAACAGATGGGCACCGAGACACCCGAGAACATCGCCGCGATTCGGCTCGCGGTGCTGACCGGCGCACGCCGGGGAGAAATCCTCGGGCTTCGCTGGGACTGGATCGACTTCGACCGCGCCACCGCGCGCCTGCCCGACTCGAAATCGGGTGCGAAAACGCTGCAACTCGGCGCGCCCGCGCTCGCCGTCCTCGCGAGCCTCGAACGCCGCACCGAGTTCGTGCTGCCCGGCCGTCACGACGTTGGGCACGTCGTCGATCTGAACGGCGTCTGGCGTCGCATTCGCGATCGCGCGGAACTCGATGACGTGAGGCTTCACGATTTGCGGCATACCTACGCAAGCGTCGGAGCCGGATCGGGTAACTCGCTCGTCGTGCTCGGCTCGCTGCTCGGGCATCGGAGCGCGCAAACCACTCGCCGCTACAGCCATCTGAGCGAGAGTCCGTTGCGCGATGCGTCGGAGGCGATCGCGTCCCGCATCGCCGCAGCGATGAATGGCGAGAAGCCCGCCGACGTAGTGCCGATCCGGCGCGAGGGATGACACCCCGGCGCTAACCTCGCCGAACGGTTCGGCTAGGCAGTCGCGACCCGAACACCCGCCTACGATTCACATCGATTTGGTGAGGAAAAGGAGCGCGGCATGGGGAGCAACGAGACTCTCTTGTCTGGCAAGAGGGAACACATGGCGCAGCGGAAAGAGCGTTTTCTCGCGGCACTTACTGGCTCTTGCGGAGATGCCAGGCTCGCTTGTCGAGTCGCGGGTGTCTCGGCCACGACCGTGGCTCGGTGGAAGAGTTCCGACGAGGGGTTCAGCGCAGCATCCGACGAGGTGGAAGATGCGGCATTCCTTCTCCTAGAGGCGGAGGCGCGGCGACGGGCGATGGCGGGAGAGAGGGAGGCATCCGGCCTACTTCGTAGCCGAGTTCTCATGCGGCCTCGGCGGCGAGCTGGCGCTGTTGCTCCCGTCGCTCGTTCGCTCGCCCACTCCCGAGTCACCCTGACTCCGTTTGCGGGAAAGCCAGAGGCAGGCGAAGCAGGGTCGGAAAGCGGATCGGATCAAGCTCGAAGGTGACTGGCAGGAAGCGGCGCGACAGCGCTCGCTAAATGACACTCGGCCGATGGTTGGCCGGAATCGACGCACAAGCCAAGAAGAAAAAGCGTCGACACAGATAAGACGTCGAAGCTCTGCATCAAGACCACCGAATCTCTAGGTGGATTGGGCACCTAAACGGATTCCAGGTCGGATGAGCGGTCGAATCCAAACTGAGGTATGTCAACAAACTGTTGACATGCCACGACCTTAGTAGTACGAGCTGCGAGCAGCGAACCAGTTCCCCTTCCTCCGAAGCGTCGAAGAGCCAGCAGTCTTCGGCTATCCATCTGAGGCTTTTTGTAGCAGGAGGGCAGAGTCGTGAACGGAACTCGCGAGCAACTGGCGAAGATCATCGTCGCTCGGTCCTACTTGCACAGAGATCAACCCGGCGACGAGCCGATCAGGCTCGCGTCCGGAAAGACGAGCACCTTCTACTTCGAGTGCCAGAAGACCACCCGATTCGCCGAAGCGATGCCGATGATCGGTCGGCTGGTCATCGAAAGATTGGTGGGGACGCCTCAGTTTGTCGGGGGACTCGCTTCGGGAGCTGACCCGATCGCCCAAGCAGTCGCCCACACTTCCCTTGAAACTGGCCGGGTCATCGACTCCTTTAGCGTTCGCAAAGAGCGGAAGCCGCACGGCACGATGCGTTGGATAGAGGGATGCGCAGAACCCGGTTCTGACGTGCTCCTTGTAGATGACGTGATCACCAGCGGCGGATCGGTCATCAAGGCAATCGAGCGCTGCGCGGAAGAAAATCTTCGAATTCTTCAGGTAGTCGTGCTCGTTGATCGCGAGCAGGGCGGCCTTCAGGCGATCAAGGACAGGCTACCGGGGACACCAGTCGAGGCGATCTTCACCAAGTCCGATCTCGACGAAGTAGCTGCGAGGGAGCGTGGCCGTCCCTTTGACTCGGGCGTGGATTGAGGGGTACCGGGGCCAACTCGACCCGCTGCTCTCTCCAATTCAACAAGTAGCCATGGAAGCTGTTTGGGAATGGTTCGATTCTCTTTGGGAGATCGAGCAGGTTCCGGCAGAGGTTTTCGGCCAGCTCCAGCGAGAGGCGATGCCCCTTCTCGATCGCGTACTAGTAGGTCCTGAGCGCGACTCGCCGATCGTCGACCTAGTCGAGTTTCTTCGCAACATCGGATCGGATGCTGTTCATCCAGTGCCGCGTGGCTATCGCCCGAAGCTCGCGCCCGCATCCTGAACGCGACGGTGCTCGCCTAGCAGCGTGACCATTACGCGCGAGAAAGGCCGATCGTGGCCCTCGACTTCTCTCCGCGTGCTTCCGCTGTGCTTCCGCGGCAATCGCACCGCGCGGCGCAAAGCCGCTAAGTACGCGGAATTGTGGCGCCCCGGGAGGGACTCGAACCCCCGACCGGCGGATTAGAAATCCGCTGCTCTATCCAACTGAGCTACCGGGGCGCGCGGGAGCCGCGGAAAACTAGCAGTCGCGCGCGCGGCCACGACGAGCCGGGCTGAATTGACACCCCCTGCCCACCGCCTTAGCTTGCCCAACCCGCGGTGGGCGTAGCTCAGTTGGTTAGAGCGCTGGGTTGTGGTCCCGGAGGTCGGGGGTTCGAGTCCCCTCGCTCACCCCATTCATTCTCTGCGCATTCTCAGCGGATTCGCCGAGTTGCACGCCCAGCGGGCTCGGCGTACGGTCCGACCATGCTCGACCGCATCCGCGTCGTTCCCGGTGTCTGTGAGGGTCGGCCCACCATTCGCGGCCTCCGCTTCACCGTCGAGTTCGTCCTGAAGCTCCTCGGTGATGGCTACACCGCCGACGAGATCGTCCGCGAGTATCCGGAGCTCGAGCGCGAGGACGTCTTCCAGGCCGCCCGCTTTGGCGCGTGGCTGGCGAGCGAGCGGACCTCCGCAGTCGCGTGAGACTGCTCGACGATCTGAACGTCGCGCCGCGCACGGTCGAGTTCCTTCGCTCCCTCGGCCACGACGTCGTTCGTTCCGATGCCCTGCTCCCTGGCACTGCTTCCGATGCGGAGATCGTCGAGACTGCGCTGCGGGAGGCGCGTACGATCCGCACCCACGATCTCGACTTCTCGGCCCTCGTTGCGCTTTCGGGTCGAAGCCGGCCGAGCGTCATCTCCCTGCGCCTGTCATCGTCGCGCATCGAGCGTGTGAATCAACGTCTTCAGGAAGTGTTGGTCGCGATCGCCACCGAACTCGAGTCCGGAGCCATCGTGAGTGTCGAAGACGGCGGGGTCGATGTTCGCAGGGGTCGAGTCGTCGTGCGCCGCGGCTCGCGAGATCGCGTAGCCCGCCACCCCGAGCACCGCGGCGAGCAAAGCGAGTCCCAGCCAGGTGCGCATCTCGTTCCCACTCAGACCCCGAGTGCCTCCGCCGCGCGGTCGGCATCCTCCGGCCGCACGTAGACGACGTAGCCGAAGCTGCCGCGCCCGTCCGTCACGCCCATCGACGCGTACGCGTCCACGGCCGCCTCGTGGAGCTTCGCGTGCACGCCGGCCAGCGCGCCGAGTTCGTCGTCGCCCTGCGCGAGCAGCGCGGGGTGCGGGCCGTCGAGCGAGAGGTGCTCCTTGTTGCTGGCGGCCTCGAGCCGGCTCTCGTCCTCGGGGAACAGCGTCAGCTGCACCCGGTTCGGCCCGAACGGCACCGCCGCGAACGCGAGCAGGTTCACCTCGAGTTCCGCCAATCGGGCGAGCAGCCGGTAGGCCTCGCCCGGCCCGCCCGACTTCACGGTGGTGTAGTAGTAGCTCGCGCGTCGGATCGAGAACGCCATGACCACTCCTCCTGCTCGTTCCGGAAGATGACGCGAACAGCGCCCGGCCGGTAGGCGCCGCCGGACGGGAATCCGCACGGCGGGCCGGCGGCTCGCGTTGAACGAAGCTTGGGTACCGTTCCGGGCGCGCCCAGGGAGGACGCCAGATGAAGCTCGGCGCGGTGGTGCGCACGATGGGTCCGCAGTCGACGCGCGAGCAGATCCGCCGGGGTCTCTCCTTCGTTCAGCGCGAGCGGCTCGAGGTACTCGTCGCCTCCGCACGACGGCGCGTAGTGCCGGACACTGTCGAGGCCGGACCTCGTTTGCTGCCGCTTCATCGCTTCGAATCGGATCGCGGTCACGCAAGCACATACGATCGGCGCCTTTGCGTGGCACGGAGGCTCGGGTGCAAGCCGCGGCGTGTCGTCTAGCAGCGTGCGGCGCGCGTCACTGGCACACCGCGCAGTCGCAGCCGAGCCGGTTCCCGCCTTGCTTGGTGCACAGATCGAACGGCTCCGCGCACAGCACGGCGCCCGCGCACGCGCAGCTCCGATCCGCCCCGCAGCCACTCGGAACCGGCTCGCAGCTCCAGACGATCGCGGGACCGATGGGCGACCGGGCGACACAGACCTCGGTGTCGCGCTGGCAGGTCAGGCCGGTGGGACCGCAGGGCGTCGTCTTCGGCGCGGCGTTCGAGAACGCGACGGCGCGGATCTCGATCACGGTGTCCATGAACTGCTGGCCGTGGATCGACACGGTGAAAGCGAACTCCGATGACCCCGGCGGAGCGCTCGGCACCGGGCCGCTGTCGAAGATCTGGGTGTCGGCATCGCCGACCCGCAGGCGCAGCCGGAGCCGGTCCTCGGTGACGCCGTCGAAGTAGGTGCCCGAGCCCCTGATCGGCATGTCCGTGCCGCCGATTCGCACCAGCCAGAAGACCTCCTGCACCGCATACACATCATTGAGCCCGTCCGCAAAGCGCGGAACGAGTCGGAACGTCCCGCCGATGTCCTCCGCCATGGCGATCGGGCAGGCGAGCGGCGCGAAGCAGCCACGCGCCAGGTTGCTGTCGGCGGTGAGGGCGTAAACCGTCCCGAGCTGGGAGCGCGGTACGCAGCTCCCGTCGGCGCCGAGAAGAACGAGGGCGGCCAGCGTCAGAAGCAGGCCGTTTCGAGGAACCCGTCTCATGCCACCCTCCGATCGGCCGCGGCCGGCCGAAGCCATCCCCAGCAGTCGAGTCTACCGTTCCGGGCGCGCCCGGGGAGGACGCCAGATGAAGCTCGGCGCGGTGGTGCGCACGATGGGTCCGCAGTCGACGCGCGAGTTGGTCAGTGGCTGCGCGCGCGCCGCGGAAGACGCGGGCCTCGACGAGATCTGGGTGGTCGATCACATCGCGATCCCTCCGGGCGAGGCCGAAGGCAGCGACGGCCGCTATCTCGATCCGCTCGCGACGCTTGCCTTCCTCGCCGGCGCGACGCAGCGCATCGGCCTCGGTACCGCGGTGCTGATCCTCCCCTATCGCCCCGCGCTGCCGACCGCGAAGTGGATCGCGACGATCCAGGAACTCTCGGGCGGACGGCTGCGCCTCGGTGTCGGCGTCGGCTGGATGCACGCTGAGTTCCGCGCTGCCGGCGTCGATCGCGCGCGGCGCGGTGTGATCGCCGACGAGACGCTCGCGTTCTTGCGCGAATGCTTCGCGAGTGGCGACGACGACGTGGTCGTCGCGAACGGCCAGCAATTCCTATTTCGCCCGAAGC
>Ga0315287_10003937_pt1 | contig 14403 bp, 14 predicted proteins | sample YL17G11_0_MG_FD_205037 | JGI IMG/M metagenome (GOLD analysis project Ga0315287, IMG submission 205037) | Sediment microbial communities from Yellowstone Lake, YNP, Wyoming, USA - YL17G11_0 | ecosystem: Environmental > Aquatic > Freshwater > Lake > Sediment | place: USA: Wyoming | collected... | reverse complement strand
GATATCGTACTGTAAAGTAGCTTCGCCTCGCTGCCCCCGGGACCGGGGACGCAGAGCGCGTCGGTCACCGTCCAGCGCAGCAGGCGGCAGGAGATGTCCTTGACGAGGCGCCAGCCGCACTCGCCGACGGCGTCGCCGCCGCCGCCGCTCCCGCTCCCACTCGCGCCGCTGCAAGGGAGACCGAGCCCTTCCGGACCACATTCATACACCCTTATTCTCCTGTCGTTCTGATATCCCCCGAGGTACAGGTCGCCCGAATCGGTGTAGAAGCCGACGTAGGCCCGCGACGGGCGCGGGTCGTCTCCGAGGCCGGCGACGGCGACGGGCGCGAACGCTTTCGCGGTCAGGTAGGCCCTCGCCGCCGCGCTCAGGCCCGCCGTCGCCGCCGACGAGGAGGACGCGCCCCTGCCCGCGGCCCCGCGCTCGCGCGCGCGGAGGATGGCCGCCGTGGAGAGCGTGGCCGAGGCCGCCGCGAGCGGAGGCGGGGTGGGGGGAGAGGGAGGGAGCGCGGCGGAGCGCGGAGAGGCGCCGCGCGCAGGAGGGCGCTGCTGCTGCCGGCCGCTCCCCTCCTCCTGTCCCTGCTCCCTGGCGGCGTCGCCGCCGCCGCCGCCGCCGCACATCCGCAGCATCATCTCCCTCAGCGCCGGGGACCCGCGGGGGCCCGCGGGGGTGCACCGCAGCGAGAGCTCGTGCGCGAGGCGCGCCGCCGAGGCCGCGGCCGCGGCCGCCGTCTCCGGGTCGGACGAGGCGGCGGCGCCTGCTTGCCCCCGCTGCTCCTCCTCCAGCCTCCTCCTCCTCCTCCTCCCTCTGGCCGCGCGCTCTGCTTCCTCCTCCTCCTCGTCGTCGTCGGCGAGCGCGCTGGAGCGGGCGAGGACGACGCGGACGCCGCCCGCTGTCGTGACGGTGAGCTCCCCGGGGCGGTCTCCGTCGTCGTCAGAGTCGCTTTCAGAGTCGTCAAAGTCGTCGTCGTCGTCGTCGTCGTCGTAAAAGTTCTCCTCCTCCTCGTCTTCTTCTTCGGACGGAGGAGCCTCTTCTTCCTCTCTTGGCTCTTCGCGGCGAGGCGTCGAGCCTGTGACAGGTGGCGGTGCGATTGACACGAGGGCAACATCGAAAAAAAAGGTGAGTCGAGGTTGACGAGGAAAGAAAAAAGAGAGAGGCTAGGGACGAGGGAAAAAAAGCAATGCCTTGTGCGATGTCTCTCCCTGTCCTCTCAGAGCCTTCCGTCCTCCTCCTGTGTGCTCACCACCAACCGCGCCGCGACGAGAGGAGCGCCTGGGTGGCATCTCAGTCTCCGCAGAAGAGGAAAACGAAACGGCCGAGCGAGTGTCGGAAGGGGGGCGGAGAGCAAGCGACCGAAAAAAACCTCCTCTCTCTTCTCTTCGCCGTGTTTGCGTCTCAAGTGAGGAGAGAGGCCGAGCCGGAAGAAGCGGACAAGGGAGATTCTCAGAAGAAACATCACGTCCCGAGCCACTCTTCCGCTTCAAAAAAGAAACCTCCGCGCTCGTTCCGCGCCTGCTCCTTCTTTCCTTCGCAGCCCCGTCCGTAGAGCTGCGAGACAAATGCTGCGCACCCTCGCAGCGCGCGCCCTCGCCGGCGCCACCGCGTCCTCTTCCTCCTCCTCGGCTTCGGCGGCGACGACGGCTGCGAGCATCGTTGTCGGCGCCTCTTCTTCTCCGTCTTGGTGTCTGTTCCCCTCGCGCTCCTACGCCGCGGGCACCAGCAAGAGCAAGAGCACCAACAACGACGCGGACTATGGCCTTGCTGCCGGAGTGTCCGAGGAGCTCCTGAACCGCGAGGTAGGAGAGGGGGAGAGAGACGCGATTCAACCAAGGACAAACGAGCAAAAGAGCAATCGCAGTCGCCCTTCTTTCTTCCCTTTGAATCGAACTGCTTCTCCTTTGCTGACGAGCCAGCTCTCTCTCTCTCTCTCTCTCCGGGGCAGAGTAGACGGGGCTGAGTGGCGACCTCAGGGTCGGTCGCATCGCGGGAGCACTCACCTTTGCTCGAGACAGCGGCGTTCGAACGAGCGAGAGCGAGCGATTGTTTTTTCGTTTTCCCTTCTTTCGCCCTCCGATTTTTTTTTCGACCTCGACCCTGACACGCTTCTTCGTCTCCCCCTTTTCTCCCCTTTTTCCCCTCTTCGCCCCACCCCCCCCCGTCCCGTCACCCCCCCCCACCCCCCAACCTCCAGGTCGTCATCTTCTCCCCCTCCCGCACCCCCTCCCAGCAGGGCATGTCCCAGACGGACTCCCCCGGCGGCCTCGGCAAGGGAGCCAGCTGGCGCATCGAGTTTGGCACGCAGCAAAAGTGGGTCAACCCGCTGATGGGCTGGACGAGCACGGCCGACCCCTACGAGAACGTGGGCCGGGCGGGGATGTCGTTCGACTCGGCCGAGGCCGCGAGGGCCTTTTGCGAGAAGCACGGGTGGAGGTACACCGTCAAGGAGGGCCTGCCGTCGGCGAGGCTGCGGCCGGCGCGGTTCTTCCAGTACGGGGACAACTTCTCCGTGAAGAGGAAGGGGTACCCCGAGGGGGGGCTGGTGAGCGAGAACGGGGGCAGCGTGGAGGTGCGGGGGAGGGAAGGGAAGAGCGGCGCCGGCGCTGGTGCGGCGGCGGCAAAGGGGAAAGGGAAGAAGTAGAGGGAGCCGAGTTTTTTCCCTTGTTGAGAGAGAGAGTGTAATTGTGTCTTCTTTCCCGTTTCTTTCTTTCCGTCTCTTTTCTTTCCCCCTCTCCGACTCTCTCTCTCTCTCTCTCTCTTCGCCCCCCCTCTGTCGTCTTTCGCTTTTGCCTCACTCTCTTTCTTTTCATCTCGATAACAAGCGCGCAAAAACACGAAGCGAACAAAAACTGCCTGATCTTTTCTCTCTTCTCTCTCTCTCAACCCCCTCAAAACCAAAGAATTCTAGTCTAATATTTCGCCTGGACTATAAACAAAAACGCCCCTTTCAGTTTCTCTCTCTTTCTCTCCTTTTCCTTTCTTTGAAGAAGAAGAAAGAACAAGAAAAGGAGAAGAACAGGAGAGAAAAATCGAAAGACAAAACGCGCCAAAAAAAAAAGACAATCTATCTTTCTAAGTGATGACCGTCGGCTTGTCGCGGCCCGTAAACTCGCGCAGCTTGCTCGTCTCGAGCGCGACCTTGATGATCGGTCCCAGCGCCTCCTGGGCGTCCAGGGACGCCGCGGCCTTGCCGTCGGCGGCGTACTGCTCGACGTACCTGTTTTTGGATCGGGGGTTTCGAGGGAGGAAGAGAAGAAGCTCGTGTGTGAGAGATAGGACCTGGAAGAAACAGCGGAAAAGAGAAAACCCAAAAAAGTCGAGACACTCACAGCCTGACGGTCGCCCCGGCAGACCCGGTCCCCGACAGCCGCACGATGATCCTCGACCCGTCTTGGAACACAAACCGGATCCCCTGGTTCTTGGAGACGGACCCGTCGACGGGGTCGGTGTACGCGAAGTCGTCCGCGGACTCCAGAACAAACTCTCCAAACTTGTCCCCCCTCTTGGACGAGGCGATGACGGCGCGAAGGTGCGCGACCATCGTGTCGGCCGCGCCGGCGTCGACGGCCTCGTAGTCGTACCGGGAGAAGAAGTTGCGGCCGTACTCGGCCCAGTGCTCGCGGACGACGTCTCCGACGCCGACCAGCTTTCCCACGGGGGCGTCCCTGTTGGCCTCGGCCAGGATCGAGAGCCAGGCGAGCACCGCCCAGATGCCGTCCTTCTCGCGGACGTGGTCGCTCCCCGTGCCGAACGACTCCTCGCCGCAGACGGAGCACTTGCCGGCGTCCATCAGGTTGCCGAAGAACTTCCAGCCCGTCGGAACTTCATAGAAGAGCACCTTGAGCTTGTCGGCGACCCTGTCGAGGGCTCCCGAGGTCGGCATCGAGCGCGCGACGCCCTTGAGCCCCGACTTGAAGTACGGGATCGACGACTGCGCCCTCGCGGCGATGACCGCGACCGAGTCGGCGGGGCTCACGAAAAACCCCTTCCCCAGGACCATGTTCCTGTCACCGTCGCCGTCCGAGGCGGCCCCGAAAGCCGGGGCGTTCTCCCCGGACCACATCGTCTCGACCAGCTCGTGGGCGTAGGTCAGGTTGGGGTCGGGGTGGCCCCCGCCAAAGTCCTCGAGCGGGGTGCCGTTGACGATCGACTTGGGGTCGGCGCCGAGCGCGTCGACGAAGATGGGCTTGGCGTAGGCGCTGCCGTTTTCGTTGGGAGGAGGGGGCATTTTCCCGAAAGAGAGGGGGAGTTTGAGCAGGGGGAAAGCACTCGAGGTTGAAGAGAGAAAAGAAGAGGCGAGTGTTCTTCTTCTCTCCCTCATTTCTCTCTCTTTTCTCTCTCTCTCTCTCTTCTCTCTCAACTTTCTCCTCCTCACTCACCCGGTCACCGCGTGCATCGCGTCGAAGACCATCGAGAAGTCCGGGCGGGCGATCAGGGCCCTGATGGCCCCGAAGTCAAAGACCTCCTGCAGCGTCTCCAGGTAGTCGGCGACGGGGTCGACGACCTCGACGGCGAACTTGGTCCTAGTGCCGTCCTCGCCGACGAGGTCGAAGACGGTCTCGCCGACCTTGGACAGGTCGACGTCCGGGATGTCGGCGAACCGCAGCTCGGAGATCGACGTGGTCTGCGCGAAGATGGCGTCGGTCACGGACTCCGGGGCCGGCTCCCCTCCAGAGGCGTTGAACTTGATCCCCCAGTCCTCGTCGGGGCCGCCCGGGTTGTGCGACGCGGACATGATGAGGCCCCCTGTTTGGCGATTTTTTTTTGAGGTTTGAAAAGGGAAGAAAAGGCGAGAAAGGCGAGAATATTAGAGAGAGCGAGAGAGAAAGAGAGAGTGCGAGTGCGAGAAAGAGAGAAGAAGAGGAGAGGGAGAGCGAGGCTTTCGTCGAATCTCGAACGACGCCCGAAAAGGAGAAGAGAAACTCGAAAAAACTCACCAAAGAGCTTGCGGCGCCTGATGAGGGCGCTCATCGCCGGGGTCGCCATGATGGCCCCTGTTGCGGAAACGGGGATTTTTCGAGAAGAAGGGGGGGGGGGGACGGGTGAGCTCTTCTCTCCCCCCTCTCCCTCTCTCAGACCTCTCTCTCGCGCTCCGTCGCCCCTCTCGTCTCGGCCCGAAGCACACAAAAAACCGCCCCTCTCCACTCCCCCTCTCCTTCTCTACCTTTCCCCACGACCACGCGAGAGAACCCAGCGGCAGCGGCAGACTTCAGGATGATCTGCGCCGCCTCCCTGTTGTAGTACCGCCCGTCCCCTCCCAGGCCCAAGGCCTGGCCCGTCGTCTTCCCGGATCCCAGGGAGCGGAACAGCGACTGGACCCAGTTGGCGAGGTAGTTGTCGCCCGAGAACTCCCGGGTCTTCTTGCGCAGGCCCGAGGTGCCCGTCTTCTGGCCCTCGATGGGGCTCGTGGGCTTGGAGGCGATTTTGAACTGCAAGGAGAGGGAAATTCGGCGTTGAAAGTTTTTCGGGGTCTTCTCAGCGAAAGAGAGAGAGAGGAAGAGAAAGAGAAGGAGAAAGAGAAAGAGAAGAGCGAGAACGGAGAGAGAGAGACCAAAAATTAAAAATAAAAAAACATCTGCTCTCACCTCGGTGGCGACCCCGGCGCTGACGCGGACCGAGGAAAGGCGGGAACCGGCGCGCGGGAGAGCAGCAGCAGCAGCGGGGGCCGAAGAGCGGCGGAGAGCAGGGGCGGGACTGTTTTTGTCGTTGAAGAAGAAAGAGCAGAAGGAAAGATATTTAGTTTTGAGCCGTCGAGCGAAAGAGAGAGAGGGAGCGCCGGGAGCGCCCTTTCTCCCCCAAGCGGCAGCAGTGGTGGTCCTGCTTGCTTCGATTGCGCTCCCCCTTTCGGACCACTTTTTCTCGCTCATCTTGCCGCATTCTCATCCCATCGTAGAGCTCTGACTTGCTCTTGATGTGCTCTATGCGCTCTACGGAGTGAATAGAGTAGGCAATGATCCGAAGAGGTGCTAGAGCACGACGCGCTACCTCGTCGTCATCACATTCCACGAGCAAAACGTCGTTCGCCCTTCAGAGAAAAACAAAACGATCTCTCTAACCTCTTTGCGGCCAGGGCGGCCCTCGCCTGCTGCGGCTTCGCCGGCGCCTGGAAGCGTACGGCGGCGCACGGGCGTGTCGTCGTCGTCGACGACGAGAGCATCATGGTGAAGAAAAGAGGGCTATGCGAAGCGAGGAAGAAAACAAATCGACGAAAAGGAAAAAGGAAAAATGCTGCTTTAGTGGAGCTAAAGCAGCTTTAGTTCTTTTTTATCTTTTTTTCGAGCTCTTCTCTCTCTCTCTCTCTCTCTCTCTCTCTCTCTCTCTCTGCGTCCGTTGTTTACTTTTTTTGGTTTTTAGAAACCGTAACATGTTGAAAAAATCAAAAAGGGAAAACGTCACGCCGCAAGGGGAAAGGAGGAAAGAGAGTTCAAGGAAGGCAGAACGAACGAGAGGAAGACGAGAAAGGAAGAAGACTCCCGTCACTCCTCTGCCCCTTCCTCTTTTTTGCTCGCCCCACCTCCTTTTTCTTTCTCATCCCTCTCTCTCCCCTACCTCTCGCGCAAGCCCAAAGTCCCTTGTGTTATTTTTATTGAAATCAATGTCTCTTTCGTTTCTCTCTCTCTCTCTCTACGACTCTCACTATGCTGTTGAATATACGTGTTTAAGCGCCAAAAATGGAAATAGAAAAAAGCTGCCCAGAGGGAGGTAAGGAAAAAGAAAAAGAGACAGAAGCGAAGCAAAAAGCGCCAAGAGCCCGTCTCCGCGACCTTGCTCTCTCATAAACTCATTCTCTCTCTTCCTCGATCACTCCCGTTGGTTGTTGTTGTTGTTGTTGTCGTTGTCGATGCCTCCTTTCTACGAAAAAAACATCTAGTCGCGGCGGGAGCGGCGGCGGATCGCGCCGGCCTTTTCGTCCGAGTCGTTGCCTCCAGCGGCAGCATCGCCGTCGGCCTCGGCAGCAACCTTGTCGTCGGCGGCCGAGACGTCCTTCTTCTTCGACGCCGCGACGGTCTTCGAAGCGGCAGCGCCCTTCTTGGCGCCGCTCTTCTTCTCCCCGGACTTGGCCCCGCGGCGGGCCAGCAGCGCCAGCGGGGCCAGCAGGATCGCGGCCGGGACTGCGACGACGGCCCAGGCGAGCCACTCGCGCTCGTCGAGCGCGTCGAGCAGCGGCTCGGCCGCGTCGGCGAACGCCTCGAGCGGCGCGCCCTCGTCGAACAGCGACGCGATGCGCTCGGCGAGCGTGGTCGCGTCCTCCTGCTCCTTGGCCTTGGCGGCCTTCTTGGCCTTGGCCTCGGCCTCGGCGGCCATCTTCTTGGCCTTGTCGCGGGCCTCGGCGGCCTCCTTCTCGGCGAGGGCCTTCTCGGCGTCCTTCTTCGACTCCCAGGTCGCCTTGCGGATCTCGGCGGCCTCCTCGGCCGAGTCGGTGACGACGACGTTGCCGAAGGTGTAGCCCTTGTCCTGTTGGGCAAGGATGAGAGAGGGAGAAGACGAGAGAGAGGGAGAAGACGAGAGAGGGAGAGAGAGAAGACGAGAGGGAGAAGACGAGAGGAAGAAGACGAGAGAGGGGCAGAGGCGTGAGTTTTCTCCCTTTGCGTCTCTCTCTCGAGTTTTCCCTCAAAGGAAAAAAAAACAACGAAAGAAAAGAAAAGACAGGCGACTCTCCTCCTCCTCCAACGTACCATGGTCCAGATCTCGAACGCGACCCCGCCGATGTCGGCCACGTTCTTCAGCGGCTCGGCGTCCTCGTAGAACTCCGGGTTGGCGACCTTGCGCGGCTTCCAGGCGCCCTTGTACTCGGGGTTGTCGACCATCGGTGCCGTCCACTTGCCCTTGAAGGCGGGGTTGGGCTTGGTCGGGCGCGTCCAGGGCCCGCAGCCGGGGGCCTTGCCAGCCGCGCACTTGGGGTTGGGCACCGAGGGGGCCTCCCAGGCGCCGTCCTCCTCCTCGTCCCAGTCCTCGGGCTGCGCCGCCTCGGGGTCGGGCACCGACGAGGGCTCGTCGTCGAGCCAGCCCTCGGGCTTGACGGCCTCGTCGTCGTCGACCTCGCGCGGCGCGTCCTCGTCCCAGTCGGCGGGCTTCGTCGCCTCCGGGTCGGGGATCCTCTCGACCTCGACCCAGTCCTCGGGCTTCTTGTCCTCGGCGTCGTCGATCTCCTTGGGCGGGGTGAACGGAGGGTCAAAGAGCGCGGCGTCCAGCAGGGACCCCGACTTGCGCGACTCGCCGTCGATCAGGAGGTCGAACGACGAGTTGGACGGGCGCAGGATCAGGGTGTACACGTGCGTGAGCTTGTCCCCGCCGTTGCCCTCGACGAGCGGCGGGGACACCAGGTGGCGCTCGGCGACCGTGCCGTTGGGCTGCGCGTGCTTGATGATCAGGTGGACCTTGTTCGTCGCGCCGCACTTGTCGGGGCCGAACATGACCGAGAACGGCGTCGAGTCGACGAGGTCCTCGGCCTTGAAGCCCGAGTCTACGTTGGAGAGGAGCTTAGCGTAGGCACCTGCGATGCGAGGACGGTTTTGGTTCGAGGGAGGGGGAGGAGGAGGAGAGGGGGAGGGGAGAAGGCGCGCGCGCGAGAAATTTAGTTGCGTTTTTCTTGCGTCTAATCTCTCTCTCTCTCTCTCTCTCTCTCTCTCTCTCTCTCTCTCTCTCTCTGGTTCCTTTTCCTTCTCTTCCTCTCAGCTCGAAAAAAAAATCATCTACTTCCTCACCTCCGCAGGTCAAGCCGTCGGCGAACTTGACGTCGTACTGGAACACAAAGTCCTTCTTGTCGGCGTTGGCGAGCGTCACGGGCGCGTCGAGGACGCGGGTGAGGCCGTAGTGCTTGGCCGGGTCCGGGGACTGAAAGGTTTTTTGAGTTTTGAGTTTTTTTTTGGTTTTGAGTTTTTTCGAGCTTTGTTCGCTGTTTTCCCCCCCGATCGCTCTCTCGTCGCAGCCTTTTTTTCTTCTCTGCTTCCTCATTTCTCTCGCGCCGAGGAGGTATTTCGACTCTCTCTCCTTCGCGGATCGACGAGACCTCGTTGTTCCCTCCGACGGGGGAAAAAAGGCGGATCCGAAAGAACAGGGAGAGAGCACGAACGCGGAGGAGGAGGTTTGTGGACGTTTTTGTCGACGTGCTTAACGTTCAAACAGGAAACGATCGCGATGCTCGTGATGCTCTCGATCTCTCTCCTGCTCTCCCGTTCATTCCCCCCTCGCGAGCTCTTCCTGGCCCCTCCGCTCCCTTCCCCCCCATCAGTTCCGCGACAATTCCTTCTAAGCCGTCGATCTCGCGGAAGAAAGAAGCAGTTCGCTCGACCGTCACCCCTTTCCACGCGCGGAGAAAGATCGCATCAAAAGTTCCCGCTCTCTCTCAGAATCGATGGTGTTGCTCCTTTTGCCGCTTCTCTCTCCCTCTCCCTCTGTCTCTCAAGAGGGCCAACCATTCCCCCTCCCTCACCTGCACGCCGCCCTTGTCGGAGGACGTGAAGCGGCCCGTATACTTGGCGTCCGAGGAGTGGGTCCAGCGGGACTCCCACCCGGCGTCGAGCGCGTCCTGGAGGATCGGCACGGCCGACGACGACGACGCGGCCATGAGCGCCGCGAGCGCGAGGATGGCCACCGAGCGAGCCATCTTCTTGGTCTTGATTTGATGTGCTGTTGAAGCCTGACTGGTGAGCGAGGCGAGTGCCTATCCACTGCCCTCTTTTTTTGCTGAAAGAGAGAGAACGAGGAAAGAAACGAGTTGGGAATGGAAAGGGAATGAGAAGAGAAACAGAGTTGTGAGCAGGAGAGAAGCCGACTTTAAAAAAAAAAAAAGGAAAAGAAAAAAAAACCCTCTCCTCTCTGCTCTTCCCCCTCTCCTCTCTCTCTCTTCTTCTTCTACTTCGTTGAGGAATTCCGAGTCCACGAAAAAAGCGTGTCGTATCGCGGTTTCACACAAGGAGTTTGACAGAAAAGAACGAAAACGGAGCGGGCGGGGGCGGGACTGACCAGGAGGATTTTTTTTCTCTCTCTCTCGCGCTCTTCCTCCTCCTTCCTCTCCTTCCTCCCTCCATCTCTTTTTCCTCCTTCCTTCCCCCCTCTCTTCCTTCCTCTTCTTCCTCTACTTCTTCTTCTTCAACATCTTCTTCGGCGCGGCCCCTCCACCGGCACGCGTCGGCGGGCCGCCCTCGCTCTTCAGGGCCGGCTCGTACCCGGCGTAGTTGTTGCAGTCCCGCAGCGACGCGCCGTCGATGAACGCGCCGAAGCCCGCGTCGGCGGCCGAGGCGGCGGCGGCGGCGCCGGCGATGCCGAGGATCGCGACCGGGAGCGCGATGGTCCCGATGGAGCCCGCGCCGAAGGAGGGCGTCGCGCCGGAGCCGAATGCCGGGCCGGAGGCCTTCTTGGGAGCGGCCGAGCTGCTCGAGCTCCTGTCGCGCGGGGCCGTCGAGTCGGCGCCCTGGAACACCTTTTTGGGCGCCCCCTTGGCCAGGACGACCTTGGCGTCGGCGGAGGAGGCGAGGAGGAGGGCCGAGGCGGCGAGGGCCGCGGCGAGCTGCCTGGCGGAGGAGGCCGGGGAGGGGGCGGCTGTTGCGTTTTCGTCGCGTCGTTGTTTCGGTGGTGGGAGGAGCACCGGCAGGAAGGGGGGGGGGTGAGGAGGAGGAAAAGGGAAATGAAAAAACAAAACAAAAAGAGAGGTTCACGGTCAGCCGAAGAAAAAAGCGAGAGAGGGCTCTCGCTCCCCGTCGCGATCGCCGGTTTTGTCAAAACTTCATCCGCGCTGCTGCTTTTTCGACCGACAAATGCCATCCCCTCCCAGCATCAACGTCGAGGACACGCACGATCGCACGCCCTCGCGCGAGCTCGGGAGAGAACAAGAGCAGCATCGAGAGGAAAAGGCGCCAGCACCGTTTCGTCCTTTTCTCGACCGCCACCAACCACCACGACCGCAAAATCGTCGCTGGGGACTCGCTTCTTCTCGCCGGCTCGGACGAAACTCCGCTTTCTCTTCGGCTGGTTTCCTCCCTTTCTGCTCTTGCGTCGATCCCGATCGAACTGCAGCTGCCTTCCTTGCTTCGAGCCCGATCCGCAGCGGGCAAGAAATACAAAAGAAAGGCCAAGCGTATGCCCAAAACCGCTCTCTCGAAGCCGCGATCGATCTCTCGCAGCCAAGCAAAAAAAAATTGCTCCAGCAAGGAGGCGAGAGGAGAATTGAGACAATCCTTCGTTTGCTCCTCCAGCCCCCACGCGCTCGGCTTCCTCGTCTCTTCCGCGACTTCGTCTACTGCGTACCGTTGCGGGGTGCGGCTGCAGCGACGACGCCGGTGCGCGAGGCAGCGACGCGCGCGCGGGTAGGGGCAGCGACGCGGTTCATGGTCGTTCTCTTCTTGGTTTTGGAGCGAGGGAGTTTCGAAAGCGAGGAAGAAAATTATGCGGCCCTTCTTCATTTCCGTCAACTCTCTCTCTCTCTCGCTTCGCTTCGCTTCGCTTCAATCAAATCTAGACAAAAAAACCGAAGAAAACAGAAAAGAAACACCATGGCGTACGGCCGACGATACAAGGCCAAGCTGCACATGCTCGAGGAGGATGACCTGGCGTCGATCCTGACCCCGGCGCCGCCGTGCAAGGTCCCCGGGCTGGGCACCAAAGGTAGGAAGAGCAGATGAGAGGCGCGCTTTTTCTTCTTCTGCTCGCCTTTTTTTTCCTCTTTTTTTCTGCGGCTCTCGTCGCTTGCGAAAGCGTTTGGCGCCGAGTGCGAGTACTTTTCGTGCTCTGCTCTCCAGTCAAGCCACGGTATCGATACGGGCCAGCGCAATGTTCGCCTTCGGTAGTCAGGGTTTGCACGCTGAAAGGCTCGCGAGCTGGCTACGACGCGATGCCGTTGACTCTTTTTTTTCTTCTTCTTCTTTGCGATCGAAGACTCGACCGCTCAACCAAAGGCTTTTTCCTCTCAATCTAAACCTTTCCCCAAACCTCAACGTGCAGTCATCGCCACCCTCGGCCCGGCGTGCCGCGACGTCGAGACGCTCAAGGACATGCTCGAGGCCGGGATGTCGTGCGCACGCGTGGACCTGACGGTAAGGAAAGGGGAAAGAAAAGAGAGAGACACAAAAACTAGAAAAAAAAGAGAGAGGGAAAGAATCGACGCCCGGCGCTGCCGCCTCCTCTTTCGCTCCCCTCTCGAGAGAGCAGAATCAGCATCCCCCCCCGCCCAACCTCCAACCTCTCATTTCCCCCCCTTTTCTCCCCTCCTTTCTCCTCCTTTCTCCTCCTCCGAACCCCCCCCCAAAAACAACAACGACAACAGTACGGCCCCGTCGCCTACCACAAGCAGTCCCTCGCCAACCTCGACGCCGCCTGCGCCGCCACGGGAAAGTCCTGCGCCGTCATCGTGGACACGCTCGGGCGCGAGCTGCTCGTCAAGCGCGAGTCGACGCTCAACGCCGACGGCTGGCCCGTCATCGGCGAGCCCGTCGAGGTGGTCGCGGGCTCCGGCGTCACCGTCACCACCAAGTGCGAGGGCGGGGCCGCGGCGATGACGTCGTCGGTGCTGCCCACGGCCGCGCCCGAGCTCGCGGCGATGTGCCGCCCCGGGGACCAGCTCTTCGTCGGCCGCTACCTCGTCAACGGCGCCGAGACGTCGTCGCTGTACCTCGAGGTCTCGAGCGTCGACGCCGCGACGGGGGCGGTCGAGTGCGTGGCGCTCAACGACGCGACGCTGTCGGGCCAGCTGACGATCATCCACTCGGACGCGTCCTCCGGCGTCGGCGGGAACGAGAGCAAGAGCGGGGAGGCGAGCGCGTTCGGCGGGATGTCCTCGACGCAGGCCAAGCAGCTGCCGCTCTTCGCGCCCTCGGACCTGCCCGCGCTGAAGGAGATCGCCGCGTCGCGCGCCGTCGACTTCGTGGCCCTCACCTACACCTGCTCCGCCGACGACGTCGCGACGGCGCGCGAGGCCGTCGACGCGCTGGGCCTCTCCGGCACGAAGCTGATCGCCAAGGTCGAGAACAGGCTCGGGCTCGACAACTTCGCGGGCATCGCCGAGGCCGCCGACGCCGTCGCGCTCTCGCGGGGCAACCTGGGCATGGACGTGCCGGCCCCAAAGATGGCCGCGGTGCAGAAGGCCGCGATCGCCGCGTGCAACCTGCTCGGGAAGCCCTGCGTGCTGACGCGCCTGGTCGACACGATGGTCTCGGCGCCGCGCTGCACGCGCGCCGAGGCGACCGACGTCGCCAACGCCGTGCTGGACGGCGTCGACGCGCTGATGCTCGGCGCCGAGACGCTGCGCGGGGCCTACCCGGCGGAGACGGTGCGGACCGTGCTGTCGATCGCGCGGCAGGCCGAGCTGGCGTTCGACCACGCGTCGCACTTTGACGGCCTGATGGAGGCGGTGACGTCGGACGCGATCGTCGGCGAGGGCGAGGCGAGCGCCGCCAACGGCGCCGCCGCGGGGGGAATGAAGAAGGTCTCCTCGTTCGGGTCCATCCCGCGCCAGGCGCAGGGCGCGACCGACGGATCGATCCCCTCGAGGCTCAACTACGTCTCGGGCAGCAGGAGCAGCAACAACTACCACGGCGCGGCGCTGCCCAAGGTCGAGGCGATGGCGTCGACGGCCGTGCGCGCCGCCGAGAAGATCGACGCCGCCCTGCTCATCGTGTTCGCCTACACGGGCAGGACGACGTCGCTGGTGGCCAAGTACCGGCCGAAGATGCCCGTGTTCACCGTGGTGGTGCCCTCGGCGGACGGGAGCGGCACCGGGGCCTCTGCCTCCAGCAGCGACGGCAAGGACGGCGGGTCGTCGATGCTCGAGAGGCAGTTCAACCTGCTCCGCGGCGTGCTCCCCGCGACGGGCGCGCTCTGCTCCGCGGGCGAGGGCGCGACCGCCATCAGCGAAAACATGCTGGTGGCGGCCGTGCGCGACGCCGCGGCCCGGGGCCTGCTCGCCGGCGGCGAGCCCATCGTCGCCGTGATGCAGCACCGGGGCGACCTCGTGCTCAAGATCGCCGCGGCGGACGCGACGGCGCAGGGCCTCTGCCCGCGCGGAGGGGCCGAGTCGACCGCGGACCTCGTGGCGCTGTCCGCCGCTTAGAAGGAAGAAAAAAGTGCGGAGTAACTCCTCCGAGGAACGCCCGACGGAGAGAGAGGGAGAGAGATGGGGAGAAGGAGAGAGAGGGAGAGAGATGGGGAGAAGGAGAGAGACAGAAGGAGAGAGCGTGGAGACGAGAGGAGCAAAAGGAAACAGAAAGAGAAAGAGAGACTTGAGAGAGAAACAACCGAAAAATAAAAAGGAACTGCATTCCCCCCCCCCCCCCCCGGGGGGGAAAAAGGGGGGTGGGTTTGGGGGGGGGGGGGGGAGGGGGGGGAGGGTGGGGTGGGGGGGGGGGGTTTGTGGGGGGGGGGGCGGGGGGGGCAAGAGGGCGCGCCGCGGCGGGAACGGCGGGGGAACGTGTG
>Ga0315287_10003936_pt1 | contig 14404 bp, 10 predicted proteins | sample YL17G11_0_MG_FD_205037 | JGI IMG/M metagenome (GOLD analysis project Ga0315287, IMG submission 205037) | Sediment microbial communities from Yellowstone Lake, YNP, Wyoming, USA - YL17G11_0 | ecosystem: Environmental > Aquatic > Freshwater > Lake > Sediment | place: USA: Wyoming | collected... | reverse complement strand
TCCCACAACCGGCCGGCCTCCTGAATGCCCGGAATGAATCCCTTTTCGAGGGATTCGGATGGATTTTCCCCTTCGGCCAGCGCCATCCGGGCGAGAGCCACGGCGGCAAGGCGATCGCCGCTGACGACAGCTTGGGTCATTTCCGCAAAATGTTCCGGCATAAGATGTCCTCCTGGAGCGGAATTAGGGATGCGGGTCGGCGTCCGGCCATTCCCGGAATTCGAGAGCGTCGACGAACATCCGTTGAAACGCGTCATCCTGGGCCAAGGGCAAGTGTCCGACCTGGCCGGCGATCCGGGCGGCGAGGCCTCGCTCCACCCGGGACAAAAGCATCGCCCGGGCTCCCTCGAGCGAGGTGTTTCCGACGAAGCGGATGCGGCCTTCGGGAATCCGGGGCAGAAGCCCGATCCGGACGGCGTTTTCGACGTCAAGAGAGGCGCCGAATGCCCCGGCGACGAGAACCTGATCGAGATCCGCGATTTCCAATTCTTCGGCGGCCAGAAGCATCCGGATTCCGGTTTTTACCGCTGCGGCCGCGAGTTGGACTTCGCGGATGTCGGACGGAATCAAGGCAAGGTCCGGGGTCACCGCCAGGCGCTTGTCCGGATGAAGAATCCGGCCCTGGGCGTTCAATCCGCCCCGGCGGAGAAAAACGGCGATCACGTCGACAAGGCCTGTTCCGCAGACGCCCCGGGCCGGGCCCGTTCCGATCGTTTGGACGATCAAGCGTCCTTCGTCCGGGTCCCAGACGGCTTTGTCAACGGCTCCGGATTGGGCCGGCAGGCCGCAAGAAATGGACATGCCTTCGAAGGCCGGTCCGGCGGCCGTCGAGGTCGCCGTCAGGCTCCGATCGGTTTTGAGGACCAACTCCCCGTTGGTGCCTAAATCGATGAAGAGGACATTCCCGGGGCGGGAAGGAAGATCGAGAGCGAGAAGCCCGGCGGTGATGTCCCCGCCGACGAAGCTGTGGAGATGGGGGGCCAGAACGACACGGCCGGCCGGATTCACGGTCAGGCCCGAGGCGCTCGCGGGGATCGGAGACGGGGATAGATGATTGGTCTCGAACGGAGCGACGGCCAAGCCGTCGACCGGGAGTCCCAGAAAAAGGTGGCCCATGGCCGTGTTTCCGGCGATGACAGTCTCATAGATCTCGTCGGACCGGACGCTTCCGGCGCGGCCGGCTTCGGCGATCAAGCCATTGAGCGAAGTTAAAACCGCCCGGCGAAGGGCTTCGGCTTGGCCGGGATCCCGGAACGCGGCCGTGATTCGGCTGACGACATCGGCCCCAAACGCCGATTGTCCATTCCGGCCGACGGCCGTGGCGATGACGGTCCCGGTTCGGAGATCGACGAGATCGACGACCAGCGTCGTCGTCCCCAGATCAACAGCCAAGCCGAACAAGCGGGAGGTCGTATCCGTCCGTTCGAGGGCGAGGACCTCGTCTTCGGGGCCGAGGACGGTCGTGAGAATTTCTTCCGGAGATTCTCCCGCGTCCAGCTGTTCCGAAACCGCGGACGCGCCCAAGGCTTCGGATCGACGGCCGGCGATTTTCCGGACCGACGGATCGAGGCGGACGAACTTTCCCGCGCCATGGGCAAGAATGCGGGCGCTGGGGATGAAGGAGGATTCGGGAATCCGTACGGTCAGATCTCCCCGCACGGGAAGCCGGCAGGCAAGCCGGAACCGGTCGGAAGGAAGGCGTCTCGATTCGAGCAGGATCCGCTCGGGCTCGTCCAGGGGTGGAATATCTCCCGAGAGGATTTCGACGGCGCATTTTCCGCACCGGCCGCGGCGGCCGCAATAAAGGCTGATCGGTATCCCGGCCTGGACCAAGGCATCGCCGAGACGCACCTCAGAAGCAACCTCCAGAACGCGGCTCTCGGAATCGATCGTGATTCGCGGCGACATCGCTATTCATCTCCGGGAAGAGCGACGGACGGCCGATCGGACATCCCTCGCCGCCGATTCCAAATCCAGAACGCCGGCAAACCGCTGAGAATCAAGGCCGCGGCCAGAAAGGCCCGCCGGGGTTGTTCGACGGCGAGGGCGGCCAGAATCCCCGCATTCACAACCACGAACAAGAGGGGGAGAAGAGGATAAGGGCGGATCCGAAACGGCCTTTGAATCGCGGGCGCCTTCCGTCTCAGCACGATGACGGCCGCTCCCGTGGCCGCGAAAAAGAAGACCAAACCGAAGAGGACGACCTCGACCAGACTCTGAAACGTTCCGGTGAGGATCAAGGCCGAGGAGACGACCGCTTGGGCGGCCAAGGCCCGGCGGGGAATTCCGGTCCGGGGATGAAGCCTGCCGAGGGACCGGAAAAACAGACCGTCGCGGGCCAGGGCGTAGGGGACCCGGGCGCTGAAGAAAATATTGGCGCTGAGGCATCCGAAAATTGTCAAAGCGACGACGCCGCCGAAGACAGGAGCGATCGAAGGGCCCCAGAGGCCGGCGGCGGCCGTTTCGCCGATCCGGACGATTCCTCTCATTCGTTCCATGGGAAGGGCCATACTATAAACGATATTGACGGCCAAATAAAGAAACAAGATGGCCGCGGTGCCGAGGCCGAGCGCGCGCGGGATGTTGCGGCGTGGATCACGGACTTCCTCGGCCGTACAATTGACCGCATACCAACCGTCATAAGCCCAAAGGACCGTCATCACCGCCGCGCCCCAGGCCGGCCAGGCCGGCCACGCGGCGCCGGCGGGGGGCAGAAACGGGTGGAGATGAATCGCCTGGTTTCGAATTCCGAACAAGATCCCGCCGCCGATCAGGAGCGCGAGAGCCGTCAAGCGGATAATTGTCAACACCGATTGACCGCGGACGCTTCGGCGAAGCGGAAGGGCGTTGAACATGGTGAGGAGGATCACGGCCGCGATAGCCGCGAGATGGGCGGGGGTGACGACTATCCGCCCTCCGAACCAGGGCAGGCACAACCAGGAACCTCCGGAGGAAATCCCCGGGACAATGGAAGTCAGATATTCCGAAAAGCCGGCGGCCATCGCCGCGATTCCGCATCCGCCGATGATCCAGAAATAGGTCCAGCCGAAAATGAAAGCGGGGACCTTTCCGTAGGCTTCCCGGAGATAAACATAAGGCCCGCCGGCCGAGGGGTACATGGCCCCTAATTCAGCGTAACACATCGCGCCGCTCAAGGTGATGAGACCTCCGGCGATCCAGGCCGCCCAGAGAAATCCCGGATAGGGGAGTCGCTCGACGATCAAGCCCGAGGTGAGAAATATTCCTGATCCAAGGACGGATCCGATCACCAAAAAAGTCGAGTCGAGGAGTCCCATGCGCCGGTTGATAAGAGATTTATTTCTCATATTTATATTATTATCTATTGCTTACAAGGCCATTGGAAATTATTTGATTTCAACGGGCTGATCATATGTCAGCCGGTTTGAGATTTCAATCGAATCTTTCCCCATCTTTCCTCTTTCTCGCTGTGGTTTTTCGTCTTAAGCCCTTCGTCGTTTCCTTCTAAGGAATTCCGATACACGCGATTTTCTTTATCGATCAAAACACGCGTTTTGAATACCCGCTGAGGGGTAACATTCTCTTCGTAAAAAACGAAGGGCACCATGATTTCGGTGGAAGACAAAGCCTGTTTCGGATCCGCGTATTCAATTAATGACAGTTTTTACAGCTATCCTATATTAATTATATTATTGATATACTTATGCTTCCCTTCAAAATAATCGTTAAATATTTTCTCATTAAAATTCTGTACGAGCGGATTATGAAAAGACCCTTCTCAGAGTTCATGGCGCGCTTGGCTATGGATGAAAAGGGAATAACCTCGTGGCAAAGACTGGCGGCATCCTTGACTGTACTCAGGGTATAATTGAGTATATTTCAGCGACTGCCCAGAATCGATTCCCTAAATAGAAACCAGCGGTGTTAAAATACAAAATTTATAACATACATATCTATTTGATATCATTATACTTACATCAATGTCGGCCGGCCGACATAAATCACGATATAATTATTTGCAATTCGCTTCTTTTTTGATTATGGTATAGATGAATCGAAGGAGGATCCGTGATAGTCGCTGTCGCAAATCAAAAAGGCGGAGTCGGAAAAACGACGACGGCGGTGAATGTTTCCGCCGCGCTGGCTTTTTGCGGAAAAAAAGTTTTAGTCGTCGACACCGACTCTCAAGGGCACACAACGAAGTCTCTCGTTATCGATGTGGAGAAGTACGAGCATTCTCTTTATGATGCCTTGATGAATCCGGATATCAAGCTGTCGAACGTTGTCGTGAAATCCACCGTTCCCGGCCTTGACGTAGCCATTTCGCGAATATCCATGGCCAAGATCGAGGCTTCTTTATTGGGACAAATCGACGGTCATTTCCGGCTTAAGGATCTTCTTGAGCAGGCAAGAGGGAAGTATGAATATATTTTCATCGATACCCCTCCGACCCTCGGATTGATAACGCTGAATGCGCTGGTCGCGGCGAGTCATCTGTTGATTCCCATTCAGTCCTCCTATTTATGCCTTGAAGGGACCGACGATCTTCTCGAAACCATTGAAAAAGTCAGAAAAGTCGCGAACCCGAACCTTCAAATCCTCGGAGTTCTCATTACCCTGCATGACAGCCGAACGAATATCGCCAAGGATGTCGTCGACAGAATCATCCGGGTTTTCGGCGATAAGGTTTTTCGAACGTCGATTTCGAAAAGCGTAAAAATTGAAGAGAGTCCCGCGTATAAAGAATCGATTTTCACATATGCTTCGACATCGATAGGCGCCCAGCAGTATAAAAAAGTCGCCGAGGAGATTCTTGAACGTGCCAAAAAATAAAAGATCCGGTTTGCCGGAAGCCATCGGAATGCGGCATGACACCCATTTCGTCGAGTTCATTTCCACAAAAGCGGCGGCGCCTTTCGTTCGGATGATCGCCATCGATAAAATTGATCCGAATCCTAGGCAGGCCCGCAGCGAACTGGGGAATATTCAAGAATTGATGGATTCGATCAAAAATAAAGGGGTGTTGGAACCAATCCTTGTCCGTCCGCGGGGGAATCATTACGAAATTATCGCCGGAGAGCGCCGATATGTCGCATCCCGCAATCTCGGACTCCATGAAATTCCCGCAATCGAGATGAACGTCTCCGACAGCGAGGCCATGGAAATTTCCCTGATCGAGAATCTCCAAAGGAAAGACCTTGATATTTTCGAGGAAGCGGATGGCTTGAAAGCGCTCATTGATATTTATAACTACAGCCATGCGGATATCTCCGAAAAAATCGGAAAAGCCCGCTCGACCATTACTGAAATCATCAACCTCAGCCGAATCCCCGTTTATCTTCGGAGTATTTGTCGATCCTCGGGGATTGATAAAAATCGCAGCCTTCTCATCGAGATTTCGAAGTTGAAGACAGAAGAGGATATGAAATCTTTGATCGAGAGGATCAAGGACAGCGGCTTGAAGCGTGAAGACACTAGAGACTTGACAAAACTCTTCAAAGCAAAGGAAGAAGGAAAGCCGGCGCCGGCAAAAAAGCATTATGTTTTTAATTACAAACCGAAGGGCGATCGAACATATAGTATCAAGATCGAATTCAAAAAAGAGACCGTGAATCGAGTCGAAATAATCCGGGTTCTGGAAGATCTTATTTCTAAATTGAAGTCCTCTCCGTAATCTAAGTGAAGCCCATCCTGGTTGGATTTTTCGCCCCAGATATTAGTTTACATAATATATGTTATGCGACTCATTAAATATGTTATGCTATCTTATTTATAATCTACTATTTAACAGGATATGGAAACTGTGAGTATCCGATTTGCCCTAAAAAGAGGCATTTGTGGATATCGTTGGATTCGTTTCAAAACAAACTCGCAAACCCTCGGCATCACTCCCACCCGCAGTCATATTTGAAGCCGATTTATTGTTTCTGCTATCCATACGTTTGCGAAACTGGAGTTCGTAAGGAGTTGAAATATTTCTAGCCATGGAAACGGCCGCCGGGATTTTTAGAAATCCCGACGGCCGCAGGATCTTGGATTAGATCCCCTTGCTCATCTGATTGAGAAAATCTTGGTTGGTTTTCGTCTTGCCGAGCTTATCGATCAACAACTCCATCGCTTCGACTTCGGACAACTGGCTCAACACTTTCCGCAGGATCCAGATCCGTTTGAGTTCGGTCTCCTCGATCAGGAGTTCTTCCTTCCGAGTGGCCGAACGGTTCATGTCGATCGCCGGGAACGTCCGCTTGTCCACCAGCCGGCGGTCGAGGTTGATTTCCATGTTGCCGGTGCCCTTGAACTCTTCGAAAATGACTTCGTCCATCCGGCTGCCGGTGTCGATCAGGGCGGTGGCGATAATCGTCAGACTGCCGCCCTCCTCGACCTTGCGGGCCGAGCCGAAGAATTTCTTGGGTTTGTTCAAAGCGTTAGCATCGATGCCGCCCGAAAGGACCTTGCCCGAGGGCGGAATGATGGCGTTATGAGCCCGCGCCAACCGGGTGACCGAGTCGAGCAGAATAACGACGTCCCGTTTGATTTCGACCAGCCGTTTGGCCTTCTCCAGGACGATATTGGCCACCTGGGCGTTGCGGGCCGGCGGCTCGTCGAACGTTGAGGCGACGACTTCCCCGCCGACGCTGCGCTGGAAGTCCGTCACTTCCTCGGGCCGCTCGGCCACGAGCAGGACGATGAGGTATATTTCCGGATGGTTTTTTTCAATCGACTTGGCGATCGTCTTCAACAGGGTCGTTTTTCCCGCCCGCGGGGGCGAGACGATGAGGCCGCGCTGTCCCTTGCCGATCGGACACATCATTTCCATGATCCGGGCGTTCAGGTTTTTCGGATTCCCGTCCTGCAGCCGGATCAATTCGAACGGGTAAAGCGGCGTCAATTGCTCGAAATGCACATTCCGGCGTTGTTCGATGATGACATCGGGGTGCATAAAATTGACCGCCTCGATTTTAATCAAAGCGAAATATTTTTCGCCGTTTTTCGGCGGCCGGACGAGTCCGGAAATCGTGTCGCCCGTCCGGAGTTGAAATTTCCGGATTTGCGAGGGCGAGACGTAAATATCGTCCTGGCTGGGGAGATAGCTGAATTCGGGCGCCCGGAGGAATCCGAACCCGTCTTCGAGCGTCTCGAGGACTCCTTCCGAAAACAGAAGCCCCTGCTTCTTGGCCTGGGCCTCGAGGATTTTAAAGATCAAATTATGGCGGCTGTCTTTTTCCCGCTCGATCTCCTCTTCCGGAAGACCGACCTGGGCGGCGACCTTGAGGATGACTTTCGTGTCCTCTTCCTCGAGTTCGATCAGCCCCCACTCGTGTTGTGAGTCGTGCGGTTCGCGGACCTCGGGACGGGGTTCACGCGGTTCTCTGGGTTCTCTGCTCGGCATGGGTACACCTCGTTCTGGCCTGATTAATGGGCGATGACGGACTCCCCTTCTCCTGTGGGAACGGAGGAATCCGGCGTCTCCTTGGACTCGGCCGCTTTGCGGTCGAGCGAATTGATCGATTCCGGAAGGTCCTTGGTGAGGACCAGTTTTAAAACCTCGTCCATCGTCTCGACCAGGTGGATGGTCATGTCCTGAGCGATATTCTTGGGCAGGTCTTTGAGGTCCGACTTGTTATCGCGGGGCAGGATCGCCTCCCGGATACCCTCGCGATAGGCGGCCAGCAATTTCTCTTTGATGCCCCCGACAGGCAGGACCCGTCCCCGGAGGGTGATTTCCCCGCTCATGGCGATCTTTTTGCTGACCGGGATTTCGGTGAGAAGGGACATGATGGCGATGGCGATCGTGATCCCGGCGGAGGGGCCTTCTTTCGGCGTCGCCCCTTCCGGGACGTGGATGTGAATATCAAAATCTTTGGTGACGTCCTTGGCCACGTTCAGCTCAAAAACCTTCGACCGGACGAAACTGAAGGCCGTCCGGGCGGATTCCTGCATAACTTCTCCCAGTTGTCCGGTCAGGACAAAATTGCCCTTGCCATGAACCTTATTGACTTCAAAGGTCAGGAGTTCGCCCCCGAACTCGGTCCAAGCCATGCCGATGGCGACCCCGATCTCGTTCTCCCGGTCCATGGCCGTCCGCCGAAATTTCGGCACCCCGAGATATGTCTCGAGGTTTTTTACCGAGACCCGCTCCCGGTGATCGCGTCCGTTGACGACGACCCGTTTGACGACTTTCCGGCAGACGGAGGTCAATTCCCGTTCGAGGTTCCGGACGCCGGCCTCCCGGGTATAATCGTCGATCAGCTTGGACAAGGCTGCGTCGGAAATCTCGAGGTTCGCTGGAGTCAGGCCGTGGGCTTTGAGCTGCTTAGGCCAGAGAAATCGGCGGGCGATTTGAAGCTTCTCGGCCTCGGTATAGCCGACGATCCGGATAATCTCCATCCGGTCGATGAGCGGACGGGGAATCGGCTCCAGCATGTTGGCCGTGACGACGAACATCACCTGGGAGAGGTCGAAATCCGTGTCGATATAATGGTCGAGAAAAGCGTTGTTCTGCTCCGGGTCGAGGACTTCCATCAGGGCCGAGGCCGGATCGCCCCGGAAATCCATGCTCATTTTATCCACTTCATCGAGCAGAAAAACCGGATTCTTGGTTCCGGCCCGCTTCAGCATCTGGATGATGCGTCCGGGATACGCGCCAATATAGGTCCGGCGGTGTCCCCGAATCTCCGCTTCATCGCGGACTCCGCCGAGGGAGAGTCGGACGAACTTCCGGCCGGTCGCCCGGGCGATGGATTTGCCCAGGGAACTCTTTCCGACTCCGGGAGGTCCGATCAGGCCGAGAATCACGCCCCGGGGCGTCTTGACCAGCTGGCGGACGGAGAGGAATTCGAGGATGCGCTCCTTGACTTTATCCAGGCCAAAATGGTCTTCATTGAGAATCCGGTCGGCTTCCTTGAGATCCCGCTTTTCCCGGGTTTTTTTCACCCAGGGGAGGGCGATGAGCCAGTCCAGATAGTTCCGGCAGACCGTCGCTTCGGCCGACATCGGAGGCATCGCCTCGAGCCGTTCGATTTCCTTCCGGGCTTTTTCCAAGGCCTCGGCCGGCATCCTCGCTGCCAGGATCTTTTTCTTCAGGTCCTCGATTTCTCCGGTTTGATCTTCTTTTTTTGTCCCGGGGCCGGACGGTTGAAAGACGTTCGTCCCGCTCCCCTTCCCTCCCCCTTCAGTGGACTTCCGGCCGGCTTTGCCGTCCTTGCGCCGGATGCCGGCTTGAATGCGGGCGATTTCATGGTTCAGGAGAAAGTCCAGGCGGTTGAGACGTTCCAGACTTTGGATGGTTTCCAAAAGATTCTGTTTTTCCTCGATGGGGACGTAAAGGTGGGAAGAGATGATATCGGCGATCCGTTCGGGCGTATGATCGCGCAGGGCGGGAATGATCGATTGATAATTCGCGTTTTGATTAAGTTTGAGATACTCCTCGAACAGGACGAGGACCCGTTTGAGGACTTCGGGCGTTTCCGGGCCGCTGGCCTCGGAGGGACGGATTTCCTTGGCCAGAACCTGGTAGAAAGGATGGGTGGAGACGTATTCGAGGATCCGGGCCCGGCGTTTGCCCTCGACGATGACCTTAACGTTTTTATCGTCCATGGAAACGGTCCGGATGACCCGGGCCGTGATGCCGAAGGAATGGATGTCCTTGGGGGTCGGATTGTCGAGCGAGGGGTCCCTCTGGGCCGCTAGGAAAACGGTCTTTTCACTTTCTCCCGCCTTTTCCAAGGCTTGGATGGACGACGGCCGGCCGATGATGAACGGGACCAGGGTCGAGGGGAAAACGACCAGGTCCCGGAGCGGAATCAGGGGGACTGTTTTCAGGATTTCAAACGGATCAGTGACGGGATCCATGATCAGGCTCCGGCCGATGGCTTGGGATGGTCGAAAGAGAGTTCGTTCTCCTCGACCATCCGTTTCGTGATTTTGATCCGGCCGCTCTTTTTCGACGAGGGCAGGTCGAACATCAGGTCGAGCATCAGGTCCTCAATGATCGACCGGAGCCCGCGGGCGCCGAGTTTACGGGCGACGGATTTTTGGGCGATGGACTGAAGGGCTTCGTCGGTGTATTCCAGGGAGACGCCTTCCATTTCGAACAACCGCTGGTATTGCTTGACGATGGCATTGCGGGGCCGGGTCAGAATGGCGATCAGATCACTCAAATCGAGGTCCTCGAAAGCGGAAACCACGGGGATCCGTCCGACGAGTTCGGGTATGAGGCCGTATTTGATCAGGTCCTGGGGAATCAGCTCGGCCAGGAGAGCCCCATCCTCGGTCCGGCGCGAACGCGATTCGGCTCCGAATCCGACCATCGTCCGGCCCATCCGTTGGGCGATGATCTTCTCGAGGCCGATGAACGCCCCGCCGCAGATGAAGAGGATGTCCGTCGTGTCGACCGGGATGAATTCCTGGTGGGGATGCTTACGGCCGCCCTGGGGGGGGATATTGGCCGTCGTCCCCTCGAGGATTTTCAAAAGGGCCTGCTGGACTCCTTCTCCGGACACATCCCGAGTGATGGACGGGCTCTCGCTCTTGCGGCTGATCTTGTCGATTTCGTCGATGTAGATGATGCCTTTCTGGGCCCGGTCGACATTCCCCTTGGCGGCCTGGACCAGCTTGAGGACGACGTTTTCCACGTCCTCGCCGACATAGCCCGCCTCGGTCAGGGTGGTCGCGTCGGCGATGGCGAAAGGGACGGAAATGATCCTGGCCAGGGTCTGGGCCATCAGTGTTTTGCCCGTCCCGGTCGCCCCGATCAGGAGGATGTTGCTCTTGGTGATTTCCACATCCGAACCGCCGCGCGGCAGACTGATCCGCTTATAATGGTTATAGACGGCCACGGCGATCTTTTTTTTGGCCAAGTCCTGGCCGACGACGTATTCATCCAATTGGGCCTTGATTTCGGCCGGCGTGGGGAGTTTGGCGGAAAGGATGTCTTCCTTTGAAGCGTCGGGGGCCGGCGCTCCCTTGACCAGCGAATAGGCGGTTTCGACGCAGGTATCGCAGATGAAAACCCCGCCCGGTCCGGCGATCAGTTTGCGGACATCGGCCGGACCTCGACGACAAAAACTGCATTGTCCGGGCGCCTTGGTCCGGTCCCGGGTGGTTTCGTCCATAGTCAGCTCTCGTCCGGCTTGGTTTCCGGGCCGGCCTCAACGCCGGCCCACCGGATCATTTTTTAGCGGATCCCCGCGACGAAAAAATCCCGTCGAGGAGCCCGTATTCCTTCGCCTGGGCGGCGGTCATGATGAAATCGCGCTCGATATCGGATTGAATCCGCGTTTTCGATTGGCGCGTATGCTTGACCAGAATCTGGTAGAGCGTTTCCCGCAAACGAAGAATCTCCTTGGCTTGGATGGCGATGTCGGAGGCTTGCCCCTGTGTTCCCCCGAACGGTTGATGGAGGAGAATTCTGGCGTTGGGCAGAGCATATCGCTTCCCCACGGCCCCCGCCGCCAGAAGAACCGCAGCCATGCTCGCGGCTTGTCCGACGCAGATCGTCGAGACGTCGTTGCTCACGAATTGCATGGTGTCGTAGATCGCCAAGCCGGCGGTGATGCTCCCTCCGGGTGAATTGATGTAGATCGAGACATCCCGCTTGGGGTTTTCGGCCTCGAGGAACAGAAGCTGGGCGATGACTTGATTGGCCGTATCGTCCGTGATCTCGCTTCCCAGGAAGACGATTCCGTCCTTGAGAAGCCGCGAATAGATGTCATAGGCGCGTTCGGAACGACCGTCCTGCTCGACAACGAAGGGGATAAGTGTCATGGCGGAAAATGGGAGAGGCTATTCCATTATAGCCCGGGAGACCAAAAAGTCAATGGTCCGGCGGGCGAGCAGGGTGCTTTTCAACCCGTCCCTCCGCCCCTCCTCCTGAAAGGTGTCCATCACCCGGGCCAAAGGAAGCCCATTGGATGTGGCGATCGTCTTGATCTCCTCGTCGAGGTCGGCTTCCGTGACCTCGAATCCCTCGGCTTGGGCGATTTTACGGATAACCAAGTGCTCCTTAAGGTTCTGTTCAGCCTGCTCCCGGGCCCTCGCCCGGATCGTTTCGGCGGCTTCGCGGCTGATCCCCTGACGGGGCAACTGCGAGGCGATATTTTTGAGGACGGATTCCATCTCCTCCTCGACCATGGTTTCGGGAAGCTCGATCTTCGCTGGACCGATGACCGCCTGAACGGCCTCCTGGGAGGTTTCGCGGAGGGCATATTGGGCCTTTGTCACGGTCAATTCCTCCCGAATTTTGGCCCGCAGCGCGTCCAGGGTCTCGAATTCGCCGAGATGCTTGGCCAACTCGTCGTTAACCTCAGGAAAAATCATTTCCTTGACCGTCTGAACCTTCAAGGTATAAGCAATCGTTTTTCCGGAGAATTTTTTATTCTGGAAATCGGGCGGGTAGGCATATTCGAAGGCTTTCTCTTCCGCGGTCCGCAGGCCGAGAAGATGCTCGTTGATCGCCGGATCGTTCCGTTCGTGGCCGACCAGAACGATGGCTTTTTCCGCCGGCAGCAGCCGCTTGGTTTTGAGATCCCGACCCTGGACCAAGGCGACGACGTAATCCCCGTTTTGAATGCCGCGGCTCTCGACGGGGACATATTCAGCCTGTTTCCGACGGAGGTCTTCGATCGTTTTATCGATCTCGTCTTCGCCGACGAGGGGAACTCGCTTCTTCAGTTTCAATCCCAGATAAGCCGGCAATTCGAACTCGGGCCAGGTCTCGACGACGGCCTTGAATTTCAACGGCCCGCCGGCTTCAAAGGACACATTTTCGACGGAGGGAACGCCCACGGCCCGAATCCCGTTGAGTTGAAGGGCCCGATGCAGGACTTCGGGAATCAGGTGATCGATGACCTCATGCTCGATGTCGTGGCCGAATTTTTGGAGGACGACGGCAACGGGCGCCTTGCCGGGACGAAAGCCGGGAAGCTTGGCTCGGCCGGAGAATTCCTGGACCATCTCATCATAAGTCTTGGCGGTCTCGGTGGCCGACAACTCGATCTCCAATTCCCGGCGAACCGGGCTGAGATTTTTTACCGTGCTTTTCAGGTCATCGTGAGTTTCGGTCATGGGATTCGTCCTTTGCAAGCGTCCAATTCGGTTCGCCGGTGTCTCCCTGATTCCGGCGGTGCGTTTCGTTTTCCGTGGGCAGAGCGGGAGTCGAACCCGCACTCCCTCTCAGGAACTAGGTCCTAAGCCTAGCGCGTCTGCCGTTCCGCCACCTGCCCATTTCGTATCTTCCAAGCCCGATTCACCCTAGTCCGATAGAAAGCCGCCGGGCGTCGCTGTCTCAGGGAAACGGAAGGAAAGAAGTCACAATTTATCATAGAGGATCCGACTTGTCAATTTCAAGGGAGCCGACAGCCGACGGCGAGGGTCGCTTTCCGGCCGCTCCCCGTCTCTCCTCCATCCCGCGTCTCCCCTATTTAATATAGGATTTTAATTTAGCCGCCTTGGCCGGGTCGAGCACCTGGAGCTTTTTGACGATCTCCTGGGCGCTGTATTTGTCTTTCAGGTTGAGGTAAATGACGCCGAGATTCATGAGCGCGTCGGTGTTCTCGGGTTGGATATCGACCGCTTTTTTCATCGAATCGAGGGCCGCGGCGTATTGCTTGAGCTGCATATGGGACATCCCGATAAACATCCAGCCGTAGATATGGGTCGACACGAGTTCAATGTTTTTCTGGAAGGCCGGAATCGCCTCCCGGTAGTTCTTCAGGCCGTAGTAGATATATCCGATCTGGAACCAAGCGTTGTCGTTTGTCGGCTTGACGGCCACGGCCTCCTTAAAGGCGGCGATCGCTTCGGGATATTTCAACAGCCGCTGGTAAAGGGATCCGAGACTGGTGTGGGCTTGGTCATTCTTAGGATTGATCGCGATCCACTTCTTGATGGCCGCGATCGTTTTGTCGTTGAGATTGGCCTGGTCAAACATCTGGATGATATTGGCGAAATATTTTCCCGGATCCTTGGCCAATTCCCCGGTTTTGATGAAGGCCGATTCGGCTTCATCGTACTTTTTGGCTTTTTCCAGCATGAGGGCCATTTGATAGTTTTGGTAATTGTCGGCCGGCTTGAACTTGAGGTATTCCGCCAGGGCGGCGGCGGAGGCTTCGAATTGGCCGGCCTCCCGGCGGCAGTTGGCGAGCATGATGTAGGCCTGTTCAGCGCCGGCCGGTTTGGTGGCCAGATATTTGTCATACGCATCGCCGGCCTTTCCCCATTCGCGAAGCCCTTCGTAGGAGTTGCCGAGAAACTGGTAGGCGCCGGCAAGGGACGGATCCAACTGGAGGGCTTTTTCCAGATTCTTCACCGCGTCAGCGAACTTCTGAGTCCGGGACTGGATCTGCCCAAGTCCCGAATACGCGGGGGCGTTTTGGGAATCGAGCTCGACGATTTTCTCATAGGCGCCGGCCGCGTTGGCATAGTC
>Ga0315287_10003934_pt1 | contig 14408 bp, 10 predicted proteins | sample YL17G11_0_MG_FD_205037 | JGI IMG/M metagenome (GOLD analysis project Ga0315287, IMG submission 205037) | Sediment microbial communities from Yellowstone Lake, YNP, Wyoming, USA - YL17G11_0 | ecosystem: Environmental > Aquatic > Freshwater > Lake > Sediment | place: USA: Wyoming | collected... | reverse complement strand
CGATCGTTTCTTCTTCGCGGCGGCACGCGGTCTCATCTCGAAGACACCGTCCCTCAGCACCCGCATCTCCCACGCGGGCGCGATCACATAGGTAGTGTCGCGGGCCTCGCCGATGGCTGGTCCGCCGATGAGGTCACCTTCCGACAGCCCGCCGATCGCATACACCGGGGTCTTCACCCGCTGCAGGGTCGCATCCCAGATCGCCTCCCGATGCCCGACCGGCGGCGGCTTGCGCTTTCTTCCCGGCGCCGCCTCGATCGCGGCGCTGGCGCGCCCCGGCGTCGGGATACTGCCGTGCAGCACGAACGTCTCGATGCGCACCAGCGCTTCCGGAAGATCGATGCCGAGGCTGAGTGCCGTCAGGTGCTCGCGGAACTCCTGGTAAAGCTCGCGCACGCTTTCCTGGTCGCGCAGCCGCAGCTCCTTGCAGCGGATGCGCTGCGTCACCGGCGATGAGCCGTAGCGCAGCTCGAGCTCGAGCGACATCTGCATCCCGGCGAGATCGAGTCCCTCGGACTTCATGTCGCGCCACAGGTCGCGCTCCAGCTCCGCGACCGTGTCGTTGAACATTCCCAGGTCGCCCAGGTACGCTCCGGACATGGGATCGTAGAGCGGCATCGGCCGCGCCCGCTCGTACACGTGCGTCACGTCCAGCGTCGAGGCCCCGTACGCGCAGAACACCGAGGACTCCGAGAACAGCAGGATGCGCCGGATGCCCAACGCCTCCGCGTACCCGCAGCAGTGGGTCGGTCCCGCCCCTCCGTAGGCAAAGAGCGTGAACTCACGCGGATCGAAGCCCTTCAACACCACTTCCTTGAAGATCTCCATCCCCATCTTGCCGTCGACCACGCGCTTGATGGAGTAAGCCGCCTGCTCCACGGACATCCCCGCAGGCTTGGCGATGTGCCGGCGGATCGCCTCGTGGGCGCGCTCCGCTTCCAGCTGCATCCGCCCGCCGAGAAAGTTGTCGGTAGGGACGTAGCCCAGCACCACATCCGCGTCCGTTACCGTGGGCTTGGCGCCGCCCATTCCGTAGCACGCCGGGCCGGGCATCGATCCCGCGCTCTGCGGGCCCACTTCCAGCCGGTTCCCGAACCCGGTGTTGAGCCAGGCGATCGACCCGCCGCCCGCACCGATCGATTTCACTTCCAGCAGCGGCAGGTCCACCGCCCAGCGGTCGATCACCGGCCGCACCGAATAGAACCGCGGCCGGCCGCGCACGATCAGCCCGAGGTCGAAGCTGGTGCCACCCATGTCGGTGCACACCGCGTTCTCGATCCCGAGCGAGCGGCAACGGTAGGCACCGCCCATGATCCCGGCCACCGGTCCGGACTGGTAAGTGTCCACGACGCGGGTGCGCGACAGCTTCGCCACGCCTCCGGTGTTCTGCACCATCTGCAGCGGCCTGCGGTACCCGCTGTCGCGCAGCCGGTCGCCAATCCCGAGCAACTGGTTGGTCAGCTCCGTGTGCAGGAAGCCGGTCAGCAGCGATGTCGTGGTGCGCGTGTATTCGCGCCACTTCGGCACGATGTCGCTCGACAGCAGCACCGGAATGTTGCCGAGGTAAACGTCCGGGTATTCCTCGCGGATGATCGAGCGCACCCGGCGCTCGTGGTCCGGGTTGGCGGAACTCCACAGCAGGGAGACCACGATGCCTTGCACCCCTCGATCCACCAGGTACTGCAGTGCGTCCAGCACGTCGTTCTCGTCCAGCGGTCGCACCACCTTGCCGAAGGTATCGACCCGCTCGCGCAGCCCGATCACCATGTCGCGCGTCACCAGCCCTTCCGGCATCCGCGCCTGCGCCACTTTCCTCTGCTCCGACACCGGCAGACCGTCGCCCCAGGCGCGGCCGTTACCGATGAACAGCATGTCCTCGTGCCCGCGCGTGGTGATCAGGCCCAGCCTCGGACCAATGCGCTGCAGCAGCGCGTTGAGTGCCACGGTAGTCGAGTAGCGCAGGATGTCTGTTTCGCTCAGCAGCTTGCCCGCGTCGATCCCCAGCAACTTGCCGGCGTCCACCAGCGCGTTCAGGAAGCCGCGCGACAGGTCGTCGGGCGTCGTGGCCGCCTTGCCCCACGACACACGGCCGTTGCAGGTGACGTAACAGTCGGTGAACGTGCCGCCGACGTCGATGTTGACGGTGACGCCGGAGGCCGACGAGCCCGGGCTCATGGTTCGCTCCCGGCCCGCTCGGCCGCCTTCAGGGCGTCGATGTCGATGTCGATGTCGTGGGTGATCGGATGGCCGGGCGGCAGGTATTCGACCTCGACCAGCGTCGCGCAACCCGGGCAGAACATCTCCACCAGCCGGCACCATTGCGGGTCCGGTGTGTAGCGCGGCTCACCCAGTCCGGAGGAGTGCACTTCGCCGGGATCGCGCTGGCGGAACACCAGCCCCAGCTTGTAGTTCTCCCGCGCGCTGCCGAGGTCGCGCTGGCAGCGCCGGCACAGCCAGCGCTCCGTCTGCAGGTCGATCGCTAGGTATTCGGTGATGGCTCTGGTGCTCATGGCTTGGCCTCAATCCCGCTGCACGCGTATCGCGCCGTATGAATCTTTCTCCGCGGTCCATCCCGTCGGCACGACGCAGGTCGTTTCCCCGGTTTCGATGGTCAGCGGCCCCTGGCGCTTCTGTCCCGCCTCCATGGCGGCCAGCGAGATGACCGGTGTCACCCTGCGCCCGTCCCCCCAGGCGATCTCCCGCTGCCCCGAGCGGGCCTGCGCTCCCGCGTTCCCCAGCACCGGCGCGATCGCCTCCTCGCTCTCGGAGCGCGGCAGCGTCGCCGTCAACCGCGCGATGGCGTCCTGCAAGCCGTCGAGCTCCGGCCCGGCCGCGCTGCCATGCAGCGCGATGACCCGGCCCTCCATGGTTTCCACCACCGTGTGTACTGCAGCCTGCTCCGGATCGAATCCTTCGCCACGAATGTCGCGCCGCGCGCGGCTGTGCAGGCCGCGGATGGTTTCCTCCAGCACCTGTCGGAAACTGCGCCCCGAATGCGCCCGCACCCGGCTCTCATAGAGATGCTCGACATTCATCGTGGAGGAGCCCGCCGCGCTGAACACCGGGCTTTCCGGGAACATGTAGAAGGTGCGGATGCCCAGCGCCGAGGCGATATCGGCGGCATGCAACGGCCCCGCTCCCCCGTAGGCGAACAGCACGGCCTCGGCGAACGGGAAGCTGCGGTTTGCGGCCTGCGCCCGGATCTCCCGCGCCAGCGCCCCCGCCAGCACCTGGCGCACGCGCAGCGCCGCTGCATCCACGCTCGTGCCGAGCGGATCCGCAAGCGTGCCCTGCAGTGCCTGTCGCGCACGCTCGAGACTGACGCGCCGCCGGCCGCCGAGGAAATTCTCCGCATCGATGAGGCCGAGTGCGAGATCGGCGTCGGTGACCGTTGGTCGCTCGTTGCCGAGGTCGTAACAGGCCGGCCCCGGCACCGCGCCCGCGCTGTCCGGCCCGACGAGCAGCTCGCCGTTCTCGATGCGCGCCAGCGACCCGCCGCCCCCGCCCAGCCCCAGCACGTCGATCATCGGCAGGTTCACCGGGATGCCTTCGATCTGCACGTCGAAGGACAGCCGCACCGCGCCGCTCTCGATGAAGGCGACATCCGTGCTCGTGCCACCCATGTCCATGGTCACCACTTGCGCGAACCCGTAACGCTGCGCGATCCGTGCGGCGCCGAAGACGCCCGCCGTCGGTCCCGAGTTGTAGGTGTTCAGCGCCTTGGTCTTCGCGACCCGCGCCAGCCCGCCGCTCGAGTGCACCACCAGCAGCGGATGCCGGTAGCCGCGGCTGCGCACAGCGTCGTCGCATTTATAGAGGTATACGACCAGCTCACGGTGCAGGTAGCCGGAGATCACCGCGCTGTTCAGCCGCTCCGCATCGCCGGAGCGCGAACTCACCTCGTGCGACAGCAGCAGGAATGGCGTGCCCAGGTAATGGCTCGGAAACCACTCGCGGAACAGTTCCTGTGCCCGGCGCTCGTTGGCGGGATTCAGCGCAGCATTGCGGAAGGCGATCACCAGCAGCCGCGCGCCATTGTCCAGGAGCTCCTCGGCGGCTGTGCGGAAGCTGTCGTCATCGAGCCCTGCCTGCAGCGCGCCGGAAGCATCCACCGCCTCGCGCACTCCGCGTACCAGCGTCCGATCCACCAGCGGCCAGACCGGTGAGAGGCCCTGCCCGTCGAAGTACAGGTCATCTTCCGCACCCGCGGTGACCAGCAGCCCGATGCGCGCCCCCTTGCGCTGGATGATGGCGTTGGTCGCCGCGGTGGTCGAGTAGCGGATCAGGTCAGTGGCCTGCAGCAAGTCCCGTACGTCCTTGCCCAGAAGCGCGGCACCGGATTCGATGCAGTCAACGAAGCACTGCACCTGGTTGTGCGGCGTCGTATCGACCTTGGTGGTGACCACCGCGCCATCGAAGCGAAAGACGCCGTCCGTAAATGTTCCGCCGGTGTCCACATCAATCGTGTTCATGCGCGCTCCGCAAAGCCAGCCTGACTTCCATCGTTCATCGGTTGCTTCCCTCAACCTGCACACGCAATTCCTTGAGTCGCTCGAGCGGCGTGTCTGCCGGCACGTCGCCGGCGGTGGTCGCCGGCATCGTCCCGCCGGCGGTGCCCGCACCCCGCACCGGATGACAGGCATCGACGCCGGAATCCAGCAAGAACGACCCGTGCGCCGCGGTCGTAGCTGCTTCCCCGACGCCCGGCAGGTGAAACACCAGTTGTGCGCCGTCGTAGAACTCCGCCAGTTTGTTGGCGCTGCGGTACAGGGCGGCGAGTTCCGGCGGAACCGCCGCCATGCGCTGCTCTATCACCGCGACGCCGTGCGCCTCCGCTTCGAAGCCGGCCCGCACAGCGCCCAGAAACACATCGCCGGCGTAGTCCGCGTCGACCTCATCGCCGCCGGCCGCCCGACCCGCCAGTTCGGCGAGCAGCAACCCGGGGCCCGCGAAGGCGGCGAAGACCGACGTGCCCGGCGCCACCTGCCGGCGCAGCGCGCGCACGGCGTCCAGCATCACCGCCATCCTGCCAGCACCCGGTACGTCTTCAGCTTGCCGGAGCCGCAGTGGACCGGAGGACGATTCGATGCACGAGTCCACCAGCACCGGCGGGTGAAACAGGCACAGTACGCCGTCGTGGCCGACCACCTTCTGCGTGTCCAGCAGCGCGCGCGCGAGTCCCGCGCCAGAGGCCAGCAGCGAACCGATCTCCCGGCCACTGACCCGGACCGCATACGAGGTCAGGATCGGGATGAATTTCGGAAGCGCGTGCGACATGGTCTGCAGCCCCCGCTCAGGGTCCTTCCGAGTCAACCACCAGCGCTACCGCGTCCGCCTGGCCCAGCGCTCCGCAGATTGCGGCCACGCCGTGGCCGCCGCCGCGCGCACGCAGCGCGAGGGCCAGTTGCAACACCAGCCGCGCCCCGCTCGCACCCGTCGGATGCCCGATGGCCACCGCTCCACCGTTCGGATTCATGCGAGCCAGGATGGCCTGCTCGATGCTGCTGTCGCCCTGCGACAGGTAGCGCGCAGTAACTAACGGCACCGCGGCGAACGCCTCGTTCACTTCCAGCGCGTCGAGGCTCTCGGGCTGCCAACCCAGCTGCGCCGTCAGCTTGCGGATGGCAGGCCCCGGCGCTACGGCGATGTCGCGCGGCGCGCAGGCAATGCTCGAGAGTCCCACGATCGTGGCCAGCGGCTTGAGCCCCTGCTTCAGCGCTGCCCCGCGCGTGCTGAGCAGCAGTGCGACTGCCCCCGTATCGAGCCCCGGCGAATTGCCGGCCGTAATCGTCGGGCTGTCGTAAACAGTCTTCAGCCCAGCCAGCGATTCCACAGTCGTATCGCGGCGGGCAAGTTCATCGTGATCGAGATCCGCCTTGAACTCCGGAAAAGAGACTGCCTCGACATGGTCGTCAAAGAAGCCGCGCGCCCTCGCATCGAAATATTTTCGATGCGACCCGGCCGCCCACTCGTCCTGCATCTCGCGGCTCACAGCCCATTCCAGTGCGACTTCGCCCGTGTCCACGGCCACGGGCTTGCTGCCGATATCCGCGCCAAGCCGATACAGCGGATCCTTGAAGGTGATGGGGCCGCTCCGGTGGCCAAAGCGCAGGCCGGGGGGCGCCAGGAACGTGGCGCGGCCCATGTTCTCCGCCCCTGCCGCAATCACCCACTTCGCCTCCAGCCAGCGCAGGCTGCGGGTGGCCAACTGCACCGCCGTCATGGACGAGCAGCAGCCGCGATCGATGGTGAGCGATAGCGTCGTCTCCGGCAGGCCCGCGCGCAGCATCGCCTGCCGCCCGGACGTGGGGCCCTCGAGCGCCACTTCCGCGGGCAGCGTTACGCCGTAGTAGACCTCGTCGACGGACGAGCCTGGAAGTGCCGTGCGCGCCAGCAGTTGGCGGATCGCATGGCTGCCCAGCGTCACACTGGGCACGCCTCGCAGGGCACCGCCCAGCTTCGAAAACGGCGTGCGCACACCAGCAACCAGCACGATGTCCTTCAAGTCTGGCGATGGCATGGAGAACATCCCTTAGCACCGGTCGCTGTCGTCAGGCTGCGGGGGAAAGCGCCGCGTGTGCGGCCTGCGCAGCGCGATCGACGCGGGCACTTATCTCCCGGTCGCTGTGCCAGTAAACGAGCATCGCCTCCCCCACATTTGTTGCGAGTTGAATAACCTGAATCAAGTTCAAATGCAAGCCTATGTCCGACGCCTGGCAACGGTATCGCCCGGCACTATCCCTATCGAGCAAAGTCCGCCATTGCTGGAGGCGAGCGCCATCGTCTACTTGGCCGTGAACCCCGCATCCACGAGCAGCGGTGCGCCCGTCACGTAGAGCGAGGCGTCTGAGGCGAGGTACATGACCGCCTCCGTCACCTCGATGGGTTCCACCAGCGGCGCTCCCTCGTCGAGCAAGTTCCAGCACCCGGTCGCGGCGACCAGACGCTCGCCGAAGTTGGCCGGTACCTTCGGTGACGACATCACGCCGACCATCTGCGTGTTGAGAGCCGTCGGGCAGACGTAGTTCACACGGATCTTGCTCGGCGCCAACTCGATCGCGAGCGACTTGCAAAAACCGGCAATCCCGTGCTTTGCAGCGGCGTAGTGGGAATTGCCCGGCACACCGGTGAAACTGTGCACCGAACCCGTTGCAATCAGGCTGCCGCCGTGACCCTGCTCCAGCATGTGCCGGGAGGTGTGCTTCAGTGTCAGGAATACACCCTTGAGGTTGGTGTCGAGCATCACGTCCCAGTCGAGTTCGGTCATTTCCGATACTTCTACGATGTTGGCAATGCCGGCATTGGCGATCGCGACGTCGATCTTGCCGAGCGCCGCGCGCGCGCCGTCCACAAACGACCGCACCTGCGCGTCACTGCGGACGTCGCAGACGGCAGTGTGCACCTTCGCTCCGAGCGCCCTGCACTGCTCCGCGACTTGCTCGAGCTCGGCCTTCGTGCCGAGGGCATAGGCGACGGAATCAAGCCTGCCGTCCGGGAGATCGCAGAGCGCGAGGTCGGCTCCGGTTTCCGCGAACCTCAGCGCGTGCAGCCTCCCCTGGCCGTGCGCCGCACCCGTGATCAGCACGGAAGTATCCGAGAAGTCGTACTTGACCTGCCGCGGGCGGCGGATCTTCATCTCATGCATTTCGAAGGAACTCATGCGGCACTCCTCGTGCTGTTCGGGCGACGGTCAAGTCACCATGAGGTGCGACCGAGATCGCACTTGACGATCGACCCGGTTGTGTAACGAGCCTCGTCGGACGCCATGAACATGACGACCCTGGAGACATCCTCCGCCTTGATATAAGGCAGTGGAATCGCATTGCCGGCGGCAAAACCCGGCGTGGCGCCCTCGAGGGTCGGGTTGTCGGGACTCATCAACTGGTAGGTGGACTCATTGAGGACCATGCCCGTGTCGACGCCGTTTGGCGCCACGAGGTTGATCGTGACGCCATCAGGCCCGAACTCATGTGCGAGCGACTTCACGAGTCCGTAAATGCCATGTTTCGCCGACACGTAGTGACACAGATTCGGGAAGCCGATGCTCGAGCAGACCGAACCCGTGCAGATGATGCGTCCGTGCTTGCGCTCGAGCATGTGCGGCGCGACCGAGCGGACCGTGTTGAACACGCCCGTGAGGTTGATGTCGATCATGTCGCGGAACATCTGCGGCGGCATCTCGACAATTCGCGAAAAGCCGAGGATGCCGGCATTGGCGACGAGCACATCGACTCGACCCCAACTCTTGATCACGCCACCCGTGAACGCATCGACCGCGTCGTAGTCACGGACGTCGACCTTGCCGGAGATGACTTGCGCGCCTTCAGCTTCGCAGAGCCTGACCGTCTCGGCCAGGTCGGCTGCGGTACCCAGGTCGTACTTGACGCTGCCGACCCGGCCGCACAAGTCGAAGATCGCGATGCGTGCACCCTCGCGCGCAAAGTGCACCGCATGCGAGCGACCCTGCCCACGCGCGGCGCCGCTGATGTAGACGACTTTATTTTCAAAACGCTTCATCGGGATCTCCTTCCTACAGCATCATTGGTGCGACGCGGGATGCGACGCGACCTCAGGACTTATCCATAAGGCGCCGCTCGAGCGCCTCGCGGATGATCTTGCCGCTCGCACTGCGCGGCATTTCGTCCATGTGGATAAAATGAACCTCGCGTGGACGCTTGTAGCTTGCCAGCCGTCCGCGACAAATGCGGTCGACCACTTTCGCCGTGAGGGTGTCATCGTTGCGCGCGATGAACGCGACGGCGATCTCGCCCCAGCGCGGATCGGGTTTGCGGACGACTGCCGCGTCCGTGACACGGGGATCGTCGAGCAACACGCGCTCCACCTCGGCCGGGTAGATGTTCTCCCCGCCTGACTTGATCAAGTACTTCGAGCGCCCGACGAACATGAAGCCGCCGGTGGGCGTGCGGCGGAACAGGTCGCCCATGTGGAACCAGCCGTCGCGGAAGTCCTTGTCGTTTGCCTCCGGCGCGTTCCAGTAACCACTGAACAACGTCGGCCCGCGAACCAGGCATTCGCCCGTCTCGCCGTCGGCCACGTCGTTGCCGACGGCGTCTACCAGCCGCACCTCGCACAACGAACTCAGGCGCTTGGACAGGTCGTTCGGCGCCTCGCCCACCGGGATCAGGTGGCCCGTCGCCGGTGGCAATCCGGTCTCGGTCGAACCAAAGCTGTTCAGAAACGGGGCGTTGAGCGTACGGCTAACGTCCGCGATCACCGCCGCCGAAACGAGGTCCGCCATGCAGCCGACGACCCTCACTCCCATGACCGTCGTGCCCGCACCCTTCAGTCGCTCAAGCAGCGGCTCGACGGACGCCGGCACCAGCAGCAGCCAGCCCAGCTTGAAGCGCCCGATGGCGTGGACCATGGCCTCCAGGTCGAGGCCATCGGTGATGACGACCGGCGAGCCGAACATCAGGCTCGACAGCGTGTGTTCCGTACCGCCCATGTGGAACATCGGCGACCACGCGAGGTAAGCGTCGCCAGGCTCGATCTTCAGATCCATCCGCAAGGTGCACATCCGGGCGATCTCGGCCCGGTGGCTGATCAGCGCCGCCTTCGGCAGCCCCGTCGTGCCACTGGTGTACAGCAGCAGCAGGCCCTGCTCCGGATCGTCGGCCGGCGGCTCATCGTCCGGTGCGCAATCGACCAGCCGGTCGAGGCAGGTTTCGATCGATAGCGGGATCCCGGCAACGTAAGGAATTTCGGCCAGCAGCGACTCGAAGCGCGAGGATACATAGATGATCTTCGGCTCCACCAGGCTCACGCAGTGCTCGAGTTCCTCGGCGACCAGGCGCCAGTTCAGGCAGGCGACGATCGCCCCGATCCGAGCTGCCGCGAGTTGCAGCATGGTGTACTCGACCCGATTCTCCGAGAGGACAGCGACACGATCGCCCACAGTGACGCCGTGCGTGCGCAGGCCCGCTGCGAGCCGGTCGACCGAGTCGAGCAGCGCACCATAACTCCACTGCCGGCCGTCACACTCGATGGCCAGCCGATCCGGGTGCCAACGCGCACCCGCGCGGAACAGCGTATAGACCGTCGATCGCGGTGCAACCAACTGCCCGGCTGTGAGCTGCAACGTGTACCCCTGTGAGGCGGCGGCGCTAGCCGGCCGCGCGCGGCGCCGCGTCGTCCGTCGCCACTTGCCCCAGAGCGTGCTGCGCCGCCACCATGCCGAAGATCATTGTCGAGGCGATGCTCGCTCCGGTGCACGGGTACCTGCGGCCCATGACCGGCGCCGTGGCATTGCCCGTCGCATAGAGTCCCTCGATCACTGAACCGTCCTCACGCTGCACTCGAGCGTACTCGTCAGTGAGGATGCCACCGAAGGTGCCCAGGTCACCGGGATAGACGGCCACCGCGTAGAACGGTCCCTTCCCGATCGGCCCAAGGCCGGGATTCGGCCTGTTACTGGGATCACCCGCATTGCGCGAGAACAGCGTGCCGCCGCGATTGAAGTCGAGATCGACACCGGTGACGGCGAACTGATTGAAGCGCCTGACGGTCTCGGCCAGCGCGCGCGGCTCGATACCGCACGACTTCGCGAGTTCCTCGACAGTCGAGCCCCGCTTCATGAATCCGCCGGTAATCCAGTCCTCTGGAGTGCGCCCCGGGAACTGCAGGCCGAACGTGTACCGGTTCCTGTGCCGTGAATCGAGGATGAGCCACGACGGGATCGCCCTCTTACCCTGTTTCACGCGGTCGTGCACGATCTGGCCGAAGCTCATGTAAGGGCCGCCTTCGTCGATGTACCGTTGCCCGTCGCCGTCCACCAGAATGGAATGCGGCTTGCCGCGCTCGTATTCGAGGTACATCGGGCCGAGCGGCGAGAGCGTCATGGGTATCCAGATCGCCTCATCCATCAACTCGGTTGCGGCACCCAGGCGCATTGCGACCTCGACGAAATCGCCGGTCTCGCCGGGATTGGCGAACGTCCAGTCGAGTGAGGCCGGCTGGCGACCATAGCGCTTGCGCATTTCGAGGTTGCGGGCAAATCCACCGGACGCAATCAGCACACCGCGCCGCGCACGGATCGTGACTTCCTTGCCCTCATGAAGAACCATGACCCCGGCGACGCGGCCGTCCTCTACGAGGATGTCCCTGACCGGGCTCTCGGTCCAGATGTGAGCACCGCTCTTGAGCACTGCGTGCAGCAACCGTCCGACCAGCGCCGCGCCGTTCGCCGCGATCGGCCGCTTGCGGATGCGCGCCCAGGCCGTACGTGCCCCGACACGCACGAAAGTACTGAACCCCCGCAAGGTCCGGAACATCAGCGCAAGCTGCGGAAACTCCTGCACGTAGGCCGTCACCGGCGCGAGGTTGAATATCCTGGTGCGGTAATCGCCGAGTTCGGTGAAATCGAATGTATCGCACTGCACCGATCGACCGCGCGTGCTGGCACCCGGCAGTTCCGCGTAGTAGTCGGCGTAGCGTTCTACCCGGTTCAACGGGATGCCGCTGCGGCGAAGAAGATCGATCATGCGCGGACCCTGGGCCAGATAAGCCGCGATACGGGTGCGCGACGTCGCCCGACTATCGTCGGGAACGCAGGCGTCAAGGTACTTGCGACCCTCTTCGATCGAGTCCGGGATGCCCGCCTCGCGCATCAAGGCGTTGCCCGGCACCCACATCGTGCCTCCCGACAGCGCGCTGTTGCCGCCGATCATGGGCTCCTTCTCGATGACCAGCACCTCCGCGCCCGCGGAACGGGCCGCGAGGGCAGCGCACAATGCACCTGCGCCGCCACCGATGATCACGAAGTCCTTCGTGTCGCTCCAATCGGTCATCGCCCCCCCTTATGCCGTGCCTGCGAACAGGTACAGCATGCACGCTTCGCGGATCCGGACAGCCAGGCTGTACTGCGGAATTGCGCTGCGCTGCGGCAATCGGCTCAATGGCGCCGGCTCGACGTGCAACGTTGACACCGTAGCACACGATTGAATACTCTTCAAACAAGTGAGGATGCCGAAAATAAATGCATCGCGATCGAGCCGGCCGCCTCATCCACGTCACCACGGTTGCACTCGCCCCGCCAACTGGTACCTGGGAGTCACAAGATGATCGAGCCGTACACTGCCGTCGGGCTGTCGACCAGGGTCTCCGCCTGTGCAGCACGCGCCGACTACATGCGCAACATCGCGCACATCACCTCGTTCATGGACACGGCCTACGGCATGGCGGCCACCGATGGGCCGCCGGTGCGACTCATCGTGCTGCCGGAGGGCACGTTCCAGAGCATGCTGATTGACTTCAAGGGCGGCAACCGCAAGCGGGAGCGCGAGATGGCCGTCGACCTGCCCGGGCCGGAGACCGAGGCACTCGGACGCAAGGCGAAGGAACTCAACGTCTACATCGCAGCGAACGCCTACGTGGTCCGGGACGCCGATTTTCCGGACCGCTACTTCAACAAGTCCTTCATCATCGGCCCGAAGGGCGAGATCATCTACACGCGCACCAAGCTCCAGGTCGAGCCATTCGAGCCCGAATCTGTCGCAAGCTGCATGCCGCACGACGTCTGGGATCGCTGGATCGAGGTCAAGGGTAACGGCAACATCATGGATGCCCTCTACCCCGTCGCGGACACCGAGATCGGCCGCATCGGCATGATCATCTGCATGGAGGGAGGCTATCCGGAGGTCGGTCGCGGCCTCGCGATGAACGGCGCCGAAGTGCTGACGCGGCAGGTCTACCACGACCCGTACGTCAGCAATGGCTGGTGGGAGGTGCAGAACCGATCGTTTGCCATCCACAACAACGCGTACGTGGTCGCGGTGAACCTCGGCCCGCAGAGCTACAGCTTCGACGGCCCGATCTACGACATCGGCGGCGGCAAGTCGATGATCGTCGACTACCGCAGCCGCATCATGGTGCAGCGCGAATTCTCCGCCGCCGACACGTTCGTCAGCGAGTGCATCGACATCGAGGCGCTGCGCCGCTACCGGACGCAGAACGGCTTCGGACGCTGGCTCAAGGACATGCGCATGGAGCAATTCGCGCCGATCTACCAGAAGGCGATCTATCCGAAGAACCAGTACCTCGACGCACCGCCGACGCAAGGTTGGGGACAGCGGGAATATGCCGTGCTGAAGGACAACATCGAAAACCTCCAGCAGGACGGGGTGCTCGCCCGCCCCGACTACGGCAAGGGCGGTTGAAACCCGTAGCGTCGGCAAGGTCCGCCTGACAGCGGCCTGACGCCCAGCAATCCGTTCACCCATGCACTCGGCTAGGTGCGCGAGCGCCGCCCGGGGCTCGACGTATTCCTGACCGACCCCGACATTCCCGATCGTCACCTGCACACTGCATGGCATCGATCCCTACACCTACCTGGTCGATGTCCTGCAGCGCGTCGGGCCGCACCGGGCTTTGCAGACCCGCGGATAGCGGGATCACAATGGAATGAACCCGCTATCCGCCTGATCATGAGTTATGGCATTTTGCAGTCTTAATGTGTTGAGCAGATCCTGGCGGGTCAGGGTGCGGGTGGAGGGATGGCCCCAAGCAATTCGATGAAAGTCCCGTCCGGATCGCTGAACGGCACGATGCCACTAGTCGAGTTCGGACCTTCGCAGCACGGGGCGATCTCCGACAGGAACTTGACGCCCTGGGCCTTGAGCCTCGCCACATCGCCCGCCAGATCCGTGGTGAAGTAGGCCATCCGGTTGATCCCGATGTGATTGATGGGCGGCGGGTAGGCCCGCTCCGGGTTACGCGGATTCTTCCATTCCACCAGTTCGATGACCGAGCGATCTGACGGAAGCTGGATCCGTTCCCCCTCGATCGACAGCGGTTTCGCGCTTCAAACTCCTGCCTGATGACCAATGAACCTCAGCCCGCCTTACAAGGCGACAGGGCACGGCCTGTGTTTGCGCCGCGGCTGAGCCTCATGGGCAATCAGTTTCACATCGGCACGCCAGAGCGCGCGTCTTGCCGCGCCGCAGCGAAACTCCGCGTCGGCAGCCCTCGGCGACCCTCCTTGTGTCTTTTGAACAACATTCAGAAGGCGCTTGCCATGCACGGAATTACAAAGGTATGCTCTCGGCGCAACGGATGCAGCCAAGCAACGGCATCGCGTGAATCGTCGAGAGAGTCTCCGGATCCAGGCCATTTACCGAGAGGTGGGGAATGAATAAAGGACACGTGAACGTGACGCTGGTCGCCGCAATTGCTGCAGCCCTCGCGTTGCCGATGAGCGTCAGCGTCGCGGTGGCGCAGGGAGCAGTCATCGCGGTTGCGCAGGAGCAAGGACTCGAGGAAGTGATCGTCACCGCGCGTAAGCGCGAGGAGAGGATGCAGGATGTGGCCGTCGCGGTGAGCGCGATGAACACGACTGAACTGGAGCGTCGCTTCTCGAGCGACCTGCAGGGCTTCGCGAACGCGGCCCCGAA
>Ga0315287_10003932_pt1 | contig 14409 bp, 13 predicted proteins | sample YL17G11_0_MG_FD_205037 | JGI IMG/M metagenome (GOLD analysis project Ga0315287, IMG submission 205037) | Sediment microbial communities from Yellowstone Lake, YNP, Wyoming, USA - YL17G11_0 | ecosystem: Environmental > Aquatic > Freshwater > Lake > Sediment | place: USA: Wyoming | collected... | reverse complement strand
CGTCGCGAACCGCTTCACGCCAGCAGCATTCGCGAAGGCGATCGCCTGGGGAAGCGAACTGTGCCCCCAGCCCACGTGCTGCCGGTACTCCTCGGCTGAGTACATCGCGTCGTGGATCAGCAGGTCCACGCCCTGCGCGAGACCCAGGCCCGGCACATAGTCGAGGTCGCCCGGAAACTCGTCCTGGCCCAGCGCCGGCTCGTGGTCCGGGAGGTAGGCGAGCGACACCCCGTCGGCGTCGATGCGATAGCCCACGGTGGGTCCGGGATGGCAGACCAGCTCCGCCTGGATCGCGAAGGGGCCGACGCAGAACGTGCCGAGAGAGACCACGTCGTGCAACTCCGGGTGACGGGGGAGATCGCGCATGCGTACCGGGAACAGCGGAGGCGAGAGATAGCGGGACAGACGGGTGCGCAGATCCAACGTGGTCGAGGACGGACCCCAGATGTGCACCTCGGTAGCGGGGCGAAACAGCGGCTCGAAGAAACCCAGGCCCTGGATGTGATCCATATGGAGATGCGTCAGCAGCAGGTCGACCCGTTGGAGCCCGTCGGCGATCGAGTCGCCCAGTCGGCGGATCCCGGTTCCTGCATCGAGCACGAGTACGCTGCCATCCGCGGCGCGCACTTCAACGCACGCGGTGTTGCCACCGTATCGTGTCGTCTCCGGGCCGGGCGACGGCAGCGACCCGCGTGTCCCCCAGAGCGTGACTTTCAGCGCGAACCCTCCCAGAAGATCCCGACGGCCCCCAGGTGCCGGTTGCACTGACCCAGCAGCGGGAACGCGGTCGCATCGACGCGCCGCTTCACGCCATCGAGGCCCTGGTACAGGAAGCGCCGGTAGCAAGGCTGCTGCTGTACGCGTGCGACGCTCAGCGGGTGGTCTTCCACCTTGATGGGGGCGCCGTCCTCGTCGGTCGGTTGGAACGCGCCGTACCAGTCGCCGAGCTGGATCGGACCCAGCTCGGCGAAGGGACGCCCGATCAGCGGCTCGGCCGCCGGGTTGTAGAAGAGCAGTCTGCCTTCGGCATCCTGGACGATGATCGGCATCAGCAGTCGGTCCGCCAGTCTTCGCAGCAGGATCACCTCGACGGCGTGACGGGAGCACGAGGGCCGGTTCCCATCGAGGGCCGGGGGAGACGGAGGAGCCCCGGCGCGATCGCGGACCTCCCAGAAGATGCCGACCGCACCCACCAGACCCGACTCGCGCGTCTCGAGCGGAAAGACGACGCCCTCGATGACACGCGAAACGCCATCGAGCCCGGTCAGCCAGGAGCGGCGATGCGACGGCTCGCCGCGGTCGATGGCGCGTGTGAGCGGCTGCTCCTCGGGCGGAATCGGGCACCCGTTCGCGTCGGCTGGGCGGAACAACGCGGTCCACTCACCCCGGTGGATCTTCCCGGTCTCGTCGAAGCGGCGCCCGAGAATCGGCTCGGCCGATTCGTTGAAGAAGAGCAGATCGCGCTTGTGATCGACGATCAGGATCGGCACCGCAAGGTAGCTCGCGAGCTGGCGCATGAGGACCATCTCGATCCCGGGTTGACTCATGGCAGCCTCCGTGCGGACGACGCCGCCATCGTATCATCTTAAAGGACGCAAGCGTGCTGCGGCGCGTCGCAGGCTCCTTCCCAGTGAGGCCAGCGGGAAGGCGAGGGCGTGAGCAATCCCACGCTCGTGAGTGTTGATTCCATGGCTTCAGGTGCGGGCACCGACCGTTCCGGCTCCGCTTCCTGCTACAAAAGGCAGCCAGGAGATCGGACCATGTCCATGCAAAGCCAAGCTCGCTTCGAGCCGCGCGGGGGCGAGAGCTGGCGCGACCCCTTCGCCATGTACCGGGCGTTGCGCGATCACGACCCCGTCCACCACGTCGCCGACAACGGCGAGGGTCGAGACTACTGGGTACTCTCGCGCTTCGCCGACGTGCTCGACGCGGCGGTGGACGCCCGCACATTCTCGTCGGCGTCGGGTCTGACGTTCTCGTACGGCGAGATGGAGCGGCTCGGTCTCGAGGCGCCCATCGTGATGATGGACCCGCCCGACCACACCGCGCTGCGCAAGCTCATCATCAAGCGCGTGACCCCGCAGCAGGTGGAGGCGCTCGCGCCCGCGGTGCGCGCGTTCGTAGTCGCGCGCGTCGAGGCGCTGCACGAGCGCGGCGAGGGCTGCGTGGTGACGGAGCTCTTCCGTCCGCTCGCGAGCTTCGTCGTGGCGCATTTCCTGGGCGTGCCGCTGGCCGACCGCGCTCGCTTCGGTGGCTGGACCGACGCCATCGTGAGCGCCAGCGCCGGTGGCAACGTGCTCTCCGCCGGCCAGGCCGTGGGCGAGATGTTCGGCTACTTCACCGACCTCATCGCCCAGCGTCGCAGCGAGCCGACCGACGACATGCTCTCCGCGCTGGTCCACGGCCGCCTGGCCACCGGTGAGGACGTTTCCGCAGCCAAAATACTGGGCGTCGCCTTCACGATGGTGACCGGCGGCAATGACACCATCATGGGTCTACTCGGCGAAGCACTCGAGCTGCTGACCCGGCACCCGGAGCAGCGCAAGTGGCTGCTCGAGGACCCGGCCCGCATCCCCCATGCGATCGAGGAGTTCCTGCGCCTGAGCTCACCCGTGCAGGGCCTCGCGCGCACGACCACGCGCGACGTCACACTCGACGGGAAGACCATTCCGCAGGGTCGCAAGGTCCTGCTCCTCTACGGATCGGCCAACCGCGACGAGCGCGAGTTCGGCGCCGACGCGGAGCTGTGTGATGTCACGCGCAAGATACGCCGCCACATGAGCTTCAGCTACGGCCCGCACCACTGCGTCGGCGCCGCGGCGGCGCGGCTCGAGGGGCGCGTGGTGCTGGAGGAGGTGCTGGCGCGCTGCCCGGAGTTCGCGGTGGACGCCGCGGCCGGGCGCTACGCGCCCGGGCCGTTCGTGCGGCGCTTCGAGCATCTGCCCTTCCGCGCGAACGAAGCCGGCTAGCCGCCGGCCATCGCGCCGACGACCACGAACGGCTCGGCGCCGCTCGCAACTGCGTCGGGCAGCGGGGTTTCCGGCTCCTCGTTCGACAGATCCTGCTGGCACGCGAAGAACCTCACGAAGGCGCGGCGCCGCTTCGTCGCGTGATCGCGGATCGTCCCGCGCAGCATCGGATGGCAGGCCTCGAGCGCGTCGAGCACCGAGCGCTGTGTAGCCACGCCGGAAACGTCGAGCTGTAGCTCGCCGCTGACCCGCGCGAGCGTCCGCAGATGGGCCGGGAGCACGACGCGGATCATCGCAGCGTCTGGACCTCGACCGAGAGCACGGCCGGCAGGTCGCGGACGATCGGCGCCCAGCCTTCGCCGCCGGTCCGGCTGCGATACACGCGCAGCTTTCCATCGGGCGGATAGTGCTCGGAATCGCTCTTGATCGGCACGACGTAGATCGTCTCCGGGTCGTGCGCGTGCACCACGATCGGGAAGCCGAAATCGCTCGGCAGGTTGCCGCTGACCTCGCGCCACGACTCGCCGGCGTCGTCGCTGCGCATCACGTCCCAGTGCTTCTGCATGAACAGCACGTTCGGGCGCGACGGATGCATCGCGATGCTGTGGACGCAGTGGCCCACCTCGGCTCTCGGATCCGGGATCTGTTCGGAGTGCAGGCCGCGGTTCGTCGGCCGCCAGGTCTTCCCTGCGTCGTCGGTCCGGAACGCGCCCGCGGCCGAGATCGCGACGAAGATCCGCCTGGGATCGCTCGGATCCTGAACGATCGTGTGCAGGCACATCCCGCCGGCACCCGGCTGCCAATAGGACCCAGAGCAGTCGCGCAGTCCGGGGAGTTCTTGCCAGGTCTGCCCGCCGTCGGCCGAACGGAACAACGCGGCGTCTTCGACTCCGGCGTACAATCCCAGCGTTCGCGCTTCGCGTCCGCCGACAGCACGAACGCTCCCTTGCGCGTGCCCACCAGGATTCGGACTCCGCTCATCCCGTGCTCCCTTCTGGCCTCCGCGGGATCCCCGCACGGCATTCCGCCGCGGAACCCGCTGGGGTGGTGCAAGGATGCTCCGACCCCATGGCGTTTGCACGAGGTCGAATTCGACGGCGCCGGGCAGAATCCCGGGCGCTCGCCTTCATGCGCTGGGAGTCGGGCGGGTTTCGTTGCCTTCCCGCACCAGGCGCGAAAGATGCCCGATCCCGAATGCTTCCTTGCGGCAGCGGATCTCGAAGTAGAGCACGACGAACACCGCGGCGGCAAAGGCCGACGCGAGGCTCGTTGCGATCCCGGTCGCCACTCCGCCCACCCACGGCGAGATCCCACTGGCGAGGCCGAACCCGGCTTCGAGTGCGGCGCTCAGCACCGCCACGACCAGACCGATCCCCAGCGCGCGCATACGATTGTCCTTGACCAGCTCGAGGCTGCGGCGGATCGCCGACATTCCGAAGCGTCGCTCGAGAATCATCACCGGGGACAGCACGGCCAGGCCGAGTACGAACCAGATCCCGGGGATCAGCAGCGCCAGAAACGCGGGGATTGCGATCAGCGTCGCCAGCAGCCCGGTCCCGAGCACCGGGAAGACGATGTCGAGCGCCCTGCGAAAGGCGCCGCCGATCGACGCCTCGCGGCCGACGTAGACGTCGCCGAGCAGCACCGTGATGGCGGTCTGCACGATCGGCAGGAGCACCCCGACGCCCACGAAGAGGACGAGTCCGATCACGATCAGCATCGGCGTGAGTGCGGCGACACTCGTTGGCGCTTCGCGCTCCAACAACGATTGCCCGATGCTGAGCGGGACATTGACGATCGCGGAGATCCCGACCAGCGGGACGAAGTGATTCCGCAGCAGCCGGAAGCCCGTATCCAGGATCTCGCCGGCCGACATCGCGCGGATCTCGTAGCGCAAGGCTCCTCCTACTCGGCCGCTCTGCATGCGGCGTCGTTCCACCGGTCCGTCCGTGGCGCGGACCTCACGAGTCGAGCGTGCGTTCGATCACGGCCGGTGCGCGCAATGCGTCGCGCGGATCGGGCACCGCACGCGCGGGCTCCCAGTAGCCGACCAGGATCAGGCCGATGCCCAGCAGCGCGGGCGGCCAGATCCAACCGAGCGCGCGGCCTTCGCGGCCGGGCAGGCGCAGCTCGAGCCAGCGCGAGGCACCGGCGAGCACGCCGAGGATGGCGATCGGCAGGTGCGTCAGTTGGATCAGGAACTCGTACTTGATCCCGACGCCCGCATGAGAGTGGAGCACCAGCAACGCGCCACCGAGCAGCGACACGCCCGGGAACACCAGTCCGGCGCGCGCCGGCGAGAGTCGCTCGGTGCGCACCGCCCACTCGAAGAACGCGAAGGCGCACACCAGTACTCCGGCGATCCGGTGCTGGATGATCTCCGGATCGACGAAGCTCTCGACGAAACCCATCCGCCCGAACGGCCACGCCTGGCGATCGGCGTGCACGCCGACGAAGACGCCGAGCACGAGCATCAGTAGCGGCCAGTTGCGCGCCCAGCGCGCGATGCCGGCGCGCTCCGCGATCGCCAGCAGCGCCATCGCGACCAGCAAGACGCCCGCGAAGCGATGGTTGAAGACCGAGACGCCGACGACGTCGATGTCGAAGCCGCTGCGCCCGAGCGCCGCGAGACTGCGCCAACCCTGCGTGAAGACGTGAGCGACCTCGCTGGCCGTCGCGACCTCGGTGCCGACGTCGACGCCGGGTGGCGTCGATGCGAGCGTCGCGGCGACGAGCAGCGTCGCGATGCCGAGTCCCACCTCGATCTCGGCGAAGCGCCACAGCGCGAGCGTCGGCGGGCCGTCGCCGCGCGCGACACGCGACACCGAACGGTGGTTCATCGCCGCCATCGCGAGCAGGCCCGCGAGCATTGTCAGCTTGCCGACGAGCAGCGCCCCGTACGAGGTGCCGACGAGCGCGCTCCACGATCCGAGGTATGGAATCGCGAGCACGGTGCCCACCACGACGAGCACGCCCACACTGCTCGCGAACAGCCGGCCTGCGCGCGGCAGCACGGCCTTCGCCTCGACGGGGCTCGGACCCGCGAGCCCGAACAGCACCAGATGCGCGACCCCGCCGAGCCACGCGTAGGCCGCAGCGCGGTGCACTGCGTCGAGCGCATAGAGCGGCGCGCGTTCGCCGAGCCAGCCGGCGGCGTGACTGGTGAAGGCGCCGCCGATTGCGATGACCGCGGCGCCAGTCGCCACGGTGACCTGCGCGCGGCGATCGCGCGGGTTCCGAACGAGTCGTGAGCCGGCGACTGCACAGGCCACGCTCGCGGCGACGAGTACCGAGTAGGACCGGAAGAACGAGGCTTCGAAGACCGCCGACACCCACGCCGGCGAGCTGCCCTGGACCGCGAAGATCGTCAGCGCGACGTGCGCGAGGTAGCCGAGTGCGGCGAGACGGCCGCCGATCGCGACCGCCTGCGCGCTGCGCGAAACGAAGCGTCCGCGCTCGGCGTCGCGACGCGTGACGTCGAGCGCGGTGGCGGCGAATGCGACACCGCCGATCACCAGCGCCGCACCGATGCCGGTGACGCTCGCGAGGATCGCGTGGAAGAAGTCGAGGAGTCCGAGCAGCGCGGCCACGAACGCGCGCTCAGCCGGGTCCGCGGATGCGGAAGCGCAACTTGCCCGCGACCCGATGGCCGTCGACCGACAACACCTGCCAGTCCACGACGTACGAACCGGGTGCGAGGGGGGGCAGCGTTGCGATCAGTCGATCGGGCGTGGTGGCCGCTTCGACCGTGAGCGGTTGCGGTTCGCCGTCCTCACCAAAGATCAGCGCGGCGCGCGAGAGCTTGTGCTCGATGCGGCTGTTGAAGCGCAGCACCAACTGCGGGGGCGACGTCTCGAGCGCTGCGGCTTCCGCCGGGATCGCCTCGACGAGCAGCGCGTGCGCGGCCGCGTGTTCCGCCAGTCCAATCAGCAGGACTGCGAACGCGAGAACGGCAGATGCGCGACCGACGATCCGGCGAAGACCGAGCCACGATCCCATTCCCGCGTTCCCCCTCCGCAAGGCGGCCGCAGAATAACGTCACCGCAGCGCAATGCAGAGTGCGCGCGGGGCTACGCGGCGCCGCGCCCCAGCGGAGACGGGCGGAGCGTCCGCGCGGCATCGGGTCGGCTCATGCCGCCGAGATTTCCACCGGGATCCCGTTCAACACGGCATTGCCCGAGAGCGCGTCGATCAGCGTTTCATCGGTCAACGCATTGGAGTTGACGCCAGGGCGCTTCGCCGCGACGCCGAGTTGCGCGCCGGCTGCGTCGTGGCCAAAGCCGTGCGGCAGGCTCACCACGCCGCGCATCATCGCGTCGCTGACTTCGACCGGCGCCTCGACGACGCCGACCCGCGAGCGCACGCGTGCACGCGCTCCCGCAATGAGCCCGAGTGCCTGCGCGTCGTCGGGATGAACGAGCAGCGTGCAGCGCTCCTTGCCCTTCGCGAGCGCCGGCAGGTTGTGGAACCACGAGTTGTTCGAACGCAGGTGGCGGCGGCCGATCAACACGAACGATCCGTCGCCCACTTGCGCGGCGAGTCCGTGCCGCAGGCGCTCGACATCGGCGACCAGCAGCTCGGGTGCGAGTTCGATTGCGCGACTCTCGGTCGCGAGCATGTCCGGCAATCGCGATGCCAGCGGACCGAGATCGACGCCATGTTCGGCGGCTTGCAACTTCGCGAGCGACAGGCCGGGCGACGCGTCGTCGAAGCGATCGCCGTGGGGGCCGGCGCGCAGCAGCAGGTCGACGAGGCGCTCGGGGCCGAGCTCGTTACCGAGCCGAGCGCGCGCTTCCGCTTCCGAGATGTGTGCGCACGCGGTACCGGGCTTGCCGACCGTCGCACCGAGCAGTCCCGCGAAGAGCAGCTCGTCGAGCTGCGCCGGCGTCGCGCCGTTCATTCGCGCGACGATCTCCAGCATGATCTCCCAGCCGTGCTTCGCACCCTCCGGTGTCGGCAGCACTTGCGGTGACCACTTGGCGTGGTTTCGCACCGAGAATCCGTGGAAGACCAGGTCGTAGTTGGTGCGTTCGAGCGGCGTCGTGGTCGGCAGGATCACGTCAGCGAGGCGCGTCGTCTCGTTCTGGTAGAGGTCGATCGACACCATGAAATCGAGACTCTCGATCGCCTTTGCGAGTCGCGCGGCGTTCGGCGTCGAGAGCACCGGGTTGCCGGCGATCGTCACGAGCGCGCGCACGCGCTGCTCGCCCGCCGAGTCGATCTCCTCCGCGAGTGCCGCAACGGGCAGTTCGCCCGCGAACTCGGGAAGTCCGCGCACGCGGCTCTTCCAGCGCGCGTAGGGAACCGGTCGCGGCTTGCGCGGGCGATCATCCGCCGGTGAATGCGCGGGCCGCGGGAACAGCGCGCCGCCGGGCCGATCGAGATTGCCGGTGAGCACGTTGACCACATCGACGAGCCAGCTCGCGAGCGTGCCGAACTCTTGGGTGCAGGTGCCGATGCGGCCATAGCAGACGGCGCGCTCGGCGCTGGCGAAGTCGCGCGCGAGCCGGCGGATGCGCTCCGCCGCGATGCCCGTCACCCCCGCGACTGCTTCTGGCGAGAACTCGCGCGCGATCACTTCGACGCGCTCGATTCCGTTCGTGAACGCCGCGAGCGGCCCCAGTTGCACGAGTTTCTCGGCGAAGAGCACGTGCACGAGCGCGAGCAGCAGATACGCATCGCTACCCGGTTTCACGAACAGGTGCTGGTTCGCGATCGCCGCCGTTTCCGTGCGGCGCGGATCGACGACGACGAGCGTGCCGCCGCGTTCGCGCAGCTTCGCGAGGCGACCGGGGAAGTCGGGCGCGGTCATCAGGCTGCCATTCGACGCGAGCGGGTTCGCGCCCAGGATCAGCAGGAAATCGGTGTGGTCGATGTCGGCGACCGGGATCGCGAGCGGCGCGCCGAAGAGCAGCGCCGAGCTGACCATCTTCGGGAGCTGGTCGACACTCGTCGCCGAGAAGCGCCAGCGCGAGCCGAGCCCGCGCAGGAAGACCGGCATGTAGAGCATCGCGGCGTAGTCATGCGCGTTGGGGTTGCCGATGTAGGTGGCGATCGCATCGGCGCCGTGGGCGCTGCGGATCGCGGCAAGGCGCGTCGCGACGAGACCCTGCGCTTCGTCCCAGGTTGCTTTGCGGAAGCGTGTGCCTTCGCGGATCAGCGGGTGGCGCAATCGATCCGGGTCGTCTTGCAGGCCCTTGAGTCCGTAGGCCTTCGGGCAGAGGTAGCCGCGCGAGAGCGCGTCGTCGGGGTCGCCGCGCACGGTGCGCACCGCGTCGCCCGCGACTTCGACGGCGACACCGCAGTGCGCTTCGCAGAGCGGGCAGCTGCGGTAGACGGTTCGCACGGCGCTCGACTCGGATGCAGGCATCGATGGCTCCTCCGGCGGAACGGGAGAGCAGAGCCTACCGCGGCTATTGGTCGAGGACGCTGCCGCCGTTGCCGTTGCCGAAGCCGTTGCCGAAGCCGCTGCCGCTGCCGCTGCCGCTGCTCCGCGAAGAGCTGCCGAAACCGGAGCGCGATCGCGAACCGGAACCCAAGCCGGAACGAGAGCTGGAGCTGGAACTCGAGCGGTTCGAGCGCGAGTTGCCGCGACCCTGCGCCATCGCGTCGTCGCGATTCTTGCCGCGGCCCGAGCGCGAGGCGCGGCGATTCGCGAGCCCGCTCTTCCGGAAGCCGCGACTCCCGCCGCCGCCGCCGCTGCGACCGAACGAGGAGCCGGCGCCGTGCATCACCTGGACCGGCTTTCCGGGCACGAAGTTGGGCGGATCGTTGGGACGGCGGTACTTGCGCCAGTTCGCCTTCTCGTTGAGCTGCTGGACGAAGTGGTCCAGCTCCTGCGGGCTCATCCGGTCCATCGACTTCGAAGCGGCGACGCCCGACACGGCGAGCACCGCGTCGGGCGTCGCAACGAGCAACGCGACGGCGATCGCGACGGTCCGGCAGGTTCGGGAATGGCGCACGAGCCTCATTCTAGCAGGGAGGAACCCGGCCCCGGAGCGTTCGTTGCGCCGGTACGGCGCCGCAGGTATTCGAGCAGCAGCAGGCCGGGCGTCGCGAGAGCCGTCGTCAGCACGAAAAAAGTCACCCAGTCGGTGCGATCGGCAACGAATCCCGAACCCGAGGCCAGCACGGTGCGCCCGGCGGCCATCAGCGACGTCAACAGCGCGTATTGCGACGCGCTCATGCCGACTCGACACAGGCCCGAGAGGTACGCGACGAACGCGGACGCGGCGAGGCCGCCCGTGAAGCCATCGGCGCCCACCGCGAGCGCGAGCATTGCAATGCTGTGACCGACCTGCGCCTGCACCGCGAAGAGCAGGTTGGTGGCGGCTTGCAGCACGCCACCGATCAGCAATGCGCGCCAGATGCCGGAGCGCGCGACGACGATGCCGCCCACGATCACGCCTGCGAGGTTCGCGGCGATGCTGAACACCTTCGTCACGCTCGCGATCTCGACGCCCGAGAAACCCAGCTCGACGTAGAACGGGTTCGCCATCGCGCCCGCGATCGCATCGCCGAACTTGTAGAGCAGCGCGAAGGCGACGATTGCCGGGAAGTGCGGGCGCGTCGCGAGATCGCGCATCGGCACGAGGAACGCCTGCTTCCAGTCGTCGATCGGCGCCTCGGATGCGCCCGGTGGCTCGGGCGCGAGCAACACCGCGAAGGCTCCGATCCCCACCAGCGCCGCGAGTGCGTTGAACACCAGTGGCCACGCGACGAAGTCGGAGAGCGCAGTGGCGCCCGCGCCCGCGACGATCATCCCGATCCGGTAGCCGGTCTGCGTCGCCGCGGCGCCGGCGCCTTGTTCGTCTTCGCGCAGCACTTCGATGCGGTAGGCGTCGATCGCGACGTCCTGCGTCGCCGAACAGAGCGCGACGGCGAAGGCGAGGACTGCGGTGGCGAACGGCGCCGTCGCGGGATCGGTCGCGCCGAGCCCGACGATCGCCACCACGAGCAGCGCTTGCGCGACCAGCGTCCAGGCGCGGCGGCGCCCGAGGCGGTCGCCCAGCCACGGCACGCGCACGAAGTCGAGCGCGGGCGCCCACAGAAACTTCAGCGAGTAGGGCAGGCCGACCAGCGCGAAGAGCCCGATCGCAGTCTTGTCGACGCCGCGCTTCGCGAGCCAATACGACAGCGTGGACGTGGTGAGCAACAGCGGGAGGCCGCTCGCAAACCCCATCAGCAGGATCGCCAGCATCCGGCGGTCGAGGTAGACCGCGACGGCGTCCTGCAACGATCGGCGCACCCGCAGTTCCACGAACACGTTGTCGGAAATACCCGCCCCGGGGTCAAGTCTTGCGTCGGGGACGTTCATTGCGCCGTTTGCGTTGGGGACGTTCTTGAACGCAAACGGCGCACCGAACGTCCCCCAGTCACACGAATCAACGAACGTCCCCGACGCAACGTCCCCGACGCAACGTGGGGCGGGGTGGGGGGAGGGGGGTACGATGGGGGGTGTGAAATCGGCGTTGCGGATTGGATCGGTGGAGCTTGGGGCGCGACCGCGCGTCGCGGTGCCGTTTGGGGACGCTGTGACGCGGGCCGAGGTCTTGTCGCTCGTCGAGCAGGGACTCGACGTCGCCGAGCTGCGCGTCGATCACTTCGCGCGGGTCGACGCGGCCGCCCTGCTCGCGCGGTTCGACGTCTTCGCTGGCGTTCCGCGGCTCGCGACGATCCGCAGCGCGGCGGAGGGCGGGGGCTGGAAAGGGAGCGAGGCGGATCGCCTGGCGCTGTTCCGCGCGCTACTTCCGCGCGTCGATGCGGTGGACGTCGAGATCGCGAGCGAGATCGCGCGCGACGTCGTTCGCGACGCGCAGTGCGCCGGGAAGCTCGCAATCGCGTCGTTCCACGACTTTGCGAAGACACCGAGCGCGGGAGCGCTCGCGGACGTGATCGCGCGGGGCCGTGCGCTCGGCGCGGACGTGGTGAAGATAGCGACGGCCGTCGCGGATCGGGAGGACCTGCGTTCGCTCGCGCGGCTGCTGGTCGACCCCCCCGACATCGGGTTGATCGCGATCGGGATGGGCGACGCCGCGATTGCGACGCGGGTGCTGTTCCCGGCGCTCGGCTCATTGCTGACGTACGCGCACGCTGGCATCGTGACGGCGCCCGGGCAGATCCCTCTGATCGAGATGCAGCAGCTGCTGCGGCGGTTGTTCCCCTCGTAGCAGTCTGTCGGCCGCTACTCGCGCTTGCCGACACCGCCCATGAAATCGCCGCCCTGTGCAGAAGGCGGCGCTGCGACTTCGACGATGCGCTCGGGCACGTCGTCGTACTCGAGGCGGAGCGCGCGCGCGATGAGCGCGTGCATCTCGTAGAGCGCCGTGATGTAGGTCAGCTCGAGGATCGCTTCTTCCGAAAGGTGCGCACGCAGTCGCTCGAAAGTGGCGTCCTGCACGCGACCGTTCTGGAGCACCAACTCGTCGACGTAGGCGAGGACCGTGCGTTCGGCAGGCGTGAATACGTCCGACCCCGCCCAACTCGGGATCGCCTGGATCTTCTCCTCGGCGAGCCCGACGTCGCGCGACGCTTTACAGTGCTGCGAGAACACGAATTGGCTCTCGCGCAAGAATCCCGCGCGCGTCTGGCCGAGTTCGCGTAGCTTCGGATCGAGCTTGCGCTGCGGACTGCGGTAGAACGCGAAGCCCGCGACGGCGTGGCGGAAGCAATCGGGCACCAGCGCGAACACCGTCCACCAGTCGCCCGGCGTACCGGTGGCGGTGCCGGGCTCGGCGACCGGGCAGCGCCCGCCGAAGAGCAGGTCGTAGACGGTCTGCACGTCGGGCGGCGCTTCGGCGCGCGGAACTTGTCGCAGGCGGGGCATCGCGATTCTCCTGGTCGAGAGACGCGCGAGGCTAGCGTGCGGCGGCCGGCGCGAGCGGCAAGCGAACTGCGAATACGGCGCCGCGGCCGGTCGGAGCCTCGATCTCGATCGAGCCGCCGTGGGCGCGCGCGATCTCGCGGGCCAGCGCGAGTCCGAGTCCCAGTCCGTCGCCGGAAGCCGATGCCGAGCCGCGTTGGAAGCGCGAGAACGCGATCGCGCGGTCGGCCTCGGTCATGCCGGGGCCGGTGTCGCGCACGCGCACCAGCACTTCGCTGCTTGCGGGCCGCGCCTCGACCGCGACGCGGCCCCCTTCGGGCGTGTACTGCAGTGCGTTGTGGACCAGATTGGCGAAGAGTTGGTGCAGCCAGGTCGGGTCGCCGCGAACGGCACCCTTGGACTCGGCGGCCGCAACGAGTTCGACGCCGTGTTCTTCCGCCATTGCCGCAAAGAAGTCGACGACGTCCTCGAGTAGCGGGTCGATCGCGACGCGCACGGTGTGGGCCGGGTCGAGACCGCCTTCCGACTGCGCGAGTCGGAGGATCGCGTTCACGGTATCCGAGAGCGTCACGACCTGGTGCAGCAGGTCGCCGAGCACGACGCGGTACTCGGCAGGACTGCGTTCCTTCGCGAGCGTCACGTCGAGTTCGCCCTGCATCGCGTTGAGCGGCGTGCGGAGCTGATGGGCGGCATCGCCCGAGAAGCGCCGCATCCGTTCCACGCCTTCGTGGATGCGGGCGAGCATGTCGTTCAACGTGCCGGCCAACTCGTCGAGTTCATCGCCCGCGCCGGTGGTGGGAATCTTCTCCTGCAAGCTCTGGCTCGAGATCCGTCGCGCGCTGCGCGTGATGGTGGCAATCGGCCGCAGCGAACCGCGCGAGAGCAGGTAGCCGAGGCCGGCCGTCAGCAGCAGCATCACCGGGAGCGCGCTGATGAAGGCGTCACGGATGCCGGCTGCGCTGCGCGCGAATGGCCGCGAGTAGATCATCAGCTGTGCGATGCCCTGTTCGCCGCGACCGGAGAGCACCAGGTATGGATAACCCCAGCCGACCTCGACCTCGCGCACGCCCGGGTCCGATTTGCCGAGCAGCACCCGCTTCGGCAGCGGTACTTCCATCATCGAGGCGGCGCCGACGCTGATGAGACGTCGGCCTTCGGGATCGAAGAACTCGATGCCGAGACGCAATTCGGGGTCGCCGCTCGAGATCTGGAGATCGGCGAACTCGCGCCAGTCGCCGACCGATCCCGGCGAAGCGTCCATGTGCTCGATCAGCTGCGCGAGCTGCAGCTCCATCAGCAGGCCGGCATCCTTATCGATGCGCTTTTCGGCCCGGTTGTAGACGTACGCGGAGAAAGCGCTGGTCGTGATCAGCATCACGGCCACGTAACGGAGCGTCCATTTCGCCCCGATCGACAGAGTCCTACGCAACGATGCTCTCGCCCGCCGCCGCGGCGGGCTCGGGCTCCGCTTCGCGCTCTTCGAGGATGTATCCAGCGCCCTTCACGGTGTGGATCAGGCGCGTCGGCTGTCCCTGGTCGATCTTCTTGCGCAAGCGGTTGATGTGGACGTCGATCAGGTTGGAGAAGCTCTCGAAGCCCCAGCCCCAGACGTTCTCG
>Ga0315287_10003931_pt1 | contig 14410 bp, 16 predicted proteins | sample YL17G11_0_MG_FD_205037 | JGI IMG/M metagenome (GOLD analysis project Ga0315287, IMG submission 205037) | Sediment microbial communities from Yellowstone Lake, YNP, Wyoming, USA - YL17G11_0 | ecosystem: Environmental > Aquatic > Freshwater > Lake > Sediment | place: USA: Wyoming | collected... | reverse complement strand
GTTGCAGGTGCTGCCCCTTCTTCGGCACCGGGAACCCGTCGATCGCACAGCCGCCTGTACTGAGATTGATCGTGTAGCCTTTTGCGTCAAACAGTTCGCCGGAGATCAGCACAGGTACCACGGTCACAACTCGCTTATGCTTTCGTTGTTCTTCCCATGGCATATACAAGCACTTTCTGAATGTTAGCGTGACCATTCATGGGGAGGGCAATGACTCCGTGACTCCATCCCATCGACTAGCGGATACGGCGGCCAGCCACCGCACGTGATACTGTGAGGGGGGTCGTCGACACCCCGTATTTCTCGCGATACCAGTTCACTCCCCCCGGCTGGTGACTGTAATTTGTCTGGTCGGCTCGTGAGCGGCAGGCTGCCTGCTGGTGAAGGATTTTGTCGACGGTGGCGTTGTACCACACGCGCTCCGGTTGGTCCATCTCGATAAATTCTACCACGAAGCATGACCCCAGCACCCAGCGCACGCGCCCAGGGCCACACGGAACGTGGCGCCCTCCTGGGGAAGATTCATGCGGAGCACCGGCAAGTCTCCCTTGTTTGGCGAAAGAGGACTGTCAATTAAACAGCCAGGCACGGTCAGATCGAGCACCTGTCCTTCGCCCGTAAACCCACCCACGGTAAAGACGGCGGATCCTTGGACGATCACTCGGGGATAATATCAGGATTTCATCGTGCCTCCTTACGTTGTGGATACCCCACTGCTGACTAACCTGCGAATGGCCATACAAGCACCAGAGCCAACAGTGATCTAAGACTTCGGGAGGTTCAGGCGATCAACGCAACACCATCTGGGGTACGGTGGAGTTGGAGGGTGATCGTGATGGCACGCATGGGACGTCCGGGCTTGTCTGCTGCCCAGAAAGCGGAACTGTGGCATCGGTGGAAACATGGGCGGTCGCTGAGCGAGATCAGCCGGGCATTGCGCGAGCACAGGGGATAGACCAGTCCACCCTCGCCCCCTCCTGTTACGAAACACACCCACTTGCAGTTCTGTCGCCCAACCCGTAGACTGATGACTTCGCGATCCAGCCTGGCCTGAACAGTCCTGCCCGATCGTCCATCAGCTGATCAATAATGTATTCATTCGTTCGGTAGAGCTATGCCACCTACAATTCTCTTGAGCTGCGAGTCCATCAGCAAAAGCTACGGAGTGAAACCGTTGTTTGCTGATTTATCGATCGCGTTAGCCGAGGGCGATCATGTCGGATTGGTCGGGCCTAACGGCTCCGGCAAATCGACCTTGCTGAAGATCATGGCAGGGCTCGAAGAACCGGATGAGGGCACCAGATCGATGCGCCGGCAACTCCGCGTCGGCTACGTTCCACAAGAACCGTTATTTGACGGAGCCCATACGATCGAGGAAGTACTCGCGCAGGTCCTTATCGACGAAGGTCATGACCCCCATGACCATAGCGGTCGCACCTCCGCGGCGCTCAGCCTGGGGGAGTTTCCCGCTGCCGACCAGTCCACAACCACGCTCTCCGGAGGATGGAAGAAACGCCTGGCCATCGTCCGGTCGCTGATGCTGGAGCCGGACGTCCTGCTGATGGACGAGCCGACCAACCATTTGGATGTCGAAGGCATTCTGTGGCTGGAACGATTGTTACGGGCCGAAGCCCGCGCCTTTCTCGTCGTCAGTCATGATCGGCGTTTTCTGGAAGCGGTGACGTCGCGGATGATCGAGCTGAATCGCAGTTATCCCAACGGGATGTTCGAAGCCAAAGGACACTACAGCGATTTCCTGGAACAGCGGGATGCCGCGCTGCACGCGCAAGCCAACTATGAAGCGTCATTGGCCAATCGTGTCCGCCGCGAAGTGGAGTGGCTCCGGCGCGGCCCCAAAGCCCGCACGACGAAAGCCAAATCGCGGATCGACTCAGCCGGCCGCTTGATCGAGGAACTGAACAGCGCCGACGCCCGGAAGGACCAAGGCACGGCGGGCATCAATTTCACTTCATCGGGGCGCAGGTCGAAACAGTTGGTCGAGGCCACGCAACTCTGCAAATCGCTCGGCGGGCGGCAGATCGTGAAGGATCTCGATCTCCTGCTCGGACCGGGACAGCGGCTTGGGTTGCTGGGACCGAATGGAAGCGGAAAGAGTACGCTCCTGAAGCTGGTGGCGGGCACACTCAAGCCGGACTCAGGCACCATCACCCGCGCGGACAAGCTGCGCGTGGTCACGTTTGAGCAGCACCGTGAATCGCTGGACCAATCCTCCTCGCTCCGTCGAGCCCTCGCCCCGCACGGCGATTCGGTCGTCTATCAAGACCGCTCGATACATCTCGTCTCCTGGGCTAAACGGTTTCTCTTCCGGCCGGAGCAGTTGGATCTCCCGGTCTCCCGCCTCTCCGGAGGCGAACAGGCGCGTCTCCTCATCGCACGGCTGATGCTACAACCGGCCGACCTCTTGATCCTCGACGAGCCGACGAACGACTTGGACATCCCGACGCTCGATGTGTTGGAAGACAGTCTGGTGGAATTCCCCGGCGCATTGATGCTGGTGACGCATGATCGATGGCTCTTAGACCGCGTCTCCACCATCCTGCTCGCGCTCGACGGCACAGGACAGACCGAATGGTTCGCAGACTATGCGCAATGGGAATCCGCGCAAGAACGCAAGGCAGCAGAACAGACTCGTGCATCGACGTCACGACCCTCCAAGGCGTCCCGCGCCGAGTCGGGATCACCCCAGACGGCAAAACGAACAGGGCTGTCCTATCGTGAGCAAAAGGAATGGGCGAAGATGGAGCAGAGAATCCTCCAGGCCGAGGAGACCATCGCCGCCTGTCAGGCCGCAGTGGAAGATCCCGCCATCGCCTCCAATGCGGCGGCGTTACAAGAAAGATCCGAGGCGCTGGATGCAGCCCGCACAGCCGCGGAGCGGCTCTATAACCGCTGGACCGAACTCGAAGGGAAACAGACGGAGTCGGCCGGCCAGCCCCAGCCCTAATACCTGTGGTTCATCTGGTCGATCTGGTCTATCTCGTCTGTCTGGTTCATCTGGTTGGTCTCGTCAGACCAGATCGACCAGACAGACCAGATAAACCAGAGCAACGCCTCATCTCCCACAGCGATTGCAGACCCCGGACGTAATCGTGGCATTGAGCTTTTCTTCCAGATAATCCTCAAGCCGTTGCCAGTCCCCGCCGGTCGTCCGGACTCGCTTACATTTGGCGCAGAGACAGAGTGTACCTCGAAGGGCTTTCAGTTCGTCCACCGTCCGACTCAATTCTTTGTTCTTGGCATCAAGCTCGCGCTCGCGCTCTTCCCGGTTATCGTATTCCTCCTTCACACTCATCGCCATCGAGACACGAGCCACAAGTTCCGCAGGAATCACCGGTTTGCGGATGTAATCCGTCGCACCGGCCGTATAGGCAGCCGTGAGATCAGGCGCGCCTATTTTTGCCGTCACGACGATCACGGGCAGATGCTCGAACCGCTCCTCTGACCTGATGCGACGGCAAGCCTCCAACCCATCCATATCAGGCATCGAGAGATCCATCAGCACGACGTCAATTCGTTCGGATGGACGGGAATCGGCACCGACGCCCAAACGCTTCAACGCCTCGGCGGCCGACTCCGCAAACAGCAACGATCGATAACCAGCTGTCTTCAGGATCACGGCGAGCAATTCACGCTCATCTTCAGAATCATCGACGATCAGGACACTCATAGTCGTGTCTCCTTGTGATCACTCATTGCGAATGGGATGCGTGGCCACGATCTCCCGGCAGGTCACCTCAGCCTCCCGGAGAGCCTCGACCAACCGCTGCACTGACACGGTCACTCTCTCGAAGTCATGACCGAGCGCAGGAGAGCCGAGCGAGTCTCGCGGGACGGGCGAGATGGGTTGATCTGGTTCATCTGGTTTGTTTTGTTCATCTGGTTAGTCACATTCAACCAAACAAACCAAATAAACAAGAGAAACCAGCCGGTTCTCGTGCTTCACGGTTCGACAGGCTCACCGTCCTGAGCCACGTCGAAGGACGCGGCCCGGTCTGTGGCCGCTGGCGGACTGTTTCAGCAATCTGTTCGAGCAACGAGTGATGGAAGAAACGGCATCTGTAACCTCGATGGAAATATAACCTCAAAGAGAGCGAAAACCTAATCATTGTACGTAATCTACAGACACGAGGGGGCCGCCCCGCCGCCCTGTATCGGACAGCGGGCATCGACGGGTACATCGAGAGGTGAGAGGTGTCATTCGAGCGGAATACGGTTCTTGTTCCGGGACAGCCACTGCTCAAACGTCTGTAATGCGGGGTTCAATAAGCGCGACCCGTCGAGATTGCGCGCCCCACAGAAGACCGCTTCGAAATCGCGGTTGAATTGGAACATGTTGCCGAGATCCTCGGCGCCGGGGAATCCAAAGCCACGATACATCTCAGGCGTCACGGCGTTGTAGCGCACCGTTTGGCCCAGCGCCTTGGCCAGCGCGGCGGCCATCTGCGTGCCGGTCAGGTGCTCGCCTGCGATGCCGACAGTCTTGCCAATATACTCACGGCCCTTCTTGAAGATACCGAGCGCGCACTTGCCGATATCTTCGGCTGCAATACCAGGGAGCTTCTTGTCATCCATCGGCAGCGTGAATGCCAACGTCCCATCCGGCCCTTTCTTCGGGCCCATGCCGAAGTGGATCAGATTGTCCCAGTAGAACGACGTGACCAGAAAGGTTGTGGGCACGCCGAGCTTCGTAAATTCAGCGTCAGCCTCGCCCTTACTGTCGAAGTGCGGCACCTTATATTTCCCCATCAAGGTCGGCATGCGATTATCGCTGAGCGGCACCCACTTGCGCGTGTCTTCCAGGGTAGACCAAATCACATGCTGAACCCCGGTGTCCTTCGCTGCCTGTGCCTGAGCTTTGGCCTGGGCCAATTCTTTCTCCGGTGAGAAGTGCTCCCAAAAGTTCGTCAGACAAAACGCCCCGTATGCTCCCGCGAAGGCCTTCTTCAGGCTCTCCGGGCTGTCCAAGTCTGCCGCCACGACCTCGGCCCCCAGCGCCGCCAGCCCCTTCGCTTTCTCGGAATGCACATCTCGAGTGATCGCGCGCACGGTGAAGCCGCCATGCTTGTCGTTGAGAATAGCGCGGACTAATCCACCGCCCTGCGCTCCTGTTGCCCCTACCACTGCAATGATGTTCTTCTCAGCCATGATGCTCTCCCTTCCACAAGTGGTCGATCACGAAGGCCATAATTTAGCACGTTGAAAGCTGGTGAGGACAGGAGGGCAAAGTAGACTGCGGGAATACCATTCCGGTACAGCAGAGCTTCGATAACCTGCACGTCTGGGACAAGAGGAGAACACCCCCGCCGGATGCTCAAAAAGGCCGTCCAGCAAGGCCGTAGCGAACGACGCAGGCTGAGGTCGAGGTTACGGTTGAGCGAAGATCGGAATCTTCCAATCTCAGCCTTGGCCTGAGCCTTAACCTTTCAGAAAGCTGGCGGACTGTTTCAGCATCCTGTTAGGAACAATGAGGCCGGTCTCGGCACGAATCGTCCTGCTGGTCCCGCAGATCGTAGTCAGCCACCCCGCGTCTCCGGTCGAGTTCGATCGTACAACAGGCTTCCAACATCCCCTTCAATTGACGACGCCCCCGTTGCACGCGAGATTTCATCCCAGAGAGCGAGAGCCCAAGTTGTGCGGCGGCCTCCTGCTGAGCGAGCCTTTCGAGATCGACCAGTATCACCACTTGCCGATACTCTCCTGACAAACGTTCGATCATGGGACGAAGACAGCCGGCCAGCTCCGCACGAAGCTGGCCGGAGTCCTCAGACGCCGTCGTCCTGGTGGACGACGATTGATGATCGCGTGACGCGCAATCTGGTAGATCCATGAGATCAGCCGGCTCTGATCTTGTAACCTATCGAGCCCTCGCTGCATCTTGAGCCAGACGTCCTGCACGATGTCGTCGACCTCAGCCTCGTTGACGACACGCTTCGCGATGAACGCACGGAGGCCAATATGGATGTGCTGCCAAATGTCTTGCGCATCGGCTTCCATGCCAACACCTCCACCGTTCGTTTCCATACGGTACTGCTTCTTGCTCACACCGTGCAAGTTGCCAGCTCCGACACATCCTTCCCCTTCGGCACACAGCAGCCGGTCTGCGCGAGTGGACCCTCCACAGCCAACTGCTCATGGACCGTAAAGACTTCCCAGGGATTGCCGTCCGGGTCGGTAAACCAGAGCTTGTCCTGCCGCTCGAAGCAACAGGCTACGCCCTCTTCGACCTTTTCGAGGATGCCCCGTTCCAGTCGTTGCTGTTTCCACCTCGCGATGTCATCGACAGATTCGACTTCGATGCCGAGATGGTTCACCGCGCGCACCGTGCCAGTGGACGACACGAGCACCAAGTTCAGCGTCGGTGCCGTCAGATCGAACTTGGCATAGTCCGCCGTCTGCTTCTGCGGCGCCACACCAAAGACCTGCTGATAGAACTCAACCGAGGCGGGCACGTTTCGCACATCGAGAGAAAGATGAGGTCTCATGGGGTTCTCCTTTCGAGTGAATGGGAAGGCGCCATACCTCCCCTCATCTCTATAGACGGAGAATTCCAGAAAAGGACGCAAGCCCTGGCCTCCTCCCACTTGCAATCCACAGAGGGCGCGCGCGGAGTCAGGCTACGACGTATTATTGCGATACGACTTCCGCTGACGCGTGCGCAGTCTTTGCGGCAGACGTCTGCACATGCTCTGGCCGGAATCCGAGTCCGATCATCCGTGAGGGAATCCGGCGGAAGAAGGGAAACCGTGCCATCAGACGGACCGCGAAGGGCGGCGAGAGCCTATTCCTATCGGTGAGGACGCGCCTGATGACTCGATTCTGAATCATGATCTGCACTCGCTGCGTCATGCGGGTCGGCCACTCACGCCGCTGCTGGACCAACTGGAGGTCCTGGGTTGTCAGTCGCCCTGCACGTAGCGGCGCAGTCAGTAGATTCGCCGTCGCGACCGCATCCTGGATGGCCAGGTTGATCCCGACACCACCGACCGGAGACATGGCATGCGCGGCATCGCCGATACAGAGCAGCCCTGGGCGATACCACTGGCGTAACCGGTCGACCTGAACCGTCAGTAACTTGATTGGCTCCCAGTCGTGGAGTTCGCCGACACGGTCGGCCATGAACGGCGCGAGCTGTGCGACAACATCACGAAATGCCGGTAGCCCTCGCCCCTGAAGTTCATCTCGCGATCCCTTTGGGATCACGAAGCCGCACTGCCAATAGTCGCCCCTGTTCAGCATGATGAAGATCCGACCGGCGTCGAAACGGCCTATGGGATCTGCTGGATCGCTTGGCCGCCGGGACAGACGGAACCACAGCACGTCCATCGGCGCGCCGAATTCTTCGATCGAGAGGCCGGCCTTCGCACGAACGACCGAGTGTCGCCCGTCCGCTCCCACGACAAGACTCGCGCGCACCTCGAGCGGACCATCTGGAGTGTTCGCTCGGAGTCCCACCACAGAGCCCGCCTCTTCGATAAGGCCCATCACGTCAGCTTGCATCCGCAAATGAAAGCCCGGATATCGAGCGCCCTCCTGCGCGAGAAAGGCCAGAAAATCCCACTGAGGGATGAACGCCACGAATCGGCACTGCGTCGAAAGAGTCGAAAAATCTGCGACCGTCAACGCCAGATCGCCGAACTGACCGTTGATCCGCGTCACTTTCTGGTGGGGCAAGGTGAGAAGGCGCTCCAAGACGCCCAGCTCATGCATGACTTCCAGCGTCGATGGATGGATGGTGTCGCCCCGAAAATCACGGAGAAAGTCGGCGTGTTTCTCTAAAACCACAACGTCAACGCCTGCACGCGCCAACAGTAATCCCAGCATCATGCCGGCCGGACCGCCACCTGCTATGCAGCAGCGCACCAATACCGTCTCCGCACCCATAGCAACCTCGACGTGGAGGAGAAAGGACGACGCAGAAGAAGGCTACTCTTTACAGGGGAACGCCACAAGCAGTCTTGGAGAAGGCGCGCCAAGCGCGACATAGTTCTGGCGATTTCTCTCCTTGTCAAAAAGATAGTGGCGCTGGTTCAGGGTATCACCCGTGCGTTCGCCTGTGTTACGTTCGGGGGCGTAGTAACCGTGCTCGCTCCAACCTGACAGCTCGAGCATATGCCGGCACATACATTACGCATCGCGTTGCTCCATCTCGCCCCTATCCCGGGAGACCTCACACGGAACAGGCGGCTTGTCGAGACGGCCGTCACCACCGCCGCACGACTCGGCGCGACCTGGATCATCACGCCCGAACTCATTGTCACCGGCTATACCTTTGCCGACAGTATCGGGACGGAGTGGATTCTTCCGCAGCCCGACTCGTGGATGACGCACATGTCCCGACTCGCCGCCCGACTGCGCGTGACAGTGTTCCTGTCCTGTCCCGAGCAGGATCGGAAGTCCCGCAAACTCTACAACAGCCTGTTCGTGATCACAGCGAATGGAACCATCGCCGGCACACATCGAAAAATTCATACGTTGCGAGTGGGATCGGAAGCCTGGTCGACCCCCGGAACCCAGGCTGTCGCCGTACCAGTCCCTCCGTTCACACGTGTCGGGATGTTGATCTGTGCGGATGCGTTTACATCGGAGATCGCCCGAAACCTACAGGCCCAAGGGGCGCAACTCCTGGTCTCATCAGCCGCATGGGCACCAGGCCACCATGGACCGAACGGCGAATGGGAACGATGCACCAAGGACGCAGGGCTCCCGCTCATCGTCTGCAATCGGACCGGGCCGGACCGGACGCTCGATTTTCGTCAAGCCGAGAGTGTCGTGGTCAAAGACGGGCTGCGGCTCCTGTCTTTGTCTTCCACACGGTCGGCAGTGTTTGCGATTGAGTGGGATCTAGAAAAACAGACGTTGGCGACAATGGAGTACCGGACCATATACCTCTAGCCCGCATTATGCACGAGCGCTTCTACTGCAATCGCGGATTCGCCGCTGCGACACACTTGGCCGCATGTTTCACAGCGCCCAAGCGGGCGGGCTCGCCGCTCGGTCGGTTAACATCCTGTTCAAGGATGCCTCCCTTCCTCGCGGGCTCGGCTCTGGAACCTGCCTCGCCCACTCTTACAAGGGGGCCAGCCCCCTTGTAGAATCCCCACGAAGGGGGCACACCCCCTTCGGAACTCCCAGGCGGGGTGTGACCCCGCCTCCCGGCTCCGCGCGCCCGTCTCGGCCCCCCACCCTCACCCTCCCCCATATTATGGGGGAGGGATGGGTGGGGGGCCGACGAACCGTCATGAATAATGCGGGCTAGCAGGATGCTCAAAAAAGCCGTCCTGTATGATCATGTTCTCCTCCTCTGTCAGCGGAGGCATGAAGAAACCGAGCTTTACGTTCTCTGCATGAGCACACTGTAATAGGGTTCGAAGACCCCGAGCCCCCGGTCGATTTCCAGGGTCTCCTCATATCCGTGCGTGGTGGGAGTCAGCACTTTTCGAGCGGCCACAGCAGGCACGTGGTGCGGCACGCGATCCGCAAACAACAACCGCCTCTCCTCGATGACGATGTGAAACTCGTGGATCATCCCCCCGTCCGTGTACGCTCGGCTCACGAGTGCACCAGTCTCCTCGTCCGGACCGAGGATAATAAAGGCCTGATGCCGATCCCACGAACCATTCGTCCGTCGATACGTGGCAGCCATCCGAAGACTCAGAAAGCGCCCCCCGGCTTCCCAACTTCCGACAACCTCCTTCTGGATGGATCGTTGCTCCAGAGGTAACTCCACCGCTCCTTCGAAATGTCCCAACAGAAATCGGACGTATTCGAGCGCCACACTGGGCTTTTCCGGTTCATGGACGGGATCGAACCGGAACGGCTGCGCCGTCCCGGCATCGACGAGCAAGGTCTTCGCCTGAGCCGCTCGTTGAGCAAAATCCAACACAGCCTCCCACTCCCGACGGCGCGCGAACTGGGCAAATAATTCACATCCGTGGCCCACACGCAGCAACGCCACCGGCGCTTGCTTGCAGGGCCCTTGGCAGGCCGTGGGTGAAATCCGACAGCCGATGCGTTCAGCCTCATACTGCAGAACGTTGGAGGTGGCCTCGAAACGTCTCCGTCGCTGACAGGGCTCCCCGTCGCAGAGAAAGAAGTGTGCGTCCCCGTCGGCAAAGTGCCGTTTCGCACGCTCCAGGGACGCATCGAATTCCACCGAGGTGTGCGCGATCGCTTTGGACTCGACATAGCGGCGAAGATCCGCAACCGCCTCGTCCGTACAGACACCCAGACCGCTGACGACCAGTGCAAGGGTGAGGCTGTCAAGCGACACCGTGTCGGATTGACTCACTGGTTGCTCTGACATCCTTCCTCCTGTTCAATCGGGAGTCGCTTATACCACTGTTCGCCTCGGGGCATAGCATCGTTCTGGACCGGCTCGATCACGTGAATCAAAAAGCCGTTCGTCACTGGGTGAGGACTGACATACGCCACGACCCCAAAGACCATTGCAAGACGATCCGTCGTAATCCAGCAGAATGAGCCGGTCGCAAACCCGCTGGCAAGGCCCAGGTCATGAATCGCAGTCACGGCCCTCAGCTGATCCTTGGTCACCCGTTGATGGATGAGCGGCAACATGTGCAGTTGATGCGAGAGAGCCACTCGAATTGGCGAGACACCGAAGCGAATGGGTATTACGGTGGTTTACTTGCTTGCTTCGCCTGGCGTCATCTGCCGCTCCAGTTCGCCCGGCTCGAGCATTCCGCATTGTTCGAGTATGGCAATCAGTGCGATTGTATAGTGCGCGTAGTAGTCCCACCTGGTGTCGCCACCGCAGGCCTCTTGTTCCCAGGCAGCGATAGTGTGAATCAGATTTTGTCTGAAATCCTCCCACTCGAAATGGCCCTCCTTGGACAACGCCAGCGCCATACCGAACACCGTGCGTTGCCATTCTTCGCGAAAGAACAGCTTTCCCTCACTGCGCGGTGGCGAGTCCGGTTGCCCAAGCATCTGCGTCGCGGCATACTCTTCAAATCGAGTAAACATTAGATGCCTTATGCGGCTGGCAAAGCAGGAACCAGCGCGACCCCCATCATGGCTTCCGGTGAGACCAGCGCAGCCAGTTGCGCTTCGTTCAGATGCTCGGAGTTGGCCGGACGTTCAGGAATGACAAACCAGCGGATCTGCGCGCTGCTGTCCCATACCTTGACTTCCTTGTCTGCCGAAATCGGCACACCAAACTCACGCAGCACGGCGCGCGGTTCACGCACGCCGCGCGAGCGGAACACCGGATCTTTGTACCAGTAGGGCGGCAGGCCCAGCACCGGCCACGGATAGCAAGAGCACAGGGTGCAGATCACCAGATTGTGCACGGATTCACTGTTGGCCACGGCTTTCATGTGCTCGCCTTCGGCGCCATTCATGCCCGGGAAGTTCAGTTCGGCGATGGCCGTAGGAGCATCTTCCAGCAAACGGCGTTTGTATTCTGAGTCAAGCCACGCCCGCGCCACGATACGGGCGCCGTTGAACGGGCCGGCAACGGTTTCGAAATGGCTGAGCACCGCGTCGACAGAATCACTGCCCAGCACGCCTTTTTTAATCAGCAGCGCTTCCAGCGCGCGTACTTTGGCCGCGCTGGCGGCTTCGCGGTTCTCATCGTAATCGAATAGTGAGGTCATGAGATGTCCTTCGCGTGAATTTCGTGAGCAGGCTGAAGGTAGGCGTCGAACAGGTCGGCATAAATGACGGTGTGGGGTTCGCTCTTGTCTGCGCCCCAAATGTCCGACGCGTCAAACGAAACGCCATACACATGCTGCGGCCCGTTCAGACCGTCCGGCCCGGTCGACACAAAGTATTCGTACGCGCCTGGATACACTTCGGTGACGGTGCCCTTCTTGTTGCGCAAAAAGCCCGGCAGTCTGGTGTGATCGGCGGCTTCTGGATCGGCGACGTAAACGGTGTCGCCGACGACAAAGCGGACCGGAGTCACGGGTGCGCGCAGACCGGAGTCGCCGCGATGGAGGTACCTGACCACCTGTTCCTTGAGTACCGGGTTGGGCTGCTCTGGTAGTGGCGCGCCGGGATTCGCGCGATAGTGCTCGGTCCATGTGACCAATTCTTCGGCAGCCACGTAGCCGCGATCGACAAAGAACTGACTGATACCCATCAGCCATTTTTCGTAATAGCGATATTTGAAATATTCGAAAGGCTGCATGCTTTCAGCGCCGGTGCGCAACGAGGCCCAGGTCCAGGTTTCCTTGAACGTTGTCGGCACTTGCGCAATCGGATATTTCGGCAGCGCGTAAGCCAAATGGGTGCTTTCGGCCATCATCACGGTGTGAATGCCAAAGATGCGCTTTTCCCACTCCGCCACGAATACTTTTTTTTCCAAATTGACCGGCCCGAGATTTTCTAGGCCGCCGAGGTAGTGTTGCAGTTTCACGATACGCTCCGATTAACAGACAGGTTGAGCACGGGGTGACGAGAGATTTCGTGCACGCAATCGAGAAAACCGCGTTGCAGCACAGCGCGATCGAGATGACGGCCGATGAACACGAAACGGCTCTGGCGCGCCTCAGCAGACTGCCAGCGCCGGCCCGGCTTCGCGTCCAGCAGCATGTGGACGCTGTGAAAATAGAACTGCCTCGCCTCGCCATGGAAATTCAGCACCCCTTTCATACGCATGATGTATTGCCCCTGTCGCTGAACCAGCTGATTGACCCAGCGATTGAAGCGGTCCGGGTCAAGCGCATTGCTGGTCTCAACCGCGCAGGACGTGACTGAATCATCGTGTTCATGGTCGTGCTCGCCCTCCAGGATGCCGGGCTCTACCGCCAACAAGTTGGGCAGTGAAAACCGTTGCACGCCGAGCAGCGTCTCCACTGCCACCTCGGAGTTGTTGGTTCGAATGATGGTAGCGGCCGGATTGATCGCGCGCAGATCACGTTCCAACGGCGCAATTTCATCAGTGTCCAGCAGATCGACTTTGTTCAGCACAATCAAATCGGCGAATGCAATCTGTTCACGTGCAATGTCGTCGTCGATCTGGCGTTGGAAATTGGCTGCGTCGACCAGTGTCACGACGGATTCCAGTTCTACGCGGGTCAATAGATCAGTGTCGGCCAGAAAAGTCTGCAAAACCGGCGCCGGATCGGCCAGCCCTGAGGTTTCGATGATCAGGCGATCCAGTTTGCTGTCACTGCGCTCCAGCAGCACATTCACGCCTGCCACCAGGTCGGTGCGCACGGTACAGCAGATGCAGCCGTTGCGTATCTCTATCAGTGCTTCTTCGTCGGCGACAATGAGTTCGCCGTCGATCCCGACCTCTCCAAATTCATTGACGATCACCCCGATGTTGGCACCGGTGCTTTGCGTGAGTACATGATTGACGAGAGTCGTCTTGCCGGCACCGAGAAATCCGGTGATGACGGTGACAGGTATTTTCTTTAACAACATGGTATCTGCGCGAAGGATCACACGTTCAGGATGACTGGCCTCTGGGTCGACGCGTATGATTCTACTAAAAATCGTTGTACGGCGCTAGGAGCCTGTCCGACATTAGGAAGCACGAAAATTTAGGCGTACGCATTTGCTCAGGATCAACGATCTCGACTCAGCCACAGTGATCTGCCCCCCCCCAATCGGTCATTTTCGGCAACGTCGGACAGGCACCTAGCCCGCATTATTCATGAGCGCTTCTGCTGCAATCGCGGTTTCGCCGCTGCGACAAGCCTGCACGCGCCAATAGCAGGCCCAGCAGTATCCCAGCCGGATCGCCTCCTGCTATACAGCACCGCACCGGCATCGTCTGCATGATCAGGCTGCCTCACTTTGCTGACGGGAAACAAGGACAGCGACCATGCGCATGCGCCAACCGCTAGCGACGAGCACGCATGCAGCAATCAGTCGTGTGATCGTTCACCAGCCCAGCGGCTTGCAGATAGGCATAGACGATCGTGCTGCCGACAAACCGGAAACCGCGCTGCTTCAGATCCTTCGAAAGCGCCTCGCTTTCAAAGCTCGTCGCCGGCACCTGAGCCATCTTGGCCCAGCGATTCACTTTCTGTTTTCCACCGACGAACTGCCAGACGTAACAATCAAATGAACCGAACTCCTCCTGGAGGGAGAGAAACGCCTGCGCGTTGGTGACGGCCGAGTCGATCTTCAGCCGATTGCGAATGATGCGGCTGTCTTGCAGGAGCGCCAACTTCTTCTTCACCGTAAACCTGGAGACCCTCACCGGATCGAATTCCGCAAACGCCTGACGGTAGCCATCCCTCCGCAGCAAGATCGTTTCCCACGTGAGGCCTGCCTGAGCTCCCTCCAACAGCAGCATCTCGAAATGCATTCGATCATCGTGAATCGGCACCCCCCATTCATGGTCGTGATAGGTGATGAAATGCGGCTTATCACCGACCCATTCGCAACGAGTCTTACCATCGGAGATCGGACG
>Ga0315287_10003929_pt1 | contig 14416 bp, 13 predicted proteins | sample YL17G11_0_MG_FD_205037 | JGI IMG/M metagenome (GOLD analysis project Ga0315287, IMG submission 205037) | Sediment microbial communities from Yellowstone Lake, YNP, Wyoming, USA - YL17G11_0 | ecosystem: Environmental > Aquatic > Freshwater > Lake > Sediment | place: USA: Wyoming | collected... | reverse complement strand
GAAGGTCCCGTTGGGGTTTCGCAGGCCGCAGAGGAAGCCCTGGACGGTCTGGGGCTCCTTGCCGGGGATGGAGACCTGGGGCTGGTTGATGCTCTCCACCAGCGCCACGACCTGCTCGCGGTCGGCGGGGATGAAGCGGATGCTCGGATCGGGCTCGAACACGCTGCTCCTCGTCTGGACCGGAGACGTGACCGGATGGCGCCGTGCTCCCGGTAGCTAGCCTCCCCCCCGCTGGCGCGTCAAGTTCCGCGCGGGGATCCAGGTTCAGACACCCCGGGCCTCGGCGCCCCAGATGACCTTGTGCAGCTGGAGGTTCAGGCGCCCGCGCAGGCCGCTCTCGAGCATCCAGCCAGCCAGGTCCTGCGGAGCCACCCGGCCCAGGGCGGGGCCCACGAGGACCGCCACGCGATCCTCGAGACCGTGACGCCGGATCACCTCGAGGGCCCAGCGGAAGTCGGCCTCGGAGGAGACCACGAACTTCACCTCGTCGGCCGGGCGGAGGCGGGCCAGCCAGGAGAGGTCCGTGGCGGCCTCGCCCGACTCCGGGGTCTTGACGTCGGCGATGCGCACCACCCCGTCAGGCAGGCCGTCGAGCGGGAGTTGACCGTGGGTCTCCACGGCCACCTCGTAGCCCCGGTCGAGGAGGTCCTGCGCCAGCGCGGGGAGTTCGGGCTGGAGCATGGGCTCTCCGCCGGTGAGCAACACGAAGTGGCAGGGGTGGCGGGCCACCTCCGCCACGATCTCCGCGCGGCTCGCCTCCCGGCCGCCGGTGAAGGCGTAGGCCGTGTCGCAGTAGTTGCAGCGCAGGTCGCACCCGGTGAAGCGCACGAAGACGCAGGGACGTCCCGCGCGCGTGCCCTCCCCCTGGATGCTGAAGAAGATCTCGGTGACCCGCATGGCTGCGACCGGCCCCGGGATCCTACTCCTTCCTGGATCGCTCCTGCGCGACGGCCTCGAGCCGATCGGCGATCTGGTCGACGCGCCGCTTGAGGGACTCGATCTCGTCGCGGGTGGGGATCTTGAACTGGGCGGCGGCGCGCCGGACCCCGTCGTCGATGGCCCGTTCCACCTCGCGCCGCTGCTGGGTCAGTCGCTCGCCGAACTCCCGGGCGTGGTGCTTCACGTCCTCGGGCGTGAGGCCCGCGGCGTCGGCGAGGCGGGCCAGCACCTTCTCCGCCTCGGCCTCGGCGGTGTTGAAACCGACGAGCGCCTGCGACCACGCCTCTCGGAACTTCGCCTGAAGGTCTGCCATCGACGTTCCTTTCGGACTAGGCCTGCCCGACGACGGACTTGCGGGCTGGCTTGGCCGCCTTGCCCTTGCGGCTCTCGTCGAGCCGCTTCAGGATCTTGCTGATCGCGCGGGAGAGCTCGGCGACCTCCTCGCGGCTCGCCACGCCCAGGAACTTGAGCGCCTTCTCTTGAAGCGTCTCGAGCTTCTCGGCGGCGTCGACCCGGAACTCCTGGGCGCGGTCCTTCCACTCCTCGGCCCTCTCGCGTCCCACTTCCCGGAACTGCTCGATCCGATCGCGCACGTCCGCCCAGTCCTTCCCGGAGACCTTCTGGAGGCGCGCGGAGACCTCGTGAAGGAGCTTCTGGGCTTCTGCCTCGAGCACCTCGAGGCGCGCCTGGGCCACCTCGACCGATTCCCGGAGGAATCCCTCCACCTTGACACTGCTCTTCGTCGCGCGGGTCCTCTGTGCTTCGGCCATCGTCGCTACCTCCGTGGGGTTGGCCCCTCACACAGGAGGGGCGATGTCACCGGAAGCTTGTAACGCAACGCGTCAATCCAGTCAAGCGGTCCCTCTCGCCTCCTCGATGGTGGCGTAACCGTCCCTCTTCATGAGGGCCGGCAGCTCCTCCAGCACCCGACGCGGCAGCGCCGGACCGGCGTAGACGAGCCCGGTGTAGACCTGCACGAGCGAGGCCCCGGCCCGGATCCGGGTGTAGGCGTCGGCGGCGTCCATGATTCCGCCCACCCCGATGATCGGGATCCGACCCGACGCGCGGGCAAACGCTCGGCGCAGCGAGGCGAGCGCGAGCGGTGCGAGTGGCGCCCCCGAGAGCCCCCCCGCCTCCTTCGCCCTGGGGTGCTCGGCGACCGCCCCCGGCCGCTGGACGGTGGTGTTGGTGGCGATGATCCCGGAGGCGCCGCAGCCGACCGCGACGTCCACCGCCTCGTCGAGGGCCGCCGGCGCGAGATCCGGGGCCAGCTTCACGAGGAGCGGCTTCCCGAGCGGTCGGGCTCGGTCCACGCACGCGCCAAGCAGGCGTTCGAGCGGGGCTCTCTCCTGAAGTTCCCGGAGGCCCGGCGTGTTGGGGGAAGAGAGATTCACCACCAGATAATCGGCCCAGGAGTGAAGCCCGTCGATGGCCGCCAGGTAGTCGTCCACCGCCCGCTCGTTGGGGGTGTCCTTGTTCTTGCCGACGTTGACCCCGACGATTCCTCGCCCCTCGCGCGGCAGCCGGGAAAGGCGCGCGCCGCAGGCCTCGACCCCCTGGTTGTTGAAGCCCATGCGGTTGATGAGGGCCTGGTGCTCGGGAAGCCGGAAGAGGCGCGGTGGCACGTTCCCAGCCTGAGGCCTCGGCGTGATGGTTCCCACCTCCACATGGGAGAAGCCCAGCGCGTGGAGACCGCGGACCAGCACCTCCCCCTTGTCGAACCCGGCCGCCATGCCGAGCGGGCTCTCGAAGTCGAGCCCCAGGCAGCGGACCCGGAGGGACGGGTCGGGGCGGGGGCGCACCGCGCCGCCCACCGCGCCCAGAACCCGGAGCGCGCCGGCCGCGAGCGCGTGGGCACGCTCGGGGTCGAGGTGGAAGAGCAACTTGCGCGCGGTGCCCCAGGCCATGTCGGGCTGTCTACTCACAACTCCTTGTCCATGGCCAGCGCGTCCTCGCCGTCCTCTGCGTAGTAGCGGGGGCGCACCCCGGCCTCCCGGTATCCGAGCGACCGGTAGAGGGAGATGGCTGGCAGGTTCGAGCGGCGAACCTCGAGCATCGCAACCCGCGCGCCCCGCTCCCGGGCGCTGCCCTCGACCCGGTCGAGAATTCGCCGGGCCACGCCGCGCCGGCGCGCCTCCGCCGCGACGGCGACGTTCAAGATCTGGAGTTCGTCGTGCACCAGCCAGACCACGGCGAAGCCCAGGATCGGGCCGTCGAGCCCCGCGGTGGCGATGAGCACGGTGGAGAACTCGTGCAGGAGCTCTCGCCGGATCATCTCCTCCGACCAAGGGTGCGAGAAGGCCGCCCGCTCGATCTCCATCACGGCCGGCAGGTCGGCCTCCCGCATGCGCCGGAAGTCGATGGGAGGCGAGCCCCGCTTCCCGTTCACGGCCTCGCGCCCAGATCGACGAGCACGCGGATGTCGGCGCGCCCGCGCAGATCGGCGAGCAGCGCCTTCGTCTCGGCGTCGGCGCGGGAGGCGGAGAGCCGGGCGGCGATCCCGTCCGAGACCTCGGCGAGCGGTCGGCCGCCGAACTCGTCCGCATGTGCGGCATACCAGGCCCCGACCTCGCCGGGGGTGGCGCGCAGCCTCCCCAGCCGGGACTCGAGGTAGCGCCGGACCCGGACCGACCGGCGCAGCGAAGCCATGAGCTCCTCCTCGGTGACGTCGATCTCCCCGAGGAAGGACTCGAAGTTCTTCGGATCCGGGAACTCGGCCTTGAAGCGCGCCAGCTCGACCAGCGCCGTGGCCTCGTCCACCTCGAAGACCTGCAGCCGCACCGCCTCGTCGAGCAGGAGCAGTTGATCGACGTACCAGTCGAGGGAGGCCCGGAGCACCGCCCCGTCGAGCCGGGCGAACGCCGCCTCGATCCCCCCCCGCGAAACCAGCGCGATTCGCCCCTCCTCGGTCACCTTGGTCAGCGTGATGACGCGGGCCTCGCCTCCCCGGGTCCCCACCACCGCCACCACCTGGTCGACGATCTGCCCTCCGGGGGGTGTGGCGGCGCTGCTCGAAGGCCCGGCGGTGCGACCAAGAGAGGGGGCCAGCGCCGCGCCTGCCGCGGTCAAGGCAAGGGCCATCCACCGTCCAGCGGCCAGACAGGGCGTCTTCACGGGGGGAATTGTAGTCGGACGCACCCGTTCGGGCGAGAACCAACGTTGACCGTGGGCGCTGGCGCGTTAGCCTTTCCCCGTGCCCGAGCGAGACCTGTACGACGTCCTCGGCGTGAGCCGCGGCGCCACGAACGACGAGATCCGGAAGGCCTACCGGAAGCTCGCGAAGAAGTACCACCCCGACATGAACCCGGGGGACAGGAAGGCCGAGGACAAGTTCAAGGAGATCACGGCCGCCCACGAGGTGCTCGCCGACGAGAAGAAGCGCAAGCTCTACGACGAGTTCGGCCCGGACGCGCTCCGCACCGGCTTCGACGAGAAGACCGCCGACCAGTACCGTCGGTGGCGTCAGCACGGCGGCCGCCCCGGCCAGGATGTCCCCTTCGACCTGGGGGATTTCTCCAAGGTCCACGTCGGGGACATGGGCGACTTCGACTACGGGTCGATCTTCGGCGACCTCTTCGGCGGCGGCGGGCGACGCGGACGGCGGCGCGGGCAGCCCGTGGCCGTTCCCGGGCGCGACGCCGAGGCCGAGTTGCAGGTGGATCTGCGCGACGCGGTCCTGGGCGCGGAGCGCGACCTGCACATCGACGACAAGACCCTCCGGGTGAAGATCCCGGCCGGTGTCTCCGACGGGTCGCGGATCCGCCTCTCCGGCCAGGGCGGCGAGGGAGCGAACGGCGCTGCCGCCGGGGACCTGTACCTCGTGGTCCGGCTGCGCCAGCACGCGGCGGTGCGGCGCGAGGGGCGCGACCTCTACCTCGACCTTCCGATCACGGTCCCGGAGGCCGCCAGCGGCGCCGAGGTGGTGATCCCCACCTTCGAGGGGCAGGTTCAGCTCAAGATCCCGGCCGGGACGCAGTCGGGGCGCCAGCTCCGCCTCCGCGGCAAGGGGCTTCCCGACCTCAAGGGCGGCCTGCGCGGCGACCTCTACGTGGTGGCGAAGATCGTGCTACCCGAGGACAGCGAGGCGCTCCGCGCGGCGGTGACGCCGCTCCAGGATCTCTACAAGTCCGACCCGCGCGCCGGCATCTCGTTGTAGAAGGGCGCCATGGGAATCTTCGACCTCTTCGGCTCCAGCGAATCGCGCGATCTGGCCAGCCTCAAGAAGCTCGGCCAGAGGATCACGCAGAAGTGGGGCCCGGCCGAGAACCGCCAGAATGCCATCGAGCAACTGGGCGTGATCGGCTCGCCGGCGGCGCTCAAGACCCTCTGCCTCCGCTTCACCGTTCGCTCCGAGGTGGGCATCCAGGACGACGAGGAGAAGGAGCAGGCCCGCGCCATCCTGGTGGCGGCCGGCCATAAGGCCCTCGGCCCGGTCCAGGAGTTCGTGGCCGAGCAGGAGTCTGGCGTGGCCTGGGGACTCCGGGTGATGGCCTCCCTGGCGCCGCCCGAGGAGGTCCTCGGCACGGTCCTCTCGCAGTTGCAGAAGCTCGGGCGCGAGTACACCCGCGATCCGGAGAAGAAGCAGGTGCTCCTCTCCTGGCTCCGCGAGCACCCGGATCTCGCGAACCGCGTGCCGGCCGGCGGCCCCCCGCTAGACGAGGCCATCGTTCCCCTGCTCGAGGACTTCGTAGACGACGTGCGCATCTCGGCCGCCCGCGCGCTCACCGTGGCGCCCCGCACCGACGTGGCCCGCGAGGCCATCATCGCGCTCCTCCTTCGCGACCGGGACAACGCGCGGGTTCGCGGCGAGGCGCTGCAGGCACTCCACGACCTCGCCGCCGACGTGAAGGGGCATCGCGGCGACGTGGAGGCGCTCCTCGTCGAACCCTGGTACCTGGACCGCGAGGGGCACGTGAAGCGGCGCGGGACCTAGCCTCGAACCGGACGGACCACGAGTGGATCCCGCGACCCCCAGCCAGACCGCCCCGCGCGACCCGCGCCGGAAGCGTCGCCTCGCCGACCGCTGGTTCGAGCCCATCCACCTCCCCGAGGGGCTCGAGGAGGAGATGGCCGGGCTGGCGGGGCGAGGCAGCGTGGTCTTCGTGGCCCGATCGTCGGGCCTCATCAACTACCTCTACGTGAACTGGCTGGTGCGCCGGCTCGGGCTCCCTCCGCTGCGCGTCGCCATGAACTTCGTGGGGCTCTTCGGGTGGCTGGCCACGGCCTGGCGCAGCCGCCGCGCGCTGGTGGACGCGGCGGAGCGGGGGCAGTCCACGGCCGTCGTCTTCCTGAACAGCCACGAGGCGAGCGCCCCGCCCTTCGAGGCGCTGGTGGAACTCCAGCGGAGCCAGGAGCGCCCGATCTTCCTCGTCCCGCTCATCCTGGTCTGGAGCCGCCGGGCCCAGCGGGTCGTTCCGCCCATCTGGGACCTGGTCTGGGGTTCTCCCGAGTCGCCCACCACGCTGCCCGCCGCGGTGGCCTTCCTCCGCAACTACAAGCGGGCCTTCCTCCGGGTGGGGCGTCGCATAGATCTGAAGTCGTTCGTCACCGAGCGTGTCGAGGAGTCCGACGAGATGGTGGCCCGCAAGGCCCGCGGCACCATCCACCATCACCTGGCCCGCGAGCTGCGCGCCGCGGTGGGGCCGCCGCTCCGGACGCCCACCCGCGTCGTGGAGAAGGTGCTCCGCGATCGCCATCTCCGGGAGGTGATGGAGCACGTCGCCAAGCAGAAGGGCCGGTCGGCGGGGTCGGTGCAGCGGGAGGCCCGCCGCGACCTGCGCGAGATCGCCAGCCGCTACTCCCCCCTCTTCATCGACATGATCCGGCCGATCTTCCGCTGGATCTTCCAGACGATGTACGACCGCGTGGAGATCGACGAGAAGGGGCTCGCCGAGATCCGGCGCCTCGCCGCCGAGAAGCCGCTCGTGCTCACCCCCAGCCACAAGAGCCACGTGGACTACATGCTGCTCTCGTGGGCCTTCTACGAGCACGGCCTCATCCCGCCCCAGGTCGCCGCCGGCATCAACCTGGCCTTCTGGCCCTTCGGGTCGCTGGCCCGGCGCGCCGGCGCCTTCTTCATCCGGCGCAGCTTCAAGGGGGACAAGATCTACAGCGCGACGCTCCGCGCCTACGTGAAGTATCTCCTGCGCGAGCGCTTCACCCAGGAGTTCTTCCCGGAGGGCGGCCGGTCGCGAACCGGAAAGCTTCTCTTCCCGAAGACCGGCCTCTTCTCCATGGAGGTCGACGCCTGGGGGGACGGCGCGGTGGACGACGTCCTCTTCGTCCCCATCGCCGTGGACTACGAGCGGCTCGTCGAGGGAGCGTCCTACGCCCAGGAACTCGCCGGTGGCGAGAAGAAGAAGGAGACCTTCGGCGCCCTCCTCCAGACCCCGCGCGCGCTGCTGCGCCGCTACGGCCGCATCTACCTTCAGTTCGGGACGCCGATCTCGTTGAAGGAGCTGGCCGAGAAGCAGCTGGGCACCGGCGCGCCCTCCCTGACCCTCGACGAGGACGAACGAGGATCCGACTCGCGCCGCGCCCTGATCCAGCACCTCGCCAACCGCGTGCACTGGGGCATCGCCGAGGTCGTGACCGTCACGCCGGTGAGCCTGGTCGCCGCCGCCCTCCTCTCCCACGTCCGGCGAGGGATCTCGGCGACCGACGTCGCCGAGCGCGTGGAACTGCTCCGGCGCATCGCCGAGGACGAGCACGCCCGCATCGCCACCGCCCTCGCAGGGGCTCCTGCGAGCCCGCTCGTCCCCGGTCCGATCCTCGACGCGATGGCCACCTTCGCCGCGAGCAAGGTCGTGGAGGTCCAGGAGGCCGGCGGCCAGGTCATCTACCAGGTTCCGGACGCGAAGAGGACCTACCTCGACTTCCACCGCAACGCCATCCTCAACAGATTCGTGAGTCTCTCGCTGGTCGCCCAGTCGGTGCGATCCCGCGCCGGTGGCGCCGCCCTCGACGAGGTCCGCGACGACGTTGGCTGGCTCTCGCGCCTCTTCCGGCTCGAGTTCATGTACCGGGTGGGCGCCAGCTTCGACGCGATCTTCGCCGAGAAGCTCGACCAGCTCACCCGGCTCGGCGCCGTTCGCGAGGAGGACGGCCGCGTCCGCATCGGATCGGAGCGCGCCCGGCTCGACTTCCTGGCAGACCTGACCCGGCCCTACCTCGAGGCCTACCGGGTGGCCGGCGAGGCCGTCCTCGGCGCCGGCCTGGCCGACGCGGCCGTGGATCGCAAGAGCCTGGTGAAGCAGGCGCTCGAGCGCGGGCGCGCCGAATTCCTCTCCGGTCGCGTGCTGATGCGCGAGTCGATCTCCAAGGCCACATTGGAGAACGCCATGGAGTGGATGGGGAGCCAGGGCGCGTTCGAGACCGGCGCCGATGGGAAGCGTTCGGTCTCCCCGGCCTGGCGCGAACAGGCTTCGACGCACCTCGTCGAAAGAATCGGCCGATTCCTGGCCACTTGACGGTCGTCAGTCGACGCCGTCTTCGCTTTCAAAAATCCTCACGTCTGGGCTATCCTCCCCGCCTTGCGTTCCACGCATCCACACGGCAGAACGTCCCGAGGAGAACCACACGATGGGTGATCGGATCCTTCACAAGGGCTTGAAGAGCAAGGTGATGTCCGCCGAGGCGGCTGCGGCGCTCATCCCGAACGGCGCCGTGGTCGGCATGTCCGGCTTCACGGGCGCCGGCTACCCAAAGGCCGTGCCGGTCGCGCTCGCCAAGCGCGCGCTCGACGAGCGGCTCCTGGGCAAGGCATTGAAGCTCGACGTCCTCACCGGCGCCTCGACCGGCCCGGAGCAGGACACCATGATGAGCATCGTGGAGGCCCAGCGCTTCCGCTTTCCCTACCAGGGCGACGCCGCCACCCGCGAGAAGATCAACGCCGGGTTCATCGAGTACCAGGACATGCACCTCTCCCACGCCGGGACGCTGGTGCGCTACGGCTACTACGGCAAGGGCAAGAACAGCCTCGACTTCGCCGTGATCGAGGTGACCAGGATCAACGCCGACGGCACAGCCGTTCCGTCGTCCTCCTGCGGCGCCAACAACGTCTACATGGAGCACGCCGACAAGATCATCCTCGAGGTGAACAGCTGGCAGGACGAGCGGCTCGAGGGGATGCACGACATCATCTCGGTCCCCGGCGAGCACGGGAAGCGGGTGCCGCTCCCCATCCTGAAGACCGACGACCGCAAGGGATCCAAGTTCTGGACCTTCGACCTGAACAAGGTCGTGGCCGTGGTCGAGACCGACAACCCGGACCGCAACGCGCCCTTCAAGCCCCCCGAGGAGATCCACAAGCGGATCGCCGGGCACATCATCGACTTCCTCTCCGGCGAGGTGAAGGCGGGCCGGCTCTCGAAGCACCTGAACCCCCTGCAGTCGGGCGTCGGCAACATCGCCAACGCCGTGCTGGTGGGGCTCAACGACGGGCCCTTCGAGAACATGACGAGCTACACCGAGGTCGTCCAGGACGGCATGCTCGACATGCTCGACTCGGGCAAGCTCACCGTGGCCTCGGCCACGGCCTTCTCGGTCTCCCCCGAGGGGCAGATCCGGTTCAACAAGCAGATCGACGACTACCGCAAGAAGATCATCCTGCGCCCGCAGGAGATCTCGAACAGCCCGGAGATCATCCGCCGCCTCGGGTGCATCGCCATGAACGGGTTCGTCGAGGCCGACATCTACGGCCACGTGAACTCGACCCACATCGCCGGCAAGGGCATCGAGAACGGCATCGGCGGCTCGGGTGACTTCGCCCGCAACTCGGCCTACACGATCTTCATGTCCCCGGCGACCGCCAAGGACGGGAAGATCTCGGCCATCGTGCCCTTCGCATCGCACATCGACCACACCGAGCACGAGGTGAACGGCATCGTCACCGAGTTCGGCTTTGCCGACCTCCGCGGCCGCAGCCCCAAGGAGAAGGCCAAGGAAGTCATCGAGAAGTGCGCGGCCCCCGAGTACCGCCCCATCCTCTGGGACTACTACAAGCGCGCCATGAAGAACCCCAGCGCCGGCCTCCACTCGCCGCACATGTTCAGCGAGGCCTTCGCCTTCCACACGCGCTACCTCCAGACCGGCGACATGCGCCCCAAGAAGTAGCCGGGCCGCAATCCGTCGATTGTCCGACGGCCGTTCCGGGAAACCGGGGCGGCCGTTCCGTTTCCGGCGCCGCGAGCGATGGTAGAGTCGCGCCGTGCCCCTGGAACTCGACCGGGCCCTCGCCGCAGCGCGCCGCGCGGTGGAGGCCGCCTCCGCCGCCGCCCTGACGCACTTTCGTCGGGGCGTCCGTGTCGAGGTGAAGCCGGACCGGACGCCGGTGACGGCCGCCGACCGCGACGCCGAGGCGGCCATCGTGGCGGTGATCCGGGCCGCCTTTCCAGGGCACGCCATCCTGGGAGAAGAGAGCGGCGCACACGAAGGCGACTCCGCCAGTCGGTGGATCGTCGACCCCATCGACGGCACCCGCGGATTCACCCGGGGTGGATCCTTCTGGGGCCCGCTCGTGGCCCTCGAGCACGAGGGCGACGTGGTCGTGGGCGCCATGGCCATGCCGGCGCTCGGCGAGACCTTCTGGGCGGCCCGCGGTCGCGGCGCCTGGGTGGAGCGCGACGGAGCCGGCCCGGTGCGCCTGGAGATCTCCGGCATCTCCGACTGGAAGGAGGCCTCCCTCTCCTTCGGCGAATTCCGCGGCGTCTTCTCCCCGGAGCGGGAGCGCGCGATCCTGGAACTGGCGCGGACGGCGGCCCAGGCCCGATGCTATGGCGACCTGGCCGGCGCGGCGATGGTGCTCACCGGCCGGGCCGAGGCCTGGATCGAGGCGGGCATCCAGGTGTGGGACATCGCGCCGCTGCAGATCCTCGCCGAGGAGGCCGGCGGCCGGTTCACCGACCTCGCCGGCCGCCGGACGCTCGCTTCCGGGAACTGCCTGCTCTCGAACGGGCGGGTTCACGAGCACGTGCTGCGGGTGCTCTCGCCGTCCTCGCGCTGAGCCGCTTCCGCATAAGCGGGCGGGTCGGTGAGCGTCGCGCAACCTCCACGAATCCTTCCCGCGCGAAGGTGGTGGCGAGACCGGTGTAGAGCCAGGCGTCGGCGGTTTCCCCACGCGGGTCGACCGGGTAGCCCTCCAGAACCGACGCACCGGACCGGCGCGCGTGGTCGGCCGCGGCGACGAGCAACTCCCGGGTCAGCCCGGTGTGCCGGGCGCGGCGGGCCACGAAGAAGCAGGGCGCCGACCAGACCGGTTCGTCGTCCACCGGGGCGAGCGTGCGGGACCTTCCGAGGCGCGGGTAGACGCTCCTCGGCTCCACCGCGCACCAACCGACCGGACCGTCGGCGTCGTAGGCGAGGATTCCCGGGACCACGCCGGCCCGTACTTGGCGCCGCATGGCCTCCCGGTTCCCCTCTCCCTTGCCCGCCTCGAACTCCGGGCGGGTGGTCTTCCACCACATGCACCAGCATCCGGCGCAGGCGCCGCGCGGGCCGAAGAGCTTTTCCAGATCCCGAAGCCGCTCCGGAATGAGCGGCTCGAAGGTCAGTCCCGGGCGGCCGGCCATGCCTCGTCCCTCAGGCGCCGGAGCGCCGGAAGAGATCGACCACCGCGCCCTCGCGTCCGGCGGTGCGCGCGCGGCCGCGCGACCACTCGCGCAGCGCCTTGATCTCCTCCTCGTAGGTCTTGAAGAGCGGGACCAGGTCCTGGGCCACGCGGCGCAGGTCGGCGATCTCGACCTCGCGCCCCTGCGCGAAGGCCCGGTGCAGCGCACCCACCACCACCTGCTCCAGTTCGGCGCCGGAGAAGTTCTCGCAGGCGTCGGCGATCAAGGCCAGGTCGAAGCGCTCCGGGACACGGTCGCGCTTCCTGAGGTGGAGCGCCAGAATGGCCCGGCGGGCCGCGGCGTCGGGCAGGTCGACGAAGAAGAGCTCGTCGAAGCGGCCGCGGCGAAGCAGTTCCGGGGGCAGCCGCGACACGTCGTTGGCGGTGGCCACGGCGAAGACCGCGCCGACCCGCTCCTGCAGCCAGGTGGAGAAGGAGCCGAGCAGCCGGGCGGCGCGGGAATCGGCGCCCTGCCCCGGCCCGCTCCCGGCGAAGGCCTTCTCGATCTCGTCCACCCAGACGGCCACCGGCGCGACCGCCTCGGCGGCGGCCAGCGCGCGGGCCAGGTTCTCCTCGGCCCCCTCGGCGGCGCCGAGGACCCGCGAGAGGTCGAGCCGGAGCAACGGCACGCCGAGCTGTGCGGCCGCCACCTTGGCGGCCAGCGACTTCCCGCAGCCCTGCACGCCCACGAGCAGCACGCCCCGGGGCGCCGGAAGCCCGAAGGCGCGCGCGTCGGGCGCAAAGGCCTGTGCCCGCTCCTCCATCCAGGACTTGAAGGTCTCGAGTCCCCCCAGCGACTCCGGGGCCTCGCGCGTCTCCACGAGCTCGAGCCCCAGGTCGCGCGACAGGATGCGCTTCTTCTCGCCGATCACCAGATCGGCGGCATCGAGGCCGAGAGCCGGATCGGCGCGCAAGGCCCGGAGAAAGGCGCGCCGGGCCTGGCTCTCGGTGAGCCCGCGAGCCGCCACCAGGACCCGGTGGCGATTCGGAGCGGCCACGCTGCCGGCCGGGGCCAGCGCGTCGAGGAGCACCGCCAGCTCGGCCTCGGAGGGCAGCGGCAGTCGCAGCACCGCGGCCTCGGCGGCGAGCCCGTCGGGGAGCGCCAGCCGCGGAGCCACCACCGCGAGGCATCGCCCCTCGGCGATGAGGCGCGGCAGGGCGTCCCGGATCACCCGGACCACCCTCGGGTCCTCGAGGGCCTCGTGGAAGTCGAGCAGCACGGCCAGGAACGGCGCCGGGGCCTGCAGGGCCGCCTCGATGGCGGCGATGGGCGTCCTGGCCTGCGGGGCTATGGGGTCGAGCCCCCTCACGCTGGACCAGACGGCCACGTTGGCGTCGAAGCTGTCGGCGGCGGCGCGGCAAACCGCGACCGCCCGCTCCTCCTCGGCGGTCACCAGGTAGAGGATCGGCGTTCCCGCCGACCAGAGCTCCGCGATCTCGGCCTGGGGCGATCTCACCTCTGCCCCTCCGCGTCGGCCGTGGAGCGCATGGCCTCCTCGAAGGAGGTCGCGCCCGACGCCACCTTGAGGACGGCATGCTCGCGCAACGTTCGCAGGCCGTCCTGGCGGGCGGTCCGGGCCAGAACCTCCGGGGTCGCTCCCTCGGCGATGAGGTGGCGAAGCCGGTGGTTCACCGAGAGGATCTCGTAGATCCCGGTGCGCCCGAAATAGCCGGTGTAGCGGCACTTGGGACAGCCGACGCCCCGGCGGGCGATGAGCTTTCCGGCGTGCTCCTCGGGGTGGCGAACGCCCAGCTCGGCGACCTGGTCGGCGGTGAGCAGCACGTCCTCGGCGCAGTTCGGGCACACCCCGCGCACCAGCCGCTGGGCCACGACGCCGGTCAGCGTCGCGGCGATGAGGAATCCCGGCACCCCCAGATCGCGGAGCCGCGCCACCGCGCCCACCGCGTCGCTGGTGTGGAGCGTGGTCAGCACCAGGTGCCCGGTCAGGGCCGCCTGCACCGCCTGGGTGGCGGTCTCGGCGTCCCGGACCTCGCCCACCATGACCACGTCGGGGTCTTGCCGAAGCACGTGGCGGAGCGCCTCGGCGAAGCCGGTGCCGGTCTTGGGGTTGGCGGCGATCTGGTTGAACTCCTCGTGAATCATCTCGATGGGATCCTCGATGGTCACGATGTTGATCTCGGGCGAGGCCAGCGCCTCCAGCGCCGAGTAGAGGGTGGTGGTCTTGCCCGAACCGGTAGGGCCGGTGACCACCACCAGGCCGTGCGGACGCGCCAGCCAGCGCTCGAACCGGTCGCGCTCGTCGGGCAGGAACCCCAGCTCGGAGAGGTCCCGGACCAGGATCTGCTGGTCGAGCACCCGGATCACCACCTTGTCGCCAAAGGCGGTGGGGATGGTCGAGACGCGCAGCTCCATCTCGGTGTCGCCCCGGGCGGTGCGGATGCGCCCGTCCTGCGGGCGCCGGGCGGCGATGTCGAGGCGGCTCATGATCTTGAGCCGGTTGACGATGGCGCCGTGGACGCTCTTGGGGACCCGGTAGACCGGGTGGAGAACGCCGTCGATCCGCATGCGGATGATGGTCTCCTCGCGCCGCGGCTCGACGTGGATGTCGCTGGCCCGCTGCTCGAATGCGTAGTGGAACAGGTACTCCACCGCGGCCACGACGGGCTCGCTGGAGGCCTCGAGCGCGTCCAGCCCGGAGAGATTGACGAACTGTTCCAGGTTGCCGACATCGACGACCCCGCCCTCGACGCGGGTCTGGGCCTCGCGGATCTGCTCGCGAAATCCGTAGATCTCGGCGATGGCGCGGTGGATGTCGGCCGGGGCGGAGAGCACCGGCTCGATGGCCATGCCGGTGAGCCCGTGCAGGTTCTCGAACAGCTCCCGGTCGAACGGGTTGGCGGTGGCGACCA